>Ga0163215_100479_pt1 | contig 65268 bp, 70 predicted proteins | sample SynspAceP_FD_185934 | JGI IMG/M metagenome (GOLD analysis project Ga0163215, IMG submission 185934) | Saline lake microbial communities from Ace Lake in Antarctica - Synechococcus sp. Ace-P (Hybrid Assembly) | ecosystem: Environmental > Aquatic > Non-marine Saline and Alkaline > Saline | place... | reverse complement strand
TCGCTTGCTTGTGAAGATGGATCAGCATGGCAGCACCCCGTTCTGAATGTCCCTCAGAACCGATCTTGCCATGAAAAATGCAGATCGCCGAGGGTCAATGTGATCATCAGGGATGGAACACATAGGTCATGCGGCGCTGCTCCGCTTGAGTGCGGCCAGATCGAGATTGCCCATTAGAACATGGGCGCGCAATGCCAGAAATCTGCTGGCTCCGGTCGGGGTGAGGGGCGTTGTCGATACAGTCGGAACCGGGGTATTCGTGCCAAAGATGGTTTGAAATTCGGAAGTGAACCCGGCAAAGTAGTCATCCGAAACGGCGAGCGGGCCGCCCAACAACAACAATTCCGGTCTGATGATATCAAGCGTCAGCGACATGTATTGCGCCGTCAGCCTCGCCTTTTTTTCAAATATCGCAGCAATTTCTGGTCTGTCACGGGATTTCTGGATCAGATCGACAAGGATCGCACCCAATTCGGAATCCGATTTCTGCGCTACCGCTTCTGCGGTCATCACCTGTTTCAGGATCGAAACGCCACCGCATATCGCATCCAGCTTTCGGCCGCTTCCGTCGGGTACCAGCGCACTGTTCAGAACCCGGCCAAAGTTGACCTGCTCGCCCGAGACTTCGCCTTTGCGAACACCGATCCCGAAACCCAAGCTGCAATGCAGCGTCGCTAGGTTCGCGATGCCTTTGCCGACACCAAAATCCGCCTCGGCCATGTTGATCGCCAGTGACGGCATCTCAAGCGCGAGAGGTATCTTCAGTGTCTCGTCGACGATCTGCTGAACATTGATTGGGTCGGTCCAGCCAAAGGTGGGTGCCCGTAAAATGATGCCGGCGTCTTTGTCTAGGTCTGCCGCGACCGCGATTCCAATCCCGAAAAGCCTGGTTGGATCGGTGACATGGGCGGCGACCATTTCAGCGGCTTTTTCGATACAAATTCGCAGGAAGGCAGCGCCATCACCTTTGGGCGTCGCCTCTGATACCCACTCGGCGATTTTGGTGTTCTCAAGATCTGCCAGCGTCACCGATTGGCGAAACGCGTTCAGGCCGATCCCGATAATATAGCCTCCTGGCCCATGTGGAGACAGCCCGATAAAGCGCCGTCCCGGCCTGCCCTCGGGGTCCGAGACGCCGGTTTCGCGCACCAGCCCGGCATCAATCAGATCGCGCGTGATCCGTGACACGCTCGCCCCGTTCAGGTTCAGCCGCATCCCGATCGCGCTGCGCGATATGGCGGGTTGCTGCATGATCTGCGTGAGAACCGAGTTCCTGTTCTGTGTGCCGATGTCGTTCTGAAGGGCCAACTGCCGCAGTCCTTTTAAGGTTTCTGATCACAAGCGTATTTGATTGTTTGCAGTAAGTAAATAAACTTGTCATACTATTTTTCACCCCACAGGATTTGATAGGGGCGGCAACCTGAGGAGATAAGTTTATGAAATCGCTACGACAAATTACTGTGGCTGCGGGAATCGCCTGTATCGCCTGGGCGGCACCAGCATCGGCCGAGTACCCAAGCAAGCCGATTACCCTGGTCGTTCCTTACGGTCCGGGCGGCGCGGCCGACCTTGCGGCGCGGATGATCGCAAGCCACGCACCCGCGTATCTGGATGGCAATGTTCTTGTGGTCAATCAAACTGGTGCCGCGGGGGTCACAGGCTCTACCATGGTCGCAAGAGGGCCCAACGACGGCTATACCTTGCTAATGGCGCGGGTCGGATCTCAGGCTGCGGTGCCTGCGATGAATGAAACCATCCCTTATACATGGGACGAATTCACGATGTTGGGTCTCGTCGAGACCAATCCATTTGCCATTGCTGTGGGCGTCGACTCGCCCTTTCAGACTTTCGAAGATCTTGCCAATGCGCTCAGGGGTGGCGAAAGGTTGAGTTTCTCAACGGCAGGTGTCGGCACGCTCCAGCATATGGGCGCGTTGATCATGTTGGATGATCTGGGGGTGTCTTCGGACGCGGTTATTCACATCCCGTTCAAGGGCGGCGGCGAAGCGACGACAGCCGTCGTGACCGGCAATGCGGATTTTGTGTTCAATCCCCTGCCTGCAGTCCTTGGGCCAGTTGAAAGCGGGCAAATGCGCGCGCTTCTGGTCACCACAGCAGATCGGGTTCCGGTTGTCCCGGATGTCCCGACGGCAAATGAAGCAGGGTATCCTGCACTGGCTGCTGTGATCGGTTGGTCTGGCGTTTGGGGGCCGAAAGACTTGGATGCCGAGGCAACAGCGAAATGGGTTACCACCCTAGAAAGCCTGAAAGGCGACCAGAACTGGATTGAGGCCATGGAACAGCTCGGCTCAATCCCCCTTATTCTTTCGCCAAATGACACCAGAGCCTTTGTCGAAAATCAGTTCAACACGTTTCGCACCGTCGCAGACAAGTTGGGGATGGTCGTCCGTTAGCAACGGGCACTCTGCGAACTTACTTCTTGTGGCACCAGGGGCACTCTACCCTGGTGCCAGTCAAACCATACTTGATGGGACCGCTTATAATGCCTGCGCCAAACATACTTTTGATTCAGGCCGACCAATTGACGGCTATGGCACTATCTTCCTATGGCAACACGACAGTTAAGGATCCGCACATCGCCAAGCTGGCAAAACGTGGTGTGGTTTTCGAGAATTGCTACTGCAATCTGCCGATGTGTGGCCCATCGCGGGCCTCGATGCATGCCGGGCAGATGCCGTTTTCCATCGGAATGTATGACAACGCGAGCGAGTTTCATGCCGATATTCCGACCTTCGCGCACTATTTGCGCGGCATGGGGTACCGCGCCGAATTGTCGGGCAAGATGCACTTTGTTGGCCCCGATCAGCTTCATGGTTATGAACGGCGCCACACGACAGAGATCTACCCGGCCAATTTCGCCTGGACCGTGGATTGGTCAAAGGGTCGTGACTACAAGCCCACCAACCTAACCATGGCCCCCATCATCGAAAGTGGTCCGGCCATTCGCACGCTGCAAATGGACTATGACGACGAGGTTTCTTATCATGGGACGCAAGCGCTTTTTGATTTGGCGCGCAAGGATGACGGGCGGCCATTTTTGCTGACGGTTTCCTTTACCAGCCCCCATTCGCCCTTTGTGATTGGGCAGGAATATTGGGACCGATACGACCACGATGATATAGAACTGCCCGCCGTGCCACCATTGGGTCTCAACGAGATGGACCACCTGAGCCGCAATTTGCACTATTGCCAGTCACGCCACGAATATACTGTGACCGACGAGCATCGTCGCATGGCTCGACATGGCTATTATGGGATGATCTCATACATTGACGACAAGGTCGGTCAATTGATGGATGTTCTGGAAAAGACCGGCTTGGCAGAAAACACCGTTGTTGTGTTCACCGCCGACCATGGAGAGATGATGGGCGAAAGGGGTATGTGGTTCAAACAGCATTTTTTTGAATGGGCGGCGCATATTCCATTCATCGTTTGCGCGCCGACGAAATTTGATCCGGCGCGCATTACCCAGAATATCTCATTGTTAGATATGATGCCGACGTTTCTTGATCTCGCAGCGGGTGGGTCGTTCCAAGATTACGCGGCACCCTGCGACGGGATATCCCTATGGCCTGCATTGAACGGCGACCTGTCAGGGCTGTCAGACACCGTGATCAGCGAATTTGCTGCCGATGGTTCAACCGGCGTCAGCCGTATGGTCAAGAAGGGCCACTGGAAGCTAATGTGGCTGGAGGGGCAAGACCTGCGCCTTTATGATTTAAGCACGGACGCTCTGGAAATGGACAATCTGGTGGGGCAGCCTGAAGTGACGGAAATCGAAAAGGAGCTGACTTCGATTCTATTTGAAGGCTGGAACCCAGACGAGCTCTATCCGATCATCCGCGCCAGCCAAAGGCGTCGAATTGCAATTCACCGCCTCACGGGCGGAGAACCAAGCTATGTCAATATTGTCAGAAGTGATGACAACACCCGATACATTCGAAATGCAGGTGCCGCGGATACCAAAGCAAAGGCGAGGCTACCCTATGTAAGTCCGGCAAAACCGGATAATTAGGCAAAGTCACGCTTCAACAGCGGCACTGGCCCGACTTTGCGAAAGGCAGTGCGTTACGGTTATAAACTGGCAAGAAGTATGGCGCATTGTGGCCGAACTCGCCAAGGCAATTTAGATGCTCTGCGTAAGCGACACGCATCTCGAGGCCGTCCATGCAGACAAGTCGCGGGTCACGAGGGGCGGCGACTGGAGCGACGTGATCGTTGTCGACGCCGACGGTACCCGTATCCCTTGGGCCGGGGTCTCATATATCAGCGAAGATGAAATGCGAGGCCTGATGAGGGATATGGTCAACCGCTTCTATACGTTCCATTTGCGCTCCGGTGATCCAGAATTGCAGGCCGAGATCTACCGATGGTTTTCAGTTCCGCAGAAGTGGAAAATTGGCTCCGGCGGTAGGGATCGAACCTACGACCAATTGATTAACAGTCAAGATTTGGGGCCAAACTTGCCCTAACTTTGTAAAACTATCGGCTGCACTTTTACCCATATTTTACTTGATATTTTGCTAGATGTTAGACAATGATGGCAACGCGGGGTAACGGCGCAAAACGTCCAAATCTGTTACCCCTGTGTTACCCCGGCGGAAATCTTGAGCCGAAGCAGGGTAGCAACAGCCGCTTTCCGGCAAGCCGTTGGAAGCTAAGGGAAACCTTGGGGTAACAGATGGAGCTGACAAATTGACCAAGCGCCGCGCACTAACCACGAAAACCGTGGAAGCGATCAAACCCGACCCAAACCAACGCCTAGAATTGCCAGACCCGGCATTGTCTGGCCTTTACCTTGTGGTGCAACCCAGCGGGGCCAAATCATGGGCCTTGCGTTATCGCTACGCGGGCAAGCCTAAGAAGCTGACCCTTGGCCGCTGGCCAGTGATGGGGCTGACCGATGCGCGCGCCGCCGCGTCTGAGGCTATCGAGGCGGTTGACCATGGCACCGACCCAAGCGCAGCTAAGAAGGCGACCAAGGCCACGCGGTTGGAGGCGCAGCTATCCGAGCGCGACAAGATTAAGACGCTGGTGGACAAATTCGGCGCGCGGCACCTGTCCACCCTGAAATCTGGCGAGACGGTCAAGCGTGAGTTGCACCGGCACGTTGTGGCGATCTGGGGTGAAAGGGATATTCAAACCATTACAAAGCGCGACGTGATCGACCTGCTGGACGGGATTGCAGACAGCGGGCGGGTTGTGACTGCAAACCGCGTTCGGGCGTATCTGAACAAGTTTCTAAACTGGTGTGTTGAGCGCGATATAATCACGCAATCGCCAGCCATGGGCGTCAAACCGGCAGCAAAGGAAAAAAGCCGCGACCGCGTGTTGACCAATGCCGAAATCAAACTGTTCTGGCAAGCCTGCGCTATCGAAGGCCAGCCATGGGGCCACCTTGGCAAAATGCTGCTGTTGACCGGCCAGCGGCTTGGCGAGGTTGTGAATATGACCGACCGCGAAATCACCGGCGATTTATGGCACCTGACCGCCTACCGCACCAAGAACGGGCGCGCGCATGATGTAGCACTGTCAGAGGCCGCGCGCGACGTTCTGGGGGCGGTGGAGCGCGTCAAAGGGCAGGCGGGATATGTGTTCACCATGAACGGAGCAACCGCCCTACAGGGCTATCACAAGGGCCGGAATCACATTGCCAAACGTATGGCGGAGATTGCCAGTCATGAGGCGGGCGAGGCCATGGAGATTCCGCACTGGACGTTTCACGATCTGCGCCGCACAGCGGCAACCGGCATGGCGCGGCTTGGCATCCCGGTGCGTGTCACTGAGGCTGTTCTAAACCACGTTAGCGGCACCGCAGGCGGCATTGTGGGCGTGTATCAGCGGCACGACTATGCGGACGAAAAGCGCAATGCGCTGGACGCATGGGCGCGATTTGTGGGCGATCTGGTGGACGGGACGCCGGATAACGTGGTGCTTTTTTCGGCCAATTCATAATTTTTTTTGCAGATGATGGAAACGGCATAAGCCTCTGAAAAGTCACCCCCAATACCTACCTTGGTAAGCTGCTATTGTCTTTTATTACCGCTGCTATTGTCTATTATTACCAAGGGCTTACAGGACAATTTGCTTTACAGCACCCCTCGGGTTGTGTTTGTTCGTGGCACAATGTTCTAACAAGGAAGGAGCGCGACGCCATGCAGACGCAAACCGAATTGAGCCGCGCGGTATTTGCCGCCGTGAAAGAGAAACGAATTCAGGCCGCAGCCGTGCGCGAATTGTGCGGAGGCGTATCAGACATGTGGATTTGGCGGCGAATGGATAGCGACTCGACTTTTCCGAGACCAATCTACATCGCCAAACGCCGTTTTTGGCGTGAGGCTGATCTGATCGAATGGCTTAACGCTCAGGCCGACCGCACCACCACATAAAGAAACCCGCACCGAAGGCACGGCGCGGGTTTTACTGAGGTCAGAGCGGGCAGCTTTGATGAGGTATCATAGCACCGCTATGTCCTTGGAGCAATACCAAGGCGACAAGATGCAAAATATTCAAATGCAGATCGACCCGGAGCAAATCCGGCAATTCGTTACCGCGCTTTTCCATCACGCGCGACCCGACAGATGGGCCAACTTGCGCGCGTTCACCCATGATAACGGAACATTCGAAATCGAGCCGGTGCAGGCCGATCTAGTGCAGGTAATAGACCATGCCACGAAGATGGCCGCCAGATGCGCAGCCGCGCCCGGCCCAGTGGTTTTCTGCCCGCCGGTGGTGACGTTCCACACGGCAGACAACGCCAAGGAGGCCAATGTCGCACAAGGGCTTGTCCTCACCGTTGACAGCGACGAGAACGCACCTGCTACCGCCCGCGAGCGTCTGGAAAGCCTGCTAGGCCCGGCCACCCAGGTGGTGGCGTCCGGTGGCGTCTGGACGTGCCCCGAGACTGGCGAGATGCAGGACAAACTGCATCTGCATTGGCGTCTCGCCTGTCCGACCGAGACGCCCGAGGATCACGCACGCTTGAAACACGCCCGTGAACTGGCGACCCATATTGCAGGGGCTGATAAGTCAAACGTGCCGCTTGTGCATCCAATCCGGTGGCCCGGCAGCGTGCATCGCAAGGGCGAACCCCGGCTGGCCCGGATCATCGCCGCTACAGATGCGGAAATTGACCTGGACGACGCGCTGGTGCGATTGGCAGCTGCCACGGGACAGGACGCTGCGCCGTTTTTGGCCGTCATGCCAGCGCCAGCCGTGCCAGTCGGTCCTGACCGGATGGCCGAGGTGCGTACGTATCTGAAGGACTACATTGTGCCACCGCCCGGCAGGCCGGAATGGCAGCCGCTGGTCGCGGCAATCCACGAGTCAACCGGCGGTAGCGCCGAGGGCCTTGCGATTGCCCACGAATGGAGCGCCCGCGACCCGGTGCAATACAACCCGACAATGCTTGATTCCCAATGGCGCAGCTACACACTGGGCCTCCCGCACGCGGCAAACATCGGGACGTTGCGCCGCCTTGCGGGCCAAGCCGGAGCACCGCTCAATCAGATTATCCCGTTGAAGGATCAACTCCCTGAATGGGCTGACATCAAGCTACCATCCGGTGCCAGCTTGACGCCGGTGCAGGCGATACACCGGACGGCACCGACCTTCACCTTCGTTGCGGTTGGCGACCTCGAAGCGCGTCCACCTGCGTTTCTAATTGATGGGCTGATGGAGACCGACACGCTTGGGCTGATTTTTGGCGACCCGGGTTGCGGGAAATCATTCATCGCCGCCGACATGGCACTGAGCGTCGCCACGGGCGAGCCATTCCATGGCAGACCCACGAAACAGGGACCGGTGTTCTTCATCGCGGGTGAAGGCCACAGCGGCCTTGCGCGCCGCTTTCAGGCGTGGGCTAGGCACCGGGGGCGGGGACTCGCTGGCGTGCCGATGTTCAAATCGGACAGGGCCGCACAATTTCTCGACGCAACGTCGGCGCAGGCCGTGGCGGATGCGGTGGACGCGCTGGTGTCCGCCCACGGGGTGCCCAGATTGATCGTCGTCGATACGTTGGCTCGAAACTTTGGACCCGGTGACGAGAACTCAACGAGCGAGATGAGCGCATTCGTAGCGGCCATGGATGAACTGCGCGGACGACATCCGGGATGCGTTGTGCTGATCGTCCATCACAGCGGCCATGGCGACAAGCAACGAGCACGCGGCGCGATGGCGCTCAAAGGCGCGCTCGACTTCGAATGTCGTGCCGAGATGGACGACGCGACAATCTGCGTCACAGTCACAAAGATGAAGGATGCGCCAGACCCCGCCCCGATGGCGTTCCGCCTGCAAGGCGTGCCACTGGACGATGGTGCATCCAGCGCGGTACTGGTCTCGACCGTAGCACCATCCGGTGCTGGCAAGCTGACAAAAAACCAGAGGCTGGCCCTCCGGGCATTCAAGACTGCCGCAGATGAGCAAGACGGCCACGGCGGCTTGCACCTGTCGCAGTGGACTGCGGCATTCGTCAAAATCCACACGGGAAGCACTCCGGAAAACAAAAAACGCATGTTCAGCCGGGCCAGGGATGAGTTGCAGACGAAAGGTCTCGTATCGGTTGAAGACGATATTTATATAATTGCCGACGGACGGGCGTTAAATAGCGATGGACTGCCGGACTTTTCCGGATTTGTCCGGACTAGTCCGACGGGGCAAGGCGGACAGACCGGACAAATGCCTATAGGCATGTCCGGTGTCCGGCCCAATGCAGGTGGAATGCCCGGGATAAATTAAAATTAACGATGGGGCGCGTTAATTTGCTGCTCAACATCATTCGCCAGATAGCATGGGCTATTAAGCGACGATTATAAAGTGCAGGTCCGAGCGCGCGCTGGGGGTGTTCCGGGGCCGGGGCGGTATCTCAGGGATGATAGCGGATTTGGTAGCGTTATTTCCAGCCCAACATAAGGCCACTCTCCGCCGCTTTTTCTGCCCCGCCCGCCCCGGATTCACCTCGAGAATTCGAGCGGTAGTTTGATACATAGTCAATTTTCCTAAATATAATTAATGCTTTTAAACATAAGCTTAGCTTACATGTATTTGCAATATATGCTACAAGGGTAACTTACGGGTAACAAAGGCTGGGTTTGACATGACGAAAGCACCACCACCGCCGGAATTCAGCACACGCCAGGGAACAGGTGCGGTTACGGTGTTTGGGGTAGATGGGTGCACGCCGAGGGCACCTTTGCCAGCGGCAACCGGGCAAATCCAAAACTGGGAGAACCCTAAAGTTGACTATTGATTTCGTAAAAAATTGGGCGGGCAGATAATGGGTGGATACGGCTCTGGACGTCCCCGTCGCAACCAGTTGGCAGAGGATTGCCGCAAGCTGGATGTGAACCGGCTCAACCGTGAAGGTTGTCTAAAACCCGGCTGGTCTGGCAACTGGCTCTGGCACCGCGATTGCGAGCAAGTCGCGGGCATAAGTCTAAGCGCCGAACAGTCGCGGTTGATCGTAAGTTTTCACATCACGGAAAAAACGGGCGACTACTATGATGTAGAGCAATCAATCCCTATCATCCGAACCCCCTGCAACTATGGTGGCAACCGACCGTTTTTTGGCTGTCCTGGCGTCGTAAATGGCACCCCTTGCCGACGCAGAGTTGCAAAGCTGTTTAAGGGCGGGCGCTACTTTCTCTGCCGTCACTGCTACAGCATTGCCTATGCGAGCCAGTCGGAGGCCGTTGAAGACCGGATGCTGCGCCGCGCTGACAAGCGGCGCATGGCAATGGGCGGACAACGTGGCACGGCATACGGCATCGCTCCCAAGCCAAAGGGGATGTGGCAACGCACCTATGATCGGCAATGCGACGAAATCGAATGGTGCGAAGACCAAGCCAACCGCGCGTTTCTTGGGAGGTATCGACATTCCCTCAGCCGCGAAGAACTGGAAATGTATTTTGGCCCATGACCGATTGACCCGGTGTCCCCCACCGCCTTTAGTGGCAAAGTGCAGTATCAACGGGAAATGCAATGACGCCGCAAGACTTCATCGCCAAATGGCGCAATAACGAACTTAAAGAACGGTCCGCATCCCAGTCGCATTTCAATGACTTGTGCCGCTTGCTTGAACTCGACGACCCGACGACGGCAGACGGCAAAGGCGAATGGTTCACCTTCGAGAAAGGCGCATCCAAAACCAGCGGCGGCGAAGGCTGGGCGGATGTCTGGCGCAAGGACAGCTTTGCTTGGGAATACAAGGGCAAGCGCGCAAACCTCGACAAGGCATTCGACCAACTGCTGCAATATTCAATCGCGTTGGAAAACCCGCCGCTTCTGATCGTCTCGGACATGGATATCATAAGGGTCCACACCAACTGGACCAACACGGTTCAGAAGATTCACACCATCGCTCTGGCCGACCTGAGCGACGCCACCAACCGCGATTTGTTGCGCAACGCCTTCCTTGACCCCGACAAACTGAAACCGACAAAGACGCGTCAGCTGCTGACCGAGGAAGCCGCCGAGAAATTCGCGGGCCTCGCCCAGCGCCTGCGCACCCGTGGCAATGACCCGGAACGGGTGGCGCATTTCGTCAACCGGCTGGTGTTCTGTATGTTTGCTGAGGATGTGCAGCTTTTGCCGAACAAGATGTTCGAACGGATGATAAAGACCGCGCGCAAAAAGCCCGAAAGCTTCGAGGGCCACGCGCGCAAGCTGTTTGCCGCGATGAAATCCGGTGGTGAAGTGGGCTTTGAATCGGTTGAGTGGTTCAACGGCGGTCTGTTTGACAGTGACGACGCTCTACCTTTGGACTGGCAAGACCTTGATGACCTGATCCGCGCCTCTGCCCTGGACTGGTCCGATATCGACCCTTCCATCCTTGGCACCCTGTTCGAACGCGGGCTGGACCCGGACAAGCGCAGCCAATTGGGCGCGCATTACACCGACCGCGACACGATCATGCAGATTGTCGGGCCGGTCGTCGTGGACCCGCTGATGGCCGAATGGGCGACGGTTAAGGCCGAGATTGCCCGACTGATCGACACCGCCCCACAGGCCACCAAAGACAAGCTGTTGGTGGACCGCGACCTTGCCGCCCGCACCCGCGCGCTGGACAAGGCCGAGGCGCTACACCGCGCCTATCTGAACCGCCTTAAAGCCTTTCGCGTTTTGGACCCGGCATGCGGATCGGGCAACTTCCTATATCTGTCGCTGCTGGAACTGAAGAACATCGAACACCGCACCAACCTAGAGGCCGAGGCGCTGGGCCTGCCCCGCGCCTTCCCCACCATCGGCCCGGAATCCGTGCTGGGGATCGAGTTGAACCCCTACGCTGCCGAACTGGCCCGCGTGTCGGTCTGGATTGGTGAAATTCAGTGGATGCGCCGCAACGGGTTCGAGGCCGGCAAGAACCCGATCCTGCGCACGCTGGACACCATCGAATGCCGCGATGCCGTGCTGAACGACGACGGCACGCGGGCGGGCTGGCCGCGCGCCGATGTGGTGGTGGGGAATCCGCCGTTTCTGGGGGCGAGCAAAATTTTAGGCGAACTAGGCGAGGACTACACCGCCACATTGCGCAAAGCCTGGGGCGAGAAGGTGCCGGGCTTTGCCGATCTGGTCTGTTATTGGTTTGCAAAGGTATGGGCGCAGATTCAAGCGGGCGAATTAACCCGGGCGGGGCTTGTTTCCACCAATTCCATTCGCGGCGGGGCCAACCGCGAGGTTCTGAAACCGATTGTGGATGGTGGGCGAATTTACGAGGCTTGGGCCGATGAGCCGTGGACAATTGATGGAGCGGCGGTTCGTGTGTCGCTGGTCTGCTTCGATGGGATGCATGGCCATTCTGCGAGGCTGAACGGCCTGCCTGCACAAAAAGTTCTGTCCGACCTAACTGCAAACTCGGCAGACTTTGACCTTACAAAGGCGAGGCAACTTTCAGAAAACGACGGAATAAGCTGTTATGGTTCGCAGCAAAAGGGTTCTTTCGGTATAACTGGAGAAGACGCCCGGCTAATGCTGGCGCTACCAAACCCCCATAATGTTGCAAATTCGGTGGTTTTGAAGCGCTCTGTCAATGCAAGGCAGATTACACAAGGGAAAACAGATAGTTGGGTCATAGATTTTGGGCTGAGAATGTCCGAGACAGAAGCCGCTCTGTTCGAAGAACCTTTTAAGGTTGTGAGTTTGCAGGTTCTCCCAGAAAGATCGAACCGACGCGACCAAGGACAGGCAAAACTCTGGTGGCTGCACGCTCGGCCTTCGCCGGTCTATAGGGCAACGCTAGAGCGATATGTACGATGTCTTGTATCCCCTGCTGTCGCGAAACACCGGCTGTTTGTCTGGCTAACTTCCCTCGAACTTGCCGACCACGCGCTTGTCGTTATCGCCCGCGATGACGACACCACCTTCGGCATCCTGCATTCGTGCTTTCATGAACTTTGGGCGCTGCGCATGGGCACTTTTCTGGGCGTAGGAAACGATCCCCGCTACACCCCCTCCACCACTTTCGAGACCTTCCCCTTCCCCGCTGGTCTGACCCCCAACATCCCCGCCGCCGACTACGCCGCCGACCCGCGCGCGATCAAAATTGCCGCCGCCGCCAAGCGCCTCAACGAACTCCGCGAAAACTGGCTCAACCCCGCCGATCTGGTGGACCGCGTGCCAGAAGTCGTGGCGGGCTACCCCGACCGCATCCTGCCCAAAGACGACGCGGCAGCCAAGGAACTTAAGAAGCGCACCTTAACAAACCTCTACAACGCTCGCCCCGCATGGCTCGACCACGCCCACAAGGCACTCGATGAAGCAGTGGCCGAATCCTACGGCTGGGGCGACGATTGGCGCGGGGGCAATCTGACCGACGACGAAATCCTGGCCCGCCTGTTCAAACTCAACCAAGAGCGCGCGAAGGCCGAATCCAAAGCAGCGGCAAAGGTCAAAATGAAAGGCAAGAAAAATGGCAAGTAACCCAACCGTCTGGGGCATCTGGTGCAGTTTACCTTCCCGACAATGGCCGTGACGCGCTGGCGACCGGCAAAGCCCGGCATGGGCAAGTGGTCAACTGACCCTGCGGGCTCTTCAGGAAAAGCACGCCGATACCGACTATAAAAAAGGCCGTAAGCGCGAGGCAAAAGGTGTATAATTAGGGGGATACGCCGACACCTAGTGTCTTGCTTATCTAAATAATTCAAATACTTATAAGAATTATATGGTGCCTGAATGAGGCACCAATACCGATTTATCCGAAGTCACCATGCGAGCGTCGTCACCGATTAACACCCGGTCACCACGCGAGCGGCGTCACCACGGCGACCAGCGCCGATGCGGCGGCACTTGCAGCAAACACGGCGTTTGATTCGTCATTGTGACGGATTGAGGGGCCGGGGGCGGCTCCGGGTAACAGGTTCTGCACAGCCGCGAGAACTGGGCGATCCACCCGGCGGGCTTCGCATTGCAACAATCCAGCGTTGTCGGTCACAGCGCTACGATTGCCGAACTGTCCGAGACAACGAACTCGAAGCGCGTTGTCGAACGCAAGGAGGTGATTGCATGTCATCAATAAAGCAGCCGCTGAGCAAAGTTGTGCAAGTGCCTGATTGCATCGAGCTGCAGGCGGTGGTGTACATTATTATACTTTTTATGTGCAAATCAGTTCGAGCTATGGCAATAGAGAGTAATAAACACCATGTTAAGTGAGTCGAAACCATGCCGGAAGGGAAAGATATGGCTATAACATCTCACGCCTTCGGTCGTGTAACTTTGACGGAAGATGACGCAGACAAGTTCGCAAATCAAGTACGCTATGGGCGTTCCACCCAAGCTGCGAAAGCCGCGGTTGGGCGTGGTCTGTCGATGGCTAAGGCCGTCAAGGACAGTGGGAAGTTTACTTTTACTGCGGCGAAGCCCGCGCGCGTGAAGGCAGCACTTGCCAAACGATGAAATCCAGCTTGAGCTGAGGGAAATAAAGGCCGGTGATCGACTCACCGGCCTTTCTCTTGGCGATCCGGCGTTTACTCCACTGAAAATCTTTGCTCAAAAACATGCTAAGAACTATGCCGAGCAGATGCTGGCAAAGTCTTATGGTGTATTCGAAGGCCAGAAGCTGTTGGGCTACGTGGCATTGGTTTGCGGCCAGATTGAGGTGGATGGAGGGGAACCTGCGCCCGATGTGGGTAACGCAAGGTTCGACTATAAGCACTACCCGGCAGTCAAGATCGCCCGGTTAGCCGTTGATCAACGGTATCGCAAGACCGGTTTGGGAGGTCGCCTTGTCGATTTCAGCTTAGGACTTGCGCGAGACACCATCGCGTCGGCAGTGGGGTGCCGCTTCGTGGTGCTGGACGCCAAGCAGCAATCGGTGGCTTTCTATGAAAAGAACGGGTTTCGCTTGATTGACACCGCAACAAACCGCGCGCGCGCAGAGCCAGTCATGTTCCTTGACCTTAAGGGCACGCCAGCGGCGGTGGCTGCGCAGCAAGAGCCGCCACAAATAGGGGTTTGATTAACGAAAAAAGGATTGAGGCGATGACGCCAGACGCACGGGCCAATGAGTTGGAACGGCGGGCGGCACTCAATGCCCTGTCGGATCGACTCGCCACAACCCGCACCGCCGCCACCTGACGGAAAGCCAGCGGGCCAGCATTGCGGCGCGGGTTGCCAATATGGTTCTGGGTGGCAATCAGCACAGTGGAGCCTCTGCAAATTTGCAGACCCTACAGTTACTTGATCAAAACCCACTGATCCGGCCTGTTTCCACCGCCAACGCCGCAAAGATGATGGGCGCGACATTTTGGCAGTCACCCAAATCACCCGCCCGTTACCCTAGATGTTACCCCAAGCCAAAATCCACCAATGTCACTTGGCGAGATTAAAGCTAAACTTCTGATTTCTAAGGGTTTTTTGGCTCCGGCGGTAGGGATCGAACCTACGACCAATTGATTAACAGTCAACTGCTCTACCGCTGAGCTACGCCGGAATACCAAGGGCCGTTTAGCAAGACCCATTTGGGGTGTCCATAGCCCTGCTGCGAAAAACTTCACCTATCTGTCACACAAGTGCAAACCTCGCCTCTGGTCCCATCGCACCGCGCATTTCAGCCTCCGATTGCGCTTTCATTTCAAGCAGATGCGCCAGAACGTTGCGCGCAGCGGCGCCTAGCAGGGCAGGGTCCAGATCGACATAGACCCGCCCCGCCAGATCGCGCGCTGTCCCCGGTGCCTCGGCCAGCGCCGCCCTAATTTGCGCATCTCGCGCCAAACGGTGCGCCTTCAATTCAGCCACCTGCGCCAAGGGGGTCTCCACCGCCGCCCCATGGCCCGGCAAATACACTTGGTCCGCCTGCCGCGCCGCCAAAACCTCCAACGACCGCATGAACGCGCCGTAATCTCCATCCGGCGGCGACACCAAGGACGTCGACCAGCCCATCACCAGATCCCCGGTAAACACCGTCCCCGAACCATCCTCAGCGAAACACAAATGGTTGCCCATATGCCCCGGCGTCCATAGCGCGCGCAGCCCCCAGCCGTCGCCCGCAACCTCTGCGCCGTCCGCCAACCGCACATCTGGCGCGAACCCCTCGTCCACGCCCTCACCGCCGCCTGCCAACCCGGCCTTTGCCAAAGCCACCATCGCGTCCGAGCGTCCCGCCTGCCAATCGCCGTAAGCCCAGACCTTCGCGCCCGTCATGGCCGCAAACCGGGGCACCCCTGCGGAATGATCCCGGTGCGCATGGGTCACGAGGATATGGCTGACCGAGGCTCCCGGCGGCAGGGCTCCAAGCAGTGCCTGCAAATGCCCCTCATCATCGGGGCCGGGATCAATCACCGCGACCGAGCGCTGTCCCAAGACATAGGTATTGGTGCCCCAATAGGTCATGGGCGAGGGGTTCGGCGCGATCACGCGGATCAAATCCTCGCGCAATTGCGTCACCGTCTCTGGTTTGTTCGCTGTCATCGCCTCTTCCCCCTCCGCCCGCGCCCGCCTAGGCTCGCATTATGTTCGCCTGGCTCAAAGAAACACTCCCAAACCGGCTTTATGCGCGCGCGGCCCTGATCCTTGTGGCCCCGGTGATCGTGCTGCAATTGGTGATCACCGTCGTCTTTCTGCAACGCCATTTCGAGGATGTCACCCGTCAGTTGACCCAAGGCATCGTGCTAGAGACCGAGTTGATCCAGATGTCGCTGGCCGATGCCCCGGACATGAGCGACGCCGTGCTCAGCCGCATCGCAGCCCGCCTTGATATGCAGGCAGCACTTGGGCCGCACACCCTGCCGCAGACCCAACGCCCTTTCTACGATATCTCCGGCATCGTAGTGATCGACACGTTTCGGGCCGAGCTGACTGGCTTTCGCGCCGTCGATCTGGCCACCAATCCGCAACGCGCCACCCTCAGCGTGGACACCGATGCTGGCCCGCTGGTGCTGACGTTTGACCGCGAGCGGGTGTCTGCCTCCAATCCCCACCAGCTTTTGATCATTTCGATCTTGGTGGGCGGGTTGATGACCATCGTGTCCTACTTGTTTCTGCGCAACCAACTGCGCCCGATCAAGCGCCTGTCTGCTGCGGCCGAGGCCTTCGGCAAAGGTCGCACACTTCCCTATAAGCCCGCAGGCGCCTTGGAAGTGCGCGCTGCGGGTCTGGCATTCCTCGACATGCGCAACCGGATCGAGCGTCAGATTGAGCAGCGCACCCTCATGCTATCGGGCGTCAGCCATGATCTGCGCACGCCACTGACCCGGATGAAGTTGGAGCTGTCCTTGCTGGACCCAAGCGCTGAGGTGGACGCGCTGGGGCGCGATGTGACCGAAATGGAAGGGCTGCTTGAGGCCTTTCTCGACTTTGCCAAGAATTCGTCGCTGGAGGCGATGTCTGACACCGATCCCTTCGCGCTGGCTCAGGATGCGGTCGCCAAAGCGCAGCGGGCGGGGCATGCGGTGATCCTCAATGAGGTGCATGCAAGGCAGGGCGCAACCTTGCCGCTGCGGCCCCGGTCGGTGGCACGCGCGCTCGACAACCTGATTGGCAATGCGGCGCGCTATGCGGGGCGCGCGCAGGTGTCAGTGACGCTGGATGAAAATCGCCTGACCTTCATGGTCGAGGATGACGGCCCCGGCATTCCGGCCGACAGGCGGGAGGAGGCGACGCGCCCGTTTGCGCGCCTCGACCGGGCGCGCAATCAAGACAAGGGCAGCGGGGTGGGGCTTGGTCTGGCCATTGTCGCCGATGTGGCGCGCAGTCATGGTGGAATGCTGCGGCTTGATGACAGCGAGGCCCTCGGGGGGTTACGTGCCTCCCTCGTTCTGCCCCGGTAGGGCGGGGTTCGCGCCGCTAAACCGATAAGCGCGGTGCACGAAGGCGCTGCGCACCGCGCGCATTCCCAAGCACACGCATAAATGAGGCGGTTTGGTAGGCCCGGCAGGACTTGAACCCGCAACCAAAGCGTTATGAGCGCTCTGCTCTAACCAGTTGAGCTACAGGCCCGCCATACCCCCGATTATGCTGCGGCAAAACGCGGGTCAAGCGCGGGTTGCTTGAGGGGGGCCGCGCAATGCTCTATCGCCGGGGCAACTGATCCTAGGAGGCCCCCGATGTCCGACCCCAAACCCGGTCTCAGCTACGCCGAAGCTGGCGTCGATATCGACGCTGGCAACGCGCTGGTCGAGGCGATCAAGCCTGCGGCAGCCGCCACCAAACGCTCGGGCGTGATGAGCGGGCTTGGCGGGTTCGGAGCGCTGTTCGACCTCAAAGACGCAGGCTTCAAAGACCCGATCCTCGTGGCTGCCACTGACGGGGTCGGCACCAAGCTGCGCATCGCCATCGATACTGGACGGCTTGACACCATCGGCATTGATCTGGTGGCCATGTGCGTCAATGATCTGGTTTGCCAAGGCGCGGAGCCTTTGTTTTTCCTCGACTATTTTGCCACTGGCAAGCTGGAACCCGGTGCAGCGGCCACCATCATTCAAGGCATCGCGGCGGGCTGTGCGGCCTCCGGCTGCGCGCTGACAGGCGGCGAGACGGCAGAAATGCCCGGCATGTATGGCGCGGGCGATTTCGATCTTGCGGGCTTTGCCGTCGGCGCGATGGAACGCGGCACGCATCTGCCCGCAGGTGTGACCCCCGGCGACGTCATCCTCGGGCTTGCTTCAGACGGGGTGCATTCCAACGGCTACAGCCTTGTGCGCAAAGTGGTGGAGGTCTCCGGCCTGCCATGGGACGCGCCCGCACCGTTTGCCGATGCCAGCTTGGGCGAGGCGCTGCTGACCCCAACGCGGCTTTATGTCAAATCTCTGCTCGCCGCGATCCGCGCGGGCGGTATCCACGGCCTTGCGCATATCACCGGCGGCGGGCTGACCGAGAACCTGCCACGCGTATTGCCCGAGGGCTGCGGGGCCGAGATTGATCTGGACGCGTGGGATCTGCCGCCGGTCTTTGCGTGGTTGCAGGCCACAGGCGGGATCGCCGAGGCGGAGATGCTAAAAACCTTCAACGCCGGGATCGGCATGTGCGTGGTGGTCAACGCAGGCCACGCCGCCGCCGTTGCCGCCGTTTTGCGCGCGGCAGGCGAGACGGTAATCAACCTTGGCCAAGTGACCGAGGGCGCAGGCGTCACCTATAAAGGCACCCTGACCCCCGCATGAAGGTTGCGATCTTCATCTCCGGGGGTGGGTCCAACATGGTTAAGCTCGCCCAGAGCATGACCGAAGATCACCCCGCGCGCGCCTGTCTGGTGCTGTCCAACGATCCAAACGCAGGCGGGCTAGAAGTGGCGCGCAAGATGGGCATTCGCACCGCCGTCGTCGATCACAAACTCTACGGCACCGACCGCGCGGCGTTCGAGGCGGCCTTGTCCGAGCACCTCGCTGCGGCCCAGCCCGACGTGATCTGCCTTGCGGGCTTCATGCGGGTGCTGACGGCGGATTTTGTGGCCCGGTGGGAGGGCAAGATACTCAATATCCACCCGTCGCTTTTGCCCAAATACAAAGGTCTGCACACCCATCTGCGTGCGCTTGAGGCTGGCGATGCCGAACACGGCTGCACCGTTCACAAGGTCACCGCCGACCTCGATGACGGTCCCGTCCTTGGCCAAGCGCGCCTCGCGGTCCATCCCGAAGACACGCCCGAGACGCTCGCAGCCCGGGTGCTGCCGCTGGAGCACAGGCTATATCCCGCCGTGCTGCGGGCGGTGGCAACAGGCGCGCCTTTGCCGCTAGAGATCTCTTGAGGCACGCTCAGCCCAGCGGGTATTTGAAAAAGCAAAGAGACGCTGGCGAGACAATCGTCTCTATCAAAACGGCACCAAAACGGCTGAGACGCGCAGTCCCCTTTCAAGTCTACCGTTTTGTCAGTATCACCGTCAGATCGGCGAGAGTGCAGTAGATATACGCGAGATAGACAGGCAAGAATGCAAACGATTACAACGACCGACGCGCTGGCCGCATTTTGCGCGGGCGCGGCCAAGGCTCCTTACGTTACGGTCGATACCGAGTTCCTGCGCGAACGGACCTATTACGCCAAGCTGTGCCTGATCCAACTGGCCTTTCCGGGCGAGGGCGACGAGAACGCTGTGCTGGTCGACCCGCTGGTCGAGACCCTGTCGCTGGACCCGCTGCTAGAGCTGTTCAAGAACCGCGATGTGGTCAAAGTGTTCCACGCCGCGCGTCAGGATTTGGAGATTTTCCAGATCGACCACGGTGTGCTGCCGACGCCTTTGTTTGACACTCAAGTCGCCGCCATGGTCTGCGGCTTTGGCGAGCAGGTCGGCTATGAGACCCTCGTGCGCAAGATCGAACACGCGGCCCTCGACAAGACTTCGCGCTTTACTGACTGGTCGCGCCGACCCTTGTCTGACGCACAAAAGACTTACGCTCTGGCCGACGTGACCCACCTGCGCGGCATCTACGAGTTTCTGGCAGCCGAGCTGGATCGCTCTGGGCGCACGCCTTGGGTCGATGAGGAATTGTCGATCCTGAACGATCCCGCCACCTACCAGGTGGACCCCGAAGAGGCATGGCGCAGGGTCAAAACCCGCACCAGTTCCGGCAAGTTTCTGGCCACGGTGCGTGCGCTCGCCAAGTTCCGCGAAATCTATGCCCAGAGCCGCAACATCCCGCGCAACCGGGTCATCAAGGATGATGCGCTGATCGAGGTTGCCTCGACAAAACCCGGTAGCGTCGAAGATCTGGGCCGCTCACGCCTGCTGCTGCGCGAGGCGCGGCGCGGGGATGTGGCCGACGGGATTTTGGCCGCTGTCAAAGAGGGCCAGACAACCCGGCCCGAAGACTATCCGGTGTCCGACAAGCCCAGCGAGAAACTGCAAGTCAACTCCGCCTTGGCGGACTTGCTGCGGGTTCTGTTGAAAGCGAAATCCGAGGAGGGCGGCGTGGCCCAAAAGCTGATCGCCAACAGCGCCGAGTTGGACCAGATCGCCGCCGGAAATCATAACGTGCCGTCGATGCGCGGGTGGCGGGCCGAGGTGTTCGGCAACGATGCGCTTCGGCTCTGCGAGGGCAAGATTGCGCTCGGCTGTGTGGGCTCGGGCGTGAAAATCGTCAGCCTATAGCGCTGGTGCGCTGCCTTTGCCGCAGCGCCCGCGCCATCCACCAGCCCAACCCACCCAGCACCACCAGCCCGGCCATAAAGCCGCTGGCATTGCCGAGCACCGATGCAAGCTCGACGATATTGCCTGTAAAGCTGTAGCCAAGCCCGACATAGATCGTGACCCAAGCCATCTCGCCTGCAATGCCCGCGACTGAAAACCGCCGCCACGGGAACCGAGCGGCCCCAGCGGCGAAGTTGACATAAGGTCCAAGCGGCGAGAACAGCCACCGCGACAAAAACACGCCTGTGCCGCCCCGCCGATCCAGAATGTCGAGCGCCCCAATGACGGTCTTGCCGAAACGGCGATGGCCGCGCAGCTTGTCAATCCAGCCGCTGCCCAGCACCCGCCCGATGCGGTAGCCCGTCTGATCGCCCGCCACAGCACCTGCCAACGCGCCCAACGTCACCTCCGCCATCGACAAATCACCCGAGGCAACGAAACCGCCCGCACCAAGCATGATAATCGAGGTCGGCACAGGCACCGCAAGGCAGCTCAGGAAGGTGCTGAGCACAATCAGCGCCACGCCCCAAACCGGCACAAGGGCAAACAGCGTCTCGGTCATTGTGTGCGGCCCTCGGCCCGGAAGGTCTCGACGGCCTCGCGCACGGTCGCGGCGAGCTCGGGCATTGGCATGTCGCGCTCAATTGCCAACTCCTCCAGCGTCACGCGGCGGGCTGGCTCCATCGGCATCTCAAGCGCCTCGACCACAACCTCGGGCGGCACCTTCCATGATCTGGCAATATAGCGGGGCGTCATCCAGCCTTGCAGCGTCTGGTCGTGGTGGGCGGGATCGGACCAGTAAAAGCCGAACAAAACCGCGCGCGCGCCAAAGGCCAGCGTGACAACGGCCACGGCCACGAAAGCCACCACCACAGCCCGGTTGTTGTGCCAAAGATAGCCAAGCGCATGTCGCATGCTCATGCTCGGTCCGAAACGCGCAAGCGCTGAGGCAAAGCGCCAAATGTCCAAGCAGCAGGCAAGCGGGTCATGATCTGTCCTCTCAAGGTCTGTTTAACGCGCCGCACCGGATGTTTCCGTCGCTATCCCAGCATCTTCATCCCGCGCGTCAGCCCGCCCAGCGTCATCGGCACCATCGCATTGTCGAAAATCTCGGCAATCATCGCGGTGCTTTGCGTGTAGCGCCAGTGCTTCTCGACCGAGGGGTTGATCCAGACCGAATTTGGCCACTGCGCCCGCGCGCGTCTTAACCAGGTCTCGCCGCTCTCGGCATTCCAGTGCTCATTGGCACCCCCCGGAAACGCCACCTCATAAGGCGACATTGCCGCATCGCCCACGAAGATGCACTTATAGTCCGGGCCGAACTTGTTGAGCACGTCCCACGTCGGCGTCTGCTCGGACCAGCGCCGCGCATTGTCGCGCCACACCCCTTCATAGAGGCAGTTGTGGAAGTAGTAGTGTTCCAGATGTTTGAACTCGGATTTGGCAGCCGAGAACAATTCCTCCACCACTTTCACATGGTCATCCATCGACCCGCCAATATCCACAAACAACAAGACCTTCACCGCATTGCGCCGCTCGGGCCGGGTCTGCACATCCAGATAGCCATGCTCAGCCGTGGCGCGGATCGTGCCGTCCAGATCCAGTTCGTCGGCGGCCCCATCGCGCGCCCAGCGGCGCAGGCGTTTCAGGGCGACTTTAATATTCCGCGTGCCCAGCTCGACACTGTCATCGAGGTTGCGAAACTCGCGCTTGTCCCAGACCTTGGTGGCGCGCCTATGGCGGCTCTCATGCTGGCCAATGCGCACGCCTTCGGGGTTGTAGCCGTAGGCCCCAAAGGGCGAGGTGCCCGCCGTGCCGATCCATTTGGACCCACCTTGATGGCGGCCTTGCTGTTCGGCCAAGCGCTCGCGCAGGGTCTCCATCAACTTCTCGAAGCCGCCAAGCGCTTCAATCTCGGCCTTTTCCTCGGCGCTCAGATGCTTCTCCGCCATCTTCTCCAGCCAGTCCGCCGGTAGATCAACGGCCTCTAGGACATCGTCCATGCCAATCGCTTCAAGGCCTTTAAACGCATGGGCGAAAGCTTGATCAAAGCGGTCCAGATGCCGCTCGTCCTTGACCATGATCGTGCGGGCCAGAAGGTAGAAGTGATCCACATCATAGGTGGCAATGCCGCGCTTCAAAGCTTCCAGAAAGCTGAGATATTCGCGCAAGGACACCGGCACCCCATGCCCGCGCAGCGCGCCAAAGAACGGGGTGAACATTGCCTCGGGCCCCTAGCCGCGTGCGAGGAAGATGGTCAAAACCAGACCGACAATGCCCCAGAAAATACCGAAGCCCGCCGCGTATTGCAGCAGATCCAACCGCTTGCCGCCGCGTTTCTTGGCCAGCCAAACGCCCCAGCCCGCTCCGCCCACAAGTCCTAGAAGTGCCAGCATTAGTTGCCCCCTGCACGCGTCTGGTTTTCACGGGCGCGATTTTCCGGTGTGACCGCCGCGATTTCCACAAGGCGGGCGCGGATTTCGCCCGCGTCGCCGAAGCCATATCGCGCCCATCCCAGACTGTCGAGGCGGACCGCCTGCGCTTCCGCCGCGCGCCCCTCAAGCGTCAAAGCCTCCGCCCGCATCATCAACAGCGTCGCCATAAGCGAGGCATTTTGTGCCGCAGTTGCGGCAGGCAAGCTTTGGTCGATCAGGCGCAGGGCCGCGTCCCCATTGCCCGTGGACAGCGCAAAAGCCGACAGCTGCACGCCGATCTGGGCGCGCTGAATACCCGCGCCCGGAATCGCCCGGAACGCCTGTCCCGCCGTCACAAACGCAGGCAGCGCCAATTCAGGTTTCTGCCCCAGCGACAAGCGCCCCAGCGCGTAATAACTGAACCCCTCGCGCAAGGGTCCAAGCCCTGAGGTTTTGGCAATATTGACCGCGCGCTGTGCGGCGGCCAGGCGTGCAGCCGGTCGCGCACCCGGACCAAGTGCTGTCTCAATCGCATCGACCCAAGCGCGCGGCGCGAGTTGACTGAACTGACCGCGCCCGCCCACAGGCCGGTTGCCCGCCACCCGTGCCAGAACCCTCGGTAAGCGCGCGGCAACATCCGCGCGGCTCATCCCGCTTTGCAACTCGGGCGCGTAGGCAATGCGCAGCATCAGCATATCGAACTGGGTCAGCACCATGTGGAAATTGTCATCGTTGAAGATGCTGTCGGGCAGTCGGTAGAGGTCATTGAGCGGCCCAATAGCCTGCGCGATCTCTTCATGCAGGCAATCGCGCACCTCTTGCGGACTGACATCGTTGGGGATGAAAACGGCGGCGCGGGTGCGGGTTTGCAGCTCTGACCAATCCACAAGGCTGCTGCGGCGATTGCGGGTGAACTCGGTCCAACTGCTCACATTGGGCACCACAAAACAGGCCGCTTGCGGCACATAGCGTTGCAGGCGGCGCCGCGGCAGGGTCTCGACAATCAGGTTGGCGGTGGCAGCACTGCTCGCAGGCGCAATATCAATGCCCGCCTCGCGCTGCATTCGACCCATCAGAAGTTGCAGGTCACGCATGAGGCTCGGCGGGGTGTTTGCCCCAGCCACGGCAACCCGGATCGGGCCTTCGAAGCGCGTAAATATCGGCAGCGCCCTCCCGCTTTCCATCAAGAACGTCAGGTCCAGAAAATCTTCCGCCAGCTCCGTGCGCGATTTGGTGGTTGGCGCAGGCGAGGTGCTGGCAAACACCTTCATCGCCGGCAATTCCGTCGACAGGGCAGGGGTCGCGCGCCGCTCGGGCACTGTGCCCTCAAACGGCACCGTCGCACAGCCCGCAAGCAGGCCGAGGCTTAGGATCAGCGCCGCCCTCACGAACTGGGCCGTTGGTATTTGATGAACGGGGTCAGAGTGCCCACCTTGTCGTAAAGCCTGCGGCCATCTGCGTTAAACTCCTGCGTCATCCAGTAGACCGAGGGCGCGCCCACCCGGTCGGCGGCCCCATACACTGCCTCGATCAAGGCCCGTCCGACACCCGTGCCGCGCGCGTCTGGGACGGTGTAGAGGTCTTGTAGATAACATACCGGCTCAATCTTCCAGCCGTGCATGTGGTAGATATAGTGCACAAGTCCGAGAGGTCGGATCCCGTCCCACGCAAGAAAGCCGTGATAGGCGGTGACCTTTGGGTCGGTCAGGCGGGCAAAGGCGATGTCGTAGATATCATCCGCAAGCTCAGTCTCGTAATACGCGAGATATGCGCGCCAAAGCGGGGTCCAGGCGGCGCGATCCTGCGCACCAATCGGCATAATCTTAATCATCCCAACAGCCTTCCACGACCCCCGCGACGTGGCAACCCATACCGCCTCAGGGTTCCTAAAATACTCAAGCCTTTGCCAGCCCCTAACGCTGCCCCCGCGCCAAGAATGCCAACCGCTCAAACAGCGCCACGTCTTGTTCGTTCTTCAACAACGCCCCGTGCAGTTTTGGCAGCGCATTCGCCCCGTCACGCCGCAGGTCTTCTGGCGACAAATCCTCTGCCAGCAGCAGCTTCAGCCAGTCCAGCACTTCAGACGTAGACGGTTTCTTCTTCAACCCCGGCGTCTCGCGCACCTCGAAAAACTGCGACAGCGCGGCGCTCAGCAGCCCGCCCTTGATGCCCGGATGATGGACCTCGACGATCTTCGCCAAAGTCTCGGCATCTGGAAATTTGATGTAGTGGAAAAAGCAGCGCCGCAGGAACGCGTCGGGCAGTTCCTTCTCGTTATTGGACGTAATAATCACCACCGGGCGCTGCACCGCGCGCACCGTCTCGCCGGTCTCGTAGACATAGAACTCCATCCGGTCGAGCTCTTGCAGAAGGTCGTTGGGAAACTCGATATCGGCCTTATCAATCTCGTCGATCAGCAGCACCACGCGCTGTTCGGCCGCGAAGGCCTCCCACAGCTTGCCGCGCCTTATATAGTTGGCCACGTCATTGACCCGCGCGTCACCGAGCTGGCTGTCGCGCAGGCGCGAGACCGCATCGTATTCATACAAACCTTGCTGGGCGCGGGTTGTTGATTTGATGTGCCACTCGATGATCGGCATACCAAGCGCGTCGGCGACCTGACGCGCGAGCTCGGTCTTGCCTGTGCCCGGCTCGCCCTTGACCAATAAGGGGCGCTCGAGCGTCACAGCCGCATTGACCGCAACTTCCAAATCATCCGGCACGATGTAGCTGTCTGTTCCCGTAAACTGCATCGGAAATACCCTTCTTTATCGCTGCTTGCGCTGGATCATAGACCAGCTACACAAACCTGCGACAAGACTTATCTAGTGCTTGAGAAGCCATGTAAGCTAGGCTATTGCAGCGCCAACGGAGGGTTTCGGATGTCAGCTTCAGAACCAAATTTGGCCCCAGCCTTGGCCGATTCCGATGCGCGCGAGGGAGACAAAGTGAAATCTGAGATTTTTCTGCCCGATGATTATCGCCCCGCTGAGGACGAGCCATTTATGAACGAACGCCAGCTGGAGTATTTCCGGCGCAAGCTGAATGCTTGGAAGGCGGACTTGATGGCAGAAAGCGCCAGCACGATTGTTGACCTGCAAGGGGCTGCGCGCAGCATCCCTGACGTGGCCGACCGCGCGTCCGAGGAGACCGACCGCTCGCTAGAGTTGCGCACCCGCGACCGCCAGCGCAAACTGATCTCGAAGATCGAGGCCGCGTTGCGCCGCATCGACGAGGGCGAGTTTGGCTATTGCGAAGACACAGGCGACCAGATTTCGCTCAAGCGCCTCGACGCGCGCCCGATTGCGATCATGAGCCTTGAGGCCCAAGAACGCCACGAGCGCCGCGAGAAGGTCCACCGCGACGATTGATATCCCCCCGCGCGCAGGGTTTTGCAGGCACCGGGGCATCTACCCCGGTGTTTTTTTTGGGTCTTTTGCAGATTTGGACCCAAACTTAGACAGCGGCGCAGAGGCGTCTAGACACACGAGGTGACAGGTGGCGCAGGCCTCCAGATCAGAAATTACGGTGTTGGGCGCAGGCGTTGCGGGCCTTTCGGTTGCGATTGCGTTGGCGCGCGCAGGCCACACGGTCACGGTGCTGGAGCGCGCCGAGGAAATCCGCGAGGTCGGCGCAGGCCTGCAAATCAGCCCCAACGGGATGCGCGTGTTGACCGCACTGGGCCTTGACCCGGACGCGCAAGACCGCGCGATGCTCAGCCAAGCCGTCGTGCTGCGTGACCACTTTGCAGGCACCGAGATTGCCCGCCTGCGCCTGCCGCAAGACCCCGGTACGCGCCTCATGCACCGCGCCGATCTGATCGACATGCTTGCCGATGGCGCGCGCGCGGTGGGGGTGCAACTGCGCCTGCTGCAACAGATCGATAGCGTCGAGATTGAGGGCGAGGGCACGCCGCAGTTGCGTCTCGTCACCGGCGGCGTTCTGCGGCCCGACATCCTGATTGGCGCAGACGGGCTACATTCGCCGACCCGCCGCGCCATCCTTGGGCCGCGCGCCGAGAAGCCGAAATTCACTGGCCAAGTCGCATGGCGCGCCCTTGTGCCGGGCCGCGCAGGCGATCCGGTCGAGGCCAGCGTCTATATGGGCCCGCACCGCCATCTGGTCAGCTATCCGCTGCGCGGTGGCGCGCTGCGCAACATCGTCGCCGTCGAGGAACGCACCGGCTGGACCGAGGAAGGCTGGCACCATTCCGACGATCCCACCCGGATGCAGCGCGCGTTCTCGAGCTTTGCACCCGAAGTGCGCGGCTGGCTGGGCGAGGCGCGCGAGGTGTTCCTGTGGGGGCTATTCCAACACGAGGTGCCCGATTTGTGGCACCGGGGCCGTGCGGTCATGATGGGCGACGCGGTCCACCCGACGCTGCCATTTCTCGCCCAAGGCGCGAATATGGCGCTCGAGGATGCGTGGGTGCTGGCGCAATGTTTGGACGCCCATGCAGCGCCCGAGGCCGCCTTTGCCGCCTATCAAGCCGCGCGGATCAAGCGCGTGCGCGAAATCGTGGCAGCGGCCAATGCCAATGCGTGGGTCTACCACCTGCCCGCCGGGATCACCCGGTCGGTGGTGCATACAGGGCTGCGTCTGGGCAATCGGTTCGCGCCTGACATGGCGCTCAAGCGCTTCGATTGGGTCTATGACGAGGACGTGACGCGCAGCTAGGCTGCTGGCCCTAGCCGCTACGCATCCAGCTCCACCCACATCGGCACATGGTCGCTGGGCTTCTCGCCCCCGCGCACCGCTGCCTCGATCCCCACATCCGTCATCAAGTCCGCGCAAGAGGGCGTCATGAGGATATGGTCAATGCGGATGCCGTCATTGCGGTTCCACGCCCCAGCTTGGTAATCCCAGAACGAGTATTGCTCGGGCAGCTGATTGCGCGCGCGAAAGGCTTCCGTGAAGCCAAGGTTCAGGATCCGGCGGTAGGCTGCGCGGCTTTCGGGACGCGCCAGCGCATCGTCTTGCCAGACCTCAGGGCGCGCGGCGTCCACGTCTTGCGGGATGATGTTGTAGTCGCCCGCCATCAAGGCAGGCTCTTCCGCGGCCAGCAATTCTTCGGCGCGCGCGTGCATCCGTTCCATCCAGGCCAGCTTATAGTCGTATTTCGGCCCCGGACACGGATTGCCGTTGGGCAAATACAGCCCGCACACGCGCACGGCGGTCTTGTCGCCAATCACCGTGCCCTCGATCCAGCGCGCCTGCTCGTCGGTGTCATCACCCGGCAAGCCCCGCGTCACATCCTCAAGGGGCAGCTTCGACAGGATCGCCACGCCGTTAAAGCTTTTCTGCCCATGGGTCTCGACCGTGTAGCCGCGATCCTCGAAAATCTCGCGCGGGAAGTTCTCGTCGACCGACTTGATCTCTTGCAGCACGGCGACATCGGGTTGGAACGCGTCCAGCCATTTCGGCAGCGCCTCAATCCGGGCCTTGATCCCGTTGATATTGAATGTGGCGATCTTCATGGGCACGTCCTTTCTTATATGGGCCTAGCTACGCGACTACGCAGCTCAGGCCAACACACCCTCAGCCGTCACGCGGGTCTTGCCGCCCAGATACGGGTGTAGCACCTCGGGCAACTCAACCGACCCATCGGCCTTCTGTCCATTCTCCAACACCGCTATCAGGCACCGCCCCACAGCAACGCCGGACCCGTTCAGGGTATGCACAAACTCCGGCTTGCCGCCGCCCTCGGGCTTGAACCGCGCGTTCATGCGGCGGCCTTGGAACTCCCCGCAGACCGACACGGAGCTAATCTCGCGGTAGGCGTTCTGCCCCGGCAACCAGACCTCGATGTCATGCGTCTTGATCGCCCCAAAGCCCAGATCACCCGTGCACAAAACCACCGTGCGGTAGGCCAGACCCAGCGCCTCCAGCACAGCCTCGGCCCGCGCCGTCATCCGCGCGTGCTCGGCCATGCTATCGTCAGGGTGGGTGATCGAGACCATTTCCACCTTCTCAAACTGGTGCTGGCGCAGCATGCCCGACGTATCCTTGCCAGCACTGCCCGCCTCGGACCGAAAGCAGAGCGTGTGCGCGGTCATGCAGATCGGCAGATCGCGCGCCTCCAGCACCTCGCCCGCGACCGTGTTGGTCAGCGTCACCTCCGAGGTCGGGATCAGCCACCAGCCATTGGTCGTGCGGTAGCTGTCCTCGGCAAATTTGGGCAACTGGTTGGTGCCATACATCGCCTCGTCGCGCACCAGCACCGGCGTAATCATCTCGACAAGGCCGTGCGTATCGACGTGCATATCCAGCATAAACTGCGCCAGCGCCCGGTGCAGCCGCGCCATAGCCCCGCGCAGGATCACAAAGCGCGAGCCGCTGAGTTTGGAGGCAGTTGCGAAGTCGAGGCCCTTTGCAGCGCTCAACTCAAAATGCTCTAGCGGCGCGAAGTCGAGGGCAGGCGGCGTGCCCCAGCGCTTGACCTCGACGTTATCATCCTCATCCGCCCCGTCCGGCACATCCGCGTGCGGCAGGTTCGGCAGGCCCATAAGCATGTCGGTCAGCTCTTGGTCGAGCGCTTTTGCCTCGTCGTTCAGCCGCGCAATCTCGGCCTTCTTTTCGCCAACCAGCGCGCGCAGACGCTCAAATTCCGCCTCGTCGCCGCTTGCTTTGGCTTTGCCAACGAGTTTGGAGGCGGCGTTTTGGTCGGCCTGCGCGGTCTCGGCGGCAAGGATCTTGGCGCGGCGGTTGGCGTCGAGCGCAAGGATCGGGGCCGAGGCCCCCGGCACCCCCCGGCGGGCCATGGCGGCGTCGAAGGCGGTGGGGGTGTCGCGGATGGCTTTGATGTCGTGCATGAGTGCGCTCCGGCGGTGCGTTGGGTTTGGGGCGGATATGCCGGGTTTTCAGGGCGAGGGGAAGGGGTGGCGTGGGGCAGGCAAGTTGCTCGAAAGAGAGTATTGCGTCATCCCCGGCTTGACCGGGGATCTCTGGGAGCAGGAGGTCCTCGGGTCCAGCCCGAGGATGACGGCGCTTCCAATTGGTAAGGGCTGGTTCCTGTAGGGCGGGCAATCTGCCTGCCATTTTACGTCCCTCGCGCTACGGGTCATACTCCGGGGGCGGGTTGGCTTCGTTGATCTCGCCCTCGGCAGTATAATGCTGGCGGCGTTGGGACCAATCATAGGTGTCGGGGTTGGTTTGCCAGTGGGTGAACTCGATATGCCAAGGGGAAGCCGAAGACCTGAAGTGCCAATTTAGTGAAACATCCGGCCACCACTCCGGGGTCTCAACAGGCAATTTAACCGAGGCATCCCCAAACAGCGCGGCGACGTGCGCGGTTGACAGATCGGCGGACGACCAGTCCACTCGGGCAACGCCCGCCCCCCTAAATGTGACCTTCGTTGCCCTCGTGGACTGGTCGATCTGCGCCCCGCTGAGGTCCGCCCCCTCCATCTGCGCCCCGCGGAGGTCCGCCCCCTTCATCTCCGCCAAGCTGAGGTCCGCCCCCTTCATCTGCGCCCCGAAGAGGTTCGCCCCCTCCATCTGCGCCCCGAAGAGGTTCGCCCCCTCCATCTGCGCCCCGCTGAGGTCCGCCCCCTCCATCTGCGCCCCGCGGAGGTTCGCCTCCTTCATCTGCGCCCCGCGGAGGTTCGCCTCCTTCATCTGCGCCAAGCTGAGGTTCGCCCCTTCAATCCGCGCACCTGACATCCGTGCGGCATCGAAGTTCAGCGTTTGAAGGTCATAGCCCTGAAGGTTGGCATCGCTTAGGTCTATAGTCAGATTTTCCTGTCCTGCAATCCAGCGCAGGCGCCCAAGGGTCTGAACCGCCTTTTCCATATCCGATCGAATGGGTTTGAGATCTCTCGCCCATTTGCGCAGGACGGATGCCTCATCGGCACCTTCGGGTATGTCATGATCCTGCGGCGTCAAACCCTTCTGCTTGGACAATTCCCGCACATAGACCGACAAAAGCGCTGCGATCCGAGGCACCTCCAAGGGCCGCTCCCGTGCAAGCCCTAGCAGTCGATCAATTGCCGCCGCGCGGGTCACGACATCGTCTTCCCATTCAAGCAGGATTTCTTCCGCCTCGTCCTTCCCGCTTTTCTTGAAACTTGGGCGTGTCACTTGCCGCCGCTTTGCCAGATCCTCAGCAGCCGCGTTGATCTTGTCGTTGAAGAGCGCCTCGTCTTGCAGATCGGCTTGCCGCGCCGCGATCACGGTTCGCCACACCAAAAACGGGGCACCAAACACCGCCGTCACGAAAATAGAAATGCCGCGCAGGTCTGTGACCTCGCCCCCGAACACCGCCGCCGTCATCGCCCCCATTGCGCCGATTGCGATCAGCAGCACCCAAGCGCCGAGCAGACAGATGGCTACCGTAACACCAGCCCCCACCCAACGCGCCTTCGCCCAATCCGGCACGTCTGACAGGCCCAGCCAATCGCGGGCGGTCACTGGTTTATTCTGTTTGTCTTTGCCGTCGGGAATCCTGCTCATATGTCTATCCTGCCACCCTCCCACAAAGGTGTCACCAATAGGTTAACGCACCGCACGCTCGCACCGACGTTATACCGACGTGATACCGACGCTATACCGACGGGCCACATACCTCGCTTTTTCGCCCCGTAGGCCCTTTCGCTCGGCCCCCACACCTCCTATCTACCCCGAACATTCGCCCCGCCTTGCACCCCGCCGCCACCGCGCATAGGGTGCCCGCCAACCCCATTTCGGCCCCCATGGGCCCATCAATAAGGACGAGACCCCTATGGAAGCCTTTGGCTCTTTTGTGCCGCTGATCCTGATCTTCGCGATCATGTATTTCCTTCTGATCCGGCCCCAGCAGCAGAAGCTGAAGCAACACCGTGCCATGGTCGAGGCCTTGCGCAAGGGCGACCAGGTCGTGACCCAAGCGGGCTTTATCGGCAAGGTCACCAAGGTCAAAGACGACAGCGAGGTCGAGGTTGAGATCGCGTCGGGCGTTAATGTCCGCGTCATTCGCAGCACCATCACCGAGGTGCTCAACAAGACCGAGCCCGCGAAGTAGCTCCGCATCTTCCGCATTAACTTCGCTCTGTAAGGCGTTCTGATTATGTTGCAAATCCCGACATTCCAACGGGTCTTTATCCTCAGTGTGCTGCTACTTGGCGTGCTGCTGGCGATGCCCAACGCCTTCTACAGCCGCGTCGAGTTGCACAATGATGCCGCTCAGATGGTCGAGAACGGCTTTGCGCCCGCCGAAGAGGTTGCCGATGAGTTGGCGCTTTGGCCGGACGCTTTGCCCTCTGGTCTCGTGAACCTCGGTCTCGATCTGCGCGGCGGCGCGCATCTGCTGGCCGAAGTGCGGGTCGATCAGGTCTATACCTCGCGCATGGACAACCTCTGGCCCAGCGTCCGCGATGCGCTGCGCGACCAGCGCGACACCGTTGGCACCATCCGCCGCGTCGATGCCCCTGCGGGCGAGTTGCGGGTCCGGGTGGGCGAGCCTTCGGGGATGCAAGCCGCGCTCGCCGCGGTTCGGGATTTGTCCCAGCCGGTCAATACCTTAGCGGCTGTCGGGGCGACGACACTGGACGTATCGTTCGACGGCGACATCTTGGTCGTGCAATTGTCCGAGGCCGAACGCGCGCTGACCGATGACCGCACCATGGCGCAAAGCCTTGAGATCATTCGCAATCGTGTGGACGAGGCGGGCACGCGCGAGCCGACAATCCAACGCCAAGGCACCGACCGGATCTTGATCCAAGTGCCCGGGATCGGCTCGGCCACCGAGTTGAAAGAGCTGATTGGCACCACCGCAAAGCTGACCTTCCATCCGGTCGTGGGACGCACCGATGATGCCAATGCCTCGCCGGGCGCGCGCAACATTCTGGTGCCCTCCAAAGACGAGCCGGGCCTGTTCTACATCATAGAACAAACCCCCGTCGTGACCGGCGAGGAGTTGACCGACGCCCAGCCCGCCTTTGATCAAAACGGCCGGCCAGCGGTGAACTTCCGGTTCAACCCCACAGGCGCGCGCCAGTTTGGCGACTACACGCTTGAGAATATCGGCGCGCCTTTCGCCGTGGTCCTCGATAACGAGGTGGTCACGGCCCCCACGATCCAGTCCCATATCCCGGGCGGCTCGGGCATTATCACCGGGCAATTCTCGGTCGAGGAAACGACGCTTTTGGCCGTGCAGTTGCGCGCAGGCGCGTTGCCCGCCGAAGTGACCTATCTGGAAGAGCGCACCGTTGGGCCTGAGCTGGGTCAAGACAGCATTGACGCGGGCAAGATGGCCACGGCCATCGCCTTTGTCGGTGTGCTGGTCTTTATGGGTCTGTCGTATGGCCTGTTCGGGTTGTTCGCCAATGTGGCGCTGATCCTGAACGTAGCACTCATCTTCGGGCTGCTCAGCCTGATCGGTGGCACCCTGACGCTTCCGGGCATTGCAGGCATCGTGCTGACCATCGGCATGGCGGTCGACGCCAATGTGCTGGTGTTCGAGCGTATCCGAGAGGAACTAAAGACCGCCAAAGGCCCCGCCCGCGCGATTGAGCTGGGCTATGACCGCGCCCTGTCGGCCATCATCGACGCCAATATAACGACATTCATCGTGGCCGTGATCCTGTTCACGCTCGGCTCTGGTCCGGTGCGGGGCTTTGCGATCACGCTGGGCATTGGCATCATGACCTCGGTCTTCACCGCGATCTATGTCACGCGCCTGTTTATCATTTTCTGGTTCGAGCGTCGCCGACCCAAGACCATCGAGGTTTAATCCCATGCGTTTGCGTCTTGTCCCCCAAGAAACCAACTTCGATTTCTTCCGCTTCCAGAAGGTCACGCTGGGCGCGTCTATCGTCGCGGTGTTTCTAAGCCTCGCGGTTTGGCTGGGCATGGGGCTGAATTTCGGCATCGACTTTCTCGGCGGCACCACGATCCGGACTGAGAGCAGCCAACCCGTCGATATTGCAGCCTACCGCGCTGCCCTTGAGGGGTTGGAGCTGGGCGATGTGTCGATCACCGAGGTCTTTGACCCGACCTTCGGCGAGGGCCGCAACGTGGCGATGATCCGCATCCAAGCCCAAGACGGCCAAGAAAGCGTCACGCCTGAGGTAATCTTAGCCCTTGAGGTGGCCCTGAACGCCTACGATCCGGCGATGACGTTTCCGTCGGTGGAAAGCGTTGGCCCCAAGGTTTCGGGCGAGTTGATTTGGACGGCAGTGTTGGCGGTGGCAGCGTCGCTCATGGCGATCCTGTTCTATATCTGGCTGCGCTTTGAATGGCAGTTCTCGGTGGGCGCGATTGCGGCGCTGTTTCATGACGTGATCCTGACCATCGGGATATTCTCGCTGTTCCAGATCCGGTTTGATCTGGCGACCATCGCGGCCCTGCTGACCATCATCGGCTACTCGATCAACGACACGGTCGTGATCTTCGACCGCCTGCGCGAGAACCTGCGCAAGTTCAAGAAAATGCCCCTGCGCGATGTGATGAACAAGTCGGTCAACGAGACGCTCAGCCGGACCTTGATGACCTCGGGCACCACATTGCTGGCGCTGATTGCCCTGCTGATCTTTGGCGGCGATGTGATCCGGGGCTTTGTCTTTGCGATTGCGTGGGGCGTGATCGTCGGGACGTATTCGTCCGTCTATGTGGCCAAGAATGTGGTCTTGATCCTTGGCGTGAAGCGCGACTGGTCCAAGCCCGATGCCAACCAGGGCAACCAATTTGGCAATGTAGATGCCTGAAGCCCTAAGCCTTGCCTTGGCAATGCCGGGGCTGGGTTGGGTGATCTTCGCGGCCTGTCTGGCGGGCGTGGTCTACGGCTTCGCGGGGTTTGGTTCGGCACTGGTGTTTGTCCCGATGGCGGTGGCTTTTGTGCCGCCCTTGGTGGTGGTTCCCGCGTTTCACCTCTCGGCCGTTATGTCGCTGTTTACGGTCTTTCCGCGCGCCGTCCGCTTGGCCGAGCCGCGCAGCACGGCAGCGCTTATCATCACCTCGACCTTGGCTGCGCCCTTGGGCATCTACTTGCTGATCTCCTTGCCGGAGGAGGTCTTGCGCTGGGCTGTCTCCATCATCGTTGGGCTGACCTTGGCCGCGCTGCTGTCGGGCAGGCGCTATACAACACCGCCGGGGATGCTTGCCACGGGCGTTGTGGGTTTTGCGGCCGGCACGATGGGCAGCTCGACCGGGCTGAACGGTCCAATTGTGATCCTGTTTCGACTTGGCGGGGCCGACAGCGCCACACAAATTCGTGCTAATATGCTGGTGTTCCTGACGCTGAACTCGCTATTCGTGATCCCGGTTATGGCCTTGCAAGGCGCGCTGAGTGCGGCAGCATTCTGGCTGGGCCTTGTGTTGCTGATCCCTTACGGGCTGGGCACTGTGATTGGTCAAGCGTTGTTTCGCCCCGCGTGGCAGGGCATATATCGACGTGTCGCCTATGCCCTGATCGCGGCGTCGGTTATCGTCAGTTTGCCGATTTGGTAAGGAGGCTTCATGCGTTTGAACGAAGTGGAATATGATACCGGAACGCCGATCACAGGCTATGGACCGGGGTTTTTCCGTGTGGGCGGCGAGGTCATGCAAGGCGCTGTTCTGGTGTTGCCGGGATCGCTGGTGGCTTGGGGCGGGTTCGCTGATCTGGACGCCTTGCTGGCGGTCGCCGACCGCGTGGATGTGCTGTTTGTCGGGATGGGATCAGAGATCGCCCATGCGCCTGAGGCGTTCCGGGTGAAGCTGGAAGAAGCCGGGATCGGGGTTGAGGTCATGGCCTCGCCTGCGGCGTGTCGCACCTATAACGTGCTGCTCGGTGAGGGGCGGCGCGTGGGTGCAGCCCTTCTGCCGGTAGGTTAGGCGCCTTGCATCTGCGCGTCTCTGATCTGGTGTGCCATCGCGGCGGAGTGCCTGTTTTGGCAGGCGTCAGTTTTGCGCTGAGCGCAGGCCAAGCGCTGGTGCTGCGCGGCCCTAACGGCGTCGGCAAGACGACGCTGCTGCGCACATTGGCTGGATTGCAACGCGCCGAGGGCGGCGTGATCGAGATGCCGGACGAAGCGGTGGCCTATGCAGGTCACGCCGACGGGCTGAAACTGGCGTTGAGTGTGCGCGATAACCTATCGTTTTGGGCCGCAGCGTATGGGACGAATGATATTGGGCCTGCGCTGGTGGCGTTTGATCTGGAGCCGTTTCTGGACCGCCAAGCGCAAGACCTGAGTGCCGGACAAAAGCGCCGTTTGGGCCTTGCGCGGATGCTGGTCACCGGGCGGCCCATCTGGATTTTCGACGAGCCGACCGTCAGCCTTGATGATGTGAACACGCGCCTGTTTGCGGGCATGGTGCAGCGCCACTTGGCGGCGGGTGGTCTGGCGCTGTTGGCGACGCATATCGATCTTGGCCTTGCGGGGGCTGAGACGCTCGATCTGACGCCCTTTCGTGCGCGCGCCGACTACGAGGCCGAGAAGACCGATGCATTCCTCGCGGAGGGGTTCTAATGCAGGCTTTGCTCAGACGCGACTTGGCACTGGCGGTGCGCGCGGGCGGCGGGTTTGGCCTGAGCCTCGCGTTCTTTCTGATCCTCGTGACGCTGGTGCCGTTTGGCGTTGGCCCGCAGTCGGACCTGCTGGGCCTGATCGCGCCGGGCATCTTGTGGGTTGGGGCACTTTTGGCGTGCCTGTTGTCGCTCGACCGGTTGTTCCAGCTCGATTGGGAGGACGGATCGCTGGACTTGCTGGCGGTCTCGCCCTTGCCGATGGAGGGGGTCGTGGCGACCAAGGCCTTGGCGCATTGGCTGACCACGGGGCTGCCGCTAACCGTGGCCGCCCCGATCTTTGGCGTGCTGCTGAACTTGCCGGGACCGGGCTACCTCTGGCTGTTTGTGTCCTTGCTGCTGGGCACCCCGGCGCTCAGCATGATCGGCGCATTCGGCGCGGCCCTAACCGTGGGGTTAAAGCGCGGCGGGCTTTTGTTGTCGCTGCTCGTGTTGCCGCTCTATGTGCCGACGCTGATTTTCGGGGCCGATGTGGTGCGCCGCGCGATTGATGGGACGAGTTTTGGTGGACCGCTCGCAATGCTGTCGGGCCTGACTTTGGCGGCATGCGCGCTGCTGCCATTTGCAGCGGCTGCGGCAATCCGTATCAACCTGCGCTAGCCCCCGCGCGCCTGCGCCGTATTGCGGGGCCGGGGGTGGCACCTTAGTTAGTCAGCCATGTCGATCTGGGAATATGCCAATCCGGTCCGCTTCATGCGCACCTCCGCCGCGATCCTGCCTTGGGTGGCGGTCGCCTCGGCCCTCTGTCTGGTGGTTGGACTGGTCTGGGGGTTCTTCTTCACGCCCGATGATTTCCGCCAAGGATCGACCGTCAAGATCATCTACCTGCATGTGCCCGCCGCGATGATGGCGATTAATATTTGGGCGATGATGCTGATCACCTCGATCATCTGGGTCGTGCGCCGCCACCATGTCAGCGTGCTGGCCGCCAAGGCCGCAGCCCCCATCGGGGCGGTGATGACGGTGATCGCCTTGGCGACGGGCGCGATCTGGGGCCAGCCGATGTGGGGCACGTGGTGGGAGTGGGATCCGCGATTGACCGCGTTCCTGATCCTGTTCCTGTTCTACCTCGGCTATATCGCGCTTTGGGCCGCGATTGATAATCCCGATACCGCCGCCGATTTGACCTCGATCTTGTGTCTTGTCGGCTCGGTCTTTGCGGTGATCTCGCGCTATGCGATCAACTTCTGGAATCAGGGCCTGCACCAGGGCGCATCGCTGTCGCTGGACGCAGAGGAAAATATCTCGGACGTGTTCTGGCAACCGCTTGTGATTTGCCTTGTGGGCTTTGGTCTGCTTTTCGTCACCTTGCTGCTGGTGCGCACCCGGACAGAGATCCGCGCGCGCAGGTTGATGGCTTTGAAACTGCGCGAAAGGGTGTCGTGATGCCGGATCTGGGAAGCTACTCGGTCTATGTGCTGAGTGCCTACGGGGTTTCGATTGGCTTGCTGGTGCTTTTGGTGCTGGGCACGTTGCGGCGCTCGGGCCAAGTGCGTGCTGAACTGGCGGTTATTGAAGCCCGACGCGAGGCACGCAAAAATGGCTAAAATCTCGCCCCTGATGGTTGCCCCCCCGATGATCTTCATCGGCTTTGCAACCTTGGCCGCGTTCGGGATGTTCCGCGCGGACCCCGATGCACTTCCATCGGCGCGCGCAGGCCAGCTCGCACCGCCGTTGGTGCTGACCCAACTGGGCGAGGGCGCGCCATTCTCAGACGCGACCTTGCGGGAGGGCGGCGTGAAGCTGGTGAATTACTGGGCCAGTTGGTGCGCGCCGTGCCGGGCCGAGCACCGCTTCCTCGAGCAGTTGCAAGACGAGGGCGTCCCGATCTACGGGATCAACTACAAAGACAAGCCGGACAATGCGCTGGCGTTCTTGGACGAACTTGGCGATCCCTATGCGGGTTTGGCAGCCGATGAGACCGGGCGCACGGCGCTTGATTGGGGCCTCTACGGTGTGCCCGAGACCTACGTGATTGCCGCAGATGGCACGATTGTGCTGCGCTTTGCGGGACCGATCACCGCGAGCATTCTTGAAAGCACGATCCGGCCTGCGATGGCAGAGGCGGCTGCGCGTTAAACTCTGCCGCTCTTTGCTTTTCTAAATATCCAAGTCCTGCACGTGCCGTGCAGAGCCTCCGGCGGGGATATTTACGCAACAATGAAAAGGGGGCCCTGCCAAAGACAGAGCCCCCTTCGATTTTGGGTATTCGGGTGTTACGCAGCGCGCGCGAGGTTGCGCAGCACGTAATGCAGCACGCCGCCGTTCTCGATATATTCAATCTCGACGCCCGTATCGATCCGGCATTTCACTTGGATCGTCTTAATGTCGCCGTTTGCATAGGTGATCGTCAGGGGCACTTCTTGCAGCGGTTTGATCGTGTCGAGGCCGGCAATCGCAATGGTCTCGTCGCCCTTTAGGCCCAGTGACTTGCGGCTGTCGCCCTCGGTGAATTCGAACGGGATCACGCCCATGCCGACGAGGTTGGAGCGGTGAATGCGCTCGAAGCTTTCGGCAATAACCGCCTTCACGCCCAGCAGCGCCGTGCCCTTGGCCGCCCAGTCGCGGCTTGAGCCTGCGCCGTATTGCTCGCCCCCGAACACCACCAGCGGCGTGCCTGCCTCTTGGTGCGCCATGGCCGCGTCAAAGATGGAGGTCTCAGCCCCATCGGGGCCCTTGGTGTAGCCGCCTTCAACCCCATCGAGCATCTCGTTCTTGATGCGAATATTGGCAAAGGTGCCGCGCATCATGATCTCGTGGTTGCCGCGACGTGAGCCGTAGCTGTTGAACTCGCGCACGGGAACCTGCCGTTCGATCAGATACTGGCCCGCAGGCGTGGTGTCTTTGAACGAGCCCGCAGGCGAGATGTGGTCGGTCGTGATCATGTCGCCCAGCAGGGCAAGCACTTTCGCACCCTCGATGTTCTCGATCTTCTTGGTGTCCATGGTGATGCCCTGAAAATAGGGCGGGTTCTGGACGTAGGTGGAGGTTGGCGGCCAGTCATAGGTCTGTTCGGACGTGGTCTCGACGCTTTGCCACTTCTCGTCGCCTTTGAAGACATCGGCATATTTCTCGATGAAGGCAGCGCGGGTGACGGTTTGCTCGACTAGGTCGGCAATTTCTTGCGTCGTGGGCCAGATATCCTTGAGGTAGACGTCTTTGCCCTCAGGGGTTTGCGCAATCGGGTCGGTTGCCAGATTGATGTCCATCGTGCCTGCCAGCGCGTAGGCCACCACCAGCGGTGGCGAGGCGAGGTAGTTGGCGCGCACGTCAGGTGAAATGCGCCCCTCGAAGTTGCGGTTGCCCGACAGAACGGACGTGGCGACCAGATCGCCTTCATGGATCGCCTCGGAGATTTCCTTTTGCAGCGGACCGGAATTGCCGATGCAGGTCGTGCAGCCGTAGCCCACGAGGTTGAAACCGATGGCGTCCAGATCCTCTTGCAGCTCAGCCGCTTCAAGATAGGCGGACACAACCTGGCTTCCCGGCGCCAGCGAGGTCTTCACCCATGGCTTGCGGTTCAGGCCCAATGCGGCGGCTTTGCGCGCCACAAGGCCCGCGCCGATCATCACGTAAGGGTTGGAGGTGTTGGTGCACGACGTGATCGAGGCGATCACAACCTTGCCCGATTCCATCGTGTAGTCTTCGCCAGCAACCGCGACCTGCTTGCCCATGGGGCGCTTGAAGGTCTCGGCCATTTCCCATGTGAACGCGTCTTTCGCCCCTGTCAGGGCAACGTAGTCCTGCGGGCGTTTCGGGCCGGAGATCGCGGGCACAATTTCGCCCATGTCCAGATGCAGCGTGTCGGTGTAGATCGGCGCGTAGTCGTCGCCGCGCCAGAAGCCGTTTTCCTTGGCATAAGCTTCCACCAGCGCGATGCGGTCCTCGTCGCGGCCTGTGGTTCTGAGGTAGCGCAGGGTCTCGCCGTCGATGGGGAAGAAGCCGCAGGTTGCGCCATATTCCGGTGCCATATTGGCGATGGTTGCGCGGTCGGCCAGCGGCAGGGTGTCGAGGCCCGCGCCGTAGAATTCGACGAACTTGCCGACAACGCCCCTGGCGCGCAGCATCTCGACGACTTTCAGCACAAGGTCGGTGCCTGTGGTGCCTTCCATCATCTTGCCTGTCAGCTCAAAGCCCACCACTTCTGGGATCAGCATGGAGATCGGTTGGCCGAGCATCGCGGCTTCGGCCTCGATCCCGCCGACGCCCCAACCGAGCACGGCGACGCCGTTGACCATCGTGGTGTGGCTGTCGGTGCCCACAAGCGTGTCGGGATAGGCGACCTGCTCGCCGTTCTGGTCGGCATCGGTCCAGACCGTTTGGCTGAGATATTCGAGGTTCACCTGGTGGCAGATGCCCGTGCCCGGAGGCACGACGCGGAAGTTGTTAAACGCGTTCTGGCCCCATTTGAGGAAGGTGTAGCGTTCCATGTTACGCTCGTATTCGCGGTCCACGTTCATCTGGAAGGCACGCGGATTGCCGAACTCGTCGATCATCACCGAATGGTCGATGACCAGATCGACAGGGTTCAGTGGGTTGATCTTTTCGGGATCGCCGCCGAGGGCCACGATACCGTCGCGCATGGCTGCGAGATCCACAACCGCAGGCACGCCGGTGAAGTCCTGCATCAGGACGCGGGCTGGGCGGTAGGCAATCTCGCGCGGGTTCTTGCCGCCTTGCGCGCCCCAGGTGGCAAATGCCTTGATGTCGTCGACGGAGACGGTGCGACCGCCATCCTCAAACCGCAGCATGTTTTCCAGCACGACCTTGAGGGCGGCGGGCAGGTTGGCGAAGTCGCCAAGCCCGGCCTCCGTCGCGGCGGGGATCGAGTAGTAGGCAATCGACTGGTCGCCAACGGTCAGGGTCTTGCGGGTCTTGGACGTGTCTTGTCCGACTGTGATGGGCATTGCGCGCTCCGAGATGTGAGTGAAATAGGATTTGACGCCTGTCTACGCGGAATTGTGTGCAATGGTATACAGCATTTTGTCGCGGTTAGGGTGCATAACCTTGATGCGCTTTGTAACAGACCCTCGCAAAGGCTTGATTGGCAGACGGGCCGGGGCTGGCATAGGTCTGCCGAGGTGATAAGACTTGGGCATGGGGCCAATCAATATGATGAGACGTTTCTCCAGATTTGCTGCAGGCCTCGTTTTTGCGGTAATGGCGCTTGGCCCTGTCGTGGCGCAGGCCGGGGACCGCCTTGTGGTGTTGGAGTTGTTCACCTCGCAAGGGTGCGACCGTTGCCCGCCCGTTGACGCTTTGGTGCGCGAATTGGCGACGCGCGATGATGTGCTGCCTTTGGCGCTGCATGTGGATTATTGGGATTATATGGGCTGGGCCGATAGCTTTGCGTTGGCTCATCATAAGGTGCGCCAGATGGCCTATGCGCCGCGCACCGATCGCGGGCGGCTCTTTACGCCGCTGTTGATGGTGGGGGGGCTGGACCCGGTTGAGGGGTATACCCCGATGCGTGTGGTGGACCTGATCGAGAAGCATCGCGGCGTCGATTCCGGTGTGACGCTGGAGATGACGGTGCAGGGCGATATGGTGCATCTTGTGGGCCTCGCCGCACATCCGTTTGGGCAAACCGCCCGTGTGGTGATGGTGCAGTTTCGCCCGCAGGCAACTGTGGAGATCACGCGCGGTCAGAACGCGGGCCAGACGGTGACCTATACCAATGTGGTGACGGGCTGGCATGATCTGGGGCGCTGGGATGGGCACGCGCCCTTGGCGGTGGATATGCCGCGCGCGGATGAGGCTGGTGCGGTGTTGGTGCAATCGGCCGATCATGGTTTGATTTTGGCGGCGGCGCGGTTGCCCTGAGACCTCTTTGGGTCGGGATGTGCGATTTTTCGCAGAAAAATCGTAGCAATTCTTCTGCGAAGAATTGATTAATATCACGAAATTTTTCCCACATAAAGTTTGGCGCCTGCAGCATGCAGTGTGGAAATTAACACGCCATTGAAGACAGGGGCTCCCATTCTCACCCCTCCCCAACCATTAAGATCAGCTCACCACCGCGTTCCATCTCGCGGATGCGCCCAACGATTCTGGCCATCGCGCGCTCGCCGTCTGCGGCCAGGGGTGTGCCGGCATCTTGGATCGCCTCACGCAATTGCTCGGCCATGCGGGTGGACAGGCTTTCCAAGAAATACTCCGCCGCTTTGGGAAACTCGATCTTGGCCAGCGCCAATGCTTTGACCACGATGTCGTCCTCCAGATCGCGCAGGATGCGGGGAATATCGCGCGGCTCGATCCGCTCGGGGATGTTGGCGAAGGTGAAGATTGCCTTGCGGACTTCGCGGGCGAAATCCTTGTCCTCACTATCAAGCCCGTCGAGCATATCATCACGAATAGCCGCCGTTGTGGTGTTCAAAAGCGCGCCGATGCGCGACACTGGGCCTTCGGGGAAGGCTGCAATCGGTTCGGCGTCTAAGCTTTCCAGAAGCGCGCCGCCGATGGCCTGCACGGTATCGGGATCAATCGTGGCAGTGCGCGAGATCGCAAAGGTGATACGCCGCGCAACAGGGCCGGGGATTTGGCCCAATATATCGGCCGCGCGACCCACCTTGAGTTTCGACAAGATCACTGCCGCAATCTCAGGCGGCTCATTGACCAAGACCGGCAGCAGCTTTTCCGTCCCAAGCGCGGATAACCGGTCCCACGGATCGCCTGCATAGGACAGACCGGATTCGCGGCGCAGCTTGGCGGCGGCATGTTCGGAAATGAAGCCTTCGAGTTGTTCTAGCGCGCCGCCCAGATCTGCGGGGAAAGACAGCGCGATCCCTTCGATCTCGGCCACGAACTCGCCCAGCACGGCGCTGAGGGTGTCTTTGTCGACGCGTCTGAGCGCTGCAATATCTCGGGTTAGCGAGGTTTGTTGGGCTTCGGTCAGGCGCGCCAGATCGGGTTGCATGTCCTCGTTGACCAGAAGGCGCACGATTACGGCGGCCTTCTGACGACGGGTCAGCGTGCCGCGCCTGCCAACGCGGGCAATCGGCGTCGGCGCACTGACCGGTATCTCACTATGATCGAGGCTCACCGCGCGCCCTTCCGTCTTGGTTAAAGCGCCTCGAAAAAGACTTGAGGCAACTGGTATCGCCACTGTCCCGAGCGCGCGCAGCGCAGCAGGGCAAGGACGATACGAGCTTCTCCAGAAACGCTATGAGACAGCACTAGCGCGCGGGGCTTAAGGATCGGTAAACTCAGCAGGCACGGGCAGGTCCACCTCACAGCGCCAATTTGAGAGCGCGTTCAAGTCCTGCCCCTAGATGTCGTCTCGCATATGCCGAGCGTATCGTTGAAGGTCTGGCATTCTGCGCAAGCGCTTGCGTGATCTATGTGGTTCGGCTTTGGTCTGCGGGTGGGGGGATGAGTGCATGACAGCGTTTTCAGATTTTGCGGCCAAGTTGCGCTACGAGGACATACCAAAGCCAATGCTGGCGCTGCTGCGCCGCAGTTTTCTCGACACGATGGGCGTCGCGGCAATTGGACAAAGCACCGAGATGTCCGCGATCTCCCGGCGCACGGCGCGTGCGGTGTTTGGCGCTGGCGGAGCGGGCGGCGCGCGGATGTTGATGGATGGCGGACGCGTCAGCCCGGTGGGGGCGGCCATGGCCGGGGCTTTCACCATCGACAGCATTGATGCCCATGACGGCACGACCCCGAACAAGGGCCATGTCGGGTCGGCGGTGTTTCCTGCGGTGTTGGCGGTGGCGGATACGCTGGTGCAGGTGGGCGGCAAGGTTACGGGCCAGGACTTGGCAGTTTGGCTCGCGATTGGCTATGAGGTCGCCTCGCGCGCAGGCCAGGCGCAGCACGCGACCTGCACCGATTACCACACCTCGGGGTCATGGACGGCTGTTGGCGTGGCCGCTGCGGTGATGCGAATGCTTGGCGGGACGGCGGACCAAATCCGGCAAGCGGCAGGCATTGCCGAGTTTCACGGCCCCCGCAGCCAAATGATGCGCTGCATCGATTTCCCGACAATGGTGCGCGACGGGGTCGGGTGGGGCGCACCGTCGGGCGTGACGGCGGCCTACCTCGCACTCGAAGGCTTCACCGGAGCGCCCGCCTTGACCTGCGAGGGGGCGGATGCCGCGCCGTTCTGGGAGGGGCTGGGCGAGGATTGGCTGACAGTGGCCCATACCCACTACAAACCCTATCCGTGCTGTCGCTGGGCGCATCCGGCGATAGATGCGGTGCGCGAGATGATGGCGGCTGGGGGCCTGCACCACTCGGACATCGTGCGGGTCGAAATCCGCACCTTCCACTATGCGACGCGGCTTGCGGGGCATGAGCCCAAAACGCTCGACGAGTTCAGCTATGCGATTGCCTTTCCGGTGGCGACGATGATCGTGCGCGGCCAGATCGGGCCTGCGGAGTTGACGCCCGCAACGCTTGTTGATCCCGACATTCTGCGGGTCAGCCGCGCGACGGAGCTAATTGACGATGCCGAGTTGACCGCGCGCAGTGTGGCGCAGCGCTGGGCGCAGGTCTCGCTGGTGCTGAGCGATGGGCGGAGGATCGAGGACGCGGCGCGGACGCCAAGGGGCGATGCAGATGCGCCTTTGAGCGATGCTGAGATCAGCGCGAAGTTCCACCTGTTCGCGGATGGCGCACTCGGGGAGGGGCGGGCCGCGCTGTTGGAGGAGCTAGCGGGACGGTTTGACCGGCTGGATGCGGGCGGGGTGCGGGAATTGTTGGGGCTGTGTTTGGAGGGGGTTTGATACTGCGCGACATCTTTGTGAACCTAAACTATGGTAGCAAGAAGAATGACGTTGATTTTGGATGATGCACTTGAATCAAGAAGACCGACTAACAATTACCTCGGACCTCGAAGTGTTGCTGACGGCAACCGGGCAAGACAGTTTCCAAGCGCTCGAACAGCGAATATCTGTTTTCTGCCCCTTCGAAGCAATAGGAATGGTTCGTCAGGAACTTAAGCACTCCAACTTCTTGAGCTTTATCTTTAAGGAACGTCTGAAAAACCTTCTCATTTTGGCATGATCTGGTAAGATTGTAGCATCCCTCCAAGGAGCCCATCCGATGCCAAAGCAGCCCGCCTTTCCCGGTCTTCGTAATGCGATGAAGAAGAAGCAGACGCGGCGGGAACTGTTCCTGGCGGAGATGGATGCGGTGGTGCCCTGGCTCCGTCTTTTGGCGCTGATCGTGCCGCACTATCCGAAAATCGGGCCGAAGGGCGGTCGCCCGCCGATGCCTTTGGAGCTGATGCTACGGGTCTACTTCCTTCAGAATTGGTATGCATTGAGCGATCCGATGGCGGAAGAGATGCTCTACGACAGCGAGGCGATGCGCAGCTTTGCCGGGATCGAGCTGGGCGATGACCGCATTCCTGATGAGACCACCATCCTCAACTTCCGCCACCTGCTGGAGCGGCACGAGCTGACCGAGGCGATCTTCGCCGGTGTGAATGCCCATCTTACCGACAGGGGCATCGGCTTGCGCTCGGGCACGCTGGTGGATGCGACGATCATCGATGCGCCGTCTTCGACCAAGAACAAGTCCAAGGGGCGTGACCCTGAAATGTCTTCGACGAAGAAGGGCAACGACTGGTATTTTGGCATGAAGGCGCATATCGGCGTCGATGCCGACAGCGGCGTGACCCACAGCCTTGAGACCTCAACCGCCAAGCTCCACGACAGTCAGGTCTGGGACGACCTGCTGCATGGCGACGAAACCTCCGTCTGGGCCGATAAAGGGTATGTGAGCTCCGAACGCGAGGCCGCCTTCAAAGGACCGGGCAAGGTCTGGGGTGTCATGCGCAAAGCGCCCAAGGGCGGCAAGCTCGACGCCATCGACGAGAAGATCAATCGGGTGATCGCTATGGTCAGGGCCAAGGTCGAGCACCCCTTCCGCGTCATCAAACGCCAGTTCGGTCATGTAAAGACTCGCTACAGGGGGCTTGCCAAGAACCGTGCTCAGCTCTTCACGCTGTTTGCGCTCGGCAACCTGTTCCTGGTCCGAAAAAAGCTGATGGCATGAGGACGAGTCTGCCCAAAGACCGCCAAACCGCCGAAAGAGCGGACCTGAACCCGAGAGATCGACTTCCAACAGCCCATTTTTTGCCCCGCAAAGCGATCAAACCGTCATCTCGGCGCAGCCGAACCCGTTAATCAGACGTTCCTTAACCCAAGCAGACCACATCCGTTTGGTGGGGCGTTTCTGAAATCACTGTTGAGCGAGGTTAGTCAAAAGGCGGCGGATGGCCAATTCCCCCTTAGGCCTGTTGAGGTCTACCTCATGGATTGTTCGGCAGCGCTTGTCTTTCGCGAGCGGGCGAACATTGACCTGTTGATTGAAGTGCCACTTGAAGGAAGACGGACCGACGGCAAGAGCTTGGTCGTTGCTGTAGAGCTCAAGATAGACGCCAAGGAAGCGCCCCGCCAACTAGAGAAATACCGCGAATATGTAATGGAACATTACCCTAAGGACGAATGGCATCATGCCTTTGTCTTTCTGACACTTCGAGGTGATGAGCCAAGTGCGCCGAACTTGCCGTTCTGGATACCGTTGGCGTTGTCTGATGTCTTGCCACGGTTTGACGAAGTTGCTGAGGGTTGGGGACGGTCTGACAAAGCAGTCGGCTTGTATCAAGATTACGCAGCGATGATGAGGAGACACCTATTGGACGATGATGAATTTGCCCGTATCGCTGGGCTCATATGGTCAAAGCATGGGCCGACATTGGATAAACTTAACGAGTTCAGGCCCGACATGCAGGCTGATATTCTAGAGTGGATCATTGATAAACTGCCTGACGTATTCGATGAGGTAGAAGAAGAAATTCAGCTCAAGCTGTTTCAAGACACCTCCTCCAAAAGAATTATCCGTATTGCGGTCAATCAGTGGTTGGACCTCCCCGGCTTTACCTCCGGAGGCGACAAATGGGTGAAATCGCAGTCCGTTTTGCTGGTTGAATTGGCAGACTGGAAAGAGGGCCGTCTGCGTTTGGCATATGTCATGGGGTATGGCGCGGATGATGTGAGACAACGAATATATGATGGCGCTATCGCGCAGAAAGAGCTCAAGATCGCAAGACGCAGTTCCGGCAACTTGCCGCTGCACAAGCATCTAAGTGCCCGTGATGTGCAGAAAACCAGTGCCTATTTGTCGGCGCTTGAGGCGGATACATCTATCGAGGAACTGGGCAAGAAAGCGCTGCACGAACTCAAGACCTTCTTGATCAAGACCCTTCCCATTTACAATATGATTGTCATGGCCGCCTGCCAAGATGGAACAGACGACCAATCTGACTAGGGAGCTTGCGGCTAACCCTCCCCAAACACCCTTCGGAAAATCGTATCGACGTGTTTCGTATGATACCCCATGTCGAATTTCTCGTTGATCCCATCGACCCCGAGCGCTGCCACCACGCCCTCATCGGCCAGCAATTGCTCGCGGAAATCGACGCGCTCTTCCCAGACTTTCAGCGCGTTGCGTTGCACCATCGAATAGGCCTCCTCGCGCGACACACCCGCTTGGGTCAGGGCCAAAAGCACCCGTTGGCTCATCACCAGACCCGGAAACTTGTTCATGTTGTCGAGCATGTTTTCGGGGAAAATCAGCATCTTCTCGACCACCCCGGCCATCCGGTGCAGCGCAAAATCCAGCGTGATTGTGGCATCCGGCCCAATCGCGCGCTCCACGGAGGAATGCGAAATATCGCGCTCGTGCCACAGGGCCACGTTCTCCATCGCGGGCACCACGGCCATGCGCACGAGGCGCGCCAGCCCGGTCAGGTTCTCGGTCAGCACGGGGTTTTTCTTGTGGGGCATAGCACTCGAGCCCTTCTGGCCCATGGAGAAGAACTCCGCCCCCTCAAGCACCTCGGTGCGCTGCATGTGGCGGATTTCCACGGCGATATTCTCGATGGAACTGGCGATCACGCCGAGGGTGGCAAAGAACATCGCGTGGCGGTCGCGGGGGATGACTTGGGTGCTGATTGGCTCAGGGCGCAGGCCCATCTTTTCGCAGACATGCTCCTCCACCGCCGGATCGACATTGGCGAAGGTGCCGACTGCGCCTGAGATGGCTCCGGTGGCGATTTCCCATTTGGCCTTCTCAAGCCGGTTCTTGTTGCGGTCCATCTCGGCATAAAAACGCGCGAAGGTGAGGCCCATTGTGGTCGGCTCGGCGTGGATGCCGTGGGAACGTCCGACGCGGACGGTGTCTTTATACTCGTAAGCGCGGGTTTTCAGGGCGGCGAGCATGCGGTCGAGGCCGACCATCAACAGGTCCGACGCGCGCACCAGCTGCACGTTTGTGGTGGTGTCGAGAACGTCGGAGCTGGTCATGCCTTGATGCACAAACCGCGCCTCGTCCGCGCCCACATGCTCGGCCAAGTGGGTCAGGAAGGCGATGACGTCATGCTTGGTGACGGCCTCGATCTCGTCAATTCTGGCGACGTCGAACTCGACATCCTTGGCCTTCCAGACAGCCTCGGCATTCTCGCGCGGGATCACACCCAGATCGGCCATCGCGTCGCAGGCATGGGCCTCGATCTCGAACCAGATGCGGAACTTGGTCTCGGGCGACCAGATGGCGACCATATTGGGGCGGGAATAGCGAGGGATCATGGCGTGGGGCCTTTCTCGTGTGGTGTTTGGGGGCGGTGTAGGCGCGGCGCGGCGGGTTGCCAAGAGGACGGGCGGTCGCGTGGGGGCTGTTGGCGGATGAGTATTTGTGGAACCCTGAATGGCAAGGAGAGTGGCGATGCGGATCTTGGCGATCTTGTTGGTTTTGGCGGGGCCGGTTTGGGCCGAGGATTGGCGCGTGCTGGATCAGGCGGGTGCTGAATTGGCGCTGACGGACAGAGTGCTTGTGTATGAGGGCGGCGAGACGCAGGATTTTCGGGCCTCGGGTCGCACATTATATAATGCAGGCGCGCCGAGCTGGGGCTATTGGGAGATCCGCGAGGGGCGCTATTGCAGCCAGTGGCCGCCGTCGCGCGATTGGGATTGTTATGATTTGGCGCTGTCTGGCGACGGGGCCTCGGTGCGGTTTGTCGATGACTGGGAGAACGCGAGCGTTGGGCGCTACACCGATTGATCTTTGGGCCTTTGAGGGGCGCTGGGCGGTGTCGCGCGAGATCGCGGATGCCAAGGGCGCGGATGGGCGGTTTGACGGAGCGGCCACCTTTGTGCGCGAGGGCGCTGGGTTGCGGTATGTCGAACGCGGGGTGTTACGGCTGGGCACGACCGAGATGCAGGCGGAGCGGCGGTATATGTGGACTGCTGGTGAGGGTGTTGAGGTCTGGTTTGACGATGGGCGGTTTTTTCATGGGTTTGCGCTGGGCGAGACGGCTGAGGCGACCCATGACTGCCCGCCCGATTGGTACGAGGTGTCGTATGATTTCCGCGCTTGGCCTGAGTGGGAAAGTAGGTGGCGCGTGACGGGGCCGCGCAAGGACTACGTGATGACGTCTATGTTTGTCAGGGCAGGATAGCCAGCCAGACCCAGACGGTGATCAGGCTGAGCGCGGTGCCGATCAGCACACCGGAGGCGGCCACGCGCCGTGCCACCCCATACATATTGGCGAACAGATAGGTGTTTATGCCCGGTGCCATTGCGGCGGTGATCACCGCCGAGCGCATTGCATCGCGGTCCAGATCGAAGGCGCGGCCAAGCGCGTAGGTGATCGACGGATGCAGGATCAGCGAGACAATGCAGATCATCGCAATCGTGCTGGCGTCGCCCTCGGGGCGGTAGCGGTAGAGCACACCGCCAAGGCCAAACAATGCAGCAGGCAGGGCCGCACGCACCATCATATCCACAGCATCTGTCAGCGCGCCGGGCAGCGGAGCCCCCGACAGGTTGACCGCGAAGCCAAGTCCGATCCCGATGATCAGCGCGTTGGAGAACATCGCCTTTAGCACCTTACGCGGCAGGCTGCCCAGCGTGGCCCCCGAGGTGCGGGCGCGCGTGACCTCCATCACCGTGATGCCGAGGCCGTAGGCGAAGGGCGCATGGATTGCGATGATGGCGAAGTTGGCGGCCAGGGCATCGATACCGTAAGCGCGCTCGGTAATCGGCAGGCCCAGTAGGACCGAGTTTGCGAACAGGCAGCTAAAGCCGATGGCGATGGAATCCTCGATAGGGCGCTTGAAGATGACCCGTGCGCCGAGGACGCCCGCCACGAAGCCCGACAGCGCGCCGATGTAGTAGGAGCCGAGGAGGCTTGGGTTGAACTCGGCGCCCAGATCGAGGGTCGAGATTGCGCTGAACAGCAGGCAAGGAATGGCGAAATTCTGGGTGAATTTCATCAACCCATCCACGCCGGCATCGCTGAAATAGCCGCGCCAGACCGCCAGATAGCCCGCACCGATCACCAGAAAGACCGGCAAGATCACGTCGAGAAGCGCAGCCACGGCTCAGGCGTCCAGCGTGATCACCAGACCGTCATAGGCGGGGGTGATATGGGCGGGCGTCTCGGCCTTCAGCGTCGCGTAGTCGATGTCGATGTGCATGTTGGTCAGCACCGCGCGGGCCGGGGCAGCGCGTTCGATCCATTCCAGAGATTGCGCCACATGTGCATGGCTTGGGTGTGGCTTGTAGCGCAGCGCGTCGAGGATCCAGAGGTCGAGATCTTGCAGGGTGGTCCATGCGGCATCCGGGATGTCGGACACATCGGGCAGGTAGGCGGCATTGGCGATGCGGAAACCGAGCGCATCGATCCGGCCATGCTGGACCTCAAAGGGCGTGAACGGGATCGACCCGCCTGCGCCGTCGATGCTCAGAGGCCCGTCGAGGCGGTGCATATCGAGGATCGGCGGATAATCACTGCCCGGAGGTTGCACGAAAGCATAGCCAAAGCGCGCGGTCAGCGCGTCGAGGGTTTGGCGATCCGCATAAATCGGCAAGCGCTTGCGCTGGTTGAACACGATCATGCGCAGGTCGTCGATGCCGTGGACATGATCGGCATGGCTGTGCGTGAACAGCACCGCGTCGAGGTTGCCGACGTTCGCGTCGAGAAGTTGCGCACGCATATCCGGGCTGGTGTCGATTAGGACGCGGGTGGTGCCCTGTTTCGTGACACGCTCGACCAGCAACGAACAGCGGCGGCGCGCGTTCTTGGGATTGTTTGGGTCGCACGCACCCCAAAGTCCGCCAAGGCGCGGCACACCACCCGACGAGCCGCAGCCAAGGATGGTTAGGCGCAACTCAGCCATGGGCGGCTTTCCAGAACAGACGTTCAAAATTCACCTCGGTCTGGGCGGCGAAATCCTCATAGCTGAGGCCGAAGACCTCGGCCCCGACGCGGGCGGTGTGAGCCGTATAGGCAGGCTCGTTGCGGCGACCTCTGTGGGGCGGGGGCGCGAGGTAGGGCGCGTCGGTTTCTACGAGGATGCGGTCGACGGGGGCTTTGGCGAAGATATCGCGGAGCGCTTGGGATTTGGGGAAGGCAGCGATGCCGGACATCGACAGGTAGAAACCCAGATCAAGGGCGGCCTCTGCAAGCTCTAAGCTGCTGGAAAAACAGTGCATAACGCATGTATACGGGGTGGCCTGATAGGCGTCGGTCAAAATGCGCGCCATGTCGTCATCGGCGTCGCGCGCGTGGATGATGAGGGGCAGCTTGGTGCGCTGGGCGGCCTCGATATGGACGCGCAGGCTCTCTTTTTGGATGTCCTTACTGTCGGCGGTGTAGTGGTAGTCCAGACCGGTCTCGCCAATGCCGACGAATTTGGGGTGCTGGGCCAACTCTAGCAATTCGTCGAGCGTGGCCAGCGGCTCGGCAGCCGCACTCATCGGGTGAGTGCCTGCCGCATAGAAGACGGGCGCGTGGGCCTCGGCAATGGCGCGGATCTGCGGCTCGGTTCGCAGCTTGGTGCAGATCGTGACCATGCGGTGGACGCCCGCCTCGGCGGCGCGCTCCACAAGGCCCGCCACATCGCCTTCAAAATCTGGGAAGTCGAGATGGCAGTGGCTGTCGGTGATCCGGGGGGGCATGGGCGGCTTTCTGGCTTAGGGCGCGGCCCGGCGGGCGGTGTCCTGCAATTGCCGGAACATATCCAGCAGAAGCACCGAAGGGTCAAGGTTGAGGGCAGCGCCCTTGCGGACCTGTGCGGGCAGGGCGGTCGCGGCCTCGGCCCAAGCTTGGGCAGCATGGGGGGTGGGGGCGAGGCGGGCGCGGATGGCAGCTTCGCCTTGGGTCGCCTCGGGAAGCGGGCGCGAGATGGCGGCTTGGCGGGCGATTTGGCTGAGCGCGCGTTCCGTCAGGGTGATCAGCATCGACAAGCGCTCGGTGCCAGCCGCGCCGCCGGGCAAGGTGGCCAGCGCCATGGCGCGGGCGCGGTCGAGGCGCGGCAGCGTGTCGAGCAGGGCGATGATCTGGCCGTAAAGGCTTGCGCCGCCTGCGGTGCGCAGCGACAGGGCGGTGCGGGCCGAGCCATCGGCGAGTTGGGTCAGGGGTGCAAGCTCACCATCAGGCAGATCGGTGCCTTCAACTTGGGCGAGCGCCTTGCCGAGGTCGGTGGCATTCAGCGGTGACAGGCGCAGCACCCGGCAGCGCGACCGGATCGTCGCCAAAAGGCGCGCAGGTTGGTGGGCGACCAAAAGAAAGACGGTGTTTTCAGGCGGCTCCTCCAGCGCTTTCAGCAGGGCGTTGGCCGCGTTGCGGTTCATCTCGTCTGCGGCATCGACAATCACCACACGCCGCCCGCCATCGGGGATCGACATGGAAAAGAACGCCTTGAGCTTGCGCGCGTCCTCCACGGTGATCTCGGCGCGGGGGCGGTAGGGCTTCTTATCGGTATTCCACGCGCGCCTGAGCACAAACAGCCGCTGATCAGTGCCGATCAGGATGCGGCGCACGGCGGGATCAGTCGGGTCGGTGTCGAGGCTGGTGGCAGGCTCGGGCGCGCCAAACATGCCGCCGGGTTCCTCAATCGGCGTGCTGAGCAGGTAGCGGGCGGCGCGCCATGCGAAGGTGGCTTTGCCGATGCCTTGCGGGCCGGTTAGCAGCCACGCGTGATGCAGCCGGCCAGAGGCGAGCGCGTCCAGGAGCGCGGATTCGGCGTGGTCGTGACCAAACACGGCGGGTGCGTCGCGCGGATGCGGGGCCCCGTCGAGCGCGTCGAGATCGGGGAGGATGTCGTCCTCAGCCATGGGCATCGACGGCTTGGCGGACGCGCTGGGCAACAGCCTCCGGGGCAGCATCACCGTCGATAACGACGCAGCGGCTTGCAAACTCAACGGCCAGATCAAGGAAGGCGGCGCGCAGGCGGGTTTGGAAATCGGTGCCGAAATCCTCGAACCGTTCCTCGTCGGTCTGGCGACTTTTGGCGCGGGCATGGCCCTTGGTGGGGTCCATGTCGATGATCAGGGTCAGGTCAGGCTCGATCCCGATGATGAGGCTGTGCAGTTGGTCCACTGTGGCGCGCAGATCACCGCGCGTCATGCCTTGATACAGCCGCGTGCTATCGGCAAAGCGGTCGCAGATCACGGTTTTGCCAGCGGCCAGTGCCGGACGAATGGTGCGTTCCACATGGTCGCGGCGCGCGGCGGTAAACAGCAGCATTTCCGTCTCAGCCGACCAGCGATCCGGGTCGCCTTGCAGCACCAGCGCGCGGATTTCCTCGGCACCGGGCGATCCACCGGGTTCGCGGGTCAGCACGACGTCTTGGCCCTCGGCACGCAGCGCGTCTGCCAAAAGCCGGGCTTGAGTGGACTTGCCAGAGCCGTCGATGCCCTCGAAACTAATGAAGCGACTGGAGGCGGACATGGGGGCCTAGCGCACCGCCGCGTCGGCGGCCCCGGACCCTAGGATTTGGTCAAGAATGCTCTGCGCGGCAATCCAAAGGCGTTGGGAAAAGCCGCCTTTTTCCACGTTGTTTTGCGTGCGCAACCCAATCCGCCGCTCGGGCATGTCAGGGATGGTGATGATTATCTCGCCGACCAAAGTGCCCGCGAGAACAGGCGCTTGCAGCGGGCCGTTAAAGCGAATTTCGGCATCAAGCGCACTGCCCGCTGACAAAGGCACCAGCGCTGTCAGATCGTCTGCGGCCACCAGGCCCACGGTATCGGAAGCCCCCATGAACACGGGCGCCTCGGCCATGCGTGTGCCCGCCTCAACCAGATCGCGCGCGACGAATTGGCGAAAGGCCCAGTTGACGATGCGCTCGGATTCCTCGGCGCGGGCCGTTGCGCTGTCCAGCCCTGTGATGATGAAGACGACCCGGCGGTCGCCTTGTTGTGCGCTGCCTGCAAGGCCAAAGCCAGCCTCGCGGGTATGCCCGGTTTTCAGCCCGTCCGCGCCAATGCCAAGCCCGAGGATCGGGTTGCGGTTGAAGCGGTTGGCGGGCGCGCGTTCAGCATAGTGATATTCGGTCTCGGTAAAGTAGGTGTAGAAGTCGGGAAACTCGGTGATCAGGCGGGTGGACAATATCCCCAGATCGCGCATCGACATGCGGTGACCGTCCGCAGGCCAGCCCGAGGCGTTCATGAAGGTCGAATTCTCCATCCCCAAGTCGCGCGCGCGGTCTGTCATGAGGCGGGCAAACGCCTCCTCGGTCCCGGCGAGACCTTCGGCAATGGCCACGGTCGCATCATTGCCAGATTGCACGATGACGCCTTTGATCAGGTCTTCGGCTGTGGGCCTGTCGCCTTGTTGCAGCATCATGGTCGAGCCGCCCATCGCCTGGCTTCGCCCCGAGACGGTGAAGGGGGTGTCCAGCGATACCGATGGGTTCTCGCGGATTGCTTCGAACAGCATGTTCAGCGTCATGAGCTTGGACATGGATGCAGGCGGCAGTGGTGTGTCGGCGTTCTTTTCCAGCAACACTGTCTGAGTGCCGACGTCGTAGACCCAAGCGGCGGTCGCGCGGGTCTCGAAGGCCGCCTGAGCGGGCAGGGCGAGCAGAACAAGCAGGCAGGCTGCACGGATCAGGGGGCGGAGCATGGGGCGAGGGCGTCCTTAATTGCTGACGAAATAGGCATCGGCAAAGCCGAGACCCTTGGCGGTTTGAAGGAGGGCGGCGCGGTCGGTTGTGGTGCGGGTTGGCCCGACCACGACGCGCCAGAACTTGCGACCCCGGCTTTCCTGTTCGCGCACCGTCGGCACCATACCCGCGCCGCGCAGGCGATCTGCGGTGCGGCGCGCATTGGCCTCGACGCTGAAAATACCGATCTGAATGAAGGGTTTGGATAGCGTGCTGGTGGCAGCAGGTGCAGCGGCGGCGACGGGTGTTGCGCCTTGCGGACGCGCGTTGGTTTCGGCCTCGGCAATCGCGCCCTCGACTGTATCCTCCAGCGTCTCGGCGCTGATCTCACCGGCAGCAACAGGGGCCGGGCTTGCGGCGGCAGGTGCCTCGGGCACCTCTTCACGGCGCAACGCAGTGACATTCAACTGCACAGGCGCGCCCGCGAGCATCCCAAGCGCGTCTGCGGCGTCCGACGAGACTTGCAGGGCAGGACCCGGCGAGGTGCGTTCGCGGCGAAACAGGGCCCCGATGACAAACTGACCGTTGGCCTCATTGCGGATGATGACGCGCTCGGGGTCTTGGACATTTGCGTCGGCGACCCAGACGCCGCCCAGCGAGGGGCGACCGTCCCAGAGGCCTTGCTCGGAGACCTGGAAGACCTCGGGCGCCTCAATGTCGCGCTCGACCAATCGCGTGGTCGTGCTCGGGTTTTGGCCGGAGCCCGCCCCGAACGGGAAGCCACCCGTCTCGTCACACCCTGCCAGTGCGAGTGCTGCCACCCCCGCAAGCGCTATGCCAAATATACGTGCCATGCCCCAAGCTCCCTGCCCAACCGCGTGCTCTATACGCAGCCCGCGTCACCCCCTTGCCCGGGGGGCTTTGGCGCAAACTAACCGCTGGGGCGCGCCAAGAAAAGGGCGCAGGCGCGTGATCACGTAAGGGTGGGCATGTTTTGGCTGTTTTGGGGGCCGCAGGCGCGGTGAATTGGGGTTTTGCAGAATCGATTAGAGCGCGCTAAGCGGTGCAGCAGCGGAGGCTTGGCAGAGTGGTCGAATGCACCGGTCTTGAAAACCGACGAGGGTGAAAGTCCTCCCAGGGTTCGAATCCCTGAGCCTCCGCCAGTAATTAAATTTAAGTATTTGTTTTTGCTACATAAATGGTAATTTCTGGAGCTTCGTTCCCACACCTGTTCCCACGTTCGGCTGTCGCTTAGGTTGCGCCGTTTTGATCTTCATCAGACTTGTTTCCCAGTAACCAGCTTACGTTGATCGTCGCGGCTGATTTGGCCGTAGCTGCGCAACGTCGTCAAAACATCTGTGTGTCCAAGGTTTTGCGATGCCGCCACTAATTCAGCCACAGACGTCGCGTTTTTGGCCGCATTTCGCGCCAGCATGTGCCGGAAGGCGTGGGGGCCGTAATTGGGAACCCCTGCAGCTTCAAACGCTATGCGGACAATCTTGCGCACAGGTTCGGTGCTTTTCCAGTGGCCGCGCGTAAAGCCGTCGGCTTCAAAGCCGGAATTTGACTTTGCGGCAATTGCCGTTGCTGAGAACAACGGGTCATCTGGGCCATACAGTGCCACTTCGTCACAATAGGTCATCCAATCGGCAAGGGCAGTTTCGGCCCCGTCAAATCCCTTTGCAAAAAAGGTGTCGATAACCTTTCCAAACTTGGTTGCCACTTCGCGCGGGTTTTGAGTGACGGACTGTTTGCGGGTTTCGCTAATTCCCGGACACGCGTTTCGGTAAATCCCGGACAGGGATTTCGCTAATTCCCGGACAGCTCCGGGGGCCTTGGGTACGGTTGGTCATCACCTGCGCCGTCACGGCACTCTGCCGGTCTTGAACAAGATCGGGAGGGGACATGCCAAGACGGAAGCAACCGAGGCGCATGACTGTGCAAGACATACGAACCATATTGCGGCTAACGCATGAACAGGGGCTTTCGGTGCGCGAGGTTGGCCTGCGCCTGAAGCTCAGCAAGACGACCGTGGCGACCTACCTGCACCGCGCCCGGGAGGCCGGTTTGAACTGCTGGCCATTGCCATCGGGTCGCGATGACGATGCGACGCTGAAGCAGGTCCTTTTCCAGCGTGTCGGCCGCCCGCCCCGGGATCTGAGCGAACCCGACTGGCCGAAGATAGCTGCGGAGATGAAGCGCAAGGGCGTGACGCTGGTGCTGCTCTGGGAGGAATACCGCGCCGCCCACCCCGACGGCTATGGCTACACCTGGTTCTGCGAACGCTACCGTGAGTTCGAGAACCGAATCAGCCCGCGGTATCGCAACCGCCACGAGGCTGGCGCGGTGATGCAGACCGATTACGCCGGGCACACGATCCCGGTGGTCGATCCGGGCACAGGTGCGGAGTATCGCGCGCAAATCTTTGTCGCGGTTCTGGGCGCGTCCAATTACACCTTCGCCTGGGCCAGCCTCAGCCAGAAGCTTCCCGACTGGATTGAGGCCCAGGTCCGCGCGCTGAAGTTCTTCGGCGGGGTGCCCAAGGCAATCGTGTGCGATAATCTCAAGGCCGCCGTGGCCAAACCGCTCTGGTTCGAGCCGTCCCTGACCAAGACCTTCTCCGACATGGCCACGCATTATGACACGACCGTGCTGCCCACCCGGCCGCGCAAGCCGCGCGACAAGGGCAAGGTCGAAGGGGCAGTGCTGATCGTTGAGCGCTGGATTCTGGCCCGTCTGCGCAACCGGCAGTTCTTTTCCATCGAGGCGCTAAACGTCGCCATTGCCGAGCTGCTCGATGATCTCAATGCCCGGACCATGCGCCGGGTCGGGCGTTCACGACGAGAGCTGTTTGAGGAGATAGAACGCGCTGTACTCAGCCCGTTGCCCGATACGCCTTTTGAATACGCTGAATGGAAGCGCGCCAAGGTGCATCCCGACTACCACATCGAGGTGTTGCACGGCTTCTATTCGGTGCCGCACCGCCTGATCGGGCGCCAGGTCGATGTGCGCCTGACCCACCGCGTGATCGAAATTTTCCATAACCATGAACGCGTTGCGGTTCATCACCGCCGCGGCCAGCGCGGCGGCCATACCACCATCAAGGAGCACATGCCCAAGGCGCATCAGCGCTACGGCGGCATGACGCCGGAAAGCCTCATCACCCGGGCTGCCCGGACAGGGTATCACGCGGCCGCGCTCGTCGAGCGGCTGATGCGCGATAGGCCGCATCCGGAACAGGGCTATCGCTCAGCCCTCGGTGTGCTCGGCCTGCAGCGCCAGTTCGGGGCGGACAGGCTGGAAGCGGCCTGCGAACGCGCCCTGACGGTCGGCACGGTCAGTTATGCCTCGCTTCGCTCCATCCTGATCACCGGTCTGGATCGGGCACCCAGCCCGCCAGACCCCGTTACCGCCACGCCGGTCCACGACAATATCCGTGGTCCCGGCTACTACCAGTAACCCCGAAAGGACAAACAGATGCTGACACACCCCACACTCGACCAGATGACTGCGCTCGGCCTGACAGGCATGGCAGACGCCTGGAAGGCTTTGGCCGAACAGGATTCAGCTCAGGCCCTTGAGCGCAATGAATGGCTGGGACTCATGCTCGACCGGGAAGCCGCAGCCCGTGCCGACAAGCGCTTCGCCAACCGGCTGCGCAACGCCAAGATGCGCTTTCCCAACGCCTGCATCGAAGACGTCAACTTCGCTGCCACTCGGGGGCTTGATCGCCGTCAGATCCTTGCGCTAGCACAAGGCGAGTGGATCAAGGCAAAGGAACAGATCATCCTCACCGGCCAGACCGGCACAGGTAAAACCTGGCTGGCTTGCGCCTTCGGCCATCAAGCAGCCCGGCTCGATCATTCCGTCCTCTATGTCCGCATGCCGCGGCTCTTCGAGGACATGGCCATGGCACGCCTCGATGGGCGCTTCCCCCGCCTCGTCGACAAGCTGGCACGCGTCCAGTTGCTGGTGCTGGACGACTGGGGCACACATGGGCTGACCGACCAACAGCGGCTCGATCTGCTTGAGCTCTTTGAGGAGCGCTATCAGCGGCGATCCACCATTATCACCGCCCAGCTGCCCGTGTCCGGATGGCATGACATGATCGGCGAACCCACAATTGCCGACGCCATCCTCGACCGTATCGTCCATAACGCACACCGCATTGAACTCAAGGGAGACAGCATGCGCAAAAAGGACCGGAACGCGACCTTGACCTCCGCCAAAAACACCGAAACTATCCAAATCGAAACATGATCGCAGGCAGATGATCAGTCGTGCCCAAGCTGTCCGGAAATTACTGAAACGGCTGTCCGGGAATTAGCGTAATCGCTGTCCGGTATTTCTGAAATCCGCACTGTTCGTGCAGATCAGCATGTTTGATCTTGAGCGATACCAATGCAGCGACGCGAATGCCTGTCAGGCAGAGCAGGGCAAAGACGGCTTTGTCCCGTTTTTGCTGTGGAGTGGCGCTGGGCATAAGTGCAAGTGCGCGTTTGGCTTGGTTTATGCTGGGCGCTGGGCGTGGTGGCGCTGCGCGGGCCTCTGCTTCGTCACGTCGTGACAGGTTGAAATAATCCGCGTCCGCCGCTTTGATCCGACTGCGGAACCCCATCGCCTGCTCAATATGAAAACGGGCAAAGTCCTTGCGCCCGTTCCAGACGTCAAACCGTTCAAGCGCTGCGATCTCTCGATCCAGCGTCTTGTCAGAAAGCTGGCGGGCAAACTTGCGATATTCCAGAAAGCGGCGTTTCAGGCGTTCGTTCTTCTCATTGGGTCGTTTGGTCATGGTCGGCTCCTACGCTTGTGGGAAACTTTGGGATGGTTCTTTGGTGGGCCAGCAAGGTATCCGGCAGTGCAATCCTGAGTTTTGGTGATCAGAGAACACCCGCCATTCCTGCATCACCTGCGCTAGGGGAGGCGCTTTGAATAGAAGGTTCTGATCAGTGCGGGACGGGTGACTTTTGACGGCGATAAGAGGCAGTCGCCCAATCGGAAATACAGGGGGACGTATGTCCACCAATATAATGTCGCTTCCACCCGTCTTATTGTGAGGTCCAGCTTCGAGCGCACTTCGGGAAGGCGGGCCAAAGATATCGGCTTACAAACGACACCTTCGCAGACGTGACACAGGGCCGTCAGCATGGCTTTGTTGCCTTCAATTTTGCAGTCGACCATTTTGGCTGCGGGCGGTCGGCCCTTTCTGCAGCGCAAACAATAAAACTCGCACACGTTTGTTTTGACCTTCCGGTCTGCACGCTGGGCAGTGATCTAGTCGCGCAGATCATCTCCGCGAATGAGTGGCGGGTGGGACACGTCTAGCAGCGGCAACCCGTCTCGTGTCCAGTTCCCGATTGTGCGTCTGTCTGACGTCAGCGCTTATGGGTCCCAATAGGGTTATTTGCTAAGAGAGTGTTTGTTGCTCATCGTAGCCACCGAGGAGTGGACGATGAGAAAGACAACGAAGAGCCCCGGCGAGAAGATCATCAAAGATATCAAGCGCGCCACGCGCAAGCACTATTCATCCGAAGAGAAGATCAGGATCGTGTTGGATGGGTTGCGCGGTGAGGACAGCATCGCGGAGCTGTGCCGCCGTGAAGGGATATCACAGGGCATTTATTATAAATGGTCTAAGGACTTCATGGAGGCCGATAAGAAGTGGACCTGTCGCGTTTTTGTGCCGCCCCAAGTGCTCGTTTAAGCCGCCTTCCGTTCGAAGGCGACAGGGCTTTTCCAACCCAGTGCTGAGTGCCGACGGCGTGGATTGTAGAAGCCATTAATGTATTCGAAGATCGCCATCTCAGCTTGCCGCCGTGTTTCCCATGATCGCCGCCAGATCAGCTCGGCCTTAATGGTTTTGAAGAAGGTCTCGACTGCTGCATTGTCATAACAATTACCCTTCCCAGACATCGACACTTTGAACCCATGTTGACGCAGGATCTTCTGATAGTCGTGAGAACAATATTGGCTGCCACGATCCGTGTGATGGATGCAGCCCTTTGGTGGCGCACGGAATGCGATGGCCATGTTTAATGCCCTGACCGCCAGATCGCGCTTCATGCGGTTGCTGACCGCCCAGCCGATGATACGACGGGAATGCAAGTCCAGGATCACAGCCAAGTAAAGCCAGCCTTCACGGGTCCAAACGTAGCTGATATCGCCCGCCCATTTCAGGTTTGGCGCTTCTGCCATGAAGTCACGATCCAGCAGGTTCGGTGCGATATTGAACTTATGATCACTGTCTGTCGTCACCTTGTGCTTACGTGTTCTGACCACTGATATGCCGTTCTGGCGCATCAATCTGCCAACGCGGCGGTGGCCTATATCCAGTCCAATTTCCTTCAGCTCTTCGGTCATTCGTGGGCGACCATAGCTGCCCAAGCTGAGACGGGACTGTTCCTTGATATGCGCCAGAGTGACCAAGTCAGACCGCTGTCGGCGGCTGGCTGGACGGGCGCGCCAAGCCCGCAACCCGCGCGTGCTGACACCGACAACGTGGCACAGGCGATTGGTCGGGAAGTTATCTCGATGTTCTTCGATGAACCTAAACCTCATTGCTTTAGGCCCGCGAAGAACTGGGTGGCTTTTTTTAGGCGATTATATATTTGACAAACCCAACGGCAAAGCGTAGGTTGATCTCAACAACTTAGAGGTTTTTCCAATGTCCGTTCTTTCCGCCCCATACATGCACGACGAAGCCGCAGCGTTTAAGCACGTTGAAGCGATGCTTTGGGGTGACGCACCGATCTGCGCGCACTGTGGAGTTGTTGATGCGGCATACCCACTGACAGGCGTTCGCACCAAGCCATCCGCCAAGAACCCCGAAGGCAAAGAGCGCCACGGTCTGTGGAAGTGCCGCGAGTGCCGCAAGCAATTTACTGTCCGCAAGGGCACCATCTTTGAGGAAAGCCACATTGCCATGCACCTGTGGCTTCAAGCCATTCACCTGATGGTGTCCAGCAAAAAGGGCATCAGCAGCCACCAGATGCACCGCGTTCTGGGCATCACCTATAAATCTGCATGGTTCCTGACACACCGCATCCGCGAGTGTATGCGCGATGGTGCGCTGGCTGGTTTCGGCACTGATGGCGGCATTGTCGAAGTGGACGAGACATTCATCGGCAAAGAACCGGGCGTTGTTAAGCACCCAAAGGCGCGCGGCGGCTCTCACAAGATGAAAATGCTCACACTGGTGGATCGCACCACCAAGCGCGCCAAGTCCATCGTCATTGATGATCTGAAAAAGACAACGCTTATCCCTATCCTGCAAGCGAACATCGCCAAAGAGGCCTACGTCATGACAGACGAGGCGCGCCAGTATGAAGGCATTGGCGCTGGCAAAGTGTTTGACGCCCATGGTTGGACCAATCACAGCGCTGGCGAGTATGTGAACCTTGAGGATCGCGAGATGCACACCAACACCGTCGAAGGCTTCTACAGCATCTTTAAGCGCGGCATGAAGGGCGTGTATCAGCACTGCGGCAAGCAGCACTTGCACCGCTATGCTGCGGAGTTTGATTTCCGTTATAATAATCGCATCGGCAACGGTGTGGATGATGTAGAGCGCGGCCAAATTGCGTTGCGCAGTGTTGTCGGCAAGCGCCTTACTTACGCCCAATAAACCCGCAATGGTCTGACTCGTTGCAGTTGCGTCAGCAAAGACTTCACCGCAGACGAAAAATGACCATATTGGTCACGTGGTGGCACAAACACCTTGGAGGGTGCCGGTTCGCCGGTTGCGTCGTCACAAAAAGAGGGAGCAGTTTCCTGCTCCCTCCAGTCTTATACGGTAAGTCAGATTTCGATGCGAAACGCTTTCTTACCATACCATTTGGCCCAAATCTTGCGACCGTCTTTGGTCGTGATGTAGGGGCGATAGATGACTTTCTTGTCATCATTCAAGTTGTCCATGAGGTTTTCCTTATATGGACTGAACCACTCCCTTAGATCGCTTCCAACGGCAATTTTCTAAGGGGGTGGGTCTTCTCAGCAAGGTATCAGAATGACCCTTCACTCGAAGTTCGTAACGGCGTCACCGCACTAGGCATGGTGGGCATCCCCGTGTATTTTTTGAGCCTATAGTTGCTACCGTCATATACGACGACATCATCCTGCTTAAGTCTCGACAGTAGGCTGGAAACCGATCCACGATCTAAAGCGTCACCATTTGCCTCACTCAATTCCACAGCTTTAGCGGCATTGAGGCCGCTTCTGCCTTGTGACTCAAGCAACTCAAGAACCCTGACCTTAACTGATCCTTTTGGGGCACGTTTAGTGGCGGTTTTTATTGGTTCTTCGCCCATCATGTCCAGCAGGAGCGATTCTTGCGCCTGCAATTTCTCGATTTCACGCCTAATGCTATCAAGGCGTTCTCTCATATCTTTCATTTTTGGCGCTTTCGACATAGCGGCCTCCGTAATGTGGTGGCCCCGGTGGGATTCGAACCCACAAACCTTGGAGGGTGTCCGTTTTAAAGACGGTTGCGTCTACCATTTCGCCACGGGGCCTATGTTGTGCGACCCAAAGAGCCGCACACAATATATCGGCCACCTGCACTGAAAGAGTCAACGGCAATCTGCGTTTATGAAGCTTGAAACTAATAAACTACTGATTTTAAACAATTTTGCAATTTGCGTTAAATTAATGCGCAAAGGGTGTTGCGGCATATGGCCGACTCAAATGCGAATCACTAATATGACCTTATGGAAAAAGATAAAACCCAACTAGATCGCTTCAAAGAAGCCGCTCGCGAGATCGGGACGGACGACGACGAAGCGAAGTTCAACGAAAAGCTAGGCAAGCTGGTTAAGCCGAAGCCTACACCTGACCCCAAAGAGCGTGAATGACTCGACACGCAGATTCCAAGTCATTCATGCGACGCGCGTTTGAGTTTGGTGCGGCGAACACTTCGCCATGCCTTACGTCTACAGCCATGCACAACCGATTGGCTGGCGCGCGGTTGGTCGGATTGTTCTGATCAAGGGTCATGCGCAACATTGTCGCGACATAGCGCCCCATGTCATCGCGACGTCCACCATCATCCTGGGTCATCCTAAAAATCGCACCGCCGATTTGTTCTTGCCCTCGGTGTTCGCCGTAAACCCACAAGTCAGCACGAACCGAAATTTCTACACCTGCCAGCACCAACTTGGGTTGGGAGTGCGCAGTATCGTGAAACTGAAACCTCCCGAGTTGGTTGCCCATACCACGAAGTGCGTTCAGCACCTCGATAGACTGACGTGCATCATCTTGTCGTGTGTCCGACTCCGCAGGGTCTATTGCACGTTGCTCAAACATGCGTACCGCTTCATTTAGGGGATTCTGGGAACGAGTCAGATCTGATAAGTGTGCTTTGATGGCGCTGCGCGCGTCCTGATACCGCGTGACGACAAAGGCCTGCGGGTCATAGTTTCTGCGAATAATGGATTGCTTGGCGGTTTCGGATGCTACCATATAGGCGGCAAGATCATTCGCGGAAATTCGCGGTATATTGGGAGAACGTGGCATGGAAGACGGGCACCTCGGCACAGCAAAAATTGACAACTACAGGTCGATTCATATCTCAGAACTCTCCCGTGAGTCTATCATAGACAATGGCGCTGAACACTTAGGTTTTGGCGGCTACTTCCTTTTCGAAACTCGACAAGACAAGGCGCGGCGCGGCATCAACATTTTAGCGCGGGTCGCATCGTTAGACGCGGCGTTGGAAATGCTCGAAATTTGGGGCGGTCGAAAAATCGTCTAAGCCGTGGGTTTGTCAAATATATAATCGCCTTTTTTTAGGATGTCCCGCTCCTCCTTGAGAATGCGGACCTCGCGCCGAAGCCGATCATTCTCTCGGGCGAGGCTCAAATCCTCTTTCGACACCATATCCGTATCTCGGTGTGCTGTGATCCACTT
>Ga0163215_100475_pt1 | contig 66349 bp, 57 predicted proteins | sample SynspAceP_FD_185934 | JGI IMG/M metagenome (GOLD analysis project Ga0163215, IMG submission 185934) | Saline lake microbial communities from Ace Lake in Antarctica - Synechococcus sp. Ace-P (Hybrid Assembly) | ecosystem: Environmental > Aquatic > Non-marine Saline and Alkaline > Saline | place... | reverse complement strand
GGTTACCGCCCACCTGCGCCAGAGGCCATCGTAACGATGGACCAAAGGCCAATCATGCACTAACTTTCAACATGGACCACTCAAGTGGGGCTGCTCACTCCGACCTGTCATATTACGCAATGGATGATCTGGAATTGTCTGTCGGGCATCGTTACACCGGCGAAAAACATGCGCTGGCCTTAGGTGTTGAATATCAATTGAGTCAGCAGGTCTTCTCCAGCGGCGTGTCGCTGTTTGCCGAAGGCCGTATCGGCGAGGACAACTATCAGGGTGCATGGGCCGGTGTTCGGATGTATCTTGGTGAAGAAAAATCATTGATCCGCCGCCATCGTGAAGATGATCCGACGGATTGGGCTGAAGATAGTCTGTTTGGAATCGTGAACAGCTCCGACTCCGCGTGTGTCCCACCCTTCTCAAGTATTGGTGACGGGGTATTTCTGAACTCCTGTACAGGCGAGACTGAGTTCGAGGGAAGCGAATCGATTGAGATTACGCCACCTGACGATACATGATTGCTGCTTGATACAGCCCTTAGCGGTCTTTTCCGTGAGAGGGCATTTTGGTAGGGCGGATTCGTAAACCAACCTTATTTGTGGCGTGATATTCTCGAATATGACGTCTGCGTTCGGTTTGCTGCAGCGCCCATAGTGCAATCAATGATCCTTCGGATATGCTGGCTCCAACCTGAATTTGGCTCGGCGCAAGCTTGGATTCTCTTCAAACTTGTGTTGTTTTGGTGACTCTCGATTTCAAATCCCTCTGGATTTCCCGGAAATTTGATATTTTCCCGGTGAGAGATTTGCCGTTAGGGCAGATCAGGCACTACAATCTTTGCAATCAACCTTTTTGGATGCTTGTGATGTTGAACCGTTCTTTATTTCTTGCAACGACCGCCCTGGCTGGCGGTTGTCTTTTGTCCGCTACTGCGCTGGCTGCGGACCTTTATGTCACCGGTGAGCCTACGCTTCCAACTGTCTTGCCTGCCGTATCTGCCCTGAATGGCAAAATTTCTCTTGAGGGCGGCGCTCTTGATGAGGAAGGCTTTGCTTCCCTCAAAGGGTCAGTTTCGATGCCGATAGGGCAACGATTCGGACTGCAGTTGGATGGCTCAGTTGGTATTCTTGACGAAGATTTCATTGGTGGCGTTGGCGGTCACTTGTTCTGGCGCGACCCGTCTTATGCGCTGTTGGGGGTCTACGGTTCATACACCGCAGTTGAAGCAGCTGATGGCTCGATCGGGCGTCTTGGCATTGAAGGCGAGTATTACTGGAATCAATTCACCCTCAAGGGAGTGATCGGGGCGGAATTCGTCGATATCGATCCGCCGGTGAACTATGATGAAACAAACCTGTTTGCCTTCTCTGATTTGTCCTACTACGCGACGGATAATCTGGAACTGTCTGTTGGTCATCGTTACACAGGCGAAAAACACGCTTTGGCGCTGGGTGTGGAATATCAGCTCAATCAGCAAATCTTTGCCAGCGGCGTGTCACTGTTTGCTGAAGGGCGGATTGGTGAGGACGACTATCAGGGTGCCTGGGCCGGTGTGCGGATGTATCTCGGCGATGATAAAACTCTGATCCGCCGTCATCGTGAAGATGATCCAACCGATTGGGAAGAAGATAATTTGTTTGGCGTTATCAACGGCGCAGGCAGCTGCGTTCCTAACGCGAATGAACTTGAATTTGAGGGCTTCAACACCTGTACTGGTGAAGAAGACCGCGACGGCGACAGCACGGATGGTTAAGGGCTGGCGAATAGCCGACCTTTGGTCAAGACTGACTCTGGCATTCGCAGAGTCAGTCCATCCCACATTCGATGAAAAACTCGCCTGAGGCCATACTTTCAAGCCACTTAAGCGATTGTTTCGATGAGTTGGTGGGTAGTGGGTCCTAATTGGGGCTGGCATACCACTCAATTATTTCGTCTAATTCACTCAGCTGACGTGAGAAATCCATTCCTCGTATTTTCCCGATTGTGCTCGTTTGATCTCCGGCATTTCCACGATATTGATCGTGATTGAGTGGTGAAGACGTTTTTGCAGGAAGGATTGTAGCCTTTCCTGGTCTATCGGTGCGTCGCTCTTCGGATCTCGAACAAAGCGGATTTCAATTTCAGTTTTCGTGTTCTGTACGCACTGAACCTGTCGCGATGGCAGAAATGGACTATACTCGTGCCGGAGCATAAAGGGCCAAGAGCGGGTACCGTCGATATATGTAAAGACGTTTCGTTCCCGACCGAGTATTTTTGTTATTGATGGCAGTGCACGGCCACATCGACAAGGTGCTTGAGTAATCTCCACCTGATCATGATTTTCGTATCGAATCAGAGGCATGGCGTAATTGTAGAACGGAGTCAGGACCAGTCGACCGCGGCCCTCTTTCACCACATGACTTTCCTTGAAATCAAGAACCTCCATCAAACTCGCTTCGCTGAACTGATGATAGCGATTATCGACCGGGCATTGAGCGGCTATGGCTCCGACTTCTGATGCTCCATAGCGGTCAATCAGTTTGAGACCATGGACATCCGCCAGATAGGCTTTTGCCTGGTTGTCAAAGACTTCGCCCTGGCCAATGAATGTATGAAACGGAACGTTATCACCTCGCTGCGAGGCAAGTTCACAGATGGCAACAGCAATAGATGGATAGGTGATTAGAATGTCCGGTTTCATCGTCCGCAACCATTCCAATTGATTTGCAATTGGCTCTGTTACCGACAATTGGCAGGCTGGTGCCTCAGGATTGGCAATGTTCCATTGCCGACCGATTTGTCCTTTTGGATATGGAAATCTGTTGAGTGTGTCTGCGATGATTGCCACTTTTCCGGATAGATCAATCTCATGCCAATCAAAGATGCGCTGTGAGGCTGCGGAATTCATCAAACTGGCTGTCGCGGAAACACGGAATTGCAGCGGAGCGCCGGTGGATCCCGAGGTCTGATGCGCAACATAACCTCCTACATGTTCCGGCAGAACGTTCGCGAACAGAGCATCGCCTGCATCTTGTGCATCGGCACGTGTAAATGTCGGTATATCGTCCCAGGCTTCCCATCGTATTGAATCATCCTCAGCAAAAAGCGGGTTGAGACGGCGCGCATAGAAGGGAACCTCTTGCCTGGCATGACGCAATAAGGGGTCAAGCAGTTTGCGCTGATAGGTCTGCATTTTATCAGGCGCATAAAATTGCGTCCGATTAAGCACCTTGGCCATTTTTTGGGCTATTTCTAGCGATTGTGGGTTCAAGTCAACGGCCCCCTGCGTTCGTTTGAATTGTGCTCTACCCTCAAGAGTCAGCCTGTACTGTGTTCATGGCCTTTTCGGCATTGCCCATGATTAATTCGTTTCCGGACCTTACGCCATGTGTGTTTGACTTGCGTGATCCATTGCTCGAACTTTCCGGAAGCGCTATGCGGTATTGCTTGTACTGTCTCTGTAGGGGGGGCAACGTGGCCCTGCTGCGGCACAACGCCGGATTCTCGTGTAATCTGTGTCATTTAAGCGACTATCTAGATGTAATCCCATTGGATGTCCCGGGAATATGATTTTTCCCAATGAGGGAATTGCCGTAAGGGCAGACCACGTAGTATATTTTTTGCAATTAATCATGATTGGATGCTTCTGATGCTGAATCGCTCTTTATTTCTTGCAACCACCGCTTTGGCTGGTGGTTGTCTTTTGTCCGGCGCAACGCAGGCAGCCGATCTTTATATTGAAGGCCAGCCAACGCTGCCAACCGTTTTGCCAGCTGTGTCTGGTCTGAATGGCAAGATTTCCCTTGAGGGCGGCGCACTTGATGAGGCGGGCTTTGCGGCCCTTAAAGGATCTGTTTCATTGCCGATCGGTCAACAGTTTGGCGTTCAACTTGATGGATCTGTTGGTATTCTTGATGAAGAATTTGTCGGCGGCGTCGGCGGGCATTTGTTCTGGCGTGACCCATCCTTTGCTTTGTTGGGGATTTATGGATCGTATACGGCCATTGAGGCATTTGATGGTGAGATTGCACGCCTTGGTGTTGAAGGGGAATATTACTGGAATCAGTTCACCCTCACAAGGCGTGATCGGTGCGGAATTCATCGATATTGATCCGCCGGTTGATTATGATGAAACCAATCTGTTCGCGTTCTCGGATATATCATACTACGCGTCTGACAATCTGGAATTGTCCGTTGGGCATCGCTACACAGGTGAGAAACATGCATTGGCGCTGGGCGTTGAGTATCAGCTCAGTCAGCAGATATTTGCCAGCGGTGTATCCCTGTTTGCTGAAGGCCGGATTGGCGAAGACGAGTACCAGGGTGCGTGGGCTGGCATGCGGATGTATCTGGGTGATGATAAATCTCTCATCCGCCGCCATCGCGAGGATGACCCGACTGACTGGGAAGAAGATAACATGTTTGGTATTTTGAATGCTGCTGGTGGCGGTGCCTGTGTGCCTAATGCGAGCGAACTGGCTGGCAATGGGCCAATCTCAGAGGGCTTTGGTTCATCTGAAGGTTACAACACCTGCACCAAAGAGCAATTTAATCTAATTTAGCGATGGGCAATCGTTCGCACAATTTTTACTGAAAATTGTCTCATTATTTTGTTTCGACTGAAGGCTTGCACATTGCGCGCAAGCCTTTTTTCGTGCGCAACTGCCTCGGGAATAAATTACTAGGTGCTCTGAAGAGGTGAATCTCGGAGACTACGAGTACTAAGTTATCAATGACATCCATTCTTCAAATTTTCCGGATGCTGCTCTTGGTATTTCAACAGCCTCAACGATCTCGATTTGAATGGACGGGTGCAATCTTTCACGTAAGAACGCCTGCAAGCCCTCACTATTGATTGGGGTGTCATTGCTGCTGTCCCGTACGAAACGGATCTCAATCTCAGTTGTCGTTTTTTGAATGACTTGCATCTGTCGGGATGGCAAGAACGGAGCATGTTCATGCCTGAGCATAAAGGGCCATGATCGGCTGCCATCTATGTAAGTAAAGACGTGCCGTTCCCGGCCAAGTATGCGTTCAATGGACGGCAGGGTGCGCCCGCATGGACAAGGCGTTTGAGTGATCTCCAGCTGATCCTGGTTTTCGTAACGGATCAGCGGCATAGCGTAGTTATAGAATGGTGTGATGACCAGACGTCCGCGCCCCTCTTTCAATGGGAAGCTTCCGTCAAAATCGAGAACTTCCATTAAGCTTGCTTCGCAGAAATGATGATAGCGATTTTCGTCAGGACATTGGGCCGCAATTGCGCCGAGTTCTGACGCTCCATAGCGATCTACGATTTTGACACCATGAACATCTGAAAGATAGCTTTTCGCTTCTTCGTTAAATACTTCGCCCTGTCCGATAAACGTATGAAACGGAACAGGAGTTCCTTCTTGCTCCGCCAATTTACAGATGGCGACGGCAATTGATGGATAAGTGATCAGAATATCGGGTTCGTTTGCCTGCAACCATTCCAACTGTTCTGCAATGGACGCGGTCAGCGACAATTGGCAAACTGGCGCCTTTGGATTGGCAACGTTCCATTGCTTTCCATGCCCTCCTGTTGGGTAAGGAAACCTTTGCTGCGTATCCACGATGGAGGCCATTTTTCCAGAGACATCTACTTCATGCCAATCAAGTATACGTTGAGCAGCGGCCATGCTCATCAAACTGGCTGTTGTAGAGACTCGAAACTTCAAGGGGGTGCCCGTGGAGCCGGAGGTCTGGTGTTCGGCATGGTGGCCCATGATGTCCGGGACAGACTTTGCGAATAACTGGTCACCAGCCCCTTGAGCATCAGAGCGCGTAAAGGTGGGAATGTCTTCCCAGGCATCCCAGCGGATTGATCCGTCATCAGCAAAGAGCAGATCGAGCCGGGTCGCGTAGAACGGAACTTCCTGTCTGGCGTGGCGCAGCAATGGTTCAAGTAATTTGCGTTGATAGGTCCGCATCCTGTCCGGCGAATAATACTGCGTCCGATTCAGCGCTTTGGCCATGTTCCGTGTGACTTCAAGCGATGTCTGATTCAATGTGATCAGTCCCTACGTTCGTTTCTCAACCAAAATATCGGTACCATTGACGAATGGTGTCCTGGAAACCGGCCAGAATCAATTTATCAACGACACCCAATTTTCAAACTTGCCGGATGCGGCCCTTAGAATTTCTTCAGTTTCAACGATCTCAAGCTGAATGGAAGGGTGCAATCTGCCACGTAGAAACAATTCCAGACCTTCCCTGTCAATCGGCGTGTGATCTTTTGACTCCCGAACAAATCGAAGTTCAATATCAGTTTTTGTTTTCTGTATGACTTGTATCTGTCGTGCTGGCAAAAATGGCGAATACTCAGATTTTCTCAAATTGGGCCATGAGCGACTTCCATCCTCATATGTAAAAACATGCCTTTCTCGGCCAAGTATTTTTGTGACTGATGGCAATGTGCACCCACATGGGCAGGGCGCCTGTGTAATTTCTATCTGATCCTGATTTTCATAGCGGATCAGAGGCATGGCGTAATTGTAGAAGGGCGTCAGGATCAATCGTCCGCGCCCTTCTTTCACGAAAGTTTCGCTATCGAAATCAAGGACCTCCATCAAATTTGCTTCGCAAAACTGGTGATAGCGATTGTTGGATGGGCATTGTGCTGCAATCGCTCCGACCTCTGAGGCTCCGTAGCGATCAATCAGCTTGAGGCCATGAATTTGTGCAAGATAGGTTTTGGAATCTTCGTTGAAAACCTCGCCTTGGCCGATAAATGTATGAAAGGGAACAGAAATTCCGCGTTGCGCGGCCAATTCACAAATGGCGGTTCCAACAGTGGGGTATGCGGTCAATATGTCAGGTTTGGTTGCCATCAACCACTCAAGTTGTTCCTCAAAGGACGCGCTGAGTGACAATTCACAGGCCGGAGCGTCTGGTCTGACGGCATTCCATTGTTGACCCATTGCGCCGTCCGGGTACGGATACCTGTTAATCGTATCAACGATAAAGGCCATCTTTCCGGTGAGATCAATCTTATGCCACTCGAATATGCGCTCGCCTACTGCACCGTTCATAAGACTTGCAATTTGTGAAGTGCGAAACTTCATAGGTATCCCTGTGGAACCTGAAGTCTGGTGCTCCTTGTGGCTTCCCGCCATCTCCGGGACAGATTTCGCATACAGTGCGTCACCGGCTTGCTGTGCTTCAGCGCGTGTGAATGTGGGAATGTTATTCCAGGCTTCCCAGCGAATTGATCCGTCATTGGCAAATAATGGATCGAGCCGGTTGGCGTAGAACGGAACTTCCTTCCGGGCATGATGCAGAAGCGGCTCCAGCAATTTGCGTTGATAGGCCCGCATTCTGTCCGGCGGATAATACTGCGTCCGATTCAGCGCTTTGGCCATGTTACGGGTGACTTCAAGCAATGTCTGATTCAATGTGACCAACTCCTGTGTTCTTTTCTCTGCCAAAATGTCAGCTGCCGTTGACAATTGGACTCCTGGAAATTGACCAGAATCAAGTTGTTAGCGAAATCCAGAACTCATACTTGCCCGATGCGGCCCTTGGAATTTCATCAGTTTCAATGACCTCAAGCTGAATGGACGGGTGCAATCTGTCACGTAAGAATTGCTGCAAACCGTCACGATCGACTGGCGTGGGATCATCAATGTCCCGTACGAACCGGATTTCAATGTCGGTTCTTGTTTTCTGCACGATTTGCAACTGGCGGGACGGCAGGAATGGAGCATATTCGTTCGTGCGCATAACCGGCCAGGAGCGACTGCCATCGATGAAGGTAAAGACGTTCCTTTCGCGGCCAAGAATGCGCTCTATTGTCGGCAGTGTGCGGCCGCACGAGCATGGCACCTGATTGATTTCAATCTGGTCCTTATTTTCGTAACGTATGAGCGGCATGGCGTAGTTGTAGAATGGTGTCAGCACCAACCGTCCACGGCCTTCCTTTATTGGCTGATCATCAGAGAAAGCGAGGACCTCCATCAGATTCGCCTCGCAGAATTGATGATATCGGGTCTCGGTCGGGCATTGTGCCGCGATGGCTCCGATTTCGGAGGCACCGAAGCGATCGATCAGTTTGAGATTATGAACTTCCGTGAGATAAATTTTCGACTGTTCAAGAAAGACTTCACCCTGACCGATCACAGTGTGGATGGGCACTGTTTGTCCACGTTCCTCAGCCAATTCACAGATCGCGGCCGCGATGGATGGATAGGCGATGAGCATATCGGGCTTGTTCTCCTGCAACCATTCGAATTGGTTGGAGATTGGTTCTGTGACCGATAACTGGCAAGCTGGCGCCTCTGGATTTGCAACATTCCATACTTTGCCGCGTGACCCCTTCGGGTAGGGATGCCTTCCCTGCGTGTCTACGAGAAACGCCATATTGCCGGACAGATCGACTTGATGCCACTCAAAGATGCGCTGTGCGGCAGCGGCGCTCATCAGGTTGGCAATTCCGGAAACGCGGATTCTCAAAGGTGTGCCGGTTGAGCCTGAAGTCTGGTTTTCGCTGTAACCGCCAACATGTCCGGGAACAGATTTTGCGAACAGTGCTTCGCCAGCCTCATTTGCCTCAGCACGGGTGAAAGTGGGTATGTCTTCCCATGCGTCCCAGCGAATTGATCCGTTTTTGGCAAACAGCGGGTCGAGGCGCGTGGCATAGAAGGGTACTTCCTGCCGTGCGTGACGCAGAAGCGGCTCCAACAATTTACGTTGATAAGCCTGCATCTTTTCCGGGGGGTAATACTGGGTTTTACCCAGCGCTTTGGCCATGTTTCGGGTGACTTCAAGCGATGTCTGATTCAATTTGACCAGCCCTCGGGTAAGATGATTCGGTATGGAACACGCCGACCTCACCAACAGTTTATTTGATATTCATCTGCATTGTGCCGATTGTTACGGCAACAAAAGCAGAAAGGGAATGCTATGCTTATCAAACGCCCCAAGGGTTGGGAAATTTCGGAAAACAAAGCTTCCAGTGAGGCAACATTCCTGAACCGCCGCAATCTGATCAAGGCCGCCGGGTTTGCTGGTATTGGTGTTGCTGCCGGGTTGGCATTGCCGAGTGGCGAGATGGAAGCGGCCGAACCCGATCCAACTGCTGATCTTTATCCGGCAGGTATGAACCCTGACTTCGCGGATGCCGGTCGAGTGATCACGGATGAAGAGGTGAACTCGGAGTATAATAATTTTTACGAGTTCGGTTCTCATAAGCGGATTTTCAAAGAAGCCCAGAAACTGCAGACGCGGCCATGGACTGTGACATTCGATGGGATGGTCGAGAAGGAAATGACCGTCGATTTCGACACTCTGGTACGTGCCATGCCGCTGGAGGATCGCGTCTACCGCCATCGCTGTGTTGAAGCATGGTCCATGGTTGTTCCCTGGTCTGGTTTTGCGCTGAAGGAACTGGTGAATTTTGCCAAGCCATTGTCATCCGCGAAATACATTCGCTTTGAGACATTCCAAGACGCCAAAATTGCGTCTGGCCAACGTCAGATCTGGTATCCGTGGCCCTATGTTGAGGGGCTGACCATGGCGGAAGCGACCAATGATCTGTCCTTTATAGCCACCGGTGCCTACGGCAAACCGATTGCGAAACAATTTGGCGCACCTCTGCGTCTGCATACGCCTTGGAAGTACGGCTTCAAATCAATCAAATCGATTGTGCGTGTGAGTTTCACAGACGAACGGCCAATTTCATTCTGGGAAGAGATTCTGCCTGCGGAATATGGCTTCTATGCAAATGTGAATCCTGAGGTGCCACACAAGCGCTGGAGCCAGGCAACAGAAGAGGTTCTGGGATCTGGAGATCGCGTGCCGACGCAGTTGTTTAACGGTTATGCAGAGCAGGTGGCCCACCTTTACAAGGATTTGCCAGAAGATCAGCTCTACTACTAGGGCCTGCATCCAACCTTCCAATTGAGACCAGCCCTCAGAAAGCCTGTGCGCGTTTTGCACTGGCATTCTGTGGGCTAGCGCCATCTGATGATTGGCTTTGACCTTGGCCTCGGATTGCCCCAGGGGGACAAGCTGTTGGGCTTTCAATCGAGCCCTGCACCGATCTGATCCATTTATTTCATCACTGATTTTAGACAAAATAAAACCGGGCATCGCCAAAGGCAACGACCCGGTTTTTTAAAAGTCTGTTTCTGGGGAGGAGTAGAAACAGAAGTTTTGGGAAGTTACTTGAGGAAGTTATCGAGGGAGGAGAACGATAACTTCGTAACTTACAATTAGAATTTAGGCCGAATTCACGGATTCACAAGCGCTGCATTTGCGTAGCTGCCATGCATGAATTGCATAGCTGGGTTTTCTAGAAGCGCCACCGTTGGGATTGGTCAATCAGGAAATCTCTGAACGCCTGAACCCGTGCTGATGAGCGTAATTCCGCCGGATAGGCAAAATATGTATCGAGAGAAGGGACATCTTCGTCAGGGAACACATCGATCAACTGATTGCTGTCATCCAGTAGATAATCGGGAATCATTGCTATTCCCGCGCCATTTTCCGCAGCCACTTTGATGGCCACCACGCTGTTGACCGTAAGTGTTGGTACCCTTGGATTGTTTGGTGGGCGTCCAGCTGTTCGCAACCAGTTTATGTCACGCAGAAAATGCGGGACCGGCTCACCGAAGACGATGGTCTGGTGGTTGTCGAGATCTGCAAGATCTTTGGGATGTCCGTTTTCCTTCAGATATTTGGCAGAGGCATAGACGTGGAAATGCACAGTGAACAATTTGCGCTGGATCAGATCCGGCTCTGTAGGTCGGTGCAGGCGGATCGCCACATCTGCCTCACGCATGGTGAGGTTCAGATCATTGTCCTCCAGGCGAATCTGTAATTCGATTTCAGGATAGAGCTCCACAAAACGGCGGATTCGGGCTGCCAGCCAGGTTGAGCCAAGGCCGACTGTTGTTGTAACTCGCAAAGTCCCGTTCGGCTTTTCCTTGCTGTCCTTCAATCGGGTCTGAACGGCCTCAAGCTTCATGAGAACATCATGGGCCGTGCGAAACAGCAACTCGCCCTGTTCGGTTAACACCAGACCACGTGCATGGCGGTGGAACAGCGAAATGCCCAGATCCTTCTCAAGCGCGCTGATCTGCCGACTGGCGGCGGACTGGCTGAGATGCAACGTTTCACCGGCATGGGTAAAAGAGCCTGCCTGAGCAACCGCATGAAAAATTCTGAGTTTATCCCAATCCATGGGCTGCTTTCACTAAATGATGTTTGTGTGTGCGTCTTATTCGGCTGCTTCCTTTGCAAGCGCAAGCTCTGCAAGGTATTTTTCCGTTTCCAGTGCAGCCATACAGCCCATTCCGGCGGCAGTTACAGCCTGACGGTAGATGTCATCTGTTACGTCACCGGCCGCATAAACACCGGGGATATCTGTTTTGGTGCTGTCTGGCTCCGTCCAGACGTACCCATTGTCTTTCATCTTGAGCTGGGTCTTCACCAGTTCGGTGGCTGGCGCGTGCCCGATAGCTACAAAGATACCATCGACGGGGAAATCTGTCACATCGCCGGTTTGCATATGCTTCAGCTTTACACCCTCAGCAGATGGCGGAAAGCCCTCTTTGCCGACGATCTCATCCACATAGGAATCCCAGATCACATTGATATTGGGCGCGGCAAACAAGCGCTTCTGCAAGATCTGTTCTGCGCGGAAATTGTCACGCCGATGCACAATGGTGACTTTCTTCGCGATATTGGCCAGATACAGCGCTTCCTCAACCGCTGTATTGCCGCCGCCAACGACCAGGACGTGTTTTTCGCGATAGAAAAACCCGTCACATGTGGCACAGGCGGACACACCAAAGCCCATGAATTTTTCTTCAGAGGGCAGACCAAGCCATTTGGCCTGCGCACCTGTCGCCAGAATCAGGGCGTCACAGGTGTAAAGGGTGCCACTGTCGCTGGTCAGTTCAATCGGCCGCTTTGCCAGATCAACTGCTGTGATGTGATCTGATATGATGCTGGTGCCGACATGCTCGGCCTGGGCTTTCATTTGTTCCATCAGCCAAGGCCCCTGAATGGCTTCTGCAAAACCAGGGTAGTTTTCAACCTCGGTTGTGATGGTCAGTTGGCCGCCGGGCTGAATGCCTGAAATCATAACAGGTTCCAGCATGGCTCGGGCTGCATAGATTGCAGCGGAATAGCCGGCTGGGCCGGAGCCGATGATGATGAGCTTTGCGTGCTGGGTCGACATGTCAGTTTCCATTCATTTCGCGCGTGGCGCTGGCGTTGCGAGCATTCAGTTTTTTGCGAATCTCTTGTGCGATTGTTGCCGATGAGTCTATTGGTTCCTGCGGCTTCAGTTCAAGCGCCTGACGTGTTGTTTTGTCCAAAGGCAGTGCCAGTTTGTGTGCATAAACCGCTTTCAGAAATGCCGTGAGCTTTGGTGACAGCTTTTTGGGCGCAAACAGATAAAGCGGAACGCCCGTGGCCAGTGCTTCGCTGATCATATTGTGACTGTCGCCCGTAACAACAAGGGCATCTGCATTGGCAAGAAAATCCAGATAGGGATTTGGCATCTCTGACGCGCTGGTCCAGACAATTCCCGGTTTGGATTCGATGATTTGTGCCAGAGCTTCCAGCCAGATTTTGGGTGTTCTGCGGGAACCGGTTATCAGAAGGCTGCCTGCTTGAGCTGCAAGTGGTTCCAGCGCTTTTGCCAGATTTGAAACATCTTCCGGCGAGTAAATGGTTTTGCGGGCGGGGCCACCCAGCACAATCGACAGGCGGGGCTGGGGTAAATGTGCAATTTGCGGAAGCGGGTTTGTTCGCTTTTCCAAAAGCATTGCCTGACTGATGCGGTGTGGCCCCGTATCTGAGACCAGAACATTGGGTCCGCGCAACTGGTCGTGTCCCGGCACCCAAATGAGATCGGCCGCCGTGTGTCCGGTCATTGGATCTTTCAGGAACACGGTAAGGCAGTCGGGTGCGCGTTGCTTCAGGCTCCGCAAATAGGCAACAGCGCGTCTGCCGGATGCAATGGCAATATCAGGAAAGGGCGGGCGTAGCGGATCGTCAGGCGTATCAAGTTTCGTGAAAGGGTTGACCGGGCCGTAGGGCATGAACCAAACCCAAGGTGCTTTGGGATCCACCACACGCTCTTCGATTGTCACGTTCTGTTGCTCAAATCTCAGAATATCTGCCAGCCGTCCCGCAACTCCCAAACAGGGTTGCAGGTCACCAGCCTTGCCGTCGGTAAGCACCCAAATGTGCATAATGTGCCTTTTCGCTGTTTGGCAGGACTGATTTGCCGTCTACCCCTTGTCGAATCTTTCATTTCAGGGCAGTGGAAAGAGAGAATATATCTCAGATTGGTGCCTGGCCAGAGCTGCCAGCAGGCCTGTTTGTAGCTACGAAATGGTAGGCATGAAAGACCGGCTGGACGAAATTGATTGGAAAATTCTCGGCGAGTTGCAAAGCGATGGTCGCATGACCAACGTTGAACTGGCAAAGCGGGTTGGCATTTCAGCGCCGCCCTGCCTGCGCCGTGTGCGGGCGCTCGAAGAGAATGGTATCATCGAAGGTTACAGGACCTTGCTCAACGAACGGGGCCTGGGCTATCAGCTGACTGCGTTTGCATTCGTGGGACTGTCTTCACAGGGTGAAGCGGAATTGCAGGCTTTCCAAAGGGCCGTTGGCAAATGGGATATCGTGCGTGAATGCTACATGCTGTCGGGCGATGTGGATTTTATCCTGAAATGCGTGGCGATTGATCTGGAGGCCTTTCAGTCCTTTATTGTCACTGATCTGACCGCTGCTCCGCATGTTGAAAGTGTGCGCACGTCGCTGACGATCGGCCGAGTAAAAAATGATCCAGCGGTGCCTTTGCTCCAATCTTAATGGGGCTTAGCCGGGTTGTTAATCACCCAAAGTGAACGTCACAGACACAGGCCGGTGGTCGGACCCAAGTTCAGGCCCCACAATTGCACTTTGGGCAGTTGCACCATCAGGGAGCAATATCTGGTCGATGGGAACCAAAAGTGGGACTTTGAACGGTGTATTATATCCGTAAAGCGTAACGCGAAATCCTGGCACAATGGTCGAATCCGTGATGTCTTCAACCGTTCTCACTGCATGACTCCAAGGCACAGCATTGAAGTCGCCACCCAAAATGATGGGCCGTTCATCGGGTAACGCTGCCAAATCATTTCTGAGATCATCAATCTTGGGCCATTGGCCGAACGGCCACGGCCAATTCAAGTGGACGGACATTGCGCGGACTGGCTTGCCATTCAGGGATAAATCCATCCATGGCGCCTCGGCATTTGGAAGACATCCCTGGGACGTAGGTTCCATTTTTGACAAGATTACAGTTTCCATAACGGGGCTAACCCGGCATCTTTGGTGAAATCTGTAACCTTCCAGCAAGTCAACTACCTTGCCATTTATGGGTGATACTTCCTGCAGGAGGACAATGTCCGGATTTTGCCGCTCAACATATTCCGTGACCCGGTCGACCTGTTCATTTGCAAAAAGCAGATTGAAGGTCAGTATTTTCAAAGTGCCGGTTTCCACACCATTTTCCGGTTTTGCCATTGCAAAAGCGAAGGGTTTTGCTGGGCCAAGAAGCAGGATCGTGCAGATGAGTGACACGACAGCGGTCACAGCTGGTCCCTTGAGTTTTAGCAGGGCAGCGAGGATGGCAATTCCAGCGAAAGCCAAACAATAATAATGAAAAAAATGCGAAAAACTGTCCATTGGACGAAACCAGCGACCCGTTATCGCAAGGCCGGTGAAGGTGATCGGAACCAATAGGGCGCAATAGGCAAGTATCCTTAAGATCACTGACCGGCTCCCTCGCATAAATGGATCAGTTGTGAACCTGAATTTGGTCGCCTGGCTGGATGCGGCCGCCGGAGATAATTTTACACAACACGCCAAAATCACGGTGCCCATACGTCGTGGACAAATGAGACAACATATCTATGTCGCGTTCACCGGTTGATGTATTGGCGCTGGTGGCAGCGCAGCGCTCGATGCGTTCCGTAACTGCAAAGCGTACCGAACCTATGCTGATGTCTTTCCCTATCCAGGAAAACTCTTCCCAGGCAGGCAAGCCGTTGCACCATAGATTGCCACGCCAACGGCGTCTCGACAGCTCAATGTTGCTGCTCGCGGATACAGCGTCATGAGAAGCGCTGTTGTGCAAAGACAGGGTTTGCGTATCTCGGTCGGCCAAGGTGCCACCTGGAACATGTGCCAGCGTGTAGGGTGCCGGTTGAGCAGCTCCGCCATAGCTCTCAATCAGAGAACCAAAGCGGGACATATCGTCTGGCTTTGACAGATTGAAGCTATGATCTACGCCATCATGGTCTGTCACCGTGATGATGCCTTTTGCATCATCATATTGCGTGGCGATGGTTGCCAGTTTCGGAGTTAGGGCAACAACCACAAAATTGTTGCGCTTCACCCAAACCGGATCAGCCGGATCGTATTTCGAAGCTTTATGGGCAAGCGCAAACTTTCTGTCACCGGCCATAGGTCGGCCGGCTTCCAAATCAGCAAAAGGCAAGCTTTGAGGTGCCAGACCCTTTACGGGGTAACGAAAAATATCGGTCAACTGCACGATCATTTACCCCTACGCAAACGGGCTTGATTCTAGATGAAGGAAACGTCCAAGATTTCATAGCCGCGCGCACCACCCGGTGCGGACACTTCGATGCAATCACCCACAGACTTACCAATCAACGCGCGAGATATGGGAGATGAAATGGATATCTTGCCTGCCTTGACGTCAGATTCGGCATCACCAACAACCTGGTAAGTGATCTCTTCATCCGAATCTTCATCAGCCAGTTTCACCGTGGCACCAAACTTGACCGTATCGCCGGACAATTTGGAAATGTCGATGATTTCGGCGCGGGCAAGCTGATCTTCCAGCTCTGCGATGCGGCCTTCATTGTGACTCTGCGCTTCCTTGGCGGCATGGTATTCGGCGTTTTCCGAAAGATCGCCATGCGCGCGGGCCTCTGAAATGGCTGCGATAATGCGCGGACGCCCTTCCTGAGTGCGTTGTCTAAATTCTTCCTGCAGGGCTGCATTGCCGCCGGCAGTCATAGGGATCTTGTCCATTGATGTCCCCTCTCCAAATAGTGGGTCACTGGCATTGCATGAGGCATGCACCGGTGAGGCCCAGACAAAAAGAAAAGCGGACCGCCCATTCCGGTAAGAATAGGTGGCCCAGCTCAGATACTTACATCAGCTAAAGTACGACTGAAGTGCGCGAACTTCAAGCGTCCCGCTTGCAAAGGCTTCAATTCCGTCTGTCGCGGCAATTGCACCTGCCAGTGTGGTGTAATAGGGCACCTTGTTAATCAGGGCCGCCTGACGCAGAGAACGGCTGTCTGTCAGCGCTTGAGCGCCTTCTGTCGTGTTGAATACCAAGGCAATTTCATTGTTCTTGATCGCGTCCACGATGTGTGGACGACCTTCCAGAACCTTATTGACCTTGGTGCAGGTGATGCCTTGTTCCGTCAGGTAACGAGCGGTTCCACTTGTTGCGACAACGGAAAAGCCAAGACGCTGAAGCTTGGAAATTGTGTCCAAAATGCGTGCTTTGTCCTTGTCTCGAACAGAGACGAATACCTTGCCACCCACCGGAACTTTGGTTCCACTGCCCAATTGGCTCTTGGCAAAAGCGATTGGAAAGCTGCTGTCCAGCCCCATTACTTCACCGGTTGACCGCATTTCCGGTCCAAGAACAGTGTCGACGCCAGGAAAGCGTGCAAACGGGAAGACGGCTTCTTTGACCGCTATGTGATCGTAGACAGGTTTTGTCAGGTCCATGTCTGCCAAACGTTCACCAGCCATAACACGTGCGGCAAGTTTTGCGACCGGCATGCCAATAGTTTTGGCTACGAACGGCACTGTTCGACTGGCTCTTGGATTAACCTCAAGGACATAAATGTCATTATCTTTGATGGCGTATTGCATATTCATGAGACCCACGACACCAATGGCCAGAGCCATTGCTTTCGTCTGTTGCTCCAATTGCTCCAGAACATCGGGACCCAGAGAAAATGGCGGCAAGGAACAGGCACTGTCGCCAGAGTGAATGCCGGCTTCCTCAATGTGCTCCATAATTCCGCAGACAAAGACGTCTTTGCCATCGCAAATAGCGTCCACATCTACTTCAATGGCATCAGACAGATAGCTGTCAATCAAGACGGGTGATGACCCAGAGACAACAACGGCTTCCGTAATGTAGCGCTCAAGATGTCCGGTATCGCGGACGATTTCCATGGCTCTGCCGCCCAAAACATATGAGGGGCGAATGACAACCGGATAACCGATCCGTTCTGCAATTTCTCTGGCTTCTTCTCCGGATCGAGCAATGCCGTTTTCCGGTTGTTTCTGTTTCACCTGATCCAGCAATGCTTTGAAGCGATCTCGATCTTCGGCCAGATCGATTGCATCGGGCGGTGTACCTAGAATGGGAACGCCTGCATCTTCCAGTGCCTGGGCCAGATTCAGCGGTGTTTGCCCGCCCAATTGCACGATAACACCATGCAAGGTGCCTTTTGAAGTTTCCGTATGCACAATCTCCAGAACGTCTTCGGCAGTCAGTGATTCAAAATACAAACGGTCCGATGTGTCGTAATCGGTGGAGACTGTTTCTGGGTTACAATTGACCATGATGGTTTCATAACCGGCATCATGCAGCGCGAAAGCGGCATGGCAGCAGCAATAATCGAATTCTATGCCCTGACCAATCTTGTTGGGTCCGCCGCCCAGAATGATGATCTTTTTTGCGTCTGTCGGCTCTGCTTCATCCACAGGTTCAGCACCGAAGGGGACTTCATAGGTGGAGTACATGTAAGGGGTCGGCGAGGCGAATTCGGCAGCACAGGTGTCGATCTTCTTAAAGACCGGGCGTACATTCAGGCTGTGACGCAGTTCCTGAACATCCTTCGGCGCAACACCTGCTAATTCTGCCAGACGATTGTCCGAAAAACCGCATGCTTTCAAGCTGCGCAGGGCACCAGGGGTTTGCGGCAGTCCGTGTGCACGCACGCGCTCTTCCAGATTGATCAGATCGCGCATCTGCCCGAGAAACCATGGTTCTATCTGGCAGGCAGCAAAAATCTCGTCATCGCTGAGGCCGTGGCGCATGGCTTGTGCCGCTTTCAGCAACCGGTCCGGTGTTGGTGAACCAAGAGCTGCGCGAATGGCGTTTTTATCATCTCCCAGGCCGAGGCCCGGAATCTCCACTTCATTGAGGCCGGTCAGGCCTGTTTCCAGGCCGCGCAGCGCCTTTTGCAGGGATTCCTGGAAGGTGCGGCCAATCGCCATGACTTCGCCAACGGATTTCATGGCGGTGCCCAGAATCGGTTCTGCACCGGCAAATTTCTCAAATGTAAAACGCGGTATCTTGGTGACCACATAATCAATGGTCGGCTCGAAAGCAGCTGGCGTCGCACCGCCGGTAATATCGTTTTCCAACTCGTCCAACGTGTAGCCAACAGCCAGTTTTGCTGCGACCTTGGCAATTGGGAACCCAGTGGCTTTTGACGCAAGGGCTGATGAGCGCGACACACGTGGGTTCATCTCGATGACCACAAGGCGCCCGTCCGCTGGATTGACAGCGAACTGAACGTTTGAGCCGCCGGTTTCAACACCGATTTCACGCAGCACCGCAAGGGATGCGTTGCGCATGATCTGGTATTCCTTGTCAGTCAACGTCAGGGCAGGGGCGACCGTGATGCTGTCGCCGGTATGCACACCCATTGGGTCCACGTTTTCGATGGAACAGATGATGATGCAATTGTCGTCCTTGTCGCGGACAACTTCCATTTCATATTCTTTCCAACCCACAATGGATTCCTCAATGAGGATTTCCGTGGTTGGCGATGCATCCAGACCGCTTTCTACGATTGTCAGAAATTCTTCGCGGTTATAGGCGATTCCGCCACCGGTGCCGCCCATCGTGAAGCTGGGCCGGATAATGGTTGGCAATCCAATGACTTCCAACGCTTCCATCGCTTCGCTCATGGAGTGGGCGAGGCGGGAATGTGGGCTTTCCAGACCGATCTTATCCATGGCTTTGCGGAAAAGGTCGCGATCCTCAGCCTTGTCGATGGCTTCAGGTGTTGCACCGATCATTTCCACGCCAAATTTTTCAAGCACACCCATTTTGCGCAAAGACAATGAACAGTTCAATGCAGTCTGTCCGCCCATGGTGGGCAGTAACGCATCGGGGCGCTCTTTTTCTATGATCTTTGCAACAATTTCCGGCGTGATGGGCTCGATGTAGGTCGCATCCGCCAAATCCGGATCGGTCATGATCGTTGCGGGATTGGAATTTACCAGGATGACCCGGTAGCCTTCCTCTTTCAGCGCCTTGCAGGCTTGGGTTCCCGAGTAATCAAACTCGCAGGCTTGCCCAATGATAATGGGGCCTGCACCAATGATGAGGATGGAGTTGATATCTGTACGTTTTGGCATGGTTGATCTTCTAGCAAGTCTGTGGTTGCGGATGGCCGGACGCGACCTATGCCGGATGTATAGGGATGTTTGAAGCTGCTATAAGCGATTAGAACCCTGTGTGGAAGGGCGAGACCCAAGAATTATTGGTTGTTCCTGCGTCCACTCTGGGCCAATCTCGCGTTTCAGTTCGAATGAGCCATAGATCAAGGAATTACCATGCGCTGGAAAGGCCGTCGCAAAAGTTCAAATGTTGATGACCGACGTGGATCGGGCGGGGGAGGCTTTCGCTTGCCCACGCGCGGCGCATCTTCCCGGCGCGTGCGCTTGCCCTCGGGCGGTGGTGGACGATCAGGCAAGGGAATTTTGACGCTTGTTGTTGTGGCTGGCGTTGCCTGGTTTGTGTTTGGCATAAATCCGATGCAACTGCTGGGTGGCCTGTCAGGTGGTTCGGGAGGCGGTATCCCGTTTGAGCAATCGCGGCCCACTCAGCAATCGACCGGTACTGAACGGAATGACGAGATGAAAGCGTTCATCTCTACAGTTCTGGCCGAAACCGAAGACACATGGAACGCCATCTTCACCGCCAGTGGTCGCGATTATGAAGAGCCGCGTCTTCAGCTCTTCACCGGGCAGGTGCGGTCTGCCTGCGGTTTTGCGTCTTCTGCTTCCGGTCCATTTTATTGTCCCGGTGACAAACAGATCTATATCGATTTGTCGTTCTATGATGAATTGCGCAAGCGTTTTGACGCGCCGGGTGATTTTGCGCAGGCCTATGTGCTGGCCCACGAGGTTGGGCATCATGTGCAGAACCTTCTTGGTGTTCTGCCTCAGTTCAACAAGGCACGCCAAACCATGAGCAAGACCGAAGCGAATGCCATGTCGGTGCGCGTGGAATTGCAGGCTGACTGTTTTGCCGGTGTTTGGGGCTTTAATGCTGAAAAACGTGGATTGTTAGAGCGAGGCGATCTGGAAGAGGCACTGAATGCTGCAACGCAGATTGGTGATGATGCGATCCAGAAGCGCACACAGGGTTATGTTGTGCCGGAGAGTTTCAATCATGGCACGTCGGAGCAACGTCAGCGTTGGTTCCGCAGAGGCTTTGATACAGGCGATACGTCACAGTGCAATACCTTTGAGGACACGCGGATTTAGGCGCCACAGTGCCTGCTTTTGATATGCGTTTGTTAAGCCAAGTGTTTTCCACTAGACAATAAACAATTAGCAATCTTGGCAGCAACTGCCGCGCAATTGCATGATTTCATGTTCTGGTACCGGTAAAGATATGAATGTATTTGATGCGGTCTTAGATGACCGATTTTTACTTGGTCGGGGTGCGCACCGCAGCACTTACTCTCACCCGGATGATGGTACAAAGCTGATCAAAGTTGTTCATGACAAGGGCCATGAACGAGCCAAAAATCGAAAACGGTTCTGGTCGATGGGTCGGCGTCTGGATATGGACGGCAATGAGCGTGAGTTGCGCTCCATCGAATTGCTCAAGAATGCTGACCGCTATGATACGCGATTTTTCCCGGCGTTTTTCGGGTCAATCGAGACTAATCTTGGCCCTGGTCTGGTGTTTGAAAAATTTGGTTCGGGGCCTGATGAAATTATTCACGAGTTAAAAAGCTCCGCTGAACAGCAAGTGGCATTTCAAGTGCTGCCAAAGGAGCAAATCCTTGCGCAGTTCGATGAGCTGCTACAGTTTTTTCAGACCGTGGGCATTCCAAGCGTTGCACTTGGGTTTGAGAATCTGGGAATTCTGGAGCGACCGGATCAGAGCCCGCAGCTTGTCTGCTACGATTTAAAGTATTTGGAAGATCGTCGCCTTGTACCTGCTGCGGACTGGTTTTCTTTTGTCTACAAGCGTCGGGTCGAACGGCTTTTGCGGCGCAGAAGGACTAAATTTGCAGCCATGCTGGATAGCGCTTCATAGCTGGCGTAGCGCGTGCTTGTGCCCGTCAGTTGACCTGTCACATGATGCGAAAAAAACAGCCTCGACGGTTCCTTGTGATGTGCTATTTGTGAAGCCATAGCCACATCGACATCTGCCAGAATGGAGCATTTTGTATGCGAATTCTTCTGCCCGTAATCGCTGCCCTGATAGCAACACATGTCCACGCTCAGGAACTCCCGGTTTTTGATGCGCATATTCACTACAGCCATGATGCTGTGAAATTGGTTCCGCCGGAAGAAATTGCAAAACTGCTGCGCGCGGCCGGTGTTAAAAGGGCGCTGGTTTCCAGCTCTGATGACAATGGCACTCAACGGCTTCTGGAAGCTGCGCCGGACATTGTTGTTCCCGCTCTGCGCCCTTATCGGCGTCGTGGCGAGATTTCCACCTGGATGAATGATCCGACGGTTATCGACTACGTGGAAGGCTTGCTGGCGAAGCATGACTATGTGGCGCTGGGCGAATTTCACATCTATGGCGAGCAGGTCAAAACGCCGGTGATGCAGCGCATGATCGCATTGGCCAAAGAGCATGATTTACTGCTGCATGCCCATTCTGATGCAGAGGCGATTGATTTGATATTTGAATCCTTCCCGGAAGCCCGTGTTTTGTGGGCGCATTCGGGCTTTGATCGACCGGATGAAGTGCGTGATGTGCTGAGGCGGCACAAGAATCTTTGGAGCGATCTTGCCTTTCGCTCTGACCAGTCCAGCAATGGAGTGGTTCCTCCGGAATGGCGTGCAGCCTTTGAGGAGTTTCCTGATCGGTTTATGGTTGGAACAGATACATTTGCGCCCGAGCGCTGGTATTATGTTGGCGAACACGCTGCCTTTTCACGCAAATGGTTGTCCAGTCTGCCGGACGAACTGGCCGCGAATATTGCCTATCGCAATGCGGAGAAGATGCTTGGCTTGGACTAGCAGATTTTGCGTCTTTAACATCTGCGGAATTTCCTTGGGGTCTGTCTTTATCGCACAGGCAGCGTTGGCCTGCACACACAATGCTGGCTGGCAGGAAATGACAGCCGAATCTCAAAATGGTGGCGAAGCTTCTATTCGACTGCCTGTTGATAATGTTCCGCTTAATCAGCCTTTTGAGATCGAGGTTTCTGTGTGCCCCGTTGATGGTGCGCCGATTGAGCGCTTCACGCTTGGTGCCATTATGCCAGCGCATCAGCACGGGATGAATTATCAGCCGGTCATTTCAAAATCGGGCGATGGAGATTTTGTTGCGGCCGGGCTTGTCTTCCACATGCCAGGAATTTGGCGAATTACAGTGTCCGCGCTGGTCGCTGGCGAAACGCATGGCTATTTCCTTGATTTGAAAATCAGATGAGGGCGGTGCTGACAGTCCTGATTTTATGTTGGGCAGCCATGTTTGGCGCCAACTTTGCTTCCGCAACCGGCCTCCTGCTGTCTGAAGATGAGATTGATCTGGTACTTTCGCATGGTCCCTGGCCCATGGAATCTGCACCAGACCCCAGCAATGCCATGTCGGGTAATCGGGACGCTATCGAACTGGGGCGGAAGCTGTTTTTCAGCCCGGTCCTTTCCAGTGACAGGCAGACGAGTTGCGCCAGTTGCCATGTTCCAGACCTTAATTCGACAGATGGATTGCCGCGGGGCAAGGGCACACGGACGCTGGATCGCAATACATCGGCCCTTTATAATCTGCGCCATAATCGCTGGTTTGGCTGGGCGGGACAGAATGACAATCTTTGGGCACAAAGCCTTGCGCCAATCAGTCACCCAGAAGAGATGCAACTCTCGGATCAGGGACTGAAGCGCTCATTGGCCAGCTCGGATTTTAAGAGCGATTATGAGCTACTGTTCGGCCTGCTTGGAGATGATGATCCTCAGCAGGTTCTGGTGAGTGTTGCCAAGCTTCTTGCCGCCTATCTTGAAACGCTGGAAACCGGCCGTACAGCATTTGATGATTTCAGGGATGCCCTGGAGCGTGGTGATTTGGAGACTGCAGCCGTCTATCCCGCTGCAGCTCAACGCGGCCTCTCGCTTTTTGTGGGAAGAGGCGGGTGTAATCTATGTCACTCAGGGCCGTTGTTTTCGAACAGCGAATTCCATGATGCTGGCGTGCCTTACTTCGTTGAACCAGGCCGGGTGGATAGCGGTCGTCATGGCGGCATCACAGCCTTACGCGCCAGTCCTTATACGTTGGATGGTGTGTTTTCTGACGATCCCAACAAATCCGGGGCCTGGGCGGTGCAGAATGTGATCATACAGCACAGCAATTTTGGCACATTCCGAGTTCCCAGCCTGCGCAGTGTCGCAGAGACAGCGCCTTACATGCACAATGGCAGTTTAAGCTCTCTGGAAGCGGTGGCGGAGCATTATTCGAATTTCGATATGGAACGGCTGCATGCTGATGGTGAAGCACTGTTGAAACCACTTAATTTGAATGAGGAGCAGATCAATGATCTGGTGCAGTTTCTGAAGACATTGTCGGGCCCGTTGCCGGATTTGTAGAAACCGTTGTTAGCCTGCGACGTGTCCGAACTTCTGCTAATAGTCCATCCGGGCCGATTATGGGATAATTATAAAACCTCTGAAATCAAAAAATGTGATGTGACGGTGTTGTGTCTTAATCGGCGGCCTTTACAAGTGTGGTTTCAACCCTATTTGGGGCACCATGACACGTCGTAAATTTCTCAAATATCTCTCATTGTCCGGTATCGCCGCTGCTGTCGGCGGCGGGTCCTGGTTTGCTTCTGTCAAGCCAGCGAATTCCTACTATTCCGGGCCACCATCATCCAATTTTGATGGACGTTTTTTCTTCAATCCAAAAGGACAGGAGCCTCTTGGTTTCAGAGACCTTTTGAAATGGCAGTTTGGTGAGCAGAAAGCGAAATGGCCGGATGCCTATCCAAGCCCGTTTGAAGGGGCCGTGCCTGAAAAGAGGCGGGAGGGTTTAACCATCACCATGATTGGTCACGCGACACTTCTGATTCAGGTTGCAGGATTGAATTTCCTGACTGATCCGGTGTTTTCGGAACGCGCCAGCCCATTGTCTTTTGCCGGGCCCAGACGTGTGGTGAAACCTGGCGTTTCACTGGAGAATTTGCCTCCGATTGATTGCGTATTGCTGTCGCATAATCATTACGACCATTTGGATATGTCGTCCTTGACCGCTCTGGTGGATGTGCATGATCCGCTGATTATCACCCCTCACGGGAATGATACGATCGTTCGTAACGATATTGCCGATGCTCGGATCAAGACGGGTAATTGGGGGGATATTGCCACTGTTAATGATCAGGTAAAGGTTCATTTTGAACCGATACATCACTGGTCTGCGCGGGGCGCGCGCGACAGGCGTATGGCGTTGTGGTCCGGTTTTGTGGTGGAAGCGCCTGAATCCAAGGTTTATGTGGTTGGCGATACCGGCTTTCACGGTGGGATCAATTATCGGGCTGCCGCTGAAAAGCATGGTCGGTTTGATGCGGCAATTCTGCCAATTGGCGCCTATGATCCGCGCTGGTTCATGGAAGCGCAGCATCAAAACCCCGAAGAAGCTGTTGAAGGGCACATTCTGTGCAACGCCCAAGTATCCATCGCCCACCATTGGGGAACGTTTCAGCTTACCAACGAGCCTATTGAGGAGCCGATTGAGCGGCTTGCTAAAGCGCGTGCTGAGCGTGGCTTGTCAGAGAACTCATTCATTACCTTGCGGCCTGGAGAGGCCTACCAACACAGCCTGATTTAGGCAGACTTCATAAGTTCGACAAAGCGCTGGAACAGATAGTGGCTGTCTTGCGGGCCCGGTGAGGCTTCTGGGTGGTGCTGGACGGAGAAGATCGGCTTGCCTTTGACCTGAAGTCCGCAATTGGAGCCATCAAATAACGAAGTATGTGTGGCTTCCACACCGTCGGGCAGGGTTGCCTCATCGACCGCGAAGCCATGATTCATGCTGGTGATTTCCACCTTGTCGGTGGTGTGGTCCATGACGGGGTGATTGGCGCCGTGATGTCCCTGATGCATTTTTTTGGTTTTTGCGCCCAGTGCCAGAGCCAGTATCTGATGACCAAGACAAATGCCGAACATGGGCAGTCCGCTGTCAATAAGCGTGCGAATGGTTGGAACGGCATAGGAACCGGTTGCTGCCGGATCTCCGGGGCCATTTGACAGAAAAATACCGTCTGGTTTGTGACCGAGAATGGTTTCTGCGTTGGCTGTACCTGGAACAATGGTCACCTTGCACCCAAGACCGGCCAGAAGCCGCAAAATGTTGCGTTTCACGCCATAGTCGATTGCCACAATGTGCAAATCCGGATTGACCTGCTGGCCGTAGCCTTCGCCCCAAACCCAGGGTGTTTGGTCCCACTGCACGGTCTGCAGTGTGGATACGTCCTTGGCAAGATCAACGCCTTCTATAGAGGGCAGGTCTGCCGCTCTGCTTGTCAGTTTGTCCGTATCAAATTTGCCAGTGGGGCTGTGAACGATGAGTGCGTTAATCATACCGCCTTCGCGGATTTTGGATGTAAGTGCCCGCGTGTCGATACCGCAAATGCCGACAATGCCTCGTGCTTTCAGCCACTGGTCGAAATGCTGTCCGGCGCGGTAATTGGCAGGAGCAGTTATATCCGCCTTCAAAACACAGCCGCGTGCGCCATGGTCTGATGCAAGATTGAGACTTTCCAAATCTTCTTCATTGCTGCCAACATTGCCGATATGGGGAAACGTAAAGGTGATGATCTGGCCGGCGTAAGATGGGTCTGTCAGAATTTCCTGATACCCCGTGATAGCCGTGTTGAAACAAAGCTCACCTGCGGCTTCACTAATAGCGCCGCAACCCATGCCATAGAGAATGGTTCCGTCAGCAAGGACCAGAGCAGCTGAGGGAACAGGCTCCTGCCATTCTTGTAAGTTGGTGTTAGGCGCGGTCTGGCTGGTGGCTTGCATGAAACACTCCAAAGGCTTTCGGAAACGGGTTTTGACGCGGCAAATCGTCGTAGGTCTGGTCATTTTGTCTGTCAGAGGGTCCAGGTGGGCTTATACAGCGCAATTCCTAGGCTCATGAAAGGGTCGGATCGCATGTCTTTGCGGGAAATTCAAGCCTGCTATGCACACTTTGCACGTACAAAGCCTTGTCAAACGGTCGCAAAATCTACACATAAGCGTCAAGAAGATGGTCAGAATTGCTTCAAATTCTGTCGAAAAATGGTATAGAGGCGATACCGGTATGATTTTAAGAGAGAATCAAATTGCTGGGAAAAAAGCGCCTTCGTGATATTGAGTGCAAAAAAGGGTCGTAGATCTACATGCGCGAACAAATTGCTGAAGCTTTGAATGAAGCTGTGAAGGCGCAGGATAAGAAGCAGGTATGTACCCTGCGGCTTATCAATGCTGCCATTAAAGACCGTGACATCGCATTGCGTGGTACAGGCAAGGACAAAGTCAGTGATGACGAGGTTCTGGGACTGCTTGTCAAAATGATCAAGCAGCGAGAAGATTCCTCCCGTCAGTATGAAAATGCTGGCCGTCTTGATTTGGCGGAGCGGGAACGCAAGGAAATGGAAATAATTCGTTCCTTCCTGCCCACCCAATTGCCCGCTGAAGAAGTGCGCAAAGCCGTTAAGGATGTTGTCGCCGATATTGGTGCCAACAGCCTGCGTGACATGGGTAAATGTATCAATACGTTGAAAAAGCGCTATCCGGGCCAGATGGATTTCTGCCAGGCCAGCGGTGTGGTGAAAGAGCTTTTGCAGTAATGCGGCCCTGTCCACACGGACTTTGAGTGTTTTCCACAGCTAGAGCATTTTTCGGGGCGTCGGGTTATGCTACCTGACGTCTTTCCTCTTACTTGCTGTTGAGCCCGAACACCGCCCATGCGTTTTGATGACAGATTTCTGGATGACATACGCGCCCGCCTGAACATTTCAGACGTGGTGGGACGACGTGTAACCTGGGACCGCAAGAAGTCTCAGCCCTCCAAGGGCGATTATTGGGCCTGCTGCCCATTTCACAATGAAAAATCACCAAGCTTTCATGCAGATGATCGCCGTGCCCGTTACCACTGTTTCGGCTGTGGGCAGTCGGGCGATATATTTCGTTTTCTGACCGAGACTGAAGGGGTTTCTTTTCCAGAAGCCGTTGAGCGTTTGGCTGGTGACGCGGGATTGTCGCTGCCTGAGCGTGACCCGGAAGCGGAGAAACGGGCACAGCGGCGCGGCTCGCTGTATGAAGTGATGGACCTGGCCAATGGTTTTTTCCAGCAGGCGCTGCAAAGTGCAGATGGTGCCGGCGCGCGGCGTTATCTTAGGGATAGAGGTCTTTCACAAGCTATTCAGCAGGAATTCGGCATCGGTTATGCACCGGACAGCCGAAATGCGTTAAAGCAGTTCCTGGCCAGTAAAGATGTGTCGCAGGATGATATGGTAGAGGCCGGGCTGCTGATTGCAGGGCCGGACATTTCTGTTTCCTATGACCGCTTTCGCAACAGGGTTATGTTTCCGATTGCGGATGCAAGAGGGCGCTGCATCGCTTTTGGTGGGCGCGCGCTTTCAGCCGACGTTCCGGCCAAATATCTGAATTCACCGGAAACGCCGCTCTTTTCCAAAAGCTATCTTCTGTACAATCACCACCGTGCCCGCGAGCCTGTACATCATGGCGCGCCGCTGTTGGTGGTTGAAGGCTATATGGATGTCATTGCCTGTGCCGCGCACGGACTTGAGGGTGCTGTGGCGCCCATGGGGACTGCACTGACAGAGGAACAGATGCAGTTGCTGTGGCGCATGAATGACAGCCCGGTCTTGTGTTTTGACGGGGACGGGGCAGGTTTTAAAGCTGCCGGTCGTTCGGCCGATATGGCCATGACGCATCTTAAACCGGGTAAAACGGTTCGGTTTGTGTTGCTGCCGGACGGGCAGGATCCTGATGATTTGCTGCGCAGTGCCGGACTTGATGCGATGGACAATTTTATTCGCAGCGCCAAACCGCTCAGCGACATGGTCTGGTCGCGCGAAACTGAAAACGGCGTCTTTGACACGCCAGAGCGCCGGGCCGAACTGGAAGACCGGATACGCAGTCTGACGCGGATCATGACCAATGATACGATCCGGCGCCATTATGAGCAGGAATTTCGCGAACGACTTCAGGCGTTCTTCGGTCAGTCATCCGGGAAGGGCTCTTCCAAGCGCTCCGGTGGTTTTGCCGGCAAGGCCAAGGCAGGTGGGCGCAAAGCAGCGTTTTCTGTAAGCCGAAGCCTGTCACAAAGTCCGCTGGTTTCAAGTTTTGCTGCTGGCAACCGCAGTTCCATTATTTCACCTCGCAATGCAGTGTTGCTGATGACAATGATCAATCACCCGGTGCTTCTGGACCGTCATGATGATGCATTTTCTACCCTGCAATTTGATCAGGGCGAGTTGAATAAGCTGCATCAGGTTTTGGTCGGTATTCTGGCCGAAGATCCCGAACAGAATGCAGCAGCAATCAAGGCTGCACTGGTGCGGCGCGGTTATGAAACGCTTTTGCGCCGACTGGAACTCACCCTGGCATCTGTTGGGCTGTGGCAAGCACGCGAACAGGCCGACCCCATCGATGCGGAGGAGGGCTGGCGACAAGCGTTGGCACTTCACGACAAGGGCGCGGTTTTACGTGATGAGTTGCGCGCCGCCGAACTGGCGCTGAATGAAGAAGCCACGGAAGCCAATTTTGCCAGACTGGTCGAAATCCAGCATGATCTGGAAAGCAATGAGCATATTCATGCGCTCATTGAAGGGTTTGGTGCTTTGTCAGGCCAGTAGTGGGATCTAGCTGGTCCCGATGCTACGCGGCCTGCGTTTTTGTGATCTTCGTTGCCTCTTTATCCGTTGATTTTTTCCAGCCGCCAAACAGCAGATAATAGCCGCTTGGGACGAAAAAAAGTGTCAGGATAGAGGCAACGGCCAGGCCACCAATCATGAGTGTTGCCATTGGCTCAAACAATGCGCCGCCAGCGATTGCCATGGGCATTAAACCAAACACGGTCGTTAAAGAGGTCAGCATGATTGGCGTAAGACGCTTCTTGGCGGCTTCTATGATTGCTGTACGCAATTCCTGCGTCTGGCGCTCAATATCAATCTGATCGATCAGCACAATGGCGTTGTTGATGATGATGCCCGCCAGAGAAATCATGCCCAGAATAGCAAAGAATGAGAGCGGCTGACCCGCAAACAACAAAGCGAGTGGCGCGCCGATGATTACCAGTGGAATGGTCATAAAGGTCAATGCCACGCGCCTGGCCGAATTGAATTGGAACATGAGTGCAAACAACATGACCGTAAGGGCAGCTGGCAGGCCTGCACCGAGTTTTGCATTCACGTCTGCGCTGTCGGCGGTTTCACCTGCAATGAGCATCTCATAGCCTGCACCCAAATTCAGTGCATCCAGTTTGGGTTGGGCGTGCGCCAATAATTCACCGGCACTCAGAGTGTCGCTCTTGGCAGAAACTGTAATCAGCCTTTGCTGATTTTCCCGGCGAAACTGGGAGTATTCCAGAATGGGTGAAAATGTTGCTACCCGGTCCAACGAAATAAGCTGGCCATTTGCCGTGATTGAGAGATTACCCAGATCCTCAAGACTGTCTCGAAAGACGGGGGAGGCACGCACGACAATGGGAATTGCATCGCTACCTTCTCGAAAATCGGACACTTTTGAACCTGAAAAATAGGCTTCCATAATATCGGAAATGTCTTCGGAGGTAACGCCCAGTTCGCGCGCCTTGTCCTGCGCGATGTTGATAATAATTTTGAGGGTTTTATTGCCCCAATCATTCTCATTTTGAACCACACCGGGGGCGGATGCAAAAGCGGTTTCAACCTCGTCGGCGAGTGACAGCAATCGATCCGCATCCGGTCCGGTGATTTTAATCTGCACAATGCCAGATTCAGAGCCACCCATGGCGAGCCGTTTGACTTTAAAACGAGCGGCTGGGTGATTTTTCAAAAGGTAATCCTGCGCACGCTGAGATGCGCTGATTGCTCCGTCAAAATCGACTGTATTGACAAGCAGGAAAGCACTCGCCGGGTTGGTATCTGCCGGGTTGAGTGCAAGATAGAACCGCGGACCACCGTCTCCCACATAAATAACTGTGTTTGAGATTTCGGGGTTGGCTGCTTCGTCCGACAACCATTCTTCAACCGCAAGAGCCTCAGCTTCCGTTGCGGAGATGGATGTTCCCTTTGGCATGTCCAGATAGATCAGAAACTGATTGCGTGCGCCTAGCGGAAACATTTCGCTTTTGACTGATCCGAACAATGTCGCTGCCAAAACGACCAGCAGGTAGGACGCCAGAACAACTATGAGCGACAGGCCCAGCGTGCGTTCCAGAACAGCGCCATAGGCTCGCACCAGACGGCTGGGCTTCGGTTCGGCAGGGACTGTGTTGCGCTTGGAGAACCAGACAACAAGGGCTGGCAGAATGTAGAGCGCGGAAATCCAAGACCCAACCAGCATGGTGCCTACAACGGCACCAAGGGAAAACCCATACTCGCCCTCTGTGCCTTCCAGAATGAGAAGCGGCAGAAAGGCTGAAACAGTTGTCACGGAGGCGACAGCCAACGGTACGGCAAATTGCTTTCCTGCAGCCATTGCAGCTTCTTTTGGTGCCAACCCTTTGCTTATTCTGCCTTGAATGTCTTCAACGATGACGAGCCCATTATCGACCAAAAGACCCAATGAAATGATGATGGCAGCAATGGAGACCTGCTGCAGCTCGATACCCAGATATTGCATGCCAATCATGGAAAACATGACCGCAAAGGGCACAATGCTGGCGATCACAAAAGCAGAGCGAAAACCCAGGAAAACAAGCATGACCAGAAGCACGACAGCGAAGGTCTGGGCCACGTTGACAAGCGCATTGTTGATGGCGCTGGTGACCTTCTCTTCCTGATAGGTTGCGAAATTATAGGAAATGCCGATGGGCTGGGTTGCCTCATGGGCCTGGACGGCCTCTTTCAGGATACGCCCGAGTTTTTGAATATCTTCACCGTCGGTCATTTCGACAGCAACAGTGACGGCGGGTTGACCATCGAAATAAACAGGCTTCGTCTTCGGATCGACATAGCCACGGCGGACAGTGAGGAGTTCCTTCAGCCGCACAAAACCACTCAGACCGCTGACCTTTGTCAGCACATCTTCCACAGCCTCAATGCTCTGCAGATCGCCATTTGCTTCCAGAATGAGTGTGGTGCCGTCGGCATCAATTTCGCCAGCTGGCAGAATGACATTCTGCGCCTGCAAATCATTCAGGACCTGTGTAATCTGAACGCCGACTGCTGCCAGTTTACGGGAGTCAATTTCCAGCCAGATTCGTTCTTCCTGTTCTCCATAGAGCGTTACGCGGCCAATGCCATCCAGCGTATAAATCTGGTTGCGAAGCCGGTCTGCTGCATCATAGATTTCGGCATAGGAATAGCCTTCGCCTGTGACTGCGACGGAGGCAATGGACACATCACCATAATCTGTGTTGATGAAGGGGCCTTCGGTTCCTTGAGGCAGTTCATCGTTCAGGTTCTGCATTTTATTGCGAATGTCCTGAAAGACGGCATCCACATCAGCCTTGGGGATGGAGTCCGAAACCTCGAGATTGACCACTGCGCTGCCAGTGGTGATCAGGGTTTTGATATCATCAATCTCTGCAATTTCACGCGCCTTGCGCTCAATCGGAGTGACGATGAGGTCTTCCATGCGCTCCGGTGCCATGCCTGGGAATTGGGCCGTGACCACAGCTGTACGAATGGTAATTGCAGGATCTTCACGCTTGGAAAGTCCGGAATAGACAATGAGCCCCTGAAGGATGAGCGCGATCATGACCAAAATGGTCAAACGTGAATTGTTGAGGCCGAAGCCGGTCAGGAAATTCATGGCTGATCTCTTATTGGCTGTCAGTCAACAGAACGACTTTCTGTCCATCGCGCAGGAAAGAAGCTCCGGCTGAAGCGACCCGATCGCCGATTGCGAGACCATCAATTACAATTAGTTGGTTTTCGCGCACGCCGCCAATGGTGATGTCACGCTTCATGACTGTGCTGGTGGCTTCGTCAAAAACAAATACGGTGGTGCCGGTGGGGTTGTCCGGACCAGCATCAGGATCCAGTTGGCCATCGAGTGGCAGAACAGTGAGCGGCAGCAGGAAACCGTTTCCTGTGGGCACGGCAAATTCAATCGAGACTTCAATCGCCATGCCTGCCTTCAGTTCCGGACGGGTTTCAGACAGACTGATGACCAGCGGGAAAGAAGATACGGTATCTGCCCGCGAACCCAATTCGCTAACGATGCCGGGCAGAACAATATCAGGATTATCGGCCAACCGAACCGACACAGCCTTTCCGACCACAAGCTGTTGGGAGACGGTGTAACTGACGGAGAATGAGGCTTCGAAACTATCGGTTTTGTAGATAGTTGCTACCGGAGCACCCAGAGAGATATTGGCAAAAGATTCCACTTCCACTGAATTGATGACGCCGTCATAAGGGGCCATCAGATCGGTTTTGGACAGGTTTTCTTCGGCGCTTTCTGCCTGTTTTTGTGTTTGGGCGAATTGGGCGGCTGTTGCCTGCATATTAGCCCGCGCATCATCCACCTGCGCCTTTGTTGTAACGCCTCGTTCCAACAGCGTATTGAGACGTTCGAAAGTTGATGCGGCGTTTTCCGCATTGATGCGGGCCTGCTCAGCGGTGGCTTTTGCTGCATCCAATTGCAGGGTCAGGGCGGTGCGGTCCAATTGGGCCAGAATGTCACCTTCGACAAAAGTCTGTCCAACACTCAAATCAATTGGTCCGAGCTTGCCAGCCGTTTCAAACGACAAGGTGGTGACCTCAGCCGGTTGCAGAACGCTTGGGAAACGCCGCGATGTGGTTTGTTGTTGGTCCTCCACCAAGACTGTTTTCAGGCCACGTATGGTTTCCTGTCCTGCGCTGGAAGCATTTTCGTCTTCACCACAGGCGGTCAGCAGTAGAGCTGAGCAAAGGATTATCGACAGACGTGACATCATTGGGAAGACCGTTTTCATTGTTGGCATGTCCGGTTTGCTTATCAAGCAGTCGTGCAGGGTACAATTCAATTTTGATTGAACACCATAGCACCGGCTCCAATCAATCCTGAATTGTCACCCAGAGCGGCTTTCAGGATTGGGATATTCTGAAATGGTGGCATCGCGGCGTTTTTTACGCGTTGTGAAATTCCTATATACAGAAGATCAAATCCGTTTGACAGCCCACCGCCTATTATCAGGCAATCGGGGCTGTAGAGATGCATCAGATTGACCAGCCCGATGCCAAGCCAATGGGCCGTTTCGTCAACTAGATGTCCTGCTTTCTCATTATTATTGTTGGCGGCTGCAAACACGGCGCGCGCATTTGAAAGACCTATTGTTTTGGCCTTTTTGTCGAGGGCTGACCCGGACGCCAGTGCTTCCCAGCATCCCTTATTTCCACAGGCACAAAGTGGTCCATCTGGCGCGATGGTCATATGGCCGAAATGGGCTGCCATGCCCTTGCGGCCGTGAAGCAGGTTGCCATCCACTACAGCGCCGCCACCAATGCCGGTGCTTGCTGTTATGTAAACCAGATTTTCTGAGGTTTGACCGGCCCCGAATTTCCATTCCCCATAGGTTGCTGCGATTGCATCATTTTCCAGTAAAATCGGCCATGGCACTCGTTGCGCCAGAAGAGACCGAATTGGGAAGTCAGTGAAGCCGCTAATCGTTGGCGTGGACAGGGCAAGCCCGGCTTTTGTATCCAGAGGGCCTGGAGCGCACAGTCCAAGTCCGCAAATCTGTCGCGGTTCGACCGTTTGGGCTACGTCCTTTGCCAAAGCTTCAATCTGTTGCAAGACTGTTTCCGGACCGCTGGATGCAAGGGTTGCAGTTTCAGCCCGTTTTACAATGGTACCGTCGGCGGTGATCAGCGCTGCACGCAGCCGCGTGCCACCCAGATCAACGCTGATTGCAAGCGGCGCTTCTGTCATTTGGGGCCTTGTAACCCTGCTAGCCAGGACATGCGCGCTTGCAGATCATCGGCACCAAATGCCAATGATCCAAGCACAACGGTCTCTGCGCCAGCGGCAACCAGATTAGGGACCGTGTGCTCGCGAATGCCGCCATCTGCTGCCAGAACGCATCGTTGGCTGCTCTCGCGGTTTGCGATAAGAGATTGTGCCTCTCCCAGTCTGGCTGGCGCTGCGGCATCGAGACCCTGGCCTTTGACGCCGATGGCGGTTCCAAGCAAAGTCAGAAACTGGATATGCTCGATGAAGGGCTCAAAACTGGTCACGGGTGTTTCTACCCGCGCCACCAGCCCAGCTGGAATTTGCAATTGTTCCAAAAGGGCAAAGGCGTCTTCGGCGACCGCTTTGTTTTCAACATGAAAGCTGATCAGATCGGCACCGGCTTCCGCAAATTGCTCGATCTGAGACAGCAAAACACTGTCTGCAACCATCAGGTGGATATGAAGCGGCAGCCCGGTCTGTTCGCGCAGTGCTCCCACCATGTCCGGGAAGATCAGCAAGGCTGGCGCAAAATGGCCATCTGCTACATCGAGATGGAGGATGTCCGCATGAGGAAATATCCGCTCCAAATCTGCAGACAGGTTCATCAGATTGGCCGACCAAATGGAGAACTCGGCTATGCAATGATCTGTTGGAAGTCGTTCAATCCAGTCTTTTGGTGGATGTGACATCAGGAATGGTCTTTCAAAAATTGATCAAGAGCACCGCTAAAATCAGAGACATACGCCCCTTCATCCACGGTTTTTGGTGTAATATTTACGCGTATTGCGCCTGGAATGGTGGCTGCCAATTCATCGGCTAGCAGGACGGGGTGAACAAAGTCCTGATCATTCGCGATGATCAGGGTTGGCACCTTTATGCTGGCGATTTCGGCAACAGTGACATCAGGACCACCATTTGCAATTCGGCGCAGCAGTTCCGCTGTGACCGCTTGTGGTGCCCGGTCAAACATATTCAGCAGCGACGTTAGATTTCCCGGCGCGCTTTGGTGCAAAATGGATGCTGAAGGTGATGCGAGAAAGAGTTTTTTTGCCTCGGCGACATCATGTGTGGCCAGCAAGTTTCCTACTTCGATAAGTGGCTTCAGATTATCAGGGGCAGGGGCCGTGAACCAGGCCGGGCGCGCAAGGATGAGTGCCGAAACCAGATCAGGCCTTTTGATCGCCACGCGCAATGAAATCGCTGCGCCCATGGAAATGCCACCGATAACGCATGGTGCCTGAATATGCTGGTCGATAAATGCAATCAGATCATCTGCAAATGTGGTGATCGAGAATTGATCAACAGGGCCGGGTTCTGAAGCGCCATGCCCACGACAATGCATCAGATAATGACAGTGAGTGCCATTGAGGGGCACGACATTGACGGTCTGAAGCGGATCGGCACCCAGACCGTGCTGGAGTACTACGGGCACTCCTTCCTGGTTGGCCCGAAACGCTGCAATCGTCTGGCCGCTGCGCAAAAGCGGCAGCGGAGAATAATTTTCCATCAACGCAGCTGCTTCAGTTTTTTGCGCAGAAATTTTGCAACTCTTGGAGCGTCTTCTGCTGGCAGCCCATGAGTGACCAATGGTCCCTTAAACCCGCAATCTGACAATGCCTGCAGATAATGGCTGTAGTCCAGAACGCCTTTGCCCGCAGTGGTGAAACTGCCATCAGCCATGCGGTCTTTTGCATGGGCCATGACGAGATGTTCCGCCACGCTTTCAACGGCCTGCGAAACGAGATGCTTTTGCTCTGCAAGGCTGGTTTGTTCGAAGAGGTTTGCCGCGTCCAGCACAATTTTCAATCTGTCACTTTTGAGTTGTTGGATCAGACGTGTTGCCTTCGCGCTTGAATTCACCACATTGTCCAATTCCGGTTCAATACCGAGATGGACATCGTGGGTCTCTGCTATTTTGATTGCGCTTTCCATTGAAAGCAATAAATCACTCCAAGCCCGCATGCTGTCATTATCAGGGTGGCCTTGCCATTGGTCATCGGGATTGCGGGTGCCTGTACAAAGCGTCAACAGTTCGGTTCCCATTGTCTTTGCATTAGCTGCAATGACTTCCAACTTACGGAGCCCTTCTTTCCGAACATTTACATCTGGGTGAATCATATTAAATGTCGCAGAGACGGCAACAATCGGGATGTTAGTCTCTTCGCTTGCAGCCCGGACTGCATTGGCCGTTGCGTCATCGATCTCATCCGGCATGGACGCTAATCCAGAACAACTCATATTGTATTGGGTGCAGACGAAACCTGCCTTCTGTATGGCATTGACCGCCTGCAATGGGTTGTCCGCCGGAAAGGTTTTGGCAAATATACCAAGCTGCATCAGAGTGTCCCCTTTACACTGGAAAGTAGCACCGGCTTTCCGGTGCGAACTGAATCCCTAATCGCCAGCATGGCTCGCACGCTGGCAAGACCATCTTCGATATCAGCCCCGGTCATTGGGGTTTTGTTTAAAATGGTCTCTGCAAAGCCTTCGACCTGGCGGCGGTAGAAATGCCCGTCAGCCCCAAGAATGCGGGTGGCGGCACCATCCCGTTCTCTGAAAATGTCGACTTCGGAACTTTTGTAATACCAAGGATTGAATGTCTTGCCGATGACCGATCCGTTTTCACCGTAAATCTGAAAGCCCTCATGCCAGTCCATACGCACGGCGACAGTCAGATCAAGATGACCCAAAGTGCCGTTTGCGAATTCTACATCAATGAACCAGCAATACATGCCTTTTTTGTCTGAAATGCGGGCGTTGACCGAGACTATATCGCCGCCAAAATAGCGTGCAGTATCAACAAGATGGCTGCCATGAGCCAGCATATAATAGCGTTCCAGGTCAGCCTTGGGATTGTGATCCGGCTTACGAGCCTGATCGGATGCGATGATGAGCGGCTGAACTGCATCTGTCATGGGGTAGCGATGGGTGCTGTCGCAATACCAGGCTTTCAGGGCAACCATACGGCCCATTTCGTCGGTTATGAATTCGTGAGCCGCCTGCAGCCCTGCATCATAACGTTTCATATGCCCAATCTGGAGTATTTTGCCGCTGTCACGCACTGCGGCTGACAGACGCTCTGTCTCTTCCAGACCCGTGGCGACCGGTTTTTCACACAGAACATGCTTGCCTGCCTGTAGCGCCAGGATTGAGGCGTCTACATGAAATGCATCGGATGTGGCTATGATGACGGCATCCAATGCCGGGTCCGCCAGCATGGCGTCATAATTGGCATAGGTTTGGTCGGGATTGTGTATCCATGCCATGCGTTCGCGCAGGTCGTCGGCGACATCGCAAATTGCATAAAGGCGCGCGTTTTTTGCCTTGGTGCAGCTTTCAAAATGGGCGGACTGAGCTATCTGGCCACAGCCAAGAACGCCTATATTCAGTTGCGCTTCGCTCACATTCTCTCCCATTTTGGCAGCACCAATTATCTGATCAGTGTTGCCGTCGTGGTAAGGTTTTGCAAGAAGTTTGTAATCTACTACCAGACGCCGATCATAATTCCGGAAGATCCTTCGCCGGCTCTGATTTTCAGCACGGCTTCATCTGTCTGAGTGACCCGGTTTTTACGGTCGGTCAAACGGTCCAGCAATAAATCCTGCATATCTTCACGAATGTCCTGATGGTCGGCACAGGTTCCCAAATCATCAAATTCATCGGGGTCGTTTTCAAGATCGAATAATTGCGGCTGGAACCCTTTGAAATAGACATATTTCCAGCGCTCCGTGCGGATCATATAGGCGCGGGCTTTGCTGGCTGGGATGTCGAGAGCCTCGCGGACATTGTAGAATGCGTAGTCAATTTCACTGAAAGCAGCTTCGCGCCAGTCATCAGGTGCCTTGCCGTAGAGCAGAGGTGTAAGAGAGCGACCCTCAAGTCGGTGATAGGCCGGCTCCATGCCCATTGTTTCGATAAATGTCGGCAGCAGGTCGATGGCTTCTACAAGCCGGGTTTCAACCTGTCCGCGGGTGCTGTCTGCCGCTTCACTTGGATCGTAGATGATAAGCGGAACACGAACACTGGCTTCGTGGAACAGTTCCTTTTCCCCCATCCAGTGATCGCCAAGATAATCACCATGGTCTGATGTGAACACGATCATGGTGTCATCCATGCGTCCTGTTTCTTCCAGATGAGCGAAAAGTCGGCCCAAATGATCATCAATCTGCTTCACAAGGCCCATATACCCTGTAATCACGCGCTCGCGGGCTTCGCGGTCAGAGAAGGTTTTTGACACTGTTTCCTCAAAGAAGGCTTGAAGGACCGGGTGGCTGGTTTCGCGCTCTTTCTGAGAGCGATGCACCGGCAAAAACTGATTGCGATCATACATGTCATGGTAGGGGGCAGGCGCAATATAGGGCCAATGTGGTTTGATATAAGACAGGTGCAGGCACCAGGGCTGATCACCAGTATCAGCGATGAACTCAATGGCGCGGTCTGTCATGTAGGCAGTTTCCGAGTGTGGTTCGGCTACGCGAGCAGGTAGATGCGAGTTGCGCAAATGCCAGCCGCTGAGGATTTCCCCATCAGGGCCTTCGGCTGAGTTTGCCCATGTGTGCCAAGGGTTTTCGCCATCGTAGCCTTTCTCGCGAAGCCAATCATTATAGGCCAGTTTGCCGCCGCGTCGTTTTAGTCCTGCGTCCGGGTGTAAACCGTCATCGCGCTCAAAGGGTTCAAAGCCCGGCTGGGACATGATGGCGCCGATTGCGGTGTCCGCCTTCAGACCTAGACGTTCCATGCCTTCCTTATCGGGAGTCATGTGAGTTTTCCCAACGACGGCCGTCCTCATTCCCGCTGGTTTGAGATAATCGCTCATGGTCCATTCACCAATCGGCAAGGGGACCTGATTCCAGGTGGAGCCGTGACTGAATGTCGTGCGGCCTGTGTAACAGGAGGCGCGGGAAGGACCACAGACCGGTGACTGCACATAGGCTCGGTCAAACCGAACGCCGTTTTGGGCGAGGCGGTCAATGTTCGGTGTTTCCAGATGCGGATGGCCATAGCAAGACAGATAATCCCAACGCAATTGGTCCGCCATGATGAAGAGGATATTTTTGACTTTAGCCATGTCGCTAGCCTTTGATAATAGTGCCGGACATCATCGCATGAGACCGGGCAGGAAGGTGGCAATTGCCGGGATGAGCAGGACCAGGATAAGCGCGATCACATCGGCAACAATAAAGGGTGTAACGCCGCGAAAAATATCTGCAAGACGAATGCTTGGCATCACTGACTTGACCACAAATACATTCATGCCAATTGGCGGCGTGATGAGCCCCAGTTCGGTAACCAGAACAACCACAATACCGAACCAGACCATGTCCACATCCGCTTGAATCAGGGTCGGGAGAAAGACGGGCACGAGCAACAGCAGGATGCCAATGGATTCAAAGACCATCCCCATCAGAACCGCAATAATGGCAACGACCACCACCAGGCCCAGCGGTGACAGGTTCATGTCTTCGACGAAGAAAACCAGATCATAAGGCATGCCAGACAGATTGATGAATTGGGCAAAGACGAGCGCGCCAAAAATCACGATGAACAGGGATGCAGTGGTTTTGCCAGCTTCGCCCAGAACGTCAATCCATTCCCGGGGTGTACGCAAGTGCCCACGCATGATTGCGATTACAGCTGCACCGAACGCTCCAATACCCGAGGCTTCTGTCGGCGTGAAAATTCGGCCATAGATGCCGCCGAGAACCAGAAGAAACAATCCAATGATTGGCCAGACGGCCCTGAAAGCACGCTTCTTGTCTTCTTCGGACAGTGGATCGCCTGCCGGACCTGATTCAGGCTTGAAACGCACGGTTATGGCAACAGCACCCATGAACAGCGACACCAGCAAGATGCCGGGCAACACACCGGCAATGAACAATTCCCCAATGTCCTGCTCTGCAACAACAGCATAGATGACCAGTGGTACAGAGGGCGGGATCATGATGCCAAGCGTGCCACCTGCAGCGATGGTGCCGGATGCGAGGGAGTCGGAATAGCCATATTTCCGCATGGGCGGCATGGCGACTTTTGTCATGGTGGCGGCTGTGGCAAGGGATGAGCCGCAGACAGCGGAAAATCCGGCACAGGCGACGACTGTGGACAAAGCCAGCCCGCCTCGAAACCTTCCAAGACCGGCATAGGCCGCATCATACAGATCGCGGCTGATTTCAGCGCGGTAGATGAACACGCCCATAAGAATGAAAAGGGGAATGACGCTCAGATTGTAGTTCATAGCGTCTTCGATGACCTGTTGTCCGGTCATGGCAAAGGCAGCTTCCCAGCCCCTTTGAGTGGCAAAGCCGACCAGGCCGACAAGCAGAGTGGCGTATCCGACCCGGAAGCCGAAGAAACACAAGGCCAGCAATATAGCAAAGCCAATAAGCGCGGTTGTCATAGGTCACCCAGTCCAATTGGCTTGTCGGAACCGGCTTCAGCAGTCGGCTTGGGGCGGTCGATGAGCCCTAGAATTTGGGCCACCAGACTAAGAGCCGACAGGCCAGCAATAATGGCCGCCAGATAGGCGAGGGGCCATTCCAGAACCACGGTAATTCGATTGTTTACGGCGGATTCTTCAGCAAATACAGCCAATTGCCAGGCAATGACAGCCATGCCAATTAATGAAAAAAGCTGGATAAGAAACGGTCGCAGTTTCGGCATCATGGCCTGGAGTGGGCCTTCCAGCAGTTCAACGGCAATGTGCTCATCATAGGCATTGACGAGGCCGAGGCCGGCAAAAATAGTCATAGCCAGAAGAAACTGGATCATCTCAGCTGCGCCAAAGATCGGTGCGCTGAATACATAGCGACCAACCACGTCGACAAAGGTCAGAATCATCATCGCGAACAGCAGGGCGGCGGACATGAATTTCATGGTTGGCAGCAGGAGCGAGAGCGCTCCTGCTGCCATTTTTCTGTAGCCGGATTTTGGCTGTTGGGTCACTTAGACAGTTCCTGAACGCGTTTGACGTAGTAGTCGTATGCGCCTTGACCATCGATGCCAGCCTCGTTGGCTTTGGCAATCCAGTTTTCAGCGACGAAGCTGGAAGCGTCGCGCAGAGCAGCTTCAAATGCTGGATCTGCTTCGATGATTTCGATTTCTGCTTCCTTGAACTCTTCAAGCGCTGTTTGGTCCGCTTCCATCCAGTGCTGTGCTGCCATGCGGGCAAATTTCACACCGCTGAGTTCAGTAATCGCCGCACGGTCTTCTTCCGAAATCTCCATCCACTTATTCTTGTTGATGATCAGGGAAAAGCTGGTGGAATAGATTGCATCTTTGAAGCGGGTCATGGATTTTGTGTAGGGGATCACGCGGAAATCGCGGACCGCTGTCGGGCTGAGGCCAATATGTGCATCCACCACGCCACGCGAGATGATTTCATTAGCCTGCACGGCCGGACCGGAGACGACGCCAGCGCCAATTTTTTTCATTGTTGCTGCCAGTGCGCCTGGCAGAGCCCAGATTTTTCTGGAGACCAGATCTTCCATTGAATTCAACGGTTCGTCGGTCTGGCTGTACAACTCAGCGGGCGTGATAACCCACATTGACAGGAGATGTACGGAATCAAACTCGTCAGGGAAGAATTTGTTTCGTGTTTCCCACAAAGCTTCCGACATAGCAGGTGCATCGGTTGTTGCGATGAACGGATTCATAGCAACCAGCGGTCCGGTGACGCGCCCCTGGATGAGACCGTTAAACTGCGGGGCAACATCTGCGATGCCCTTTTCGACGGAATTCAATTGCTCGGGTGGTGCGGCCACGGATTTCGGCGGAATGATACCGCGAACTCGTCCTTCTGTAGCTTCTTCAACTTCGGCAAGCCATGTAGGCAAAACCGATTGGCAGACGTAGTGTTGCGGCGGCCAGAAGCAATTGACCAGAAGTCTGGTGTTTGCATTGGCAATTCCAGCAATACTGCTGAACAGGCCTGCCAGAAGCAGGGTTTTGATAAATAGACGCATAATTTCCTCCGTTGCGTAACGAGCCTTCCAGTGGGCCATTTGCTGTTACGCGGTCTCCCTAAGAAGGCCCCTTTCCAGTTCCAGACCGTGGGTTTGCACGGCCGTTTTCAGCTTGACGATCATTTCCATCAACTGTTCCACCTCGGCTGGTGAAAAGTCCTCAAAGTAAGCGTCAAACAATTTCAATATATCGGGTGCTGCCCTGTCAATCATGGCGCGACCCTTATCGGTCAGGCTAACCGTGGATCGACGGCGATCCATTGTATCAACCTGGCGTGCAACCAGACCGCATTCCTCTGTTGCATCGACGATTTTACTGAGGGTGGAGCGATCAAAGCCGCCAAAAGCTGCCAGATCATGCACGGACTGGTGATCCTCTTCGCGCAACATCACCATGATACGCCACATGCGATGATCGATGCCGTGGCGGCGCAAGACCCGTTTTGCATTCAGCCGGTGCTGGCGTTCCAACAGATTCAAGTGGAACATTGGCAGTTTCGAAACTCTGAAATCTGCTGGCTGCATAATGGTTGTGATGCCTTAAGTGATCAAATTCAGTGAATTTTCACATAAATTGCATGTTTGTGCAAGAGAGGCGCCGTTCACTCCGATCAGAAAGGCTGGTTTTCTATCGAAATTTGTAGTTTCTGTGTGGAAAAGCTGAACTCTGGAAATGCCGCAAACAGGATCGGGCATTTCCAGAGCACGACTATGTTTATTTTTTTATCATACCTTTAACGACACCGACAATTGCCAGCAATACGCCGCCGCCAACGCCGCCGCCAACGACCTGAGTTATGATTGAACCTATATCGAGACCGCCGCCGCTGCTCATGCCCAGCACTGCAGTCAAAATCTGGCCGCCAATACCTCCGCCCACGATCCCGGCAAGTGAGTTGCCAAGCGTGCCAAGGTCCAGGTTTTTGAGCGTCTTACCAGCAACGTTACCGCCGATGGCTCCGCTTACCAGTTGAATAATAATCGGTAGTAGTGATTCCATGATTTTGCCCCTTTATGCGCCATGGTGTATTTTGAGAATAGTTCAGACTGAACCCCAATCAAATGGTCGTCAAGTCGTGTGTTTTACTAGGGTCTGAACCCAATTCAACCTCTCAATTGAGTCCAGATCCGAGCCACTGATGCATGCCAACATGCCTTATCCAGCACCCCAAGTGTCTTTCAGTCGGTAGCCTTGTGGCCTGGGATCGACTGGGTCGAGCATGTGTTGGTGGGTTCCGGTGATCCAGGTGCGGCCTGTGATTTGTGGGATGATAGCGGCATGCGTTGGAAGCATGAAGCGGTCAATTAGCTGCAAATGCAGCGTTGACGGGATAGAGCGCAAAAGTAATAAACAGCGGTCTGCTGTGGAGATCGTGTCTACTGCAAACCGAAATCAATTTCTCTCGTTTGATCAGGTGTGAAATGGACGTTGCAATTGTTGGTGCCGGACAGGCAGGTGTTTCGCTGGCAGCTAAGTTGCGGGCCCTGAAACATGATGGAGCGATCACTCTGGTTGGCGCGGAGCCAGTTGCGCCTTACCAACGGCCACCGCTTTCCAAGAATTACCTGCTGGGTGACAAAAGCTTTGACAGCCTGCTGCTGAAGCCCGCCAGTTTTTATGAGGAACAATCTATTGATCTGCTGACAGGCAGGCTTGTCACGGGAATCGACCGTGTCAATCAACGTTTGGACTTCTCAGATGGCACGACCCGTGGCTATGACGCTCTGGCACTGACAATTGGCAGTGCTGCGCGCAAGCTGCCTGCAAAAATTGGTGGCGCCCTTGAGGGTGTCTTCACTCTGCGCAGCGCGCAGGACGTAGATGCAATTTCAGCCAGCCTGTTTGCAACAGGGGAGCGCCCCGATGGCAAGCCCGGGCGGGTTCTTATTGTGGGCGGCGGCTATCTGGGCCTGGAGGCTGCGGCCTCGGCCACCAAGCGCGGCCTGCGGGTTACGCTGATTGAAATGGGAGACCGAATTTTACAGCGGGTGGCCGGTACCGAAACGTCTGCCTTTTTCCGAGCTTTGCATCACAGTCACGGTGTGGATCTGCGTGAGGGCGTTGGTCTTGATCACCTGGTTGGGGCAGACAGGGTTCGTGGCGCGAAATTGTCTGATGGCTCCGAACTGGATGTGGATGTGGTGATTGTTGCCATTGGCGTTGATGCCAACGCCGGGCTTGCAGGAACCGCTGGCCTTGAGGTGGAAAACGGGATTGTGGTTGATGCGCAGTGCCGGACTTCGGATGCGAGCATATTTGCAGCTGGTGATTGTACATCCTTTCCACATGGTGACAGCCATATTCGCCTGGAGAGTGTCGGGAATGCCATTGCTCAGGCGGAGGCTGCGGCAGGCAGCATCACTGGCGCAACGGAGCCTTACGTCGCAAAGCCATGGTTCTGGTCAGATCAGTATGATGCCAAATTACAGATTGCCGGATTGAACATGGGGTATGACCGCGTCGTGACCCGAAACGGGACCGGAAGTGCCCCGTCCTTCTGGTATTTCCATGGTGACGAATTGTTGGCCGTTGATGCGGTGAATGATGGTCGCGCCTATATGGCTGGCAAAAAATTGATCGAGATGGGCCGAACTGCTGACCCGGATCTGATTGCAGACCCGGGCCATGATTTGAAGTTGTTGTTGAGGTGCTGATCTCGCCGGTTCTTACATCTTTGCCGTGATGAACTGGCCGGGCTTGATCTCAAGTTCCGGGACAATGGTCTGACGCTTGTTGCCTTCCAGATGAAGGTCGAAGCTGTAGCGACCGGTACCAAGCGGCATTGGGCCCCAGCGGTTGGTCATTGTGGCCTCTTCACCTGTATCCAGATCTGTTGCGATCAGTTTGAATTTGCCTTCAATAGCGGTTTCAAATGTGATGCCGGATGTCAGCATGGCATCAGCAAAGCCTGTTTCGGTAACCTCGACAGTGCCAAACGGAGCTGCGCGGTGGCCATGTTCTGTAAGGCGCAGGGCTACACTGTATTTGCCGGGCGCAAGAAAGAGCGGGCCTTGGGCGTCCGTTTTGATCTGGTCGCCATTTTCATGGGTGAAGATGATGTCGTAGACATCGTCGCCCCAGGCGCTGTTCCAGGCAACATTGACACCTTGGTCTAGCGGCAGCTGTTGCAACTGGCCTTCTTCCAGAACGACGCGCCCCAGATTGGCTTCACTGTGGTCATGCTCGCTTTGGCGAATGAGCAATGTGTATGTCCCGGCAGGCACAGGGACTGCATCCCACACCCAATACCACGCAGCGGCATCGCGGCCACGGAACGATTTTTTGACTTTTGCGCCTTCTGGCAGAAGTTGCCAATAGTAAGGGCGCTCGGTTTCGGCAGGGGGAACCAGTTGAAGGCCGGTCTTGATTGGCGCATCGGTCACCTTGCCGGATTCCACGGTCACAATTTGCGGTAACATGACTTCCTCGGCACCATGTTCCAGATGGCGCCAGGCCAGTTGATAATCGCCAGGCATGACAGAGACTTCATTCTCATTTGTTTTGGCGATTTCCTCGCCCGTTTCGGGGTCCAGGATCTTCCAATATTTTGGTGCCTGGGTCCAATCAGCCATATTGAGCCGAATAGTGCCAGGACCGGCAATCTGAATGGTGATGGCATTTCCAGTGTCTGCCACTTCGGGTGTGGCGACGACGATCGGCTCAGGTGTTGCGATGGGTTCTGCTGTGCGGATGCTTTCGGTCACTTTGGCCAAAGCATTCTTTAGCCCGCTCAGATCATCTGCTGTGAAATACTGGCCATTGCCTTTGTCAGCGACACATTGCAACTGGGTTCTGGTTGGCTGATCAACGGCATAGCCTATGACGTGAATGTTTAGATTGGCCTGTGACGTTGCCAGCGCTTCTGCGACCGCGCAGGGATCGCCTTCGCAGGTTTCGATGCCGTCGCTCACCAGAACAATCGTTGTCTGATCTTCAATGCCTGTCAGCTTTTCACCAGCCAGTTTCAGGGCATCTGAAATGGGTGTTTTGCCGCGTGGCTGAAGCGAAGCGATGATTTCTGCAATGTTTGAACTGCCCCCAAGGGTTGCTTCCTGAACGACTTCAATATCGCCACAGTCACCTTTGCGGCGGTGGCCATAGGCAATCAGGCCGGTTGAGATATTGTCCGGGAGTGCTCCTACCAACTCGCTCATTGCGTCGCGTGCAGCCACAATTTTCATCTGGTTGTCGGGCAGCCGGCCCCACATGGACCCAGATGCATCCAGAATGAACATGGAGGTTGGCTCCGCTTCGGCCTGCAGGGAGAGGCTGGCGGTCATCACCAGTCCAACGGACAGGGCTTTTAGAGTGAGCGATTTCATGAGTTCGGTATCCTTGGTCTTTAGTCGGTCGGATGAAAGTTCGGCTAGGGGTTTTCAGTATTTGTTGTAAGCGCCGCCAAACCAGGGGTTCAGTACGTCGAGATTCAACGTGTCTTCGCCAAGTTTGGACCCATTGGGCGTAACGCCGCCATTGATGAAGACTTCATATGTGGTTTCTTTGGGCAGCTTGCTCAGTGGAAGATCCGGGAAATAGACGGCACCTGCACCTTTGATCGGCCAGTCACCGGGATAGGTGCCAGAGAATTCGTGGCGATCGCGTTCACGGGCTTCGTTGGGCACAGGGGAGAGGAAGAAGGGGTTGTCAAAAAGGGTTGAGACAAGCAGACCGCCTGTTGCCACATCGGTTCCGCGTTTCTCCCGTCCGCCGCCGGAAAGTCCCCAGACGTCTATCAATTCCTTGGGGGCATCTGTCATTGTCAGTTGAAGTTTGAGCGTGGGGGGCTTGGTATCGATGATGTCCTGCGCAGAAGCCTTTGTGTCTCCGGTGACCATTTCTGAAAGGCCTGTAAGCAGATGCTGCGTCTGCATTTCTCCCGAGACTTCACCGGTTACTGTGAATGCACCGTCCTTCAGGCTTTCCAGTTTGCAATAAGGAGCAGGGCCGTTCTGCGGTGCCGGGGGTGTCCATGCGCAAGGCGCGACGCCTTCATAGCGAATGATGCCGCTGCCGTTGGCTTTGCCATCCGGTGTGATCGTAACGGTGCCCCAAAGCCCCATAACCATATTGGACAGGGATTCCTTTTTCTGTTCAACCGCAACGAGGCCACCGAAAGCGTGGACCTGCGTATTCAATTCGACTGCATCTGCCGAAAATAAGCAGGGACTCCAAAAAGCACCGATTAGCGGAGCAATTTTATAGAATTGGTGCATGGTGAGGACTTTCATTCAATTGAGCACAACAATCTGAACGTCTTGTTTGAATAAATGATGAGCCAATATTGGCAACAAAGCGTAATTATACTTGGTGAACAAAACCTATCGATAGTTCACAGGCATTGCCGTTCATTCCCAAAAGCGCCGGTCTTGATTGAGGCTCTGGTATAAATCGTGCCTCGCTGATAGGCTTTGGCTTCTGACATTGGAAAGCCACTTGGGAGCGTTAATTGACTACCAGCCGTATTGAGTTTCTGGTACGCCGATTGCGCGAACGGTTGTGGGTCAAACCACTTGCCTATTGTGTGCTGGCTGTGATCGGCGCTTTGTTGGCGCATACAGCTGATTTTACCGAACTGGCATCTTATGTCCCGGAAATCACCACTGAAACTTTGAGAACGCTGCTCTCAATCATTTCCAACACGATGCTGGCTGTTGCAACGTTTGCGGTCGCATCCATGATTTCAGCCTATGCATCTGCCAGCCGTTCGGCGACGCCAAGGGCGTTTGCGCTGGTTGTGGCCGATGATATGTCACAGATGGCTTTGTCGAGTTTTATCGGTGCGTTCATCTTCAGCATTGTGGCCACTATTGCGTTGACCACGGGCTATTACGGCAAGGCGGGGCACTTTGTGCTGTTTCTGCTGATTTTACTGACCTTCGCAGTGGTCATTGTGACCTTTGTTCGCTGGGTTGACAGCATCGCCAGACTGGGACGATTGGGTACAACCATCGAAACAGTTGAAGCGGCTGCAACTGAAGCACTTGAAAGGCGCCGCCTGAGCCCAACTCTGGGCGGTCAGGCGGCTTTGGGTGCAGACGGGAACAAAGCCGACAGTGGGAAGCCTTTGCTGACTACAAAGATTGGTTATGTCCAGCATATCGAGATGGAAGTCTTGCAGCACATTGCGGACAATGCCGGACTGAAGATCACAGTTGCTTCACTTCCAGGAAGCTTTGTCAGCCCTGGCAAGCCCCTTGCCCTTCTGGATGGAGACCTTAGCGAGATAAATGCGGAGTTACGCGAAAAGCTAGTTGAAGCCTTTCTGATTGGCGATGAACGCACTTATGATGAGGACCCGCGTTTTGGTCTGATTGTGCTTTCAGAAATTGCGGCTAGAGCGCTGTCGCCGGGTGTTAATGATCCTGGCACAGCGATTGCCATTGTCGGGACGATGGTGCGCCTGTTTGCGTTTTGGGCACGCCCTTTGGCTGAGGATGAGAAAACCGAAATTCTGTTTGATCGTGTCTATGTGCCGGAATTGTCGTGTGATGAACTGTTCAGTGACGCATTCACAGCGATTGCCAGAGACGGTGCAGAAATTGTTGAAGTTGGTGTCCGGCTTCAAAAAGCGTTTCTTGCACTGACTCATTTGGAAAATTCTGAACTGACCCAGGTTGCTAAAAACCAGTCTGAAAGCGCATTTTTGCGGGCTGAAAAAGCGCTCTTGCTGACTTCGGACCTGGAGAAGGTAAAGTCCTTGGCGGAAAAGGTGCAGGGCGCATAGTTTGCACAGACTGTTTATCGGCCTGTTCATCGGCAGAAAATGTTGAATGTTCTGAGTCGCTTGACCGAATCACCCGTTCAATGCACCGAATCAACAAAAATCGCTGATTCCCCTTGAAACTTGACGTGATTCGCTGCAGTTACTTTTTGGTCCTTGCCTCAGAATACGCTTTTTAGGGAACTGAGTCGCAAAACTGGGCAAATTTGTTGTGCAAAGGCTTCAAATCGCGGGCTTTGTGCCTATCTTGTTAAGATGCTGCAAAAGCGTCTCTAATATGTCGGTAAAACCGACAATGGATGTCAGGGTTAATTGGGGATTAATCTCCGAAATCTATGACAGAGGTGTGAAAACAGAATCGACTGCTGGTCACTCCGGGGTCTGTGGTTCTGGATTGAGGTAAGTTTGATTGCCAGTTGTAACCGGAATAGCAAAATTAGCTTAATGGTTAAGAGCTATAGTCGGTCAATCTGGTTTGAGTAAACAATTTTTCGGAGTAGGTGGCTTCATGAATAATTCACGGGCGCGATATGTGAACGCTGCTGTGGCTTATGATGATCGGCCTGCTTCTTTTATAATGTAACCGAGCAGCCGGGTCTTGGCATATGCCAACCCGGCGTTTCGTTTGGAGAGTTTGCATGTCCTTGGCAGGAAAAACAGTAGAAACAGCACCTAAAAAAACGACACCTCCGCCAGCCACCAGCGGCGAGGGATCAGATGGCCCATTGCTGGACCTGAACAATGCCGCCGTCAAAAAGATGATCAAGCTTGCCAAGAAGCGCGGCTTTGTCACTTACGAAGAACTGAATTCCGTTCTGCCATCTGCCGAAGTTACCTCCGAGCAGATTGAAGACACCATGTCCTTGTTGTCCGATATGGGCATTAATGTGGTTGAGCAGGAAGAAGCTGAAGAAGCCGAAGAGACTGAAAGCAGCAGCGAAAGTAGCGAACTGGCGCAAGTGGACGACAGTAATAAATCTGTTGCCAAAGCGACCACTGCAAAAGAACCTACCGACCGGACCGATGACCCTGTACGCATGTATTTGCGCGAGATGGGTTCTGTTGAACTGTTGTCCCGTGAGGGCGAGATCGCGATTGCCAAGCGCATCGAGGCAGGCCGTGAAGCGATGATTTCTGGCCTGTGCGAAAGTCCGCTGACTTTCCAGGCGATCATTATTTGGCGCGATGAGCTGGCGGAAGGTAACATTCTGCTGCGCGACATTATTGATCTGGACGCTACTTATGCGGGTCCGGATGCCAAAAAACTACAGGAAGATCACAGCGCCAAGACGCCTGAAGAACGTAAGGCTGAGGAAGAGCGTAAGGCGGCCGCAGCCAAGGAAGCTGAAGATCGGGCTGCCGAAGAAGATGACGACGAGGAAGATGAGGGTAATCTTTCGTTGGCCGCCATGGAAGCAGAGTTGAAGCCTCAAGTTGTCGAAATGTTCGACAAAATTGCGACTACTTATGAGGAAATGCGCAGGCTGCATGACAAGTCAGTTGATCTGCAATTGCGTGACAAGGCGCTTTCCGATGACGAGCACGTGGCTCACCGCGAACTGACCCAATCGGTGATTGAAGATGTTAAGTCTTTGGCGCTGAACAATAACCGTATCGAAAGTCTTGTTGAGCAGCTTTACGACATCAACAAGCAGTTGATGACTCGCGAAGGGCGGTTGATGCGGCTTGCTATCAGCTACCGTGTCAAACGCGATGAGTTCTTGTCCGAATATCAGGGCCGTGAACTGGACCCGAATTGGGTTACTCACATTTCCGGATTGAAAAGCAAGAACTGGCAGGCATTTGCGGAAAAAGAGGAAAACACGATCGGCCGTCTTCGGTCCGAGATTCAGGAACTTGCTACGGTCACTGGATTGGACATTGGCGAGTATCGCCGCATTGTGTCTGGCGTGCAGAAGGGCGAGCGGGAAGCTGCTCTTGCCAAGAAAGAAATGGTCGAAGCCAATCTAAGGCTCGTGATTTCAATCGCCAAGAAATACACCAATCGTGGTCTGCAATTCCTTGATCTTATTCAGGAAGGCAATATCGGCTTGATGAAGGCCGTGGACAAGTTTGAATATCGCCGCGGCTACAAATTCTCCACCTATGCAACATGGTGGATTCGTCAGGCGATCACACGTTCGATTGCTGATCAGGCGCGGACCATTCGTATTCCGGTTCACATGATCGAGACAATCAACAAGATTGTCCGTACATCGCGCCAGATGCTGCACGAGATTGGCCGTGAGCCAACGCCGGAAGAACTTGCTGAAAAACTGCAGATGCCACTTGAGAAGGTGCGCAAAGTTCTGAAGATCGCCAAAGAGCCGATTTCTCTGGAAACACCAATTGGTGATGAGGAAGACAGCCATCTTGGTGATTTCATTGAAGACAAGAACGCCATTCTGCCAATTGATGCGGCTATCCAGTCCAACTTGCGCGAAACAACTACTCGCGTGTTGGCATCATTGACACCGCGTGAAGAGCGCGTTTTGCGGATGCGGTTTGGTATTGGCATGAACACGGATCACACGCTGGAAGAAGTTGGGCAACAGTTCAGCGTGACCCGCGAACGTATTCGCCAGATTGAAGCCAAGGCATTGCGCAAGCTGAAACACCCAAGCCGTTCGCGCAAATTGCGGAGCTTTTTGGACAGCTAGGCTTCAGGGCAATCTTATGAAACGACTGAAACCCGCATGGTTGTCATCATCATGCGGGTTTTCTTTTGGTTCAATGCGCAGTTTCCATGCGCGTTTGTGTCTGGTGGGATGATTGGTGATGTCTGATCCATTTGTGACGTTCACCAATATGCTGAAACACAGTCAATGGTGGGAAGAGGACCGCCTTAAGGCCCTGCAAAAAAAGGGCTTGCTGCGCCTGTTGGCCCACGCATGGCATCAGGTGCCCGCCTATGGGGAGCGGCTTGCGCCGCTGTTTTCAGCTGATGGCCATATTGACCTGTCGCGCTGGCAGGACGTGCCTGTGCTGACCAGAAACGGCGCTCAGGCTGACACCCGGTCCTTCTACGCAAGGCAAGTGCCGGCACAAGCCGGTGAAACCTTTGAACAGCAAACATCCGGTTCTACCGGGATGCCGTTGAAGCATCGCAGCAGCGCCTTGCAGGGTGTCGCCAGTCAGGCGGCTGCCATGCGGGGTCTTGATTGGCACAAGGTTGATCCGAACAGGAGCTGTGCGCATTTTTCAACAGCGTTGCCCGGTGCCTCCGATCTGCCTGATGGGGCAACACGGAAGGAATGGCAAAGAGGGTTTTGCGATGGGGTTGGCTTCTGGCTGGATCACAAGCTGACCGATATTGCGCAAAAGCTCGACTGGTTGCTCCGGCACCCGACCGACTATCTGGCGACGACACCCAATACCGCTCTTGGCATTGTGCTGGCAGCGCAGAACCGGCAGGTGATACTGCCAGGATACAGTGCCGTAATGCTGGGTGGAGAAATACTGACGCAGGAAACCGAAGCGACCTTGCGGATGCATCTGAGCGACAGGCTGATCAACTCCTACGGGTCAGAGGAGTGCGGCCGAATGGCGGTTTGTTGCCCTGAATATGGCAATTTTCATCTGCATGAGGAAATCTGCCTGATTGAAATTCTCGATGAAGAGGATCGCCCGGTGGGGCCGGGAGAGACCGGAAGGGTGGTTGTCACGCCGTTTTACAATTTTGCCATGCCGCTGGTGCGTTATGCGGTTGGTGACTACGCAACAGTTTCTGCCGAACCATGTGGTTGTGGCCGGACCAGTCGGACTTTGTCAAAAATTGCCGGGCGGGAGCGGCATTTGTTCCGGTTTGCTGATGGGTCCAGCGTCTGGCCGTCTCTTCGAATTGAAGAATTTCAGACGATTGTTCCGTTTCGACAATGGCAGATTGTTCAGGACCGGCTGGACCATTTCAATGTCAGCCTGATTTTACCTGATGCAGATATTGCGTTTGATCGCGACGCGTTTCAGGCAGCACTATGCAGCGCCTTCAGACAGCAAATTGATGTGGATATTGCACTTGTCACAGATGTGCCGCGTGACCCGAGCGGCAAGTTTGAAGAATTCAAATCAATACTGTAAAACGCCGATTGGCGTTACTTTTCGGGTGCTGCCTGTCGATCAGGGTTCATACGAGACCAATCCATCCAGGTTGACCTCAAGATCAAACAGGTCTTCGTCACCATAGCCATCCGGGTCATCTTCGCGGTGACGACGGATCAGACTCTTGTCATCGCCGAAATAGACGCGAACGCCACCCCAGACAGCCTGATAGTCATCCTCTCCAATGCGACCTTCCGCAAACAGCGAAACTCCGTTGGAGAACATGTTCTGGTCCAGTTGGTACTCAACTCCCAATGCAAGCGCATTGCGATCAGCTGTATAGCGATGCCCAACCGAGACTTGAAAATCATCGTTTACGTAATAGGAGATATCTGTAAAGGCAAAGAAGCCGTCATCAGGCTCAGCAAACGCTGCGCCTGCGTCGATGAATTCGGCACCCAAAAGGGTTTTGGCCGTCCATTGACCGAAGTAATATTCACCTTCAACGCCTACGCGGCTTACAGAGCCGTCAAAATCTTCGCGGTGGGTGTAAGAGCCATAGAGGCCCAGCAGGCCGACCGTTGGATCGCGCCAGAAAAGATGCGCGCCGCCGCCGCCAACAAATTCACCATCGCGTACACCGAGGATGCCATCCCCCTGAAGACCATAGCGCAATCCAAGTGGAACGCTGATCGCACCAGTTAAGACGCCAAATTCGTCATCCTCGAATTGCCCGCCAGAGAGCGCAAGTTTACCATTCAGACCTGAGACTGCGGGAATGATCGTTGGTTCTGCAGGTGTGCCCTCAAGGTATAAATCAGCGCCGAATGCGGTTGTGCTGTGCAGAATCCCCGAGACCAAAGCAGTTGTGATGAGCAATTCACGTTTTGTCATAGCAGGCGGGCCTGCTCTGTTTGATTGTTTGATTTCATATTCTAGGTCGAGTGGCTGGACATGTAAACGCGCAGGCTTTTAAAACAGCCCTGCTTGCTTTCCAAATTGGCCCAAAATGCCATGAAAATAACTGACCGGCTGTGAAATTATGACAATTTACTTTTATGCTCAGACAGACCCTTACGCCGAGTTCTCCAATTTTGCACCCTATGGTGTGGCCTTCGAAGAGGAATGGTGGCCCACCGTAGAGCACTATTTTCAGGCGCAGAAGTTTGAAGATGCGGGCTACCAAAACCGTATTCGCATTTGCGGTAAGCCTAAAAACGCCAGTACCCTTGGCCGCACACGGGATTTTCCGCTGCGAGATGACTGGGAACAGGTGAAAGATGGTCTCATGTATGCGGCCGTGAAGAAGAAATTTGAGACACATCCGGTGCCGCGCGATTTGTTGTTGGGGACGGGCGACGAACCGATTGTGGAAAATGCGCCCATGGACGCCTATTGGGGCTGCGGCCCGGATGGAAACGGCCTCAATAAGCTGGGTCTCATTTTGATGCAGGTTCGAGCCGAGCTACAGCACAGCATAGCTTAAGTGATGGGACAGGCTTCGTATTTCACTTGCCTGCGCCCGCTAAAGTTCCAGATACCAACCATATTTTGCTGATGCTCTGAGGTGGTTCAGATTCCAACGACGGCATAAAGCCATGTCAGTCAGTGTGTTGATCCGGCGAAAAGGGAAGGCCGCCAGTTGAAAACCATTGGCAGTTCAAAGGCTTGACTCAAGGTCCTGCTAATTCGATTCAATTGCACCCAGAAGCTGTGCTGTGGCTGTTTACATGTTCTTCGTTGCTTCGTCCACGGAACCCTTTATCATCTGTCGCGTTGTATCAGAGTTGAAAGGACATATTTTGACATTCAGGAAAACACTTCTCGCGGCTGCGGCTGGCGGGATATTGGCCGCTACTTCTATCGCTTCCACCAGCCACGCTGAGAGCGGCATTCAACTTGGTCAACTGGCCTGTGACGTGGAAGGCGGTATTGGCTTTATTTTTGGCTCATCCAAAAACCTTGCCTGTACTTTTACGCCAGCCAATGACAGGCACTCGATTGAGACTTACACGGGCACCATCGACAAATACGGAATTGATATTGGAGTGACTGGTGAAACCGTTATTCTGTGGACTGTAGTGGCTGCTCAGGAAGAGAAATACGCCCCGCGTGCGCTGGCTGGGACCTATAGTGGTGCAACTGCATCAGCTGCGTTCGCTGTTGGGCTGGGTGCCAACGTGCTTGTTGGTGGATCATCTGAAGCGTTTGCTCTGCAGCCGCTCAGTGTCTCCGGGTCCAGCGGCATTAATGTGGCCGTTGGCTTCGCCCAGATCAAGCTTCACTAGACATTCCTGTCCTGTCGGGCCTGCGCATGAGTTCAGGCCCGGCACCGTCATCTGATCGCCTGAAGCATCAGCTTTTCGGTTCTCCAAACCAGATAACTTCGTCCTCTGGCTGCCACATGGCATATTTCAGCATTATGGACGCAAATCGCTCGGAGACTGTGAAGTCTTCCAGCGCTTTACGCAGGTCTGGCCAGTCCTGGCTGTCAAACCAGGGCCTGTCCACATTTGCGAATTGACGCACGAATGGCAGGATTGCGAGATCAGCCAGCGATAATCGAGCGCCGAACAAGCAGCCGTTGCTGGTGCGCAACCGGTCGTTAAGCGTCTGCAGGAAGCTGGATGCTGCGGTACGCTCTGATATTGGATCTGCACCCTCGTAACGATTGGCATATTTGTAGCGGTCGAGGGCACGTTTGAACGGACCATCGTTTTCCGAGATCAAGGCCAGCATGTCTGCCAAAGTTTCTTCAGTCGGCGTCAGCAATCCTTCTGGATCAAATTGATCCAGCACGTGCAGCATCACGTCGAGACTTTCTTCGATAATTGTACCATTGGGCAAGACCAGAACCGGCACCGTTGCCTTTGGTGAGGCGGCCGTGAATTCCGGCGCCTTATCCCGCAACAGGATTTCTCGCAATTCAACATTGAAGCCGGCTGATTGAACGGCCAGTCGCGCGCGCATCGCATAAGGGCAGCGCCGGAAGGAATAGAGGATGGGGTGGTTGGCGGAGTGTTGGTTCATTCTCGTAGGAATAGGCGTTTTGTTTGAAGTTGCAAGTTGGCCTGATCACCCTAACCAAAGCCTCTTCTTCTGCTGAATGAAAGCGTGGCGGCAGAAACTCTGATATTCCCACGTCGCAAAAGGCCAGCTAAGCTATGCCAACACATTTCATTGGCGGCGTATGACCCAAACCATTCTCACCTTATCCAGCAATGGCCCCGGCCTTTATGAATTCACTCGAGCAGCAGAAACATTTGTGCAAAATGCCGGGGTTGAATCTGGCCTTTTGACACTGTTTTGTCAGCACACATCCTGCTCGTTGACGATCCAGGAAAATGCTGATCCGGATGTGCAGGTGGATTTGCAGAACTTTTTTGAACGGTTGGTGCCCGATGGGAATGATGCCTCGATGCGCTGGATGATTCACACAGCAGAAGGGCCGGATGATATGCCCGCTCATATCAAGGCCGCACTGACACAGACGCATTTGAGTGTGCCTGTTATGAATGGCCGGCTTGCCTTGGGAACCTGGCAGGGCATCTATCTGTTTGAACATCGCAGCCGACCGCATCAACGGCAGGTCGTATTGCATCTGGCTTAATGGCCGCCACAACCGAGAAGGCAAATCATGACCGAAACATCTGCAGAACCGCGCGGTATATTAACGGTGCGCACGATGGCCATGCCAGCTGACACAAACGCCAATGGTGATATTTTTGGCGGCTGGGTTATGTCACGGATGGATCAGGCGGGCGGTATGGCCGGAGTGGAACGCGCAATGGGCCGGGTGGTCACCGTGTCGGTCGACAGCATGAATTTCATTCAACCAATGAAGGTGGGGGATGTGCTGTGCGTCTATTGTGACATTGATAAGGTGGGGCGAACCTCCATGAAGATCAATGTAGAGGCATTTGCGAAGCGCTTTCTTACGGGCGAGCGCCATAAGGTAACCGATGCGACCTTTACCTTTGTCGCAATTGACGAAGACGGGAAGCCGCGGCCGGTGCCCGATCTGGTGGCAGCTGATTGAGTTGCAAACAGGTGTGAATGGCTGGCGAAATGCTTGAGTCTTTGAAGATACTTAAGTCGTTTTTTTGATAGTTTGATTCAGGTCTGCCGCGGCTAGTGCCGGTGCTGTAGATTGGCTCTGTTTTTGTGCTTCTGAGGATCCAGAAAATGTTGTTGCGGCAGTGTTGTTGCGCCAGAAGGAGCCGTCTTGATGGCTCCTGATCGGCAGAAATCTATTGCTTCAGCGCCCATTCTACTGACACGGTCGCGCTGTAGCTGACTTCACCTGCCTCTACCGGCACTGGTGAACTGTCAGCGGCGCTGCGTGACATCATCATGGCCTCGGGACGCGGTTGAAAGCCTCCCTGTTCGCTGATCATTTGAATGGGGCCAAGGGCGATGCCTGCCGCATCTGCATAATCCTGTGCTTTGGACAGGGCGGCTGTCATGGCCATACGGCGGGCTTCTGCTTCCAGTGCTGCCGGTTCGTCCACAGCAAAGCGCGGACCGCTGATGGAATTGGCACCAAGGGTGACAGCCTCGTTCAGCACATTGCCGATCAGTTTCAGATCGCGGATGCGCACGGTGACCATGTTCCGGACTGTATAGCCGACAATAGTAGGCCGATTGGGCCGCGTGCTGGATTTGCTGCTGGGGTAGACGATGTTTGGTTCAACGGAAAAATTGCTGGTCTGCAGATCCGTGCCTTCAATCCCGGCGGCTTTCAATGCATCGATGAAAGCTGTGGTACTGGCCGTGTTTTTTTCCAGCGCGGCGACAGCGTCTTCTGCTTCACTCACCGTGCCGATGGTGATGATCGCCATGTCGGGACTGCCAGAAACCGTGCCCGTGCCGGTCAAAGACAAGGTGGGGATTTTGTCTTCTGCCCTTAGAGTATAAGGCGCTATGGCCAGAACGGTTGCGATGGCCAATGTGGCAAAAGCCGGGAAAAGCCGCATGGAAAGTCTCCGATTCTTTCAAATTATGTCAAAGCGTTACCGGCGAATTGTGGTCTCAATTGGCCAAAGTCGGCTGGAACTGCGATGTCGTTGACGAAAGAGTGCTATGGGCCGCGAAACCATCTTGCCCAATGCGCCAAGATGCGATAGCCAAGCATCCTGACTATTTGTCGCCCGTTGCGACATTTATTGTAGGCCTGTAGCTCAATTGGTTAGAGCCAGCGGCTCATAACCGCTTGGTTGGGGGTTCGAGTCCCTCCGGGCCTACCATTACCTTTATTTATCAATGACTTGAGCGCGAACTAGATGTTTGGGCTTACTCGGTGGCTGGTGATGATGATTTGACCATCATGCGCTGAAGGTCTGCCGAATGGTTTCCGGTTGATCTCCATTCGCCAAGCTGAGACCAAGAAGAATTCGAGCTTTCAAAGGCGAGAACAATCCGGCGGGAATGAAACCATTTCGGCCATGTGCTGCTGAATCGGTGGCAGGTCCTGCGACAGCGCGATGGGCGATGATGACCGTCACACCCTGCAAAATTGCTTGTCTAAGGGCTTTTATTTCAGCCGGTGTTACCATGCCGGGTGCAAAGCCAGCCGCGATAATGCCGGAGGTCCCAGCTTCCAGATACGCCCTGATGGCCGCTCCATCTGCGCCGGCATAGCTGTAGGTGATATCAATGCGCGGCCAGTTTTTAAGGCAATCGATATCGAATTTTGTTCTGCTGGCCGGGATTTCGGCGTTCAGCTTTACGTCGTTTCCAATCATGTGACCAATGGGACCTTGGCCGGGGCTTTGAAACGCGTTGACTGACAGGCTGTGAGCTTTTGTGACAGTCTTTGCAGCGTGAATTTCATCGTTCAGAAGAGCGACGACACCAAGACCGCGCGTTGCCCTGGAAGCGGCTGCGCGGATGGATGATGCGACATTGCGATCACCATCCGACGACATGCCATTTGAAGGGCGCATGGCTCCAGTGATGATGACCGGGATTTCAAGGTTCAGAACCAGCGAGAGTGCAAATGCCGTTTCTTCCAAACTGGCGGTTCCATGCCCGATAACAATGCCATCATAATGCTTTGGAGAAGCAGCAAGTTCCTGGCAAAGCGTTGCCAAATCAAACCAATCACCGGGCGAGATTTCGGTGCTGTCCACTGACCGGAAATCGATGGCATCGACTTCAATATCTGCATCGATTGAGCCAATTTTTGCAAGGATCTGTCGTGCGCCCAATTTTTTGTCAGTTTCCGTGTAATCCAACAGATCATGCGGATTCTTGCCGATGCATGCGAGCGTTCCGCCCGTGGCAATAAAAACAACGCGTTTGTTCATGGATCATCTCATTCGTCTGCAATGGAACAACAGTCATGAGCTATAGCGTGGATGGAGACCACCCAAACCATCTAAAATAGTCCTGCCCGTTTGGTTTGAAGGTTTTGGTCTCGTTATCCTGCCTGACATGGCCCGCAGAGTGCGAACAGTTAAATCCGATAGAAATCTTTTGCGGTGCCTGACAAGACTTTTTGCAAATCATCGATTGGGAAATCAGCAAGAATCTCGGCCAATGTCCTGATTTGAGTCGCAGCAGATGTGTTGACCTTTTCGACGGGCAGGTTGGAGCCATACATCACCCGATGCGCGCCAAAAGTATTCAGGACGTGGGTCACGAAAGGGCGCAGCTGATCCGGCCGCCAGCTTTTGTCGATTGTCCAAAGACCAGACGCTTTGATGGACACATTATCAAGAAGCTTTAGTTCCTCGATGCCTCGGTACCAGATGTCCTGATTGCCTGCCTGACTTGGTTCTGCTTGGCCGGAATCTGGCTGGCCGGGTTCTGGCTGTCCCAGATGATTAAGCGCAATACGCAAATCCGGCATTGCAGCTGCCAAGTCGGCTATTTCGGTCAATTGGCTGGGAACCGCAACGAGATCAAGGCTCAGATTGCGTTCGATAAGCGCCTGCGCACCGCGCCGAAACGCTGGTTCTAATAGGACTCCAGGTCGATCTGCAAAGCGCCAGCGCCCTTCAGCATCCCAGGCGACCATGGCACGCACACCGCGCAACAGGGGCGATTCCGCATGGCGCGCGATCAATTGAGGCGCATCGGCTTGGCAAAGATCAAGTTCGGCGATGATTGCGTTCGGCGTGCAGGTATTTTCGGAAAGCAATTGCAGCCATTTCGTCTCGGCAACCGGATCATTGGCCCCGCAATTGGCTTGAACGTGAACGCTGCCTTGCAGGTTAAATCCGGCAAAATCCGCTCGATAATCCGCTGGGAGGTAATTCCGCTTGATCAAGGTATGATCGCCGAAGCGGGCCGGTGGCGCGTTCGGCGCAAGCCAGAGATAGGGGAAACGGCCCAATTCCCAGAGATGATGATGGGCGTCCACAATCGCGAGTTGCGAAAGATCGATGGTCACTCGAAAACTCCCCGACCTTCGACCGATGAGCTTAGAGCGCGTTCCTTCTGGTGACGCCGCACCCGCCGGTCAATGGCATCTGCGTCCCAACTGGCAAGCACCTGTTGTTTTAGGTGCCTGACGGTCTCTGCGAATTTGTCATCCTCTGCCAGATTGCTTTTCTCGCCGGGGTCATCAGCCAGATTGTAAAGCTCGTCTGGTTCGCCGTGATAGTAGACGTATTTCCAAATGCCTTGCCGGATCATACGGATTGGCCGGGCGGCGGCATGGCCACAATACTCTGATATGACTGCTCTATCCGGGTCTTGCCCGCCAGCCAACCATGGGCGCATGTCGCAGCCATCGGCCTCGGTAAAGAAGATGTCCGCGTCCTTCGACGGGCCAGCAAGGTGGGCGAATGTTACACTCAAATCCATCAGTGAAACCGGTGTTGCCGCGCGTTGCCCCGGTTTGATTTGTCCGGGCCATCGCACGATCATGGGCACACGAACCGAGTCTTCGAAGAAATTGCATTTCCACCAGAGGCCATGCTCCCCGGCCATGTCTCCATGGTCTGATACGTAGGCAAGAAGGGGCGGAGATTGGGACAGTCCTGGTGCTGCGTCGACTGCGTCGATTATCTGGCCAAGCAACTCGTCGAACCATGTCACGAGTGCATAAAACGAAGCGCGGCCCCGAGCTGTGCTGTCAGAATCAACATTGTTCAGGTCGAAATATCCGCGAAGGCGTTTGTGAAACGGGTGCTGGTTATCGAGTTCGGCCTGGGTGATATCCGGAAGATCCACATTATCTGGCCAGTAGCTGTCGAAATGCTTTGGCGCACGCAGCGGAAAATGTGGTGCATTGAACGAAACACAGAGAAAAATGGGGCTCCGCTGTGAGCGTGGCGGCAGCGTGTTGAGGTAAGTCAGAGCGGCAGCCAATACCTCCTCGTCCTGTTCAATATGCGCAGTGCGGCCCTCGCCAGCGTTCAGGAGCCTTTGCCGCGCTTTGGGGCGGGGCTGGTCAGGTTCGTTCCAGTCGTTTGTTTCGATCCATGTTCCGCAGACCTTGCTGTCATCGACCAGCCGCTTGGAGAATCCGTGCAACTGGTCGGTGCCAATGAAGTGCATCTTGCCGATCAGAACTGTTTCATATCCCGCCAACTGCATCACATGTGCAAAGGTTGGAATATCGCTGCGAAGTGGGGTGCCGTTATCCCATGTCTCTGTGCGGGTCGGATAGCGCCCTGTCATGAATGCCATGCGGGAGGGAACGCAGATCGGCGATGCGCAATAAGCAGCGTCGAAGGTCATGCCGTCTCCAGCAAGTCGTTCCATATTCGGCGTGCGCACGATCGGGTGACCGTAAACGGACGAAAAGCGCGGGGAATGCTCATCCGACATTACCAGGATGATGTCGGGCTGCTCGTGTTGCTCGGGGGGCAGGGGCGTCAACAGGTCGCCCTTCCGATACCCTGCTTTCCGATACCTTGGGCGCGGCCTGTCACGATTGCGACCTGAACGGAAAAAGCTGTCATGCGATTTCTGCGTTTTGATTGGTGTTTGTAATTTGGTATTCCGTGCCGTTTTCTCGCCCTGAAGCAACAAGTGCATGGAGCGTTTCCACTGCGCGCGCGCCCACATGGCCCGGGCTTTGATTCACGCCGCGGCCAAGTGCGATGTCGACAAGCATGCTTGCAGGCCCTTCGCAGCTATATTTCCAGGCGCCGGGCGCTGGCTCCGCAGTTTCGGTTTTGCCGTCGGGTAATTTAAGCACCAGTCGTTGCGTTTCGATATCCAGCAGGACCGAGCCTTCCGACCCGAAAATCCTGATATCAACCTCGAAGCCATGTCCGGTCGGTATGCCGCAACTGCCTGACAGAACACCGGTTGCGCCGCCGTCGAACCTCACGGTGGCTGCATCATGCAAGTCTATTCCTGAAGGCGCGTTTCCAAGGATCGAACGCACCGAGGCCGCGCGCAGGTCCGTCAGCCAGTACAGCAGGCCAAGGGCATGGCTTAATTGGCCGTGGGCAAATCCGCCGCCGCTATCGGGGGCTTCCCATGTGGACCGCTCGGGCTGAATCGCTACATGTGACCATTGTCCCAGCGCACCGCCGGTAAATATTGCGCGGGTGAAGGACGCCATGTGGCAGACCACATGCTCAATGTTCCCGATCCGGGATACCATGTCGCGCATCTTTTCAAGTCCTGGCTTGTAGTTCCAGCCATAGGCAACCAGCAACTGACACCCGGTGCGTTCTGCTGTGGCGACAAGATCCCAGGCGTGCGCGGGATCCAGCGTCATCGGCTTTTCAACCAGTACGTGACATCCCTTTTCCAGAAAGGCTTTGGCCTGCTCATAGTGCAAATGGTGGGGTGATGAAATGATCGCAATGTCGATGTCACGAGACAGAATATCCTGCCAATTTTCGGTGGCAAAGGCGAAGCCGAACTCATCACGAATGAGGGCAAGCTCCTCTGGTCCAAGGCGGCAGACACTGTCGAGTGTGACTTCATCTCGCCCAGCAAGCACGGGAATATGCATTCGATAGGCAAAATGACCGGCACCGATGACAGCAGCTTTCAAAGTCATGCACTTTTCCTGATTACGAGATCGTATCCGACATCCTGGACGGTTTCTTCGATGTGTTCGCCCTTGAGGCGTTTGAGAACCATTTCTGCTGTACGTTTGCCGATCTCGGAAGAGCGTACCTTGATTGTGGTGAGTGGCACCGGAAGCAAAGCAGACAGGATAAGGTCTCCAAAACTTGCTATCGCGACATCTTCCGGAATGCGGATGCCATGGGACAGGCAAGCCAGCATAGCGCCCTGTGCAGGCAGTTCCGCCTGAATGAAAACTGCGTCAGGTTTCACCGGACGATCCAGCAGCGACATGATTAATTCCGCTCCGCTTTCGATGGTGGTGGGGTTGGGAACTGCAACGATGCTGTCGGGCCTGACTTCGCGCCCGGCTTCGCGCATGGCGGCCACGAAACCGGCATGGCGGTCGGTTGCCTGATCGTTGTTTTCAAATGCGCCGCCGACCATGACAATCTCACGATAGCCTTTGCCTATCAGATAGCGGGTCATTTCAGCCGCAGCGCGGAAATTGTCATATCCCACGACAATGTCGATGGCCTCGTCACGCAGGTTCCAGGTTTCGACAACGGGGCCGTTAAAATTGGTCAGCATTTTGCGGCACGCGTCGGTGTGGGTGAACCCGGTTACGATGATGGCGTCAGCCTGGCGGGCAATGAAAGTCCGAACGGCTTCTTCTTCATTGCTGGTGGCACGGTCGGAGACGCCGAGAAGCATTTGAAGCCCGTTTGCCCGCATCACGCCCGCTGCGCCCTGCGTAAAATCGGCAAAAAGAGAGCTGTAGAGGACCGGCACGACCACACCGACCATGTCGGATTTTTGCGACACCAATGCGCGCGCGACCAGGTTGGGCACATAGCCGATGTCCTCGATGGTCTTTTGGATTTTTTCTCGGGTATCAGGATGGACGGTTTCCGGCTGACGCAGCGCCCGTGACACTGTGATGAGCGACAGCCCGGCAGCTTTGGAAACGTCTTTCAGAGTGACCTTGGACTTGCCAGTTCTCATGACATGTACCCTTTCGAGGTGTTGAAACGACCTCGCAGGGGTTTGGCACAATGGTGGCGGGAGGGGTAACGGTTTTTCATTGACATACGAGTATCATTGATCGTAACGTCGCGCAATAGGGAATGATATACGAATGTCATGTTGCGATCGAGCAATCGGGCGCAGTTTTTAGAAAGTGCCATTGGAGGAGTGAAAATGACTTATAAGCTTAGCAGACGGAAATTTCTGGCCAGCACATCGGCGGCCGTAGGGGCCGCGGCTCTGCTGCCTATGACATCCGCACAGGCTGCATCGGGAGACCTGTCGGTGTGGAAGTTTGGAGGAACCACCGCCGAGGTCGAGGAGTGGGCCAAGCGCAATGACACATTTAGCGGTGAGCAGTCTGATATCAATCTGAACTATTCCTATTTCAATGGTCAAATACGGCGACAAAAACTGCTGGCCGGGTTCCAGACAAACCGAATGGCCGATGTGGTTATTGCTTTCGGGCAGGACATTCCCGAATTCGCCGGTTTTGGTATGATCCAGCCACTTGACGACATTGCCGGCGACCGTGTGGCCGGATGGAAAGATCGTATCGTTCCTGAGGTTCTTGCTTCAGGTATGCATGAAGGCAAATTGTACGGTCTTCCAACCTATGTCGACATGGCCAGCTTCCTGGCGATCAACGTTGATATGATGGAAGAGGCCGGATTTGACCGTCCGCCACGGACATGGTCGGAAGTGCGCGAATACGCCAAAGCCATGACCAAGCCTGACCGTCCTGGCATCGCCTTTCCAGCGACAACAGCGCCGGTCGACATCAATATTTTCCAGGGCATTGCCTATGCCAATGGTGGCCGCGTGTTTGATGAGGAATCAGGCAAGGTGACGCTGAATGATGCTGGCATGGTCGATGCGCTGCAGCTTTATGTTGATCTTATCGCAGATGGATCTACACCACAGGCGACATCGCTGACGGAGACATTTTTCCGCGATACGGCCCAGCTTTTTGCACAGGGGCGCTCGGCGATGTGGATCGGTCTTTCCTGGCTGAACACACCTTGGGGCACGCCTGAGGGTCTGAATTGGACAGGTGCACCGTTCCCCCGTCCGGACACACCAAGTGGTGCTTTCCCGCCAGTTGCAGCGATTATGGATCCAACCGCCATTCTGATGGTTTCGGCACGCGCCAAAAATCCGGAAGCTGCGGTCGAGTACATTGATTTCTGGTCACAGAATGAGCAGCTCAAAATTTGGGGGGGTAACCCTGAAATCGCTCGCATACCGGCAGGCAAGGTCGCCTGGGGTGAGCAGGGTCTGGCCGACGCCTGGCCGAATTGGGTGGAGTCCTTCAATGAAGGTACGCTGTTTGAAGGGGCAGAGCCGATGCCGCGTTTCATCGGTGTATCGGCTGTCGAAAGTGCGCTTGGCACGGCGATCCAGGAAGCCGTCCTGGGACTGAAAACCGCGCAAGAGGCTATGGATGACGCCACGACTGCTGCTCAGGCGCAGATCGATTTGCTGCGCGGCTAAAACCGAGTTGGTAAAAACTTAACCATGCTGCGCAGCTGACCGCTGCGCAGCCCTTTTTCGCGCCATCCCGAGGGGGCATCTATGAACAGCTCAAGTGACCGCTGGCTCGCCTATTTCATGATCTTGCCGGTGGTTGCCGCCGTTCTGGCGTTTGTCATCGGGCCAACCTGGGATGTTGCCACACTGAGCCTGACGCAGGTCGTCATGGGGCAGGAGCGGGGGTTCGGTACGCTGGGCAATTTTCGAGCTCTGGCTGCTGATCCGATGTTCGGGCTGGTGCTGAAGAACACGGCTATCTGGATTCTTGGTGGCACTGTCTTATGTGTGATGACGGGACTTGCAGTTGGAGCCTTTCTGGCCATTGACAGTAAGATGACCACCGGGCTTCGGGCGCTCATACTGTTGCCCTGGGTGTTGCCGGATGTTGTGACTGCTATGGCGTGGAAGTGGATGCTGCACGGTCAGGTTGGTGTGATCGGCAGTACCATGCAATCGGTCGGGCTGACCGAACAGCAGATATCATTTCTTGGGGATCCAGATCTGGTGATGTGGACATTGGTGGTGGTGCTGATTTGGCGCAAGATGCCTCTGGTGGCCCTGATCTTGTGTGCAGCAATCCGGGCGGTTCCCAATGAACAGATCGAGGCGTCACGTATAGATGGCGCCAACGCCTTTGAACGTTTCCGGTTTGTGGTGATGCCGAACATTGCGTTTTCGCTGACGGCTGTCACGGTCATTTCAATGATCTGGATCACTGCCGAATTCGCTCTGCCCTGGATC
>Ga0163215_100474_pt1 | contig 66448 bp, 54 predicted proteins | sample SynspAceP_FD_185934 | JGI IMG/M metagenome (GOLD analysis project Ga0163215, IMG submission 185934) | Saline lake microbial communities from Ace Lake in Antarctica - Synechococcus sp. Ace-P (Hybrid Assembly) | ecosystem: Environmental > Aquatic > Non-marine Saline and Alkaline > Saline | place... | reverse complement strand
AGAACACGGACTGGAAAGTCATTCCGGTCCACACTAGACTAGTCGGCCCGCCGTCTACGTTTCTCTTTCTTCAAGGATAACGAACCACGCCTACTGGCACTCCGGCAGGTACGGGGCGTCTCGCGGGCAACCGTGGTGCGGGCCCGTAGCTCAGTTGGTTAGAGCGCACCCCTGATAAGGGTGAGGTCGGTAGTTCGAATCTACCCGGGCCCACCAAGCTCAGTTTGACGAAGTCAAAATGAGTGAGGCGGCAGGCTTTTTTGCTCAGCAAAAACGCTGGGAGCCTTGGTTGTTGTGGTTTAAGGTATGAACCGGTTACTGCTTTGCGCAATCCTGGCGCCTGACGCATTTATCTTCGATAAATTGCTGTCGGCGCTACGTCGATTTTGCGAAGCAAAATCAACTGGGGCTTTAGCTCAGCTGGGAGAGCACCTGCTTTGCAAGCAGGGGGTCATCGGTTCGATCCCGATAAGCTCCACCAATCTTGGTGGTTTGGCAGACCTTTCCTGATCGCTTTGGCGACCAGGGGTGCCAAACTGTCGGTTCAGGCTTTTTGGAAAACGTTATCCTTGTAAGAAAAACACAAATTGCGTGAGGCTCCGGTCTCTCGCCTGTTCTGATACATCGTAAAGAGAAGATATTGTCTGGAGGCTTCCAGGTGTAACCACGCAAGTGGTTGCGATCGAGCCCGGACCCGTTTGAATCTGATCAACAGCCTAGCCGGCCTGAGATTGGATGAGGGTCCGGAGGTAGGTAGGGAAGCCTGTCGGAAAGGGTTGCTGACTGTTTGAGGCTTGCTTCATTCATTAAGTGATCTGATTGGCGTTGCCTGACCGCGCGTCATCGGACAAATCTCGAGAAGCTGGTCTTAAGGACCCATGCTTGATGAACGCCGGCGCGTTTATCGGATAAGCAGGGTCCGAACACGTCGATGACATCTGACATGGCCAGGGTTGTTAAAGGTAACTCTGGTTTTTTGATTGGTTCTGATCCTTGCAAGGATCCGGGCCATTCGGTGTTTCCATGAAGATGGAAGCAGGGTCGTTCCGGCAGCCGCAAGGTTGGTGGGCGATCAAATATGGATGAGCATTGGCAATGAGAATGATCAAGCGTAATAAGGGCATTCGGTGGATGCCTTGGCATGCACAGGCGATGAAGGACGTGATACGCTGCGATAAGCGTTGGGGAGCTGCGAATAAGCTTTGATCCGACGATTTCCGAATGGGGAAACCCACCTTAGATGCCTAGAAAATCAGAACTGCGGCCTTGAGTGATCAGGGGTGCGGTTGTGGTTTCTAGGTATCGTTACAAGGTATCTTATCCTGAATACATAGGGGTAAGAAGCGAACGCGGGGAACTGAAACATCTAAGTACCCGTAGGAAAGGACATCAACCGAGACTCCGTCAGTAGCGGCGAGCGAACGCGGACCAGGCCAGTGGCATTGGTAAGTAAAGTGGAACGATCTGGAAAGTTCGGCCGTAGCGGGTGATAGCCCCGTACACGTAATCCTTATCATTGTCCTAGAGTAAGGCGGGACACGTGAAATCCTGTCTGAACGTGGGGGGACCACCCTCCAAGCCTAAGTACTCGTGCATGACCGATAGCGAACAAGTACCGTGAGGGAAAGGTGAAAAGCACCCCGACAAGGGGAGTGAAATAGTTCCTGAAACCGGATGCCTACAAGCAGTCGGAGGGCGAAAGCCTGACGGCGTACCTTTTGTATAATGGGTCAACGACTTAGTGCAGCTAGCAAGCTTAAGCCGATAGGTGTAGGCGCAGCGAAAGCGAGTCTTAATAGGGCGATTAGTTTGTTGCATTAGACCCGAAACCGAGTGATCTAGCCATGAGCAGGTTGAAGGTTGGGTAACACCAACTGGAGGACCGAACCCGCATCTGTTGCAATAGATTGGGATGACTTGTGGTTAGGGGTGAAAGGCCAATCAAACTCGGAGATAGCTGGTTCTCCGCGAAATCTATTTAGGTAGAGCGTCGACCGAATACCCTCGGGGGTAGAGCACTGGATGGGCTATGGGGACTCACCGTCTTACTGATCCTAACCAAACTCCGAATACCGAGGAGTACTAGTCGGCAGACACACGGCGGGTGCTAACGTCCGTCGTGAAGAGGGAAACAACCCTGACCTCCATCTAAGGTCCCCAAGTCATGGCTAAGTGGGAAAGGATGTGAGACTCCCAAAACAACCAGGATGTTGGCTTAGAAGCAGCCATCATTTAAAGAAAGCGTAACAGCTCACTGGTCTAATTAAGGGGTCTTGCGCCGAAAATGTACCGGGGCTAAAGCCATGCACCGAAGCTGAGGATGTGCAGTTTACTGCACGTGGTAGCGGAGCGTTCTGTAAGTCTGTGAAGGGAGACCCGTGAGGGCTCCTGGAGATATCAGAAGTGCGAATGTTGACATGAGTAACGATAAAGGGAGTGAGAGACTCCCTCGCCGAAAGACCAAGGGTTCCTGCTTAAAGTTAATCTGAGCAGGGTGAGCCGGCCCCTAAGGCGAGGCCGAAAGGCGTAGTCGATGGGAACCACGTTAATATTCGTGGGCCTGGTGGTAGTGACGGATCTCGTGTGTTGTATCTCCTTATTGGATTGGAGGTGCAGCGAAGAGGTTCCAGGAAATAGCTCCACCGTATAGACCGTACCCGAAACCGACACAGGTGGTCAGGTAGAGAATACCAAGGCGCTTGAGAGAACTGCGTTGAAGGAACTCGGCAAATTGCACGCGTAACTTCGGAAGAAGCGTGACCCTCTTTTACGCAAGTGGAAGAGGGTGGCACAGACCAGGGGGTAGCGACTGTTTATCAAAAACACAGGGCTCTGCGAAGTCGCAAGACGACGTATAGGGCCTGACGCCTGCCCGGTGCTGGAAGGTTAAGAGGAGAGGTGCAAGCTTTGAATCGAAGCCCCAGTAAACGGCGGCCGTAACTATAACGGTCCTAAGGTAGCGAAATTCCTTGTCGGGTAAGTTCCGACCTGCACGAATGGCGTAACGACTTCCCCGCTGTCTCCAACGCAGACTCAGTGAAATTGAATTCCCCGTGAAGATGCGGGGTTCCTGCGGTCAGACGGAAAGACCCCGTGCACCTTTACTATAGCTTTACACTGGCATTCGCCAAGGCATGTGTAGGATAGGTGGTAGGCTTTGAAGCGTGGGCGCCAGCTCGCGTGGAGCCATCCTTGAAATACCACCCTTATCTTCGTGGATGTCTAACCGCGGTCCGTTATCCGGATCCGGGACAGTGTATGGTGGGTAGTTTGACTGGGGCGGTCGCCTCCGAAAGAGTAACGGAGGCGCGCGATGGTAGGCTCAGACCGGTCGGAAATCGGTCGACGAGTGCAATGGCATAAGCCTGCCTGACTGCGAGACTGACAAGTCGAGCAGAGACGAAAGTCGGTCATAGTGATCCGGTGGTCCCGCGTGGAAGGGCCATCGCTCAACGGATAAAAGGTACGCCGGGGATAACAGGCTGATGACCCCCAAGAGTCCATATCGACGGGGTTGTTTGGCACCTCGATGTCGGCTCATCGCATCCTGGGGCTGGAGCAGGTCCCAAGGGTTTGGCTGTTCGCCAATTAAAGCGGTACGTGAGCTGGGTTCAGAACGTCGTGAGACAGTTCGGTCCCTATCTGCCGTGGGTGTAGGAATATTGATAGGATCTGTCCCTAGTACGAGAGGACCGGGATGGACGTATCTCTGGTGGACCTGTTGTCGTGCCAACGGCATAGCAGGGTAGCTATATACGGAATGGATAACCGCTGAAGGCATCTAAGCGGGAAACCAACCTAAAAACGAGTATTCCCTGAGAGTCGTGGAAGACTACCACGTTGATAGGCTGGGTGTGGAAGCGCAGTAATGTGTGAAGCTTACCAGTACTAATAGCTCGATCGGCTTGATTGTTCTCATTGCTTGTGCTCATCGAATTAACCTTCGATCAGACAGCGATTGTGTTCTTAAGATTAAAAGGGACTAGCCTCCCGCCAGCTTCTCAATCAACTTGCACATGTAGCTCATGTGCAATGTTGCGCTTTGCCGACCTGGTGGTCATGGCGGGGCGGCTGCACCCGTTCCCATTCCGAACACGGCCGTGAAACGCCCCTGCGCCGATGGTACTTCGTCTTAAGACGCGGGAGAGTAGGTCGCTGCCAGGTCTGCAAAGCGCAACACATATCTTCTCAAATTACGAAACTTGGAACTCCCGCGGGTCGCACTTCGCGGCCCGTTTTTTGCTTTTACGCCTTGCGCTTTCTTCGCTCAAGGCTTGTCGCGGGGTCGAGCAGCCCCAGCCGCTCTCGAGCAAGCCAAAAGGCTTGCCAGACCGGCAAACAAAAGACCGGGAATTGTCCGGAAGCTCAGACTTTATCGCGGGGTGGAGCAGCCCGGTAGCTCGTCAGGCTCATAACCTGAAGGTCGCAGGTTCAAATCCTGCCCCCGCAACCAAATCATAACAGAATCGCTGCAGAAACAACGCCCTCAGGGGCGATTTTTGCGTTCGCGCGGCTTTAGTTGTGTATGTCGGCCGTGATGACGATGTCGCCTGGCATTCTTTATGCCGGCGTCCGGGGTTCCGCTGATACCTACTCCGGCCTCACTAGCTGTTGCCAGCCTTTGCTGCTGCTTTGCTAAGTGCAACTTCGATATAGCCGGGGCGCTTCAATCCCTGGGGGCAATCGTCGCAATGTGCTTTCTGGAGACGGGCATTGCCGGGCTATTCATGCTCGGCATTCCGCTCCGGGTCACCAACGTCTTCAATGGTGGCGCGCTGATTCATGCGGTGACCATTTCCCAGATATCACGCGGCCGCGAAGCATCCGATATCAGCTGATCAAACGTAGCCGGTGGGTAATTGCATCGCTATGCTTGCCCAGTGATTTACAGCCTATTGTTTTATGGATGGAATTTTTCGATGTCTCCTTTTGTTTTCAACACCACCAAGAGCATTCAGTTTGGGGCCGGTTCGCTTGCCAGGATCGGGGAGTTGTCGCTGGCTATAATGGGACGCCGCGTGTTTCTCGTCACCGACGCCGGAATGATGGCGACGGGCATCATCGATCAGGCGCTTGCCGTTCTGAAAATTGCCGGAATAGAGGTGACCTTGTTTTCCGACGTGCAGGCCGATCCCCCGGAGGCAGTGATCCAGACTGCCGCGGAGATTGCTCGCGCGGCTGGCGTCGAGGGCGTGATCGGTCTCGGTGGCGGATCATCACTCGATGTGGCCAAGCTGGTGGCGCTGCTTGCCGTCGGCAAGGAGGAACTCAAAACGGTGTACGGCGTTGGAAATGCCAAGGGCCCGCGGCTGCCATTGATTCTGGTGCCGACGACTTCAGGCACCGGGTCGGAAGTCACTCCTATATCGATCGTCACCACCGGAGCCTTAGAGAAGATGGGTGTCGTCTCGCCGGTGCTGCTGCCCGATATCGCACTTCTTGATCCGGAACTCACCTATGGCCTGCCGCCGCATGTGACCGCGGCCACGGGCATAGATGCCATGGTGCATGCGATCGAGGCTTATGCTTCAGCCAGTGCGAACAATAATCCGCTGTCTCGCATGCTAGCGACGCAGGCTCTGGAGTTGATGGGCCCGGCCCTGCTCAAGGCTGTGCAAAACGGCAAGGACGCGGATGCACGGGCAGACATGCTGCTGGGCTCAATGCTGGCGGGGCAGGCTTTTGCCAATTCGCCGGTGGCCGCTGTTCATGCCCTGGCCTATCCGCTGGGTGGGCATTTTCATATTCCGCATGGCCTGTCGAACGCGCTGGTGCTGCCACATGTTCTGCGGTTCAACGCTGTCACTGCCCATCATGCCTATGTCGAGCTTGCTCCGCACCTGTTTCCAGAACTCGCCTCGCTTGAAGGGCAGGAAAGGGTCGCTGCCTTTTGTGACAGGCTCGCTGGGCTTTCATCCGACTGCGGGTTGCCGCAAACCTTGCGCGATATGAAGATAACCGAGGACTGGCTGCCAAAACTTGCCAAGGATGCGATGAACCAGACACGGCTGCTGGTCAACAATCCGCGTCCGGTCAATGAAGCCGATGCATTGGCAATCTATACTGCAGCGTTCTGATGTCGCCGTCGCTGGCGTGGGGACCAACATGACAAGTCTGGGTGCAATCAGGCCTCTGCGACCAAATCATAATAATCTCTCCGCGGAAACAACGCACTCGGCGGCGGTTTTGGTGTTTGTGGATGGTCTGCTTCTTGCAGTCTTTTGATCCGCACACGTTCAGAAGCACTCATGGATAAACGTCTTTGGCGAAGTTCATGGTTCAGTATCAGCCGTGAATTACAGGCCTATCAAGGTGGCTTTCGCTTTCATGGTGAGGTTGTGCTGCTCATCGGCAGCCCACAAGCTGACCCCGCCCGGATTGTTGGCCGCGTGGATTGAGACGGTTCCGCCTGCAAACAACGGCGCCACCGAGCGATAGCTGAAGGTCTGCAGTGATCCGGCCGCCGTGTCGGCGGCCAGGCGCATGAGATAGCTGGCTTGCAACGGTCCGTGAAACACAAGACCCGGATAATGCTCCACCTCCGTGGCATAGGGCAAATCGTAATGGATGCGGTGACCGTTGAAGGTCAGCGCCGAATAGCGAAACAGCAGTGTCGCGGTGGCATCTATGTTGCGGGAATGATCGGCAACTTCCGGTTCTTTCATCGGGCGGGCCGGAGCTTTGGCATCTGGCCGGGCTGCGGATTTGGTTTCCTGGTCGCGGTAGACGATATCCTGGCGCTCGCTCAAAACGACGCCGCGCGGCGTGAGGTAATCGTGGCGGACATTGACGAATACAAGCGGCCCGCTGCGGCCAGACTTCTGCGTGACATCATCAATGCGGGAACGCCTTGTGACGCTGTCGCCGATCTGGAAGTTGCCGGAAAATTCTACGTGTCCGCCGGCCCACATGCGTCGTGGCAACGGCACCGGAGGCAGAAAGCCGCCGCGTGCCGGATGGCCGTCCGGGCCGAGCTCGTTCATCGGCGCGATGTCTGGCGATAGGCACCAGTGGATACCGAGTGGTGCCGGATCGCCCGGTTCCAGTCCGGAACTGGCCTCGAAAATGGCGTTGAAGCTTTCGGCCAGTCGTGGCGATAGAGTGTCGCTCTTCTCCTGGGTGCGGCCGATCCAGGTGCGCAAGTGATCGATGTCGACTTCACTCATGACTTTATCCCTGGCTCAATAGGAACGCGGCATGCCGAGTACGTGCTCGGCAATGTAGCTCAGAATCAGATTGGTCGAAATCGGCGCCACCTGATAGAGCCGGGTCTCGCGGAACTTGCGCTCGACGTCATACTCCTCGGCGAAAGCAAAACCGCCATGGGTCTGAACGCAGGCTTCCGCTGCGGCCCAGGAGGCCTCGGCGGCCATCATTTTCGCGATATTGGCTTCCTCGCCGCAATTCTCGCCTTCCTCGTAACGCCGGCAGGCATCGTGGACCAACAGCTCTGCGGCCTTCATCTGGGCATAGGCGCGGGCAATCGGGAACTGGATGCCCTGATTCTGTCCGATCGGCCGGCCGAAGACTACCCGCTCATTGGCATAGGCGCTGGACTTCTGAGTGAACCATTTGGCATCGCCGACGCACTCGGCGGCGATCAGAATGCGTTCGGCATTCATGCCCGAGAGAATGTAACGGAACCCCTTGCCTTCTTCGCCAATCAGGTTTTCGGCGGGAATGCGGACATTGTCGAAGAAGACTTCGGTCGTCGAATGGTTCATCATCGCCCGGATCGGGCGGATGGTCATGCCGGCTTTCTTGGCTTCGCGCATGTCGACGATGAACACCGACAGCCCGTCAGTTCGTTTGGCGACGCCGTCCTTGGGTGTGGTGCGGGCCAGAAGCAGCATCAGATCGGAGTATTCGGCGCGCGAGGTCCAGATCTTCTGGCCATTGATGACATAGTCGTCGCCATCGCGAGTGGCGAAAGTCTTGATGGAGGTGGTGTCTGTGCCGCTGCCGGGTTCGGTGACGCCGAAGGCTTGCAGACGCAGGCGCCCGGCGGCGATTTCGGGCAAATATTTCTGTTTCTGGGCGTCGCTGCCGTGCCTGAGGATCGCACCCATGATGTACATCTGGGCATGGCAGGCGCCGCCATTGCAGCCTGAGCGCTGAATTTCTTCGAGGATCGCGGCTGCAGCGGAGAGCGGCAGGCCGGATCCGCCATATTCTTCTGGGATGAGGGCTGCCAGGTAACCGGCTTCCGTCAACGAGGCGACAAACTCGGCCGGATAGGAGTTGTCATGTTCAAGTTTCTGCCAGTATTCACCGGGGAATGCTGCGCACAGCTTTGCCACTTCTTCGCGGATTTCGGCATAGTCTTCAACGGTCCCGGACATCATCGTTCCTCAATTGCAGTTTGCCAGATGATAGGTTTCGAGCGCCATAACTTCAAATAGCATATGGTGAGAACATCCATACAATGGATGTATGGGCTGGGCAGAAGGCTAATCCAGAAGGTGACGTATATCCGCGACGTCTTCAATCGTGACAAGCCGCGTGTAGAGGGCGGACGCCTGGTTGCCGAGCACAGGACGGGCCAGCGTCATGAATTTTTCTTCCATTTGTTCGGACGGTGGAAAGCTGTCGGGCTCACCCGACGGGTCGCGGATCATCAGCGCGTGCGTGCCATCAGCGGTGTGGACGGAAATGTGGGCTCCGAACGGATGGCGCAGGCCTTCAAGCCGTTCATCCTGACGGACATCGATCCGGGCGGCGATGGCTTCGATACCGGGATCGCCCAGCAGGGCGTAATCGTCCCAGCCGAAGCTGCCCTGATGCAGTGCCACTGCGGCGGTAAATGGCATTGAGAATTGGCCGTCGACGACGCTTCTGGGGCGTTGCTTCTCTTCGAGTGGTGCGCCGGTGAGAACGATGCCGTTGCGGTGCAGGCCGACGGTCACGTCGATCACGTCATCAGCGGACCAATCATGCTCGTTGCGCAGCGCAATCAATCCGTCGATGGCGGCATGGGTGTAGCGGCAGCTTGGATAGGGCTTCATGCCGATCTTCATGGTCTCATAGACCGAACCAAGGTCGGCTGTCGCCATGTCGGGACGGGCATTGTCGGTGTAGCCATGCAGGAACCCGTGCTTGCCTTCGATGGCGTCAGCGGCTCCGACAAACCCTTCGCTGGCCAGCGTTGCTGCGATCAGGCCGTTCATTGCGGCCGCCCCCACCTGATAGCGCTTGTTCCATCCGCCATTGACCAGGAATTGCAATGATCCTGCCGCCTGGCTTGCCGCCACACCGAAAGCGGAAGCGATACCGGTGGCATCCAGGCCGAAGAGTTTTCCTGCCGCAGCGGCCGCGCCAAATGTGCCGGCGGTGGCTGTGGGATGAAATCCGCGCGCATAATGCGATGTCGGATCAAGGGCGTTGCCAAGACGGCAACAAACCTCGAACCCGGCTACGATTGCCACAAGCAGGTCGCGACCCGATGCGCCGGTCATTTCGGCAGCGGCCAGTGCTGCCGGGACGACAGGAGCGCTCGGATGCAGCGAACTGTCTGCATGGGTGTCATCGAAATCAAGCGAATGGCCGAGGATGCCATTGAGCAGAGCCGCGGTCGCCGGACCGTAGCGGCGATCCTGTCCGAAAACACGGGCCTCGCCCTCAGCGCCAAGGCCAAGTCGCTCGATCATCCGCATGATAGAGGGAGTGGAATCGGCTTCACGCCCGGCGCGCACAATGCTGCCAACCAGATCGATCATCAGGTTCCTGGCGCGTTCGGGAACCTCCGCCGGTATGTTATCGAAGCGGAGGTTGGCGACATAGGTGCCAAGGATTTTTGTTATCTCTGTCATCGTGTCTGCCTGTTTGATTGCCGGTCGTGATCATTGCGAATTTGTCGGGCGCGGGCAATGACCGGTGCATCGACCATCTGCCCGTCGAGGGAAACTGCGCCGCCGTCACCGCTGGCGGCGAGGATCCGATCCGCCCAGGCGACTTCCGTTTGGGTGGGCGCGAGGCCCCGGCGCGCAGGCGCGATCTGGGCGGGGTGGATCAGCAGTTTGGCTTTCAGGCCGAGGCTTGCCCCGTAGCGGGCGTCCGCCTCAATTTTATTCTCGTCTCGGATCGACCGGGTGACGCCATCAATCGGTGCATGCTGCTTTGCCACGCGGGCGGCTACGACCAACTGTGAACGTGCGAAAAGCAGGGCGTCGCAGGGATGGTCGCATCCGATGTCAGCGGCAAAATCGATTGAGCCGAAGGCAATCCGGTTTGTGGCGCGGGCGATCTCTTCGGCGTGAGCAAGCCCGATTGCCGTTTCAATCAGGGCAATGACCGTCGCTTTGGGATCAAGGTCGGCGCGAATAGACTCAATGTCATTGGCCGTTTCGGTCTTCGGCAACATAATTCCGGCGATCCGGCCCGCGTGCAGCAGACTGGAGACAGCTTTCAGATCATCCAAATGCCACGGCGTGCCGATGCTGTTGATGCGGACAAGAACAGGCGTGGAAGTGACAGGTGGGGAAACCAGTTCTGCGCACAGACTGGTGCGTGCCGAGGGTTTTCGGTCTGGCGCGACGGCATCTTCAAGATCGATGATCACCGCGTCCGCACCTGATGCCGCTGCACCGTCATACCGTTCAGGCCGGTCCGCCGGCACGAAAAGGAATAGCGACGGGGTCTCGGTCATGGGGTTCACAGGTTATCGCGATACAAGAAGAAGATGAGATTTTTGACGATAGGCTGTTCACGCAGGCCCCCGCCAATAGCATTTTGATAACGCTACCATCGCGTTCCCTTATGCGCGGCGGCGCGTCACGCGCAAGATCTGCCCTATAGCGTCTTGTTATCGCCTCCCCATTTCAGTGTTATTTGTAGTGATACCGGAAATCGGCAATGATCGCTTTGGGAAACAGCCGGGAGGACGGCTGTGTGGACACTACACAGGTACAGGCATTGGCGATGAAAAAGGATCTCGACGGCTTGCTGGTCGTTTCAATCGAACAGGCTGTCGCTGCGCCCTATCTGTCCAGCAAACTCGCTGACGCAGGCGCACGCGTCATCAAGGTTGAGCGGCCGGAAGGCGATTTCGCCCGCGAGTACGATCATCTGGTGCATGGCGAGAGCGCTTACTTTGTCTGGCTCAACCGTGGCAAGGAATCGCTTTGCCTTGATCTCAAGGTTGAAGAGGACAAGCAGGTTCTCTCGGCCATTATCGCCGAGGCCGATATCTTCATCCAGAATCTTGCTCCGGGTGTCATCGAGCGGTTGGGATTTGGAATAAAAGACCTCAGACAGCGCTACCCGCGGCTGATCACGTGCTCCATCTCCGGCTATGGCGACGAGGGGCCGTTGCGTGATCTCAAGGCTTATGACTTGCTGGTGCAGGCGGAGAGCGGCCTGTCCGCAATCACTGGCAACGAGCACGGCTCAGCCAGAGTAGGTGTTTCGGTTTGCGATATCGCCGCGGGAATGACTGCCACCCAAGCGGTGATGCAGGCGCTTTATGCCCGCACGAACACCGGCGAAGGCCGCCATATTGCTGTTTCGCTCTACCACGCGTTGTCTGACTGGATGAATGTTCCCTATCTGCAATATGTCTATGGCGGCAAGGTTCCTGAACGCAGCGGCCTCAAGCATCCGACGATCGCACCCTATGGCGCCTATGTTTGCAGCGACGGCAAATCCATACTGTTCTCGATCCAGAACGAACGCGAATGGCAAATGCTGTGCAAGGAGTCGCTTGCACGGCCGGATCTTGCCACTGACGACCGATTTAAAAGCAACAGTCAGCGGGTCGCCAACCGGACGGCGCTTGATGCCGAAATCATTCCCATCATGGCGGCGCTTTCGCGTGATGAAATGGCGGATCGATTGCAGGCGGCGCGAATTGCCTATGGCCGCATCAGCACACTTGAAGATGTCGCCGCTCATCCGCAGAACCGGTATTCAACAATCGAGACGCCAAGCGGCCCTGTGCGGCTTTTGGCGCCAGGGTTTCTTGTCGACGGAGAGCAACCGGCACTGGGCAAGGTGCCCGGGCTCGGTGAAGATACCGACCGGCTTCGGCGGGAGTTTCAGCCCAATTTGGACGCAGAGTGAATGACACATAGCGGCGACTGACGGCTTCGGTGCCTTGACAATCCTTGCTGCCCACTTGGTATAATAAAAATGGCTGTCGATCCGGCAAGCCATACATAAAACATGGGTGCAGATTTGGATCTCCGGCAACTCCGCTATTTCGTGGCGATCGTCGAAAACGGCTCGTTTTCAAAAGCTGCAGCGGTGCTGAATGTCGCTCAGCCGGCATTGAGCCTGCATGTTCGAAACATGGAAGCTGATCTTGATACACAACTGCTTTTTCGCAGTCCGCATGGTGTCTTGCCCACGGAAGCGGGCGAAATCCTGTTGCGCAATGCACGTGTCATCATCGATCAGTTTGCGTACGCTACCGAAGAAATCCGCGGGCATGAGGCCGAACCCAGCGGTGAAGTGCGGCTGGGCCTGCCTGGAACCATAAGCCAGATCCTCTCTGTTCCGCTGATCATTGCAGCCAGGAAACGCTACCCGCGTATCAAACTGACGATTGCAGAAGCAATGAGCGGGTTCATCACCGAATGGATACGCGAGAACAAGATTGATCTCGCCGTTCTTTACATCCCGGTGCAGGACCGGACCCTGGCGTCTCATTCGGTGCTGACGGAACAATTGTGTCTGCTCGGCCCTGTCAGTGCCATGGCAGGCATCAAACCTCCTGCCGATGGTCCTATTGCCTACAAGCAGGTAGCGGAATTGCCGTTAATCCTGCCCAGCGTCAATCATGGCCTGCGTGAGTTGCTGGAGGGTGTGGCTGGCAAGAACGGCTTGCCGCTCAACACCATCATCGATGTCGATTCCTACGGAAACATCAAGGAACTGGTGGAGGAAGGCATGGGCTATTCGGTTCTGCCTTTCAATGCGATCGCGCGGGAAGTGCAGGACGGTCGACTCAAGCACTGGCCGATCCGCAAACCGGAGCTTCAACGAGACGTCTATCTGGTCCATGCCTCCGACCGGCCCATGCCCAATGCGGTTACCGTGATCGAAGCGCTTTGCCGCGAAACGCTGCTCGATCTGGTGGATACCGGTCGCTGGCGGGGTGCGCGGGCATTGCCCGATGCCGCGCCTGACAACGCAAAGCTTTAGAGGCAAGCACTGATACAGCTTGTCGCCCCTGGTTTCCCACCGATGTGCTGCCATCCGATGGATGGCGGGTTCGGAATCTGATTCCCTTCTTGGGTGGTCCGCGAACCGTTCACCGCCCCTCAGTCAGGTTCCGTGTTTGCCGCTTCAGGCCATAACAATCCCGTATGGAGCTTAACGCAATTCGATAATTTGAATTATGTGCTGGGCTGATATGGTTTCTTTCAATCCGGGTGGGTCTCCAATGTTTTGAACAGTTTGGGATGCCGAAAGGGCGGTTGCATCGGTTTGATGCCGCTGTCCGGTCTGCAGGAGGAGAGACCCGCATTTGATCTGTCCGTTTCGGGCAGGTTGCTTGCAGCGTTTCCGGAAGAGTGCGGGAGGAAGTCTGGTCATGGATCTCAGCAAGGCGTTTCGCTTGCTCAATCAGGAGAGAATCGTCTTTCTTTTGACGGTCCTGCTGTTCGTGGCATTTTCACTCACGTTGAACAATTTTCTTGCAGCCGGAAACCTTCTGTCGCTGGTTCGCAGTGTTGCCGTGCTCGGTATTCTGGGCCTTGGTATGCTCATCGTGGTGCTCGGCCGTGGCATCGACTTGTCGCTGGTGGCGACCATGGCGATTTCGGTCGCCTGGGCGATGCAGCTGGTGTCGGAAGGAATGCCGGTTTACGCCGCTATGACCTCCGGTCTGCTGTTTGCTCTTGGTATGTCGCTGGTGACCGGAATTCTTGTTGCCTACGCCGAAATTCCGCCGCTCTTTGCGACTTTGGCAATGGCCACTTTCATCTATGGTTTCGGCCGCGCTCACATGATCACCGGGACCGATGTGGTCTACATGCCCAAGACCATGGGCTGGATCATCGAGTTGGGGCAGGGGCATTTCCTTGGCTTGCCGATGCCAATTCTTGTCGCTGCAGCTGTGGCGCTGGTGGTGTTCCTGTTCCTGAAATACACCAAGCTCGGGGCCTTCATTTATGCCATCGGCGATAATCTGCCCGCCTCACGCATTGGCGGCATTCCTGTCCGTCCGATGTTGGCGCTGCAATATGTGATCTCGGGCGGCATTGCCTTTGTTGCAGGCATTATCACCGCCACCTCTGTGGAGGCGATGAACACCCGCGTGGTCAATTCAAACATGATCTACGACGTCATTCTGGTTGTGGTGATCGGCGGCGTCGGCCTGTCCGGCGGCCGCGGCAATGTGCGCAACGTCATCGTCGGCACCTTGCTGATCGGCGTGCTGATGAACGGCATGACCATCATGGACGTCCAATACACCATTCAGAACGTCATCAAGAGCCTCATTCTGCTGCTCGCGATCGTCGTCGACAGTATCGTCAACCCCCGCGATGAACAGACTGGGCAGCAGGGGGACATCTGAAATTCGACCTGAATCAGTAGACACTTGGACAAGGAGGAGTGAACAATGGGTAAGACTGGTTTCATGAAACTAACGGCTGCGGCGCTTGCCGCTCTCGCCATCGGTGCAACGGCAGTCAATGCTGCCGACGACCTTAATGACCCCTATCGCGGGCCTGCACTGGAAGCGCTTCAGGGCAAGACGATTGCCTATCTGCCGATCTCGATCGGTTTCGATCTGGCGCAAGCCTGGGGTGGAGTCGTCAAGACCGAAGCCGAGCGCTACGGAATGAAGTTCTCGTCGCAGGATCCGAACTGGAACACCGATGCGATGGCGCAGGGCATGACGGCACTGATCGCTGAACGCCCCGATGTCATTGTCACCCAGAACCCGGACATGCAGTCGCTGGCGCGCCTCATGAAGCAGGCAACTGCTGCCGGCATCGTGGTTGTTCAGCTCAACATGCAGGGTGCGGTCCAGACCGACGCCTTCGTCGGTCCTGACTTCATCGCCATGGGTGAGCAGGAAGCCAACATGATGCTGGAAAAATGCGGTGCGGGCACCGACACATCGCACAAGGTGGCGATCGTGCAGGGCGTGCTGACCGGTGGCGTCAGCTACTACCAGGTCCAGGGCATGATGAAGGTGTTCAACGAGCACCCAGAGATCCAGATTGTCTCCAGTCAGGCTGCTGACTGGGATGCCTCGAAAGCTCGCGCGGTCACTGAAACGGCCTTGCAGCAGCATCCGGATATGTGCGGCATCATCGATGTATGGGATGGCCAGGGCATCGGCACCGGCGCTGCGATCAAGCAGGCCGGCAAGCAGGGGGAAGTCTATTTCATCACCTCCGGCGGTGGTGCGCAAAGCATGTGCAACGGGCTTGAGGATGGCACCTATTCGGCCGCCATCAACTACAATGCGCCCGGCATGGGCCGAGACGCCTGGACCGCCATCATGATGGCGCTTCAGAACGGTCAGGGCGCTGGTGCGATCAAGACGCAGATCTATTCGCCGACCCGGGTGATGACCAAGGACGACGTTCAGGCCGGCACCTGCTGGGATCCGGAGCAGTACGCGAAGATCCTTCGCTGATCTCTGTCAAAACGCTGTGGCCGGAGCATATCCGGCCACAGGTTTCATTTTCGTTGCCGCAGTTCTTGCGTTGAAATTTTTGAATAAGGGGACGTACCTTGGCGTCGGCGAGTAACCTTACGAAGCTCAGATACCGCTTCATTCCCGACCATGTGATCGGCGAGATCCTCTCCAAAAAGTGGATCGACAATGCAATTCCGTTTCTGGTTCTGGTTTGCGTCGTGCTGATCTTCGGATCGCTGATCCCCAATTTCTATTCCGGCTCCAATCTGTCGATCACCGCGCGTCAGTTCGGCGAGTTCGGACTTGTTGGCATCGCCATGATGGTGGTGATCGTCGTAGGTGGGATCGATCTCTCGGTTGGTTCGAACTTCGCGCTTGGCAATTTCACGATGCTGGCCCTGCTCAATCTCGGAGACTGGCCGGTCGAACTGGCTGCACCCGTGGTGATCCTGATTTGCGGCAGCGTCGGTCTTCTGAACGGATTTCTCATCGGCTACATGCGGCTCAGGGCGTTTTTGACCACGCTGGTGACGCTGATTATTGTCCGGGCGATCGTTGACATGCTGCTGCTGCAGTACGCACAGGCGATGTCGATCAGTTTTTATGAATCACCTGCCTGGGACCTGATGGGGCTCGGTGGTTTCTTTGGTGTCCCGTTTTCCTTTGCCGTGCTCGTCATTGTTTCGGTGATTGGTCACATTCTGTTGACACGGTCGCGGCCCGGCTGGCGGATGATGGCCATCGGCGGATCGCGCCGTTCGGCGCACAATATAGGGCTTTCTGTTCGCAGCACGATCTGCGGTGCCTACACCATATCCGGCATGCTTTGCGGTCTGGCCGGCGTGCTTTACGCGTCCCGGCTGTCTGGCGCGGGAACCGATACCGGAATGGGGCTGGAAATCGCGGCGCTGACCGCAGCGGTGCTCGGCGGCAACAGCCTTGGCGGTGGCCGTGGTTCGATCGTTAAGGCGCTAATCGGTGCGTTGATCGTGCTGTTGATGACCAACGGCGTGTTGCGGCTTGGCCTCAACAGCGGCTCCGGACCGATGGTGCTTGGTCTGACGCTGATCTTCGCGGTGTTTGTCGACGTCAAATGGCTCAAGAACCGCGACAAGCTTCTGTCCAAGGTTTACGTCTCGCCGACCATTATCGAGTTGCCGAAACCGGTATCGACCGATCCCAGGGACAATACGGCTTTCGCCATCAATGACCGGCTCAACGATGTCGAGATCATCGGACTTGGTGAAGTTGAATCACCCGAAGATGTTATCCTCGACGACGATGATCATCTTTATTGCGGGACCCGTCACGGCGACATCGTTCGCTTTCTGGCGCCGGACTACAAGCAGTCCGAGGTCTTTGCCCACATCGGTGGCGCGCCGCTTGGCATGTCATGGGACAAGGACCGCAACCTGCTGGTCTGTGTCGGAGGCATGGGACTTTACAAGATCTCGCCGGATCGCACTGTCACCAAGGTGACAGACGAAACCAACCGCTCGACTTTCTCGGTGGTTGATGATTCACGACTGCGGCTTGCCGACGATCTCGACATCGCACCTGATGGGCGGGTGTTCTTCTCGGAAGCGACGGTGCGTTACGAAATGCACGACTGGCCGGTAGACGCGCTCGAAAGTCGCGGCAATGGACGCATCATCTGTTACGATCCGAAAACCAACAAGACCCACACCGCGGTTCGCAATTTGATCTTCCCGAATGGCATCTGCACCTCGCAGGATGGGCAGTCGATCCTGTTCGCCGAAAGCTGGGCCTGTCGCATCAGCCGTTATTATTTCGACGGACCGAAGGCAGGTCAGGTTGAGCCGGTTCTTGACCGGTTGCCTGGCTATCCCGACAACATCAATCGCGCCTCTGACGGAACTTACTGGGCTGCGATCATGGGCATGCGTTCACCAGCGCTCGACGTGGCGCTCAGGATGCCGGCTTTCCGCAAACGGATGGCGCGCCGCATTGCGCCCGATCAATGGCTTTATCCCAATCTCAATGTCGGTTGCGTCATTCGCTTCAACGACAAGGGCGAAGTCATCGAATCCCTATGGGACCAGCATTCCGAAAATCATCCAATGATCACCTCGATGCGTGAGCACAAGGGCTATCTCTATCTCGGCGGCATCACCAACAACCGCATTGGTCGCATTCGCCTGCCCGACAGGGATCCCAACTGGAGCGGTTACCAGAATTACTGGGGGCAAAACTCATGATCGGCGCAATGCGAAACTGGGCCGATCGCTTTCTTGGCCGCGGGGCTGCTGCCGTGACCGTGCCGCCACTTGATGGCGCGCTCAAACCCAACACCAAACTTGATGAGGCGCCGAAGGGCATCGAAGCCACTGAGCCTGACGATATCGTCGTTGCCAACGGCGTCGCTTACTACTCGGCTGGCAATCAGCTGTTCCGGGTTGATGAGCATAGCAAAACCACTCCGGTATTAAATGCGCCCGGCGTCATAACCGCTCTTGCTGCGTCGTCTTCAGGAATGATTGCCATTGCCAGCGAACCCGGCGGTATCAGTGTGCTCGATGGTAACGGCTCTGCAACTGCGGTCGCCGGCAAGCAGGCATGGGCGTGCATCACCGCCATGGCCTTTACCAATGACAGCACGTTGCTGATCTGCGTTGGATCGACCGAAAACACGATTAAGGAGTGGCAGCGTGATCTTCTGGATGCCGGCAAATCCGGGGGAATCTGGACGCTCGATATCACCACCGGCGCCGCCGGCAGGATTGCCCGCGGGCTTGCCTATCCCAACGGGATTGTCGTTGAGGCAGACGGCAATATCGTCATCAGCGAGAGCTGGGGCAAGCATCTGATCCGGCTGACGCCAGCGGGCAAATCGATCGGCCAGGTCATGGAAGATCTGCCGGGCTATCCTGCCCGCATCTCGCGCAATTCGCGTGGCGGTTACTGGCTTTCGCTGTTTGCGCCACGTAGCCAGTTGATTGAGTTCGTGTTGCGCGAACCTGAATACCGCAAGGCGATGATGGCTGAAGTCGCATCTGAGTTCTGGATTGCACCGGCACTGCGTAGCGGGACTTCGTTCAACGAGCCCATGCAGGGCGGGGCGCTCAAGCAGATGGGCATCCTCAAGCCCTGGGCGCCAACACGCTCCTATGGGTTGGCGGTCGAGCTTACTCCTGATTTCGAGCCGGTTCGCAGCCTGCACAGTCGTGCGGGTGGCAAACGTCACGGCATTACCGCCGCGGTCGAGAATGGCAATCAGCTCTGGCTTGCGAGCAAGGGTGGAAACGAAGTTGTTGCCATTGAACTCATGCGGCAGGGAGCTTGAGCGATGACACCCATTCTCGAACTCAAGAATGTTACCAAGGAATTTCACGGCGTCGCCGCCCTTCGCGGGGTCGATTTCACCTTGATGCCGGGCGAAGTGCATTCGCTGCTTGGTGAAAATGGTGCCGGCAAGTCCACGCTGACCAAGATCATGGCCGGCGTCCACGAGGCCAGCGGTGGCGAGGTGCTGTTTGACGGCAAACCGCACGTGTTCGACAGTCCTGCTGAAGCGCTGCACAATGGAATTGCGATGGTCTTTCAGGAAACCAGCTTGGTGCCGTCACTAACGGTGGCGCAGAACATCTATCTCGGCAACGAGAAGTTTCTCAACCGGCTTCGTGGCGTTTACATCGCCGCACAGCAGTTCCTGCAATCACTGAATTTTGGTGTCGATCCGACAATGTATGTCTCGCAGCTGGGGGCGGCCCAGAAGCAGATGGTCGAGATCGCCAGGGCCGTTCACCACAAGGCTCGTGTCATCATCTTTGACGAGCCGACTGCGACGCTGACGCCTGAAGAGAAGCACCATTTCTTCGCGCTGGTTGCACGGCTGAAGAAGGACGGCGTATCGATCATCTTCATCAGCCATGCGCTTGAAGAGGCGCTGGCGATTTCCGATCGCATTACCATTTTGCGCGACGGCGAGCATGTCGTCACCGACGATGCCGGCAACTTCGACCGCGACAAGATCATCGCCGCGATGGTTGGCCGGTCGCTGTCGGAGGAGCTCTACAGCCGCGAGAAATTGCGCAGCGTTCGGCCATATGGGCGCAAGGTGTTGTCGGTTCAGAACCTGTCGATGGGCAAGATGGTGCGCAACACCTCGTTTTCTGTCTATGGCGGTCAGATCACCGGTATTTTCGGACTGATCGGGTCGGGTCGGACGGAAACGGCCAAGATCATTTCCGGCGTTATCAAGCGCGATTTCTTCCATGGCGGCGAAGTGCGGCTTGAAGGCAAATCCGTGCGCTACCGGGTGCCGCGTCCGGCGGTCAAGGATGGGGTGGTCTATGTCACCGAGGACCGCAAGATAGAGGGCTTTTTCGAGACCAAATCGATTGCCGAAAACATTTACATGAACCTGCTGTCTGCCGATCTGAACAAGCGCTCTGTGATCAGCTATTCCGAGATGATGGAGTTGGCTGAAAAATGGACCAGCAAGCTCAACGTCAAGGCGATAGATGCCAATGCGCGGGTGATCGAGTTGTCAGGCGGCAATCAGCAGAAAGTGGTGATTGCCCGTTCGCTGGTGCAGATGCCCAAACTGATCATCTTTGACGAACCCACCCGCGGCGTCGATGTCGGCGCGATCGCGGAGTTGCATCACGTCATCAACGAACTTGCTGATGCCGGGTTGGCGGTTGTGGTGATCTCGTCCTATCTTCCCGAGATCCTCAATCTGGCCGACCGTATTCTGGTTTCGCGCCAAGGGCGGATCGTCGAGGAGTTCTCGGTGGAGGAGGCGACGGAAGAGAAGATCATGTACGCCGCCGTGCATTGATGCGACCAAGGGTGCGATAGTTGAGACAGGAGCGATCATGAAAATCAGAGCGGCAGTACTTGAGGAAATCGGACGTGAAGGCCCTTATGCGGTGTCGCGGCCCTTGCGGGTTCAGGAGGTTGATCTCGAAGGCCCCGGACCCGGCGAAGTGTTGATCAAGATGGTGGCGGCTGGTCTTTGCCACTCCGACCTTTCCGTGATCAACGGCGACCGTCCACGGCCGGTGCCGATGGCGCTTGGCCACGAGGCATCCGGTATTGTCGAAGAGGTCGGACCGTATGTGGATGATCTTGTTGTCGGCGATCACGTCGTCTGCGTCTTTGTGCCGAGCTGTGGTCATTGCGCGCCCTGCGCTCAGGGACGTCCGGCACTTTGCGAGCCAGGCGCTCTGCACAATGGTGTCGGCAACCTGATGAGCGGCGCCTTCCGGCTGCGCAGCCATGGAGAGCCGGTGCATCATCACTGCGGCGTCTCCTCATTCGCAGAATATGCCACGGTGTCGCGCAATTCGCTGGTCAAGATCGACCGCGAGGTGCCGCTGCATATCGCGGCACTGATGGGATGCGCAGTGCTAACCGGCGCCGGCGCGGTCTTCAATGGCGGTGACGTGAAGCCGGGTGGAACGACGGCGGTGGTTGGCCTGGGTGGCGTCGGGCTGGCTGCGGTGATTGGCGCGGTTGCCGCCGGTGCCGAGACAGTTGTGGCCGTTGACCGGTTCCAGGCAAAGCTCGATCTTGCGCTTGAACTCGGCGCAACTCATGCCTTCCGGGCAGATGATCCGGATGTTGTCGCCAAGGTCCGGGAGGCGACCAATGGTGGCGTGGAAACCGCGCTGGAATTTGCCGGTTCGGTCAAGGCGCTGGAATTCAGTTATGCGATCACCCGTCGTGGCGGGACGACTGTTACCGCCGGCCTGCCCAATCCGGCCGCGGTGCTGACATTGCCTGCGGTTTCACTGGTCGCCGAAGAGCGGACGCTGAAGGGCTCCTATCTGGGCTCGGGTGTGCCCTCACGCGACATCCCGCGGTTTCTCGGGCTTTACAAACGCGGCAAGTTGCCGGTCGACAAGCTGCTGACCCACCGCATTGTGCTCGACGATATCAACGAGGGCTTTGACAGGCTGGCGAGCGGCGAGGCCATCCGGCAGATCATCGACTTCGTCTAGACTGAACGGCTTTGGAGATGCGACCGGTGGCAAGGCCACCGGCGCTTCGCGACACCAATTTCAAGGGGAATGGACATGGCCAGAATTGAAGGCATCAAGGATTACCGCTGTTTTATCGACGGTGGCTGGGTCGCAGCTGAATCCGGCGATGTGTTCGAATCGACAGACCCCTTCACTGCGAAGCAATGGGCCAATATGCCCAAATGCGATGCCCGCGATGTCGACAAGGCCGTGGGCGCTGCGCGTGCGGCGTTCGAGATCGGCGAATGGTCCAAGATCAATGCCACCCAGCGCGGGCATCTGCTGCGCCGGCTTGGCGACCTGATCGCCCGCGATGCCGATCATCTCGCGGCTATCGAGGTGCAGGACAACGGCAAGCTCTATGCCGAGATGCGCGGCCAGGTCGGCTACATCCCGCAATGGTTCTACTATTTCGGCGGCATGGCCGACAAGGTCGAGGGCGCGGTGATGCCGATCGACAAGCCAGACATGTTCACCTACACGCGGCATGAGCCGATCGGCGTGGTGGCGGCAATCACGCCATGGAATTCGCCACTGCTGCTGCTGGCCTGGAAAATGGCGCCGGCACTTGCGGCTGGCTGCACCATGGTGGTCAAGCCGTCTGAATTCACCTCTGCCTCGACGCTGGAACTGATGCGATTGGTCGAGGAAGCCGGGTTCCCGAAGGGCGTGGTCAATGTCGTTACCGGCTTTGGCCAGGATGTCGGCGAAGCGTTGTCGACTCATCCGGATATCGACAAGATTGCATTCACCGGCGGTGAATTTTCGGGCCGCAAGATCATGGAAAAATCGGCCGGAAACTTCAAACGGCTGACACTCGAATTGGGTGGAAAATCAGCGCAGCTGGTCTTTGCCGACGCGGATCTGGACAATGCGGTCAAAGGAGTGGTCTCCGGCATCTTCGCCGCCACCGGCCAGACCTGCATCGCCGGCTCACGGCTGCTGGTGCATGACAGCATCCACGACGAGTTTCTGGAGAAATTCCTTGCTCTTGCCGCAACTGCGCGGATGGGTGACCCGATGGATATGTCGACCCAGGTTGGTCCTGTCACCACGCAGCCGCAATACAACCGGATCCTCTCAATGATCGAGATGGCAAAAGGCGAGGGTGCTTCCTGCGTCATGGGCGGCAAGCCTGCAGAGCGGCCGGAGTGTGGTGATGGCTGGTTCATTGAGCCGACTGTTTTTGCGGGCGTGCGAAATGACATGCAGATCGCCCAGCAGGAAGTGTTCGGCCCGTTGCTGTCGGTCATCCGTTTCAGTGATGATGACGAGGCTTATGCCATCGCCAATGACACGCCTTACGGACTGGCGGCGGGCGTCTGGACAAGCGACATGGCGCGGGCTTTCACGGCTGCCAAGAAGCTCCGGGCTGGCACGATCTGGACCAACACCTATCGTGTGGTCAGCTACATGATGCCGTTTGGCGGCTTCAAGAATTCCGGTCAGGGCCGTGAGAGCGGGCAGGATGCAATCTATGATTATCTCGAGACCAAAAGCGTCTGGATGGACTTCAACAAGGATGTCCCAAACCCGTTCATCATGCGCTGAAGGAGAGGCATAGCGACGATTTCGTCGTAGCTTCATCAATAATGTGCAAACCCGAAGGTCCTGATTGGTCCGGGGTGCCGCCGCGATGGAGCGTCTGTTCTCATGACGTGATGCGGTTGAGAGCCAGCAGGAGCTTGGTAGTTGAGCCCCTGCTGGCCTGATTGCCGAAGAGGCCTACTGTCCAAGCCCGAGCGATTTCAGATAGGCAATTGAAGCCGGGATCTTGGACTTGTCGCGGATCTCAACGATCAGGCGCGGGTTGGACGACAGTGCATTCAGTGCGGCAAACACCGAGTGCCAATGAATGATGCCTTCGCCGAGGCTCCAGTGGCGGTCGGCGTAACCGTCGGCGTCCTGCAAATGGACGTGCTGCAGCAGGTTGCCCGCTGCATGAACATAATAGTCAACCGGAGGGGCGCCGGTTGAACCATGTGCGTAGCAGGCATGACCGGTGTCAATCGACACTGCGATGGCCTCAGACTGGAAACTTTTCACAAGATCGACGCGAGCTTGCGGATCGACGTCCTCAATGTTTTCAACAACCAGCACGCAGCCCATATTTTCGGCACGTTTGACGATTTCGGAAATGGTGTCGTGCGTCCGTTCGACAATTGCTGTGCGGGCATTCGGCAGGTTGTCGAGATTGTTGTAATCCCACGTGGAGAAGGGCGAATGGATGACCATCTGTTTGGCGCCGATCGCTTCGCAGACATCCAGCCCCTGATGGAACTTCCGCCGCACGAGGGCGCGCACATCGGAATCTTGCGAGGCGATGTTGAAGCCCCAGAACGGACCGTGAATGCCAATGCGGCCTTCATGGCCGTCGAGAAGTTTGCTGGCATGTGCGGCCACTGAAGCCCAATCGCCATTAAGCAAATTGGCGTCAAAAAAGTCTTGAATCTCAAGGTCTCGCGGCAACTCACGCATCAAGTCATAATGGGTTTCATAATCGGCGATTGTCATCGCCGCGCCGATTACAGGCAAATCACTCATGGCAGACCTTCTTTCGATTGAGCGAGGTCGATCGAGCCCCGCATATGGGGTCTGCTATCCGCCAGTGATGCGACAGACGGATATCAGAACCGTGACGGATCGATGAAGGTTGACGCTCGATCTGCTTTTTCTCCCTGCCCGTAGCATGGCTGTCGCATTGCGGGCGCAGACTCGTGGGTATGAGAAACAGGAGAGTTTAGCAGTGGCAACCAAAGTGACTCGTGTGGTCATCGCAGTGTTTGACGGGCTGCGGCCCGACCGGATTTCGGAGGAACTCACCCCCAACCTGCATCGTTTCATTGCTGATGGTCTTTGGTACCGGGAGGCGCGTTCGGTGTTCCCATCCATGACGCGTGTTGCCACTGCCAGCTTCGCAACGGGATCGCATCCGGCTCAACATGGTGTGGTCAACAATGCCTTTTTTCACCGGGCAGTCGGCGGTGGTGAGCCGCTCGATACATCACGCGCGGCCCATATACGGGCTGCAAACGCCTGGCACGAGGGTGAATTTGTTGAGGCGAAAGGCATCGGCTGCGCATTGGCAACTGCCGGACGGCGGTTGGCCGTCGTGCATTCCGGATCAGCCGGGTCGGCCTGGCTTCTCAATCATCGCGCCAAGGAACATGGTCACTGGACTTTTTCAATTCACGGACGGGATCATACCGATACGCCGGAAGCTGTTGATCAATCGGTCGAGCGCTTTGGCGCGCTCCCTGCCGGGCCGTCGCCAAAGCTTGATGAGGCATCCTATGCCACACGTGTTCTGACCGATCTTGTGCTCCCGGATGTGAAACCGGATGTCGCCATCATATGGTATTCGGAGCCCGACACATCCTATCACTTCCATGAGATAGGGTCGCCGGAATCCGACGCAGCGACCGCCCATGTCGATGCTTGTTTCGGCGAGGTCATGGATGCTGTCCGGAACTCGGATCAATCGGATGAAACGATGCTGATCGTCATGAGTGATCATGGCCAGATCTCGACCACTTCGGCGTTCGATCTTGTCGGTGCGCTTAAGGACAAAGGCTTTGACGCGGGGTATCGGGCCGAGCCCGATACGGAGGTGCTGGTCACGCCGGGAGCGACTGCCGGACTGACGCTGAATTTTCAGGATCCGGTGCGGCTGCAAGCCCTGGGCGCAGCGCTGAGGGATATGCCGCAGACCGGCATGCTGTTCTGCCGGGCCGGTGAAGACGGAGAGCCGATTATTGATGGTGCGTTTGACCGAGCACTGGTTGGCGCGGATCACCCCCGCGCGCCGGATATCTACTGGGTCGGGCACTCCTCCATGGAGGCGGATCAGCGTGGCCTGACCGGTGCGGGGGTCTACACGACGGGAGTCAATGTCCCGGTCGGAGGTGGCATGCATGGCGGCCTTCATACCAACGAGATGAATACCCTGCTTGCTTTTGGTGGCGCGGGCATCTCCTCCGGTTGTGTCGATGATCACGCCAATCTGACAGATATCGGGCCGACCGTTCTGGCCCTTCTTGGTGTTGACCAACCATCGACGATGACCGGTCTTGCGCTTGATGGAGTGCTTGGACAACAGGCGCCTGAAGCGCGCCAGATTCGTCTGGAGACCGGGGCGGGAGGTTTCAAGCAAAATCTCGTGCTGGCCGCCGATAACGGGCGGCAGCGCATACCTCTCTCCGGCGGGCGTATCTGAAAGAGTTCTTCACCGCGGGACGGTGCCGACGGCAAGACCAGTGATTGTGGCTGTGAATTGTCATCAAAAGTTGATGAAGCCGAAGCCTGACTGTCACATCCCGGCCCTACCTGTTGCCTGGTCTTTGGGGCTGCACGCGGACCCTGGACGCGACCACGAGATTTACAAGCACGCAAATGCGAAGTTGAGGAACGGAACATGACCCACAGCCGCAAGCCAATTGGCACCATGATGATTGGTGCATGCCTCCTGGCAACGACAATGCTGACCTTTCCCGGTCAGGCATTGGCTCAGGAGCGTCCTGAAATTACTGTTGCCGTCCAGCAGATTGTCAATGCGGGCGCACTTGATGTGCTGCGCGAACAGTCCAACGTCGGTGCCCGGGTATTCTACTCGATCTTTGAAACACTGATTGATTACGATCGTCAGAATGCTGATCTGCCGCAGAAGCCAGGTCTTGCGACCGAGTGGAAGCGCCTTGATGAAAAGACTGTCGAACTGAAGCTGCGTCCCGGCGTCAAATTCCACAATGGCGACGTGATGACTGCTGATGATGTTGTCTTCACCTTCTCCAAGGAACGTTTCGGCCTTCTCGACGAGCAGGATGATGCGCGCAAGGAAGGCAAGACGCTTTTCACCTCGAGCGCCAGCACAGCTGTCGGTGGCAAGGTTCCGCCGGCCGAAGTCGGAGCCGTGGCAAAACGCGCCTGGCCGAACCTCGACCGCGTTGAGAAAGTTGATGACATGACTGTCCGCTTTATCTCAACGGTTGCAGACCCGACTCTGGAAGGCCGCATTTCCCGCTACGGAGCGGAAATCCTCTCCAAACGGGCTTATGAAGAAGCAGATTCCTGGCTGGCCTTTGCCCAGAAGCCGGTCGGCACCGGACCTTACAAGGTTGTCGAGTTCAAGCCTGACAATATTCTCGTGCTTGAAGCCCATGACGACTACTGGGGTGGCAAGCCGCCAATCAAGACCTTGCGGTTTGCCGTGGTTCCGGAAGTCGCGAGCCGCGTGAACGGCCTTCTTTCCGGCGAATATGATTTCATCACGGATTTGCCACCGGATCAGATCAATACCGTTGAATCCAACGCCAAGTTTGAAGTTGTTGGCGGACCGATCACCAATCACCGCCTTATGGTGTTCGACAAGAACAATGGCCCGATGCAGAACGTCAAGATCCGTCAGGCCATGACCCATGCCATCGACCGCGATACCATCGTCGAGACTCTCTGGGACGGGCGTACCGCGGTCCCGGCAGGTCTGCAGTGGTCCTATTACGGCGACATGTTCCTCTCCGACTGGACCGTTCCGGAATATGACATGGAGCTGGCCAAGAAGCTGGTCAAGGAATCAGGTTACAACGGTGAGGAAATCACCTTCCGCGTTCTCAACAACTACTACACCAACCAGGTTTCGACGGCGCAGATCAATGCTGAATCCTTCCGCCAGATCGGTCTCAACGTGAAGATCGAAATGAAGGAAAACTGGCAGCAGATCTTTGATACGGAGAGCGGTCCGCGCATGGTCCGCGACTGGTCGAACTCGGCTCCCTATCCGGATCCGGTTTCCTCCATCGTCAACCAGCATTGCCAGAACGGCCAGCAACAGCAGGTTGGTGAGTGGACCAATGAAGAGTTCAACGCGCTTTGCATAAAGCTGGAGACCTCGACCGATCTGGAACAGCGCCGTGCTGCTTTCCACCGGATGCTGGAAATCGCTGAACGCGAAGATCCTGCCTATACGGTTCTGCATCAGAGCGCAGTCTTCTTTGGCAAGCGCAAGGATATCGAGTGGACCTGGTCCGGCCTCCAGTCGATGGATTTCCGCCCTGAGAATTTCCGGGTTGTCGCACCTGGCAACTAAAATACAGGGGCCGGGGCGCATGACGCGCCCCGGCCTTTTCTTTTGCAACAGGGAAAGAGCCAATGGAAACGCTTCTGTCGATCAGGGATCTGGCGATTGATTTTGATCAGGGAAAACGGTTTGTCAGGGCGCTTCACGGTGTCAGCCTGGACGTTGCCAAAGGCGAAGTTTTGGGCGTCGTCGGGGAGTCGGGTTGCGGCAAGTCGATCACCTGGCTGGCAGCTTTGGGTCTGTTGGGTAGCCGGGCGCGCATTTCGGGTTCGGTCCAACTCGCTGGACAGGAAATTGCCGGAGCTGCAGAAAACGATCTGTCGCAGTTGCGCGGCGGACGCATCGCCATGATTTTTCAGGACCCTTCAAGTTCTCTCAATCCGGTTCACCGCATTGGCCGGCAAATCAACGAGGCGCTCAAGTTGCACCGCGGCATGACAGGCGCTTCGGCCAGTGCTGAAGCTGCGCGCCTTCTCGACCGGGTCGGTATTGCCAATGCCACACGCCGTCTGCGCGAATATCCGCATGAGATGTCTGGTGGCATGAACCAGCGCATCATGATCGCCATGGCGCTGGCTGGGGAGCCCGAACTGCTGATCGCCGATGAGCCGACAACCGCGCTTGATGCGACCATTCAGGCGCAGATCCTTGATCTGCTGACAGAATTGCGCCGCGACACAGGCATGGCGCTGGTTCTGATCTCGCACGATCTTGGTGTCGTCGCCGATATGAGTGACCGGGTGGCAGTGATGTATGGTGGCCGGGTTATCGAGGAGGCCGACACCGGCTCGCTTTTTGACAGCCCAGCCCATCCTTACACAAAAGGACTTATTGCGGCGCTTCCTGATATTGATGGTCCTCGCCGCCGTCTGGAATCCATTCCCGGAACCGTTCCGGCACCTGACAAATTGCCTTCCGGCTGCAGCTTTGCGCCACGGTGTGCGATCGCCAGCGGAATCTGCGATGTCAGGATGCCGGCATTCCTGCCGTTTGGCGATACGCAAAGCCATTTTGCCGCTTGCGTCAAATGCAGGGACGAGACGCCGGCTGAAGCGGCGCCATTGTCTGAAGTCAAACGTGCGCTGGTGCCGGCATGAGCGACCTGCTGCGGGTAAGCGATCTCAAACGGCATTATGAAGTCCACATTCCCGAAGGCCTGTTTGGCCGGAAGGCATCGCTCAAGGCGGTTGATGGCGTTTCTTTTTCAATCGAGAAGGGCAAAACGCTTGGTTTGGTCGGAGAATCGGGCTGTGGCAAATCAACCACCGCCAAGCTCGTGCTGGGCCTGATTCCGGCAACCTCAGGCACTGTTGAATTTGCCGGAACACCGGTAACCGCCAGGCACGATGCCCACTGGCGAGCTCTGAGGCGCCGGATGCAGATGATCTATCAGGATCCTCTCGGTGCCCTGGACCGGCGGCTTCCGGTGGTCACTCAGATTGCAGAGCCTTTCGAGATACACAATCCGGAAATGTCCGCCGCCGCGAGAACGGAGCGCGCCGCTGGCTTGATGGACTCGGTAGGGCTCAGACCAGATATGGCGATGCGTTACCCGCACGAGCTTTCCGGTGGGCAGCGTCAGCGCGTGGTGATTGCCCGCGCATTGGCACTGGAACCGGATCTTCTGGTCTGCGACGAGCCGGTTTCCGCGCTTGATGTCTCGATCCAGGCCCAGGTGCTCAATCTGCTTGATGATCTGCGCGCGCGGACCGGATTTGCAGCCCTTTTCATCAGTCATGACCTGAAGGTCGTTCGTCAGATGTCGGACCGGGTCGCGGTCATGTATCTAGGGCGCATCGTTGAGGCGGGCCTTCCGGAAGATGTCTTCCGGCGTCCTCAACACCCTTATACCAAGGCCCTTGTCTCAGCCATTCCAACGCCCGCGCGGCGTGGAAAACGCAACCGCATTGTCCTTGAGGGAGACCCGCCAAGTCCTGTTGATGTGCCGTCCGGCTGCAGCTTTCATACTCGCTGTCCTGTTGTCCAGCCTTCCTGTCGCAACGAGGTTCCCCAGCTTGTTTCCAGTGGTGGTCATGCGGTGGCCTGCCATCTTGTCAATGATGGTGCCGCACCAGCGGTTCAGGCGGCGGAGTAGAAAAATGGTTCAGTATCTGTTGATGAAAATCCTCCGTGCGCTTGTCACCGTCACGTTGATTGTTTCTGCGGCATTCGTGGTGCTGCGGCTGTCGGGAGACCCGGCGATCATTATCCTGGGGCCGGAAGCGCCACCCGAAGCCTTTGAAGCCTTCAGGCGAAACTGGGGCCTAGATCAACCGATCTGGGTGCAGTACTTCAAGTATTTCTCGGCCGTGTTCCACGGCGATCTGGGAAATTCCATGCGTGATGGACGCACGGCTCTTGTCGTTGTGGGCGAGCGCATACCACTGACTCTCGCCATTACATTGCCCGCGCTTCTCCTCAAGCTCTGCATAGGCCTGCCTGCGGGTGTGACAGCTGCGCTTTACCGGAATACCTGGGTGGACCGGCTGATCATGATGGCATCCGTGGCTGGCTTTACCGTTCCCAGTTTCGTGCTCGGACTGGTGTTGGCGATGGTATTTGCAGTGTGGCTCGGTTGGCTGCCTTCGGGCGGATCGGACACCTGGGCGCATGCTGTGCTTCCAACCGTGACCATGGGTCTGGTCGGCGCCGCCGTTATTGCCCGCTTCACCCGCTCGGCCATGCTGGAAGTTCTGGGGCAGCCGTATATCCGGACCGCTTCGGCCAAGGGATTGCTGTGGCGCGATGTGGTGCGCAACCACGCTCTACCGAATGCCGCGATTCCGACACTGACGATCATCGGCTTTCTGGTCGGTTCGCTGGTGGCCGGTGCGGTTGTGGTGGAGAGCGTGTTTTCCTGGCCGGGAGTTGGGAGGCTTCTGGTCAATGCGGTGGCCAACCGGGATCTCGCGGTGGTTCAGGTGATCCTGCTGCTGGTCGGATTGACCATGGTTGGCGCCAACCTCGCTGTCGACATTCTCTACGGGATGGTCGATCCGCGCCTGCGCATCAAACGGCTCAAGGCCGGGAGCTGACAATGACAATTGACACAACGCCAGGCCTTGAATCTGCCACTCCTGACAATGCGAGCGGCAGCGTCTTCACCGCCAAGAACCGGGTTCAGGCCTTTTTCGAGGCATGGCCACCGCTGGTGCTGGTAGCACTTTTCTGGATTGGGTTGATTGCGGTGGTTGTCATCGGTGCCATGTGGATCGCGCCTTATGATTTCATGGCGCTTGACCTACGGGCCCGGCTCATCCCTCCGGCTTTCATGGGCGGCAGCTGGTCCCATCCTTTGGGAACCGATGAACTTGGCCGAGATGTCCTGTCGCGCCTGATTGTTTCGATCCGGATCTCGATGGTCATTGCTTTCCTGTCGACCATGATTGCCGCTGTTCTGGGGGTTACGCTCGGATTTCTCGCAGCCTATTTCAGGGGGCGTGTCGAGCAGGTCATCCTGATGTTTATCGATGCGCAGGCCGCGATGCCGTTCATGATCATTGCGCTCGCGGTACTGGCATTTCTCGGCAGCTCACTGACCCTGTTTACAATCCTCATGGGGTTTTACGGATGGGAGCGGATCGCGCGTATTTCCAGAGGACTGGCAATCTCTGCCAATGAACGAGGATATGCCACTGCGGTGCGTGATCTTGGCGCAACGCCGTTACGGATCTATTCGCGGCATATCCTGCCCAATATTGCCTCGACGCTGATCGTATCGCTGACGTTGAATTTTCCCGAGGTGATCCTGCTGGAATCCGGGCTGTCGTTCCTCGGCCTCGGCGTGCAACCACCGATGACCTCGCTTGGCAATATGGTCGGCTATGGCCGTGACTACATCCAGTCGGCGCCGTGGATCATGCTGGCGCCAAGTGCTGCAATCGTTGTTACGACTTTGTCGATTTCGATTCTCGGTGACTGGATGCGCGACAAGTTTGATCCGACTCTCGATTGATTGGACAGCGAATGTCGGATGATTTTCGGCAGCTGCCCCAATCCACTCGAGCCAGGATCAAACGCGGCGAAGTCCGTGTTGATGAAGCAAATTGCTCAACATTTCCTTTGCCGCGGTTCTATGCCTCCAGTGGATCTGCCGTGCATCCTTCGCATCGCCTTTGGCGATGGTCACATAGCGCGCGCGGTGATCTCATTGGATTTGTTTGACAACGCCGTCATCAGGCAACGTCGATCCTTCCGCATTTTCGGTGTGGTTACCACCACTTTCGCTCGCTGTTAGAGCGCGCGAAATTTGCCGCCGGCATAAATAAATCCGTAAGGCGTCATCGGTGACGGCAGGCTCAGCAGTCTGATTTGTATTTCTTTGCGTGGGCACGCATGGCGCCGGCAAAAAGCGTGACGTCGATGCCGACGCCGAGGAAGTTGGCGCCGGCATTCCTGCAATCGGCGATATAGTCCGGGTCCAGGGTCAAAACACCAGCGATTTTCCCCGCAGCGCGAATTCGTCTGAGTGCGTCTATCACAGCGTCCTTGACTGCAGGTTCCGACGGGTTGCCGATGTGGCCCATGTCTGCGGCAAGGTCTGCGGGACCTATGAACACACCATCGACCCCTTCGATTTCGAGAATGTTGTCCAATGCTTCGAGGCCGGCCCGGCTTTCGACTTGTACCAGCAGGCAGATCTGGCTGTCTGCCGTGGTCAGGTAATCCGGGATACCAGAAAATTTCGAGGCGCGGGCGAGAGCCGAGCCGACGCCGCGAAAGCCAAGCGGCGGGTAGCGGGTGGCGCGGTAAATTTGCTGGGCCTGTTCGGCGCTTTCCACCATCGGAATCAATAACGTCTGCGCACCGATATCCAGCGCTTGCTTGATCTTTGCCGGGTCATCATCGGGCAAGCGGACCACCGCCGATGTTCCGCTTGCTTCAATCACGGCTAGCTGCGCGGCCGTCGACCGGATGTCGTTGGGTGCATGTTCGCCGTCGATCAGCAACCAGTCAAACCCTGCTGTTGCCGAGATCTCCGCCAGATAAGGCTCTGCCATGCCGAGCCAGCAACCAATCAGGGTTTCACCAGCCTGGAGGCGATGCTTGAGAGTGTTTTCTGGAGCAGGCATTTGAAATCCTCAACTGAATGATACTGAAACCGAACCGAAGTCGCCAAAATCAGCTTCGAAGACTGAACCCGATGGCGCTTCTATGGGGCGAATGAAGGAGCCGGACAATACGATATCGCCAGCAGACAGGCCGTCGCCATACTGGGCAAGGCGGTGCACGAGCCAAAGAATGCCGGTGACCGGATCATTGAGGACGCCGGCGCCGAGACCTGTTTCTTCGACAATGTTGTCGCGCTTGACGATTGCCCCGACCCAGCGCAAATCAAAAGCGTCGATATCATGGCGCGCCTCACCCAATACAATGCCGGCATTGGCGGCGTTGTCGGAGATCGTGTCGGTGATGATCCGTGCCTTGCCGGTTTCGGGATCAGACCGCAAAATCCGGGTGTCCAGAATTTCGAGCGACGGCGCAACATGAGCCGTGGCGGACAGCACATCGTCGCGGGTCGCGTTTTTGCCAACCAGATCGTGCTTCATGACAAAAGCGATCTCGGCTTCGACGCGGGGCTGGATAAACCGCCCGGCCGGGATGGTCGCGCCATTTGCGAACAGCATGTCTTCCAGCAGCACGCCGCTGTCGGGCGTGGTGATGTTGAGCGCCTGCTGCATGGCCCGGCTGGTGAGGCCGATTTTCCAGCCGATGACAGCGAGACCGGCGGCGCGTTTCCTGGCGACAAAGGCTGATTGGACCGCATAGGCGTCGTCCAGTGTCATGCCTGGATAGGCAAGGCTTAAAAGTCCGCACTGGGTGCCTGATTTTTCTGCGTCAAACAGACGAGTGGCGGCCTTTGCAATCTGGTCCGGCGTCATTCGTCCACCACCCCGTTGCGCAAGGTTCCAATACCGTCGGCTTCAATCTCGATCATGTCGCCGGGAACCAGCCATACGGGCGGATCGAAGCGGGCGCCAGCACCGGTTGGCGTTCCGGTAACAATGATGTCGCCGGGAACCAGTGTGGTGAAGGTCGAGATATAGGCGATCTGTTTGGCCACGGGGAAGAGCATGCGCCCGGTCCGGTCATCCTGACGGGTTTCACCGTTGACCCGGGTCTGCAAATGCACATCGACAATCTGGCTCGGGTTGGTGAAAGGCACCAGCCACGGGCCCATGGCGCCGGAGCCGTCCCAGTTCTTGCCCTGCGTAACATTGAATTTGGCGTGGCGCACCCAATCACGAAGCGTGCCTTCATTGCAGAGCGTCAGGCCTGCGATGTGGGACAATGCCTCGGCTTCGGCAATCCGGCGTCCACCCTTGCCGATCACGATCGCGATTTCGCCCTCATAGTCGAGCTGGGGTGTTTCCGGCGGACGCGTCAGCGGCGTTTCGTGACCGACAAAGGAGCGCGGGAACCGGATGAACAGGCTCATATTGGGCGGCGCTTCCTGGCCATCCTTGTACTCGGCATTGCGGTCAGGGAAGTTCACTCCGACGCAGATTATCTTTTCGGGGTCAGGCACCGGGATATCGTAGGTGAATGTTCCATGCGGGTGTGTGATTGCCCGGTCGGAGGCTGCCCGTGCGACTTCTTCCAGCGCACCGGCCGCAATGACATTGCGCAGGGTGTTCCAATGCGGGTAATCCGGAGAAAGGGCAATCATGCCCTCTTTGCCGGCAAAGCCCCAGTATTGGGTTCCATTTGAAGTAAAAGTGGCAAACATCAGCTGGCTCCCGCCATTTCGGTCAGAACTTCAAACGCAGCATCAACGTCTTCACGCGTGGCGTCGAACTGGCCGACCTGGAAACGAATGGCGATGCGCCCGTCCACGCGTGTCTGGGTGATGTAGATGCGCCCGTCGGCGTTGATCAGGTTTACATAATCGATCAGTTCGGCGTCGGTTTTCTGGGTGAGGCGAAAGGTGAAGAGTGAGAGAACCGGTTCGGTGACAATTTCAAACCCGGGCACATCGCGTAGCCGCTTGGCCAAATTCTGAGACCAAGCAACGTGGTTGCGAATGCGTTCGCGCAGTCCTGCAAGACCATAACTCCGGATCAGGAACCACAATTTGAGAGCTCGAAAGCGGCGGCCGAGCGGTACTGACCATTCGGAGTAGTTGATGATGCCATCGGCGCCGTGGGTCTTGAGATATTCCGGCTGAATCGCCAGCGTTTTGACCAGACTTTCAGGATCAGCAATGAAATGTGCCGAGCAATCAAATTGCGCGCCCAGCCATTTGTGTGGATTGAAAACCACGGAATCCGCGCCTTCGACACCTTCCCAGAGCGAGCGGAATTCGGGGCAGATCATCGCCGATCCGGCCCATGCAGCGTCGACATGCGTATAGAGATTATGTGCCTTGGCTACCTTGATGACTGCGGAGAGATCATCGCATGCACCGGTTCCTGTGCCCCCGGTGCAGGCAACAAGACCACATGGCAGGAAACCTTGCTCGATATCAGCCCGGATGGCTGCATCAAGCGCCGCGGGATCCATGGTACGCAATGGCCCTTTGGTGGGGATGCGAACCAGATTGTCTTGTCCGATGCCGGAGACCCAGATGGCGCGGTCCACCGAGGTGTGTACTTCCGCGCTGGCATAGACCCGCAACCGTGGCTGGCTGGTAAGCCCCTTGGTGTTGCCGGCCCAGTCAAGGACGCGTTCACGCATCGTCAAGACAGCGGCAAGTGTGGCCGAAGATGCGCTGTCCTGAATGACGCCAGAGAATTTTTCGGGAAGACCGAGAGCCTGGCGCAGCCAGTCAAGCATGCGGGTTTCCATTTCGGTCGCTGCCGGGCTGGTTTGCCAGAGCATGCATTGCGGCGCGATGGTGGACACCAGCATTTCGGCCAGCATTGACGGAGGAGCGGCATTGGCCGGGAAATAGGCGAAGAAGCGCGGGTGCTGCCAATGGGTTATGCCCGGCATCACGATGCGCTCGAAATCGGCCATCACCGCATCCATTGGCTCTCCGCTTTCGGGAGGTTTCATTGGAAGCTGCTCAGCTACTTCACCAGGCCGCACCTGGGCGCGAACCGGGCGCTCCCGCAGTGTTGCGTGATAATCAGCCGCCCATTGCGAAATGTGCGACCCCCAGCGGGAGAATTCGGTCCAGTCCATGGTCAATCCTCACGGTGCAATGATGGGCTGCGATTTCAGATCGCTTTCCACCAGTTCGGCGCCTTCGAATTCAGAGCCGAGCTCGAACCAGGTGCGCGGCGCAGGCGCGCCCCAAAGCGTCTGGCGCTGGGGGTCCTTGAGATCCCATTTGATCGGCTCGTGATCGGGGTCGATGGTTTGATAATCCGAACAGTAGATTTCGGTGCGATGGCCATCCTGATCCCGGATATAGAGGAAGAAGGCGTTGGAAATGCCATGACGGCCGGGACCTCTTTCAACATTGCCCAGATAACCGGTCGTCGACATCAGATCCAGAAGGTCGATAATGTTCAACGGGGTTGGTACCCAGAATGCAGTATGGTGCAGGCGGGGGCCGGTGCCATTGGTAAAGGCGATATCGTGAACGCCGCCCTTGCGGTGCATCCAAGCGGCCCAACTGCGGCCGGTGATGGCATCCTCGGTGTATTCGGTTACGCGGAAACCCATATCTCCATAAAACCTGACGCTTTCATCAACATTTGACGAGAACAGGTTGAAGTGGTCGATCCTGAGCGGCTTGACGCCGCGATAGAGCTTGTACTTCTGATGCACCGGTTCCAACCGGTCCATCTTGGCGTAGAATTCCAATGGAACGCCGAAAGGGTCACGGGTGTGCAGCACACGTCCCATAAAAGGGCGTTCGATCCAGGACGTGGGAAGACCGCGTGACTTGAACCAGCTTTCGGCCTTGTCCAGGTCTTCCTCGCCCCAAACCTTGAAGCCGAGCACGCCGACTGACGGTTCAGCCGATTTCCTGAGGATCAGGCAGTGGTGTCCACGCTCTTCCATTGCACGCAGGTAGATCGTTTCGGCATCTTCATGGGTGACCTGGAGGCCCAGTGTATCGACATAGTATCCGCGCGACCATGCAAGGTCGGTGACACGCAGCTCGGTATGGCTGAGCCGAACGATGTTGAATGGCGGGTTCAGGTTTGGTGCTGGAATGGCCATAATTTCTCCTCCTCAGGCGCCCAGACGGGCGATCTTGTGCTGACCCAGGGCAAAGGCCACGTTCTTTTGTTCCATGTAGAATTCGAACGACCACTGGCCGCCGTCACGGCCAATGCCACTGGATTTCACGCCGCCGAATGGTGTGGGCAAGTGCCGCACGTTTTCCGAATTCACCCAGATCATCCCGGCCTCAAGCGCATCTGAAAAGCGCAATGCCCGCGTGACATCATTGGTCCAGATGTAGCCGGTGAGGCCGTACTGGACGTCATTGGCAATCGCCAGCGCCTCGGTCTCGTCCTTGAACCGGATAGAGGTCAGGAACGGACCAAAGACTTCCTCCTGCGCGATGCGCATCGATGTGTCGGCATGGGTGAAGAGCGTCGGTTGAATGAACCAGCCAGCATCGCCGATCCGCTCGCCGCCGGCGGCGAGTGTCGCTCCGTCGGTCTTGCCGATGCCGACATATTCGGTGACCTTGTCGAAATGCACCTTGTGGATCAAAGGGCCAATTTCGGTAGCCGGATCCAGCGGATGCCCGACCTTGATGTTGTTGATGCGCTTGGCGAGCTTGGCCTCGAATTCGTCGGCAATGGTTTCCTGCACCAGCAGCCGGCTTGAGGATGTACAGCGTTCTCCATTGAGCGAATAGATCATGAAAATTGCAGCATCCAGTGCGCGATCGAGGTCGGCGTCATCGAACACGATGACGGGATTTTTGCCGCCCAGTTCGAAATGGACACGTTTGAGCGTATCGGCTCCCTGTTTCATGATCATGCTGCCGGTGCGGCTTTCTCCGACAAAGGCGATGGCCTTGATATCGGGGTGTTCGGTCAATGCCTTGCCAGCGTCTTCGCCGAAGCCGTTGACCAGGTTCCACACGCCTGAAGGCAGCCCGGCCTCATGGGCAATTTCGGCGAGAATGCGTGCGGTCAGCGGGCTGAACTCCGCGGGCTTGTGGACTACGGTGCAACCGGCGGCGAGCGCAGGTGCGATCTTCCAGGTGGACAGCATGAAAGGCGTGTTCCACGGGGTGATGACGCCGACCGGACCGATTGCGCTGCGACTGCTCACGTTCAAATGGGTCTTTGTCGGTAGGGACTGACCATCGCGGGCGCTTGGAGCGAGATCCGCATAATAGCGGAAGTTCTCCGCGCCGCGCAGGGCTGCCTTGGACATGAAGCGATACGCCTGGCCGGTATCCCAGCATTCGCACAGCGCGATTTCCTCGGCCCGCTCGACGATAAGGTCCGCGATCTTATTCAGGATCGTCTTGCGCGCTTCGCCACTCATGGCGGCCCATGCGGGAAAGGCGGTCTTGGCGGCCTTGGCGGCAGCGTCGATATCTGCGGCAGAGCCTTTGGCGACGGTGCAGATCAGGCTTTCATCAACCGGTGAACGGGTCTCAAAGGTTTCGGATGCAGCGACGTCCTGTCCGCCGATCAGGTTCAATATTCCCTTGTCGCGGTAACGGGCCAAATGACCGTCGAGTTTTACCAGATGCGTGGAAAGATCACTCATGTGTTGTCTCCGGGAAGATATTTGCGGATCGAACTGGCTTTCGGGCTAAGTTCGGGGTCGATGTCGCGCATCTCGAGCGACAGCATGAAGGAGGAGGTTGCCATCACATCGGCGCAGAATTTCTCAGCGGCAGCGAAAATGTGCTGGGTGGCCTGCTTTTTGGTTTCCTCGGAGCGCCCGGCCCGCAAGCGGATGGAGATGTCCAGAAATGCGTGATCAGGATTGCCGTCGGCTATGACCCAGTGGTCACAGGCGGTTGCGCGGATCCGGATGCCTGCGAGGGGAAAAACGCCGGTTTCCATTGCAACATCGCGAAGCACGGTCAGAAGACCGGCAATTTCCAACCTTTCCTCAAGATTGGCGGAATAGTCGATATGAAAATGCGGCATGTTCCATTCCTCCCTAATAATTGCTTTGTTAAGTAATATTGATTGCCTTGTCAATCATTTCGCAGCAAGGTACGGGCACACCTCATTGCGGAATGTCAGAGAAACCTATGCATAAACCAGATCCCAAGCCGCCGAACGGCTCCACCAATTTCGGACCTACGTCGCGTTCGTTGCCGATCGCACTTTTGCGCGCACGGGAACGGATCATGCTGCCGATCCGTGAAATGCTGCAACAGAGTGGAATTTCGGAGCAACAATGGCGCATTCTTCGTGTTGTCGATGAGGCGGGGGAGATGGAGCAGACAGCTATTGCGCAGGCGGCCTGCCTTCAGCTTCCGAGCCTGACCCGGATTCTGCGCTCTATGGAAAATGACGGGCTAGTTGCCCGCAAGACTGATGAAGCCGACCGGCGCCGAACCTTGGTGAGTGTCACTTCTGGGGGAAGGGCACTTATTGCTAAACATCGTGAGCGCAATGCCGACATTTTTTTTACCATAGAAGCTGAGTTTGGGCGTGAAAAACTGGATCTTCTGCTGGATCTCCTTGGCGAACTGCAGCAGATCCGGACCTGAGTGCGGTAACTCCCTGGGTGCGGTGTGTCGCTTCGGCGGAAATGCCTCAAAAGGCGAAGTGTCAGGCGGAGTTGATCGATAGGCAACGGCGAGACAAGCTGCCTGAAAATCGATGCCCTATTCCGCTTCCCCTGCGTTCTTTGAACGGCACATCTCCAGCAATGCAGGATTCGGATTGTCGCTATTTATGGGCCCACCAATAATTGTTCATTGACATAACAATTATTGGTGTTCACTATTTTGAGTGAATACAGGTGAGCTGCATTTGAACGGAGTCATCCGTCTGGGTGGAACTGCCCGAATGCTCCGCCATACAGGCCCGCTAGATATGAATGCGAGGATCAATATGACCAACTCCAGCGACATTCTGGTGGTGACGGCCGACGGACCGGTTGCCACTTTGACCATGAACCGTCCGGCCAAACGCAATGCGATGTGCGACGAGCTTCTCGAAGCGCTCGAAGCATTCTTCTTTGCTCCACCTGAAGGTATCAGGGCGGCTATCCTGACTGGAACGGCCGGACATTATTGCTCCGGCCTGGATCTGTCGGAACATGTGTCGCGCGATGCGGAAGGCACCATGCGGCATTCGCGCAATTGGCACCGGGTGATGGACATCATACAGTTTTCCGGTCTCCCGGTTGTCTCGGCCATGTTCGGTGCCGTTATCGGCGGTGGTCTTGAACTGGCGACGTCAACCCATGTCCGGATTGCCGAGCCTTCGACCATTTTTCAGCTGCCGGAAGGCATGCGCGGCATTTTTGTCGGTGGTGGGGCCACCGTTCGCGTTGGCCGCATCATCGGTTCGGACCGCATGTGCGAGATGATGCTGACCGGGCGGAAATACAACACCGACGAGGGGCTGGCGTTGGGGCTGACACATTACTCGGTCAGTGAGGGCGAGGCCATGCCTTTGGCGCGCAAACTGGCGACCAAGATCGCAAACAACGCCAGCCTTTCCAACTACATGATGATCCAGGCGATCAGCCGGATCTCGGACATGTCGAAATCGGACGGGCTGTTTGCAGAAAGCCTCTGCGCTGCAGTCTCGCAGACGAGCGCCGACGCCGAAGAAGGCTTGCGTTCATTCCTTGAGAAGCGCCGGCCGGTGTTTCGATAGTGACAATGAAAAATGAGCCAAGTTGGCCTAAGAGCCTAATCGTTCTGGTAAGCAGCAAACTGGTGGGGTGATGAGGTGACAAGAGTACAGATGAAAAAGCGTGGAGCCGATACGCCGGGAAAAGATGACCAGCTGTCGGAGACCCAGCTTCGCCAGTTCATCGGCTACGAGATGAAGATGGCCTACCTGCTGGTCCAGGACGACATGGTGCGGATCCTCAAGCCAACCGGGTTAAGGATAGTGACATTCTCCGCGCTCAGCATCGTTGTTGAAAATCCGGATATTTCGCAAACCCAGCTGGCTCAGGCGTTGCAGATCGAGAGATCTGGTGTGGTCGTCATTGTTGATGAACTGGAAAACGCCGACCTGATTTCGCGCAACAAGGTTGAAGGCGACCGGAGGTCCTATGCGCTGCGGGCGACACTGAAGGGCCGCAATCTGTGGAGCCGTACGGAGAAGCGTGTCCATGAGCATGAGGATGACATTCTCTCCGGACTAACCGGGGCTGAACGCGAGATGCTGAAAGCGCTTCTCGTCCGCATCATCGAAGACAACCGTAAGAGCTGAATGACCGCTTGGGAGACATGTCATGAAAGACAACGCAACGGGACTGACGCTGGTTCCCCATGCCGTCGGGATCGAGCAGCGCACTGACGACATGTTGATGACAAGCCGGACCGCGTGTGATCCGGTGGTATCCAACACTGGTGTCTGGCTCGACAAATGGGCAGAAGAGGCTCCATCGCGGGTCTTCTTTGCCGAGAGGTCAGGTGAGGGCTGGCGCGAAATGGGTTACGCGGAAGTCCGCGACGCAGTCCGCGCCATAGCCTCAAGCCTGGCAGCGCGCGGGATGGACGCCTCGACCCCGATTGTCATCATGTCAGGCAACAGCATTGATCACGCGTTGCTTTCGCTCGGCGCGCAATATGCCGGCATTCCGACCGTGCCGCTGGCCGAGCAATACTCACTGATCACGGAAGCGCACGAGCGGCTTGTCTACGTGCTCAACAAGATCCGGCCGAAAATGGCGTTCGTTGATGATGCCGCGCGCTATGGCGCTGCCATTTCGCGGCCCGAGCTGCAGGGCGTCGAGATCGTTGCAAGCCGGAGCGAAGGCGCGCCTGTCGAAGTGACGTCATTTGCCGAACTGTTGCGTGGCGATGCCGGTATCGATCTTGCCAGCGTCCACGCGAAAATTGGCCCAGACACTCTGGCCAAAATTCTCTTTACCTCCGGCTCGTCATCCGACCCCAAGGGGGTTTTGACGACGCAGCACATGATGTGCGCCAACCAGGCGCAGATGGCCAGCGTGCTGCCCTTCCTCAAGGAGCGCCCTCCGCGGATTGTCGACTGGCTGCCCTGGAACCATGTCTTTGGCGGCTCGCACAACACGCTGATGATGCTGGCGCATGGCGGCAGCCTGTATATCGACAATGGCAAGCCGACGAGTTCGGGTTTCCCGGCAACGATTGAAAACATCATCGACAAACCGGGTACACTGTCGTTCAACGTGCCTGCGGGCTTTGCCATGCTCGTCCACGAGATGGAAACGAACATGGTGCTTCGCCAGGCCTATTTTGGCGATCTGGATCTGCTGTTTTATGCTGGAGCTTCCCTGCCGCAGGATGTTTGGACCCGGCTCGAAGAGATGGCGATTGAAGTTCGTGGCAAGCTTCCCCTGATGATATCCAGCTGGGGCATGACAGAAACGGCACCGGCGACGCTGATGGTGCATGAGCCGATCGGTCGCTCCGGCGTGATCGGCGTTCCGCTTCCGGGGACCGAGATCAAATTGATCCCCGATGACGAGATGCGCTGCGAACTGCGCGTCAAGGGCCCCAATGTCATGTCTGGATACTGGGGTGATGCGGAAAAATCGGTTGCCGCTTTTGACGAGGAAGGCTTCCTGATTACGGGTGACGCAGTACGGTTTGTGAACCCCGACGATCCGGAACGAGGGCTAATCTTTGATGGGCGGGTTTCGGAAGATTTCAAGCTGCTGACCGGTACATGGGTGCAAGCGGGCAGGCTGCGACTCGCTGCGCTCGAAAATTTGCGTGGCCTCGTCCAGGATGTTGTCATTTGTGGCCATGATCGCGGTGAGATCGGTCTGTTTATTTTCCCGAAGCCAGGCCAGGTTCACGGCGACAATACTTCGGAAGGAGCGGTCATCGATCCGGAGCTTCAGATGGCTGTCGAAACCCGTCTGCGAGGCATGGCCAAGGCTTCAGCCGGATCTGCAAAGCGGATCACCCGCGCTATCATTCTCGCCGAGCTGCCGAGCCTGAAAGATTCAGAAGTTACGGACAAGGGGTCGCTCAATGTCCGCAAGATCATCACCCGCCGTGCCGATCTTCTCGAACGGCTTTATGACAATGAGGATCCGGCTTTGATCCGGGTGTGAGGAAAACCATGGTAGATTTTTCGAAAGTTCGCGCAATTGATATCCATACTCATGCGGAAGAGCCATGTGGCTGCCACGCCGATGACGGTTATGACGATCTGCAGACGACGATGGCCAAGTATTTCGGAGCGCCCTGGCAGCACCCTCCGACGATTCCGGAGACTGCGGCACATTATCGTGAAATGAATATTGCGGCGGTGATCTTTCCGGTCGATGCCGAGCGCGAGACAGGCTTCAGGCGCTACAACAATTACGAAGTCGCCGAGGCCTGCGCCAAGGAAAGCGACATCCTGATTCCGTTCGCCTCGATCGACCCGCACAAGGGCAAGCTTGGTGCGCGCGAGGCGCTTGATCTGGTGAAAAACCATGGCGTCCAGGGCTTCAAGTTCCACCCGACCATGCAGGGCTTCTATCCCAATGACCGTCTGGCCTATGATCTCTACGAGGCGATCGCGGAAACTGGTAAGCCGGCACTGTTTCACACCGGCCAGACTGGCGTTGGTTCAGGGATGCGGGGCGGCAACGGCATGCGGCTTAAATATTCGAATCCGATGTATATCGATGATGTGGCAGTCGACTTCCCCGATATGCCTATAATCCTGGCGCATCCATCTTTCCCGTGGCAGGAAGAGGCCTTGTCGATCGCGTCCCACAAGCCGAATGTCTATATCGATCTTAGCGGCTGGTCGCCCAAATACTTCCCACCGATCCTCATTCGTTATGCCAACACGATGCTGAAAAAGAAGATGCTGTTTGGCTCGGACTGGCCGATGATCGCACCGGAGAAATGGCTCAATGCTTTCGACAAGGCCGAGTTCAAGGACGAGGTGCGGCCGCTCATCCTCAAGGAAAACGCCATGCGGCTGTTGGGTGTTTCCGAGTGTTCGTAGAGCTGGAACCCGCATGCTTGAGCTGCGAGAAAAAGACATGTGATTTGTTGCCATAAAAAACTTGCAGTAAGAAGGGCGCCTCACTTGCAAGGCGCCCTTCCAAGTCTGGACAATGACTAACGGATCAGCGTCAAGCGCCTCCGCGCTGACTCTTGCCACCTTGGTCATCTATTCTGCGGCGGTCTTCCTGCAGTTCCAGCCACATGGCGTTGACGACCGCGAACATTGCGGCCAGCGGAAGACCGAGCAACCAGGCGAAATACCACATATCTTGATCCTCCTGATCAGTAGACGGAATGAGAATTGTCGGTGACGTCGGCCTCGGTGACCTTGCCCCAGAGCACCTTGTAGACCCATGCGGTATAGACCAGAATCATCGGCAAGAAGATCACGGTCGCGACCAGCATGACGAACAGGGTCAAATGTGACGATGAGCTGTTCCACACTGTCAATGATGAGCGGGGATCGGACGAAGACGGCATGATGAACGGGAACATCGTCAGCCCCACCGAAGAGATCACACCGAGGATGGCCATCTTGGAAAACAACAGCGTCGAGATTTCACGTCCCGCCCGCAGGCCGAGGAAGGTCAGCAGGGCGCCAAGGATACCCATGGCCGGGGCGATGGTGATCCACGGGCGAACTGAATAGGCGTTCAGCCAACTTGCAGTCTTCTCCACTTCGAAATGCAACGGATTGGACGGGCCTGTGGTCACGTAATCACCGGCGATGCGGTAGCCTTCGATGCCGACTGCCATCCAGACACCCGCCAACGCGTAGGCCGCGACGGCGACCAAAGCTGCGATGGAACCAAATCGGCGGGCCCGGTCACGAACGCTGCCTTCGGCCTTCAATGTCAGCCAGGCACCGCCATGCATCACAAGCATGGACAGCGACACCACGCCGGCCAGCAGCGAGAACGGATCCAGCAGACCGATGAACTTGGTGTAGAACGCACCTTCATAGATAGAGTGCAGGTCATCGGTGAAATGGAATGGCACACCCTGGATGACGTTACCGACAGCGATGCCGAACAACAGGGCCGGGATTGCGCCGCTGGCAAACAACGCCCAGTCCCAACTTGCCCGCCAGCGGGCATCATCGCGCTTGGAGCGGTATTTGAACGCCACGGGGCGTACGATGAATGCCGCAAGGATCACGAACATCGCCAGGTAAAAACCCGAGAATGACACCGCGTAGAGCGGCGGCCATGCGGCGAAGATCGCTCCGCCGCCGAGGATGAACCAAACCTGGTTGCCTTCCCAGACCGGGCCCACTGTGTTGATTGCCACGCGGCGCTCGACATCGGTTTTTGCGACGAAGGGCAACAATGCTCCAACGCCCATGTCAAACCCGTCGGTCAGCGCGAAGCTGATCAAAAGGACACCCAACAGGCCCCACCAGATCATGCGCAAGATGTCATAGTCGATAAGAGTATGCAGGATCATGGTTCTTACTCCGCTGGCATGGCGATGGCGTCGGCATTGCGCCGCCCGGTCAGCCGTTCATTGTGTCTGATCATCCAGGCGTCGGTTTCCTCGACATCCTGGTAGGGGCCCTTGCGAATGTATTTCAGCATCAGACCCATCTCGATCACGAAGAGGACCGTGTAAAAGAGGACAAATCCGGCAAGCGTGATGGTCACTTCTGTCATCGACAGTGCCGAGACCGACATGGCTGTCGGCAAGACACCATCCACGGTCCAGGGCTGCCGGCCATATTCGGCGACAAACCAGCCCAGTTCGGCGGCGATCCAAGGTGCAGGAATCATCCACACGGCCAGATGCAGGGCCGGACGCGGAAAGTTCATACCCTTGAATGAGGCGCGCCAGAAGAAGTAGGCCATCGTTGCGATGAAGCCGAAGCCCAGCGCTACCATGATCCGGAAAGCCCAGAACAGAGGCCAGACGGTCGGAATGGTGTCACCCGCGGCCTGCACAATTTGCTCGGGTGTCGCCTGTCGCGGGTCATCAAGATATTTTCGCAAAAGGAGTGCGAAGCCGAGATCGGCGGAATGCGCCTCAAACCTGGCTGTCTCAACCGGATCGGCATTGTCGCGCGCCTCACGGATATGCATCAGCGCGTCATAGGCGATCAGGCCGGATTTAATACGGGTTTCAGCCTGGTTCTCGAGCTCCTCGATGCCTGGAATAGAGGTGGTCAGGGAGCGGGTGCCGATCAGCCCCATCACATAGGGGATGTGAATGGCGTAGTGGGTTTCGCGTGCTTCCTGATCGGGAAAGCCGAAGGCGGTAAAGGCCGCCGGAGCCGGCTCGGTTTCCCACATGCCTTCGATAGCTGCCAGTTTCATTTTCTGGCTGTGTGTGGCGCTGTAGCCGGATTCGTCACCCAGCAGCACCACTGAGAAAGCAGATGCGAGGCCGAACGCTGCCGCCACTGTGATCGAGCGCCTGGCCAGCTCGATATGGCGACCGCGAAGCAGGTACCAGGCCGAGACACCGAGCACGAAGACCGACGCGGTCACGTAACCGGCGGACACGGTGTGCACGAACTTGGCTTGGGCCACTTCGTTGAACATCACCTCGTAGAAATCGGTCATCTCCATGCGCATGGTCATCGGGTTGAACTCGGCGCCGACCGGGTTCTGCATCCAGCCATTGGCGATCAGGATCCAAAGCGCAGAGAAGTTCGATCCGATCGCCACCAGCCAGGCGACGATTAGGTGCGCCACCTTGCTCAGTTTGTCCCAGCCGAAGAAAAACAGCCCGACAAAGGTTGCTTCGAGAAAGAACGCCATCAGGCCTTCAAGGGCCAGCGGCGCACCGAAAATGTCCCCTACATAGTGGCTGAAATAGCTCCAGTTCATGCCGAACTGGAATTCCATGGTGATGCCGGTGGCGACGCCGAGGGCGAAATTGATGCCGAACAGCATGCCCCAGAATTTTGTCATCTGCCGCCAGATCGGACGGTTGGTCATCACATAGACCGTCTCCATGATGGCGACGATGATGGAAAGACCCAGCGTTAACGGCACGAAGAGAAAGTGATACATGACCGTTACGGCAAACTGCAGCCGTGACAGCTCGACGATCCCGAAATCCATTTGCTGTGCTCCTTGGAACGGGGGACACGAATTATTCCCCAATAATACATCTATAAATTCTTGAATATGTCCGGACGAACCGGGTGGCACTGATTTGGATCAACAAAGCTGTATTGCAAATGCGCCTTTGTGCCGCGCCCCGCATGTCAGCGACAATCCTGTGCCTTCGAGCAGGATTGGTCCAGTCCCATAATGCGATCAGCCCAAGTGGTTTCGACCGTACGATGCGACGCTGTCAGGATTGAAGCTATGGGCAGATAAGTCCGAATACCCTTGAGAACTTCTAGCGCCGTGGCCTCATCGAGCCCTTCTGTCGGTTCATCAAGCAACAGCAGTCCCGGCCTTCGCAGCAGGCTTCGCGCCAGCACAAGGCGCCTTGCCTCACCACCGGAAAGCCCCGACCCCATCGGTCCCAACTGGAAATTCAGCCCGCCCTTGGCGCGAATAACGCCGGCCAGTGCAACAGCCTCGAGCACGTCCCAAAGTTCGGGATCAGTGGCATTGCGGGCGCCAAGCAGCAAAGCCTCTCTGATCGTGCCAGCCATCAAGGCGCTGCGTTGTGGAACCAGAGTAAGAACGGAGCGCAATTCGGCCTCGTCCCACTCTGCAACCGGCGTGGAGCCAACGAGGATGCGCCCGCTGTCGGCTGACAGAAGACGGGCGACGAGCAGTAGCACCGTGCTTTTACCAGAGCCGCTGGCGCCAGTGATGGCCAGGCTTTCTCCGGGGCCAAGCTTCAAGGACACCCGATTCAGGACCGGACGTGTGGCATTGGCGCGACGGAACGATACATCTTCGATCAGCAAATCCGCGGTCTCACCGTGAAGTTTGCCTCCGGAGGCAATTCGGCCCGATGCCAGAGTTTCATGAACCCTCTGTGCGGCAACCGCCATGCGGCCCAGATCTGCCATCGCCCGGCGCAACGGGCCGATGGTTTCCATCAATGCCAGCGACGCAAAAAAGCCGATTGCCGCCAGTGCCGGGGTGATGGTGCCGGCCTGCGCCAGTGCCATTCCGAGTGCAAGCGCGCCGGCAGCCACGATTGTTCCTGTCAGTGAAAGCGCGAAGCCTGCGCGCCGTTCAACAAGATCAAGCGTGGCGCGGTCCATTTGCCGCTTTGCATCGGTTGCCAGCACGGTCTCCCCCTGCCGTGTCAATTGTCCATAGACAGCTAGATCACCGCGCGCCCGAATCAGATCAATGAAACCGGAACGAAAAGCTTGGGCGGTTGCTTCTTCATTTCGAGATGCGGATGACGCAGCTCGAGCTGCGAGATAAAGAGTAACCGTCGATGCGCCGAGAAAGCCGGCGGCTATCCAAAGCGCAACCCGGAGATCCACCAGCCACCACAGCGCTGCAAATGTCAGCAATTGGGCGGCAACACCGGCCGTGACCGGCAGGATCAATCGCAGCGGCACGCCATCGAGAGCATCGACATCTGCCATCAGACGGTTCAGCGCCTGGGGTCCACGCAACCGCACAACCACATCATGCCGGGCGGAAATGGTGGCAGCCAGCAGCCGTACCCTGATCGAAGTCAGCGCCTTAAGCGTGGCGTCGTGAGTCAGCAGCCTTTCACCATAGCGTGCGGCGGTCCGGCCCAGTGCCAGAAAGCGCACCATCGCTGACGGCCGGAACACATCGAAAACTGCGCCCACACCAGCCAGTCCCGCAGCCGCGGCGGCGGTGATGAACCATCCTGACAGTCCAAGAAGGGCAATGCCGGCGATCAGCACGGCGAGGCTCAGCGCCGCGCCGCGCATCAATGCCGTCTTTTGATCCCGGAAGATCAGGCGGAAGATGTGCCACAAAGCGCTCATGCCTTATCTCCGGTCATTCCGTCTCCGATCAGGATCGTCCGGTCCATCCGTGCGGCAAGCGCGGGGTCATGCGTGGCGATGATGAGACTGCACCCCCGCGTGGCGAGAGCGGTCAGCCCGGTCATGACTATGCCGGCGGTTTCAGCATCGAGATCGGCGGTCGGTTCGTCGGCAAGCAAGATGTCAGGCCGGGCGAAGATCGCCCGCGCCAGTGTGATCCGCCGTGCCTCGCCTCCCGACAGGCCGCCACCGGTTTCCCCCAGAAGCGCCTGCGTCACGTCAGGCAGTGCCTCGACCACAGGCCCGGCCGCCGCAGCGTGCAAGGCTTCATCAAGATTACCGGCCTGTCCGAGGCTTATATTGTCGGCTAGGCTGGCGTTGAGGAAATGCGGAGCTTGCGGCATCCATCCCAACCGCGCCCTCCAGGCATCCGCGGTGACGGTGTCGAGAGTGTGCCCCGAGACGATGATCTTTCCCTCATCGGGTGTTGTCAGTCCTGCGAGCAGCCGCAGCAGTGAGGTTTTGCCCGCGCCTGAGGGGCCCATCAAGGCTATGCTTTCGCCGGCTTTAATGGTGATGTCCGGATAGCGGATCAATCGGCCTCCGATTTGGAGGGCTACACCCTGCAGGCTGATTTCGGCAGGTCCGGGCAGTTTTGCTGTTTTCGCGCCGCGACCGAGCATTTCCGCAGATGTTTGCTCCCGCCATGCTGCAAATTCACCGGCTACTGCCAGGGCCGCCGCCTTGTCGTGCCAGGCGGCCGACAAATCCCGCAGCGGTTGGTAGAAATCAGGCGCCAGCAGCAACAGGAAAATCCCGGCTGCCGGGCTCAGTGGAGCCGCATAGCTGCCAAATTGAATGGAGCCGAGCAATGTGAAGCCGACAAAGACCGCGACCATCGCCACGCCGATGGCCGAGAACAGCTCCAGTACCGTCGAGGACAGGAACGCAATGCGCAGCACGTTCATGGTTTTGGCTCGAAGCCGGTCGGCGCCGTTGGCGAAATCCGAAATCACCGCTGGCCCGGCATTGAGCAGCCGGATGTCGATGAGTGCCGACAAGCGCTCGATCAAGAGATCGTTGAGCGAACCGATATCCGCCATCTGCCGCTGGCTTGCCTCTTTGGCGGCCATTCCGATCAGTGCCATGAACACCGGGATCAGCGGACCCGATACGATGAGCACCAGCCCGACCGCCCAGGAAAACCAGAAGCTCAGAGCCAGAATCACCAGCGGCACGATCATCACTCGCGCGCGCGCCGGGGCATAGCGGGTGACATAGGGCAGGATGGAATCAAGCTTTTCGCTGGCCAGTGCAGCAATGGACCCTGCACTTCCAGTGTCGGTTGTTTGCATCTCGCGGCGGACGATTTCTTCCCTTGCTCCGGTCACCGCTTTCGTGCCGGCGGCAAACAACAGCCCTTCCGCGTAGTAGGTCAGCAAAGCGCGCGCGATTCCGAGACCGATAAAGGCCGCTGCTGACAGGACTGTACTGTGGCCGGGTTCCGGGACAAGCAGTCCGGAAATTGCTATCGCCACGATTGCTGCCTGAAACGGCCAGATCAATGATGATGCCACGGTGAGCATTGATGCCAGGCGCACTTGGCTTGCGCTGGCGCGCGACAATTGATCCAGCACGCGCTCGTCTGTTTTGGGATCCGCGTCTGGCTTTAGGGGCATGTGCGCCTGCAAAGTTGTTTTCAGGATGCGTGTTAACTGCTCGAGACGGATGAGCGAGTGATCTGAATCAACCCGGGTCTGATCGATGCAGTCTATTTTGTGTCTCTATCAAAGCCACAGGAACTGCACCATGCGCCTGACAACCAAAACCAATCTCGCATCCCGTGTCTTGATGTTTTGCGCTGTCAATGATGGCCAGGTGGTCAGATCGTCCGACATCGCCAAGGCCTGCAATGCTTCCGGCAATCATCTGGGGCACGTCATCCATCAGCTCCGGCAGCACGGTTTTGTTGAGACCTTGCGCGGACGGTCGGGCGGGCTTCAGCTTCGGCTCAGGCCGTGCGACATCAGCATTGGAAAAGTCTTCCGCATTTTTGAATCGAGCGTTCCCTTTGCGGAGTGCTTCGCGGCTGAACAGAACACCTGCCCGTTGACGGCACAATGCCGGTTGCGTGGATTTATCTCCCGTGCGGTGGAAGCATTTTATCAAGAGCTCGACATGATTACGCTTGATGACCTTGTGAGTGGCAATTGCGGTTTGGAAGGCATTCTCAAACTTGCGCCACAGCGGCAAGGCACGTGCTGGGCAAAGGACAATGCCGAACCCGTTGTTGGCTGACTCAGGAAGACTTACCTCCCCGAACGCATGTGAAGTCTTTGGCGAGTCAGCGCCGAGTGCGACCGCTTCCAAGTTCCCGCAGTGCGCGTGGCCCCATGGTCCAATGAAATTATTCCGCTTAATTCCCGCTGCTCGCGTCAAACTTGGTTGACATAATGGCATATTGACATACCATTAGTTTCTGTGGCGTCGGGAGCGTGTATGAAAACGACAAGATCAGGACATTCGGATGAGGTTGTTGCAGGTCATGAGCGGTCTGCCGTGCGGCTTGATCCCAATGCCCGTGTCCCGCTTTACCACCAGATTTTCCTGATCCTGCGCAACCGTATATTCGGAGGCGAGGTTCAGTCCGGGGAGATGGTGCCTGGCGAGCAGGAGTTGGCCGCCGAATTCAATGTCTCGCGTATTACCGCCAAGCGCGCGCTCAACGAGCTTGCAAGTGCAGGGCTTGTGGTTCGCGAACGTGGTCGCGGAACCCGTGTACTCCATCGGCCCAAGGCGCCGGCTGTAACCTCGTCAATTGAGGGATGGCTTGAAAACATTTCGCTGATGGGCATTGCGACAGAAGCCCGTGTGCTGGATTTCAGTTACGTCGCCGCCAGCGAAGATATCGCTCATGCGCTTGAGATAGAGCCCGGTACCGACGTTCAGCACGCCGTGCGTGTGCGTAGTCTCGATGGTGAGCCGATGTCCTATCTGGTGACCTATGTGCCTGCCGATATCGGACGCCAGTATGATCGCGAAGATCTCGATACCAAGCCGTTGCTGCTGTTGCTGGAACTGGCCGGAGTCAAGGTGGCTTCGGCCCGTCAGACAATCTCGGCGACGCTTGCCGATTCAGAAGTTGCCAGTGCCCTGTCGGTTCATGCCGGCACTCCGCTGATCGAGGTCCGCCGCGTCGTTCGCGACAGTGCAGGCCGACCGGTTGAGTATATCCGGGTGCTGTATCGACCCGACGTCTATCACTTCGAAATGTCCATGAATCGCGTTCGCGAGAGAGAAGGCATGAGATGGGCGACGCAAAGCTCGTCACCGGTCCCGGCCGGCGACGCTGTAACAAATATAACCGGGGAACACTGAATCGACCAACGGTCGACCAAACAGGAGGCGAATGATGGCTGATACGAAGACAACAAAAACCAATTCTGCAGGGGTTCGCCGTCGCGAATTCCTCGCAACCGGAGCTGCCGCGCTCGGCGTCGGCGTTACGGGTTTCCCGGCAGTGCTGCGCGCCCAGGCGGCGGCAGTCAAGATCGGCCTGATCCATCCGGTTTCAGGTTTCATCGCGTTTTCCGGTTCGCAGTGCCGCGCCGGTGCGGAAATGGCGATTGCCGACATCAACGCGGCTGGCGGCATCAAGTCGCTCGGCGGTGCCATGCTGGAAGCAATGCTGGCTGACAGCCAGGGCAAGCCGGACATCGGCGCAGCCGAAGTGACCAAGATGACTGAAGCCGGTGTTCACGGCATCGTTGCCGGATATTCCTCGGCAATCTCGCTCGCCACCTCGCAGGAAGCGGCCAAGACCAACACGCCGCATGTTGTCGATGTCGGGGTTTCCGACAGCATCGTTACCCGCGGTCTGGCCAATACGTTCCGCTTCGGGCCGGGCTACGGCAAGGTTGCCGAGATGGCCGTCGCCAATCTCGACACCATTAACAAAGCGGCTGACTCACCGGCAAAAACTGCGATGATCGTCCATGAAGAATCGCTCTTCGGAACGGGTACCGCAGAGCTTCTGTCCAAGCAGCTGCCGGGCATTGGTATCGAAGTGGTTGACGTCATCAAGCACGCCAACCCGACGCGTGACTTCACCAACATCGCGCTGCAGATCAAGTCGAAGAAGCCAGACCTGATCATTCCGGCCAACTACTACAATGAGTATGTGCTTCTGGCCCGCACTCTGCGCCAGCAGAAGATCGAGGCAATGGGCATCTATTCTGTGCTGGGCGGGGCTGCGTCCAACCTTCAGTTCGTCGGTGAATTCCCTGAAGCCGCTGAGCTGATCATGGATTGCAATCACTGGTACGATCCGAAGTCGGACATTGCCCTTGCGCGCCGCAAAGCCGCCGAGGCGAAGGGCCTAGTCTACACCTACGAAGTGTTCCTGGCTTACAATGCTGTTGCCTTCCTCGCCGATGCCATCGATCGTGCAGGTTCGACGGATCAGGACGCCGTGAATGCGGCACTGGCTTCCTCGACCTGGGATCAGCATGGCATGCCTTATGGTCCGACCAAGATGGTCAATGGCCAGAATGAAGGGGCGCAGCCTGTCAACACGCAGGTACAGAAGGGCGCGATTGAAGTGATCTACCCAGAAGAGTTCGCTTCGGCTGAAACCGTCTTTCCAATGAAGATGTAGGTCGAGCGACCGACACCTACGGGCCGGGCGTACATCGCCCGCCCGATTTTTCCCATCCGGACCGCGGGCCAGCATGCCAGACAGCGCAATCATCATTCCATCGGTTCTCAACGGCCTGACCACCGGCGGGCTCTATGCTCTGGTGGCGCTCGGCCTGACGCTGATTTACGGCGTTCTGCACATCATCAATTTCGCCCATGGTGCGCTGCTGATGCTCGGGCTTTACGCAGTGTACTTTCTCAACGCGCAATTCGGCATTGATCCCTATGTGGCATTGCTGATCGTGCCTCCGGCTATGTTTGCGCTGGGCTACGCCTTGCAGCGCGGAATCATTGGCCGGGCCGGTCATGGCCGGGACGAAAACATCCTGCTGGTCACGCTCGGGCTTTCAATCATTATTGAAAACCTCGCGCTGTTCTTTTTCCGGTCCGACACACGGACTGTGGACACTCCCTATTCTTTTGATGTTGTCGAAATCTTCGGTGCCTTTCTGCCGTATCCCAAAGTCGTGGCCTTTGTCGGTGCTCTGGTGACGGCGGCTCTGCTCTGGCTGTTGATGAGCCACACTGATCTCGGCCGCGCCATCCGGGCGCTGGCCAAGGAGCGCAAGGGCGCGCAACTGGTCGGCATCAACGCCGATCACGTGTTTGCAATGAGCTTTGGTCTTGGCGTTGCCTGTCTCGGTGTCGCTGCATGCCTGTTGCTGCCAAGTTATTATGTCAATCCGCAGGTTGGCGGTGGTTTCGTGCTGATCGCCTTTACCATTGTCGTGCTTGGCGGCATGGGATCGTTTGTCGGTGCCCTGATCGGAGGCCTGATCATTGGCGTGGTGGAAGCGCTGGGAGGGCTGTTTCTGGGTGAGAGCCTCGGTCAGATCGGGATTTTCCTGATCTTCATCCTGGTGCTGATTTTCCGGCCGAACGGCCTGTTCGGAGCGAAGGCATGAAACCTGCTCAAAAACTGCTGATGCTGATTGTAGTCTTTGGCCTGATTGCCCTGGCGCCTTTGCTTATCACCCAGGAGTCGCTGCTTAATATTGTGATCATGACGCTTTATGCAGCGCTGCTGGGTCAGGCGTGGAATATCCTGGGCGGGTATGGCGGACAGGTCTCGTTTGGCCATGCAGCCTATTTCGGAACCGGGGCCTATACAGTGGCGGTACTGCAGGTGCAGTTCGGAATCAATCCATGGATCGGTCTTGCCGTAGGTGGTTTTGCCGCTGCAGCTGTCGGCGCGTTCATCGGCTTCTGTACGTTCCGCTATGGCATGCGCGGATCGTACTTTGCGCTGGTGACGCTGGCTTTCGCCGAGGTGTTGCGAATCCTTTCGAACTCGGTCGACTTCACCGGCGCCGGTGTGGGGCTGTTGATCCCGCTGGAGCGGAGTGCAGCCAATTTCCAGTTTCTCACCAAGGACGGTTTCTTCTGGGTAATCTGGGCCATGGCATTTGCCGCTTTCCTGACTGTCTGGAAGATTGGCAATTCCCGTTTTGGTGCGCAGCTGATGGCAGTGCGGGACAATGAGGATGCGGCGCGGGCACTTGGTGTTGATGCCTTTCGAGTGAAGATGGGTGCGATCATGCTCTCTGGTTTCTTCGCCGGTTTGGCTGGCGTATTCTACGCCCAGTATTATCTCTACCTCGATCCCCACATCGCTTATGGCGCGGCGATCTCGGTCGAAAGTCTGCTGGTGCCTATCATAGGTGGCATGGGGACGTTGTTCGGCCCACTTCTTGGGGCGGCCGCCTTGCACGGCCTGTCGGAGCTCTCGCGGGCGGTAATCGGTGATGCCCCGGGGATCAGTCTTGTGCTCTACGGCGTTTTGCTCGTTGTCATGGTGTTGTTCGTGCCGCGCGGGCTTGCCGGTCTGGCATCGCATCTGCGGGGCGGGAAACCTGCAACTAAGCAGACTGAAGAGGGCAAGGGCAATGCTTGAGATAAACGGCCTTTGCAAGAGCTTTGGCGGACTGCAGGCATCGCAATCGGTGACCCTGACCGTGCCGCAAGGTGGGATCACCTCGCTGATCGGCCCCAATGGCGCCGGAAAGACAACACTGTTTGCGCTGATCACCGGCTTTCACACGCCTGATTCTGGGACCGTCCGGTTTCTGGGGGAAGACATCACCGGCTTGCCGCCGGAGGCAATTGCGAAGCGGGGCATGATCCGCACCTTCCAGACGGTGCAGCCATTTGCCGGCCAAACCGTGCGGGACAATATTGCCGTTGGTGCATACCTTAAACTCAGACGCCGCACCGATGCGCTGGCCAAGGCCCAGGCCGTGGCCGAGCAGGTAGGGCTCGGCGACCGGCTCGACATGGATGCCGGAGCGCTGACCGTTGCAGGACGCAAACGGCTTGAAGTGGCCAGGGCACTGGCGACCGATCCGAAAATGATCCTGTTTGACGAGGTGCTGGCCGGATTGAATCCGTCGGAAATCCGCGATGTCATTCCGGTTATTCGCGCCATCCGCGATGCAGGCGTGACCATATTGCTGATCGAACATGTGATGCAGGCGGTGATGAGCCTGTCGGATTACACTTGGGTGCTGAACCAGGGCGCGATCATAGCGGAGGGACCACCGCGTGAGGTGGTGTCCAATCCCGGCGTTATCGAAGCCTATCTCGGCAAGGGTATGGCCGAACGCATTGCCAAGCGGGAGGCTGCCAGTGCTTGAGGTCAGCAATCTGCGCGCCGGCTATGGTGCGGTCGAGGTGTTGCGCGGCATCGATCTTTCGATCAGCAAGGGCGAAATTGTCACCCTGCTTGGCTCGAACGGCGTCGGCAAAACAACGTTCTCTGCTGTCGTCTCGGGACTGATGAAGCCCTGGAGCGGTTCGATTACCTTTGAAGGCAAGTTGATTGCCGGTCTGTCGCCACAGGCGATTGTTGATGAAGGGCTGATCCAGGTTCCCGAAGGTCGCCATGTTTTTCCCAACATGACGGTGCGTGAAAATCTCGAACTCGGTAGCTATCGGCGCGGCAAGGCCAACCGGACGCGCAACATCGAGCATGTGGCAGAAATTTTTCCGCGTCTGCGGGAGCGGTTTTCCCAAAACGCCGGTACCCTGTCGGGTGGCGAACAGCAGATGCTTGCCATCGGCCGGGGCATGATGGCCGAACCCTTGCTGCTTATTCTCGACGAGCCTTCGATCGGCCTGTCGCCATTGCTGGTCGAGGAGATGTTTTCGCTGATCAAGCAGCTCAACACCGACGGTCTGACGATTTTGCTGGTCGAGCAGAATGTGCTGCAATCGATGGAAATCGCCGACCGGGCTTTTGTGATGGAGAATGGCGAGATCAAATTGTCCGGTATCCCGGCGGACCTGATGGATGACCCGGAACTGCAGCGTTCCTATCTGGGGCTGGCATGATGGCTTCGACGTTGGCTCAAAAGATTATCGCGCGCGCTGCCGGACTGGAAAATGTCCGTCCGGGCGACGTGGTGACGGCTCGGGTGGATCTTGCGATGATCCACGATTCGGGTGGTCCGCGTCGTGTCGAGCCTATCCTTCAGGAGCTCGGCGTCGGCCTGTTCGACGCGTCGAAGGTGGTGCTGATTTCCGATCACTTCGTGCCGGGAGATACAGACGAGGGCGCGCATATTCTTGAACTGACCCGGCGCTGGGCCAAGGAGCGCAAGGTCGCGTTCCACGATGGTGAAGGCATCTGCCATGTGGTGCTGCCGGAGCGCGGACATCTGAAACCCGGCATGCTTGTTGTCGGTGGCGACAGCCATTCACCAACGGGTGGCGCTTTCGGGGCCTATATGTTCGGCATCGGCGCTACCGAAATGGCCGGCGTTCTGGCCACCGGTGAGATCTGGCTCAAGGTTCCCGGCACGATTTTGATTGAATGGCAGCGGAGACTTTCACCGGGTGTGCTCGCCAAGGACATCATGCTGGCGCTCTGCGGCCGGCTTGGCATGGATGGCGGGCAATATCAGGCGGTGGAATACACCGGTGAGGCGATTACAGCGCTGTCGATGCAAGAGCGTATGACCTTGTCCAACATGGCGGCAGAGCTTGGTGGGCAGGTCGGACTGATCGCCCCGGATTCAACAACTGAAGCCTATCTTGAAAGTGTTGGCGGATCAGCTGGAGACTGGCGCGGGCTTGTTACCGATCCGGGCGCTGAACTGGCTGCGCATCACGTCTTCGATGCATCGGCGCTTGAACCGCAGGTGGCTGCTCCGCATTCGCCCGCCAATGCCATGCCGGTGACACAGGCGCCCGATACCCGTTTCGATGTCGCCTATATCGGGGCCTGCACCGGGGCCAAATACGAAGATCTCAAGGGTGCCGCCGCGATTCTGCGTGGCCGCAAGCTGGCGCCGGGTATTGTATTGCGCGTCGCACCGGCTTCGATGCGCGACCAGCAGCGGGCTGCAGATGAAGGCATCATGCGTGTCTTCGAGGAAGCCGGTGCGCAGATACTTCCCAATGCCTGCGGTATTTGTGCCGGATACGGCACGGACCGGCTAGGCGAGGACGTCACCTGCATTTCCTCGACCGCGCGCAATTTCCAGGGCCGCATGGGTGCGACATCCTCAAAGGTCTGGCTTGCTTCGCCTCTGACAGTTGCAGCTTCCGCCATCACCGGACGCATTGCTGATCCGCGCGCGTTCCTGAGTGACGGGGAGGGCGCTGCATGAGCGGGCGGATCTTTCTTCTTGGCGACGATATCGACACAGACCAGCTGGCGCCGGGCCAGTATATGAAGGGCGGCCTCGACATGCTTGCGGCCCATTGCCTTGAATCGGCCCGGCCTGATTTTGCCGGATCGGTACAGCCCGGCGACGTGATTGTGGCGGGCAAGAATTTCGGTATGGGTTCGTCGCGCGAGCAGGCTGCCGAAGCCTTGAAGCATCTTGGCGTCGGGGGTGTCGTCGCCCGTTCATTCGCCGGAATTTTCTATCGCAATGCTCTCAACCTCGGTCTGCCGGTTCTGGTCGCGGATAACGTTGACGGGATTGCCGACGGTGATTCTGTGGTTCTGGATCCAGTCGCGGGTGAACTGCGGCTGACAGACAAAAATCAAACTGTCCGGCTTGAGCCGTTGCCGGACAATCTCAAGCCGATGCTCGCCGATGGTGGGCTGGTGCCGCATTTGAAAAAACGTTTCGCTGCGAAACGTGCAAAGGAGGCAGGCGCATGAGCCTGAAGCAACGGCTGGGCCGGCCGGAAATTCTGCTCGCACCCGGTGTCTACGACGCCTTGACCGGACTGATTGCAGAACAATCGGGCGCTGAAGCGGTCTATCTGTCGGGCGCATCCATTGCCTACACGCGTTTCGGACGGCCCGATATCGGGCTGGTGTCGATGAGCGAGGTGGCTGATACCATCGCGGCGCTGCGCGATCGGATTGCGCTGCCGATTATCGTCGATGCCGACAATGGATTTGGCAATGCGCTCAATGTGCAGCGCACGGTGCGGGTGTTCGAGCGCATGGGCGCCAATGCGCTGCAGCTCGAAGATCAGACCATGCCGAAGCGCTGTGGTCATCTCGACGGCAAGTCGCTGATCTCCAAGGGCGATATGGCGGGCAAGATCCGCGCCGCCTGCGATGCCCGCCAATCCGAAGAGACTTTGGTGATCGGTCGCACCGACGCCATCGCGGTTGAAGGGTTCGATGCAGCGATGGATCGGGCCGAGGCCTATGTGGAGGCCGGGGCTGACATGCTGTTCATCGAGGCGCCGCAATCGATGGACGAGATTCATCAGATTGTGAAACGCTTTGGTGGCCGTGTGCCGCTGATGGCCAACATGGTTGAGGGCGGCAAGACGCCGATCATCAATGCGGCTGGCCTGCAGGAACTGGGTTTCAGCTTCGTCATCTTTCCGGGCGGCATTGTGCGCGCCATCGCCGCCACCGCACGGGACTACTACGCCAATCTCGCGGCATCAGGCTCAAACGAGGCCTTCCGCAACCGCATGTTCGATTTCGCCGGGTTGAATGGCGTTATCGGTACGAATGATCTGCTCGCGACCGGCAAGCGCTATGATGGAGACAGCGACGCATGACGATTGATCCGGTCACACTGGCCATCCTCAAGGGCCGCCTCGAACAGATCGCCGACGAGATGGACGCGACACTGTTCCGCTCCGCGTTCAATCCGATCATTGCGGAGGCGCATGACGCCTCGCACGGTATCTATGACGCCAAGACCGGCGACACGCTGGTGCAGGGGAAATCCGGTCTGCCGATTTTCGTCGGCGTCATGGCGTTTGCAGTCAAGGCGGTGATCGACAAGGCGGCGAAACAAGGTGGCGTGCATGAAGGGGACGTCTGGATCTTTAACGATCCCTATGAAGGCGGCACGCATCTTTCCGATTTCCGGCTGGTCAAGCCGGTGTTCCGCGATGGCGAAGTGTTCTGTTATCTTGCGTCCGTCGGTCACTGGCACGATGTCGGCGGCAATGTGCCGGGCAACTACAATCCTGCCGCGACCGAATGTTTCCAGGAAGGCATGCTGATCCCGCCGGTCAAGCTCTATGACCGCGGCGAGTTCCGCCAGGACATTGTCGATATCCTGTCTGCCAACTCGCGGCTGCCGCTCTCGCTGTATGGTGACCTTAACGGTCAGATCAATGCGCTGCAGCTCGGCGAAAAGCGCATGAACGCTTTGCTCGACGAGTATGGCGACGCCAAGGTGGCCGACTGCATGGGCGAGCTGACGGCGCGTGCGGCGCAGATGATGCGGGCGCAAATTTCCAATCTGCCCTCGGGCACGGTCTCGGCGGAAGATTTTCTCGATAATGACGGCATCAATGACGAGCCGCTGAAGATCGCGCTCGATCTAATCATTGATGGCGACAAGATGGTGATGGATTTCTCGCGCTCTTCGCCAGCCTGCGCTGGTCCGGTCAACATCTCGCGGGCGACGACGATTGCTGCCTGTTATGTGGCGCTCAAGCACATCTTCGGGGATGTGCCGGCCAATGCCGGGGTGCTCGAACCGGTCGAATTTCGCATTGATGAAGATTCACTGTTGTCTGTTCGTGCGCCAAAACCGGTTGGCGGCTACACCGAGACGATCCTGCGATTGATCGACGTGGTGTTTCAGGCGGTGGCGCAGATTGCGCCCGAACCGGCGATGGCCTGCGCTTACGGCACCATCAACGCGCTGTCGCTGGCCGGCCACCGCGCCAATGGCCAGCGCTGGGTGATGTTCTCGTTCTTCGGCGGCGGCCACGGCGCGCATGGCGCAGGCGACGGGCTGAACCACGGCAATGCGCCGATCTCCACGGCCACGATCCCGCCGCTGGAAATTCTCGAGGCGGCCTATCCGGTGAGGTTTACACAGTGGGCTCTCAGACCGGATTCCGGGGGAGCGGGCGAATATCGCGGTGGTCTCGGAGCGATCTACGAGATCGAGCTTCTGGAAAAGCAGGCTGACGTGTTCCTGTTCGGCGAGCGCGGGCGGTTTCCTCCGCCCGGCGTCGTTGGCGGCGGGGCAGGTGCCCTGAACACATTCCACTACCAGCAGGCGGATGGCGAGCATGTGCCGCCAATGGCGTCGAAGATTGTCGGTGTCCACATTGATCGTGGCCAAAAGCTGCGGCTGGAAACGCCGGGTGGCGGCGGTTACGGCCACGCCCTCGAGCGAAACCCTGAAAGCGTCGCGCGCGATTTGCGCCTGGGCTACATCACGGCTGAGCACACCGAGGCCGATTATGGCGTCGTGATCGGACCCGATGGGTCCGTCGATGAAGCCGCCACACGAGATCTGCGCGCCCGGGAGACAGCCCAATGACACGTCCAGCCTATGTAATCGGCGTCGATGTCGGCGGCACCTTTACCGATGTCTTCATTCTGGACGAAACCAGCGGTCAGGTGTTCACCGCCAAGGTGCCTTCCACCCGCGGTGACCAGTCGAAAGGCTTTGTCGAAGGCATTGCCAGCAAGGTCGACGATTTTGCCGACATTTCCACGGTCGTGCACGGCACGACGGTTGGCACCAACGCGCTGCTTGAGCGCAAGGGCGCGCGTACCGGCATCATCACCACCGAAGGCTTTCGCGATGTGCTGGAAATGCGCCGGCGCGACCGGCCGACCACCTGGGGTCTGAAAGGATCCTTCACCCCTGTGGTGGAGCGGCCTGATCGTGTCGAAGTCAGCGAGCGGGTGCTGGCAGACGGCACCGTGCTTAAGGGCGTTGACGAAGCGCAGGTCAAGGTCCGCGCGACTGAACTCGCTGACGCCGGCTGCGAGGCGGTCTGCGTTTTCTTCATCAATGGCTACGCCAACAACGACAACGAAATGCGTGCCGTTGAAGCGGTTCGTTCAGTCTGGCCCAATGCCTATGTCACGGCAGCAACCGAAATCCTGCCAGAAATCCGCGAATTCGAGCGGTTGTCGACAGCGACGCTGAACGCCTATCTGCAGCCGGTTGTCTCCTCCTATCTCGATAAGCTGGAAAAGGGGCTTGAGGCCAAGGGCTTTGCCGGCGATATTTTGATCGTGCAGTCGAATGGCGGGGTGATGTCAATCGACATGGCCAAGCGCTATCCGGTGAAAACCGCGCTGTCGGGTCCGGCTGCCGGCGTGATCGCCGCCACCGCGATTGCCAAGGCTGCGGGCTTTGACAACATCATCACCTGCGACATGGGCGGTACCTCGTTTGACGTGTCGCTGGTTGCCAACAATGAAGCAGCGCTTGCAGCCCAGACCGCAATTGATTTTGGCATGGTGGTCCGCACGCCGATGATCGAGATCACCACGATCGGCGCCGGCGGCGGCTCCATCGCGTCGCTCGACAAGGGCGGGTTGTTGCAGGTTGGACCGGAATCGGCGGGTTCTGATCCCGGCCCTGTCTGCTACGGACTCGGCAATGACCGCCCGACGGTCACCGACGCCAATGTGGTGCTCGGCCGCATCAATCCCGACCGCCCGATTGGTGGCAAGCTGGCCCGGCTCGACGTCGAGGCTGCCCGGCGCGCCATCGACACGCATCTGGCTAAACCGCTCGGCCTGTCCATCGAGCAGGCGGCGGAGGCGATCCTGCAACTCGCCAATGCCAAGATGGCTGGTGCGATCCGTCTGGTCTCGATCGAGAAGGGCCATGATCCGGCGAAGTTCTCGGCGATGCCATTTGGCGGCGGTGGCGCGCTGCACACCGGTGCCTTGATCAAGGAAGTCGGTCTTGCCTCAGCGCTGGTTCCGCGCTTTCCGGGCGTTACCTCGGCGCTCGGCTGCGTTGTGGCCGATATGCGCCACGACCGGGTGCAGACGGTCAACCGGCTGCTCGACCAGATCGATGCTGCAGAGCTTGGTGCAGAAATGGTACGCGTCGGTGACGAGACCGAAGCGCTGCTGGAAAACGCCGGCGTCGCCTTTGCCGGCGTCGACCAGGTGGTCGAGCTCGACATGCTCTATCTCGGCCAGACCCATACGGTGAATGTCTCGATCGACATTCCGCAAGCGGGGCTGACGTCTCAGGGAATCCGAGAGGCCTTCGAGACAGCCTATCGCGAGGCCTATGGCCGGCTTCTCGATGGAATCCCGATGCGGGTGATGAATTACCGGATTGCGGTGATTGGCCGCCGGCCCAAGCTGGATATGGCGGTGTTCGCTCCTGTTGACGGCAAACCGGCAGATGCCTGCCGGATCGGTACGCGTCAGGTTTTTGCTGATGGAATCTGGCACGAAGCCGGGGTCTATGAACGCCTGCAGCTTGCCGTTGGTGCGTCGGTTGCCGGACCGGCACTGCTCGAACAGGCAGACACTACGATCTTCGTCGATCCCGGCCTCGTTGCTGTGGTTGATACCTTCGGCAATCTCGTCATCACGCCCGGTCGTGTTCAGGGAGCCTAGACAATGTCAGCGACCAATTTCGATCCGACCCGCACAGGCCTGCTGATTGTCGATCTTCAGAACGACTTTCTTCATCCGGATGGCGCCTATGCGCGCGGCAACCAGAAGAGTGCCGATATTGCTGCGCTGCCTGAACGGGTGTTGCCGGTTGCCAAAGCGCTCAGGCAGAAAGGCGGCTGGATTGTTTCTTCGCAGTTCACGCTGGTGCCGGGGAAGGGCGGCGAGCCGTTCATCTCGCCGCATCTCAAGCAGATCCGGCCGTTCCTGAGCAAGGGCGACTTTGCGCCCGGCAGCTGGGGGCATGCGCTGGTGGACGAGTTGCAGCCGGCCGATCTGTCGGTGGAGAAAGTGGCATATTCCGCCTTCTACATGACGCGGCTTGAATGGGTGTTGCGCAAGGCTGGCATCGATACGCTGATGGTTTGCGGCATAGTCACCAATGGCGGCGTCGCCTCGACCGTGCGCGACGCGCATGTGCGGGATTTTTCGACCTATGTGCTGAGCGATGGCTGCGCGGCTTTCTCGCGCGAAACCCATGAACGGGCCATCGGCGACTTGTCGACTGTGGCCAAAGCCATAACCTGCAGCGAGGCGGCAACTCTGATTAAGGGAGCCTGACATGAGCGGCGGCCAGATCTCGTGGAATATGCCTGGGCGTATCGACGCCGAGGCCGATGTCGTCGTCATTGGCGCCGGTGCCTGCGGTCTGGTCGCGGCGCTGCGGGCCAAGGCTGCCGGCGCCGAGGTTATCGTGCTTGAACGCGACGCTTCACCTTCCGGTTCCACGTCGATGTCGTCCGGCTTTGTGCCTGCGCCTGGGACCTGTTTTCAACGGGGAATTGGCGTTGCCGACGACACACCGGACCGTTTCGAGGCTGACATTCTTGCCAAATCCAAAGGAAAGTCGGTTGCCGCTCTTGCCCGGCTTGCCAGTGTCAGCATTGGGCCGGCGCTCGAATGGCTGGCGGATGCGCACGGGCTTGAGTGGATCGTGCTGGATGATTTCCTTTATCCTGGCCATTCGCGGCACCGGATGCACGCGGTTCCCGAAAAGACCGGCGTGGCGCTGGAAGCGCGATTGCTTGCCGCTGTCGAGGCGGCGGAGATCCCGGTTGTCACCGAAGCGCTTGTCACCACTTTATATTCCGATGGCGGGGGCCAAATCGCTGCGGTCGGGATCACCCGGCCCGATGGCGCCACGGAAGTGCTCGGTTGCCGCGCGCTGGTGCTCGCCTGCAACGGCTTTGGCGGCAACTCCACGCTGGTTCGTCAGCATATTCCCGAAATTGCCGATGGTCTTTATTATGGGCACAAAGGCAACACCGGCGATGCGCTCACCTGGGGGCAGGCTCTGGGCGCCCGGGTCGAACATGTGTCAGGCTATCAGGGGCACGGCTCACTGGCCCATCCGTACGGCATCCTGATTTCCTGGGCGTTGATGATGGAGGGCGGCATCCAGGTCAACAGCGAGGGGTCACGCTTCTCCAATGAGCATGGCGGCTATTCCGAGCAGGCGGTCAATGTGCTGGCGCAACCGGGCGGCACCGCCTGGAACATCTTTGATGCCCGTCTGCATGTCTTCGCCAAGGGGTTTCCGGACTATCAGGAGGCAATGGCAGCGGGTGCCATTCGTGAGGCTGCCGATGTGACTGAGCTTGCCCGCGTCACCGGTTTGCCGGAAGCGGCGTTGGGTCGGACGCTCTCGGAAGTGGCAATGGATCAATTCGGCAAGGCCCCCGATCCGTTTGGCCGGGATTTTACCGGCAAGCCGGTGCTGGCTGCACCGTATTATGCGGTGAAGGTTACGGGGGCGTTGTTTCATACGCAGGGTGGTTTGATGATTGATGATCAGGCGCGCGTGTTGCGTGAAGATGGTACGCCGTTCGCAAATCTGTTTGCCGGTGGCGGGGCTGCCTGCGGGGTGTCCGGCCCCGACGTGTCAGGCTATCTCTCCGGTAACGGCTTGCTGACCGCCATCGGCTTCGGATCCATTGCCGGTGCTTCTGCCGGCACCTTGGCCGTGTTTGGCTCAATTGCGAAAGATCCGGTTTGAGTTCATTCTTGAAGCACGGTCATCCAACCCGGACGCATCAAACCGATGCGGCGCTTACTTTTGATTATTGTTCGCAAAGCTGGCGCGAAACCGCTCGTTGAGCCGGGAGACCGCCCTCTCGGGCTCCATGTGCCCCCGCAACGTATCAGCGACGATTTCCGATCCTTCTTCCTGAAACAGCATATAGCCGTCATGGCGCGGCCGCAGCCATGCGGTCTCGTGTGTCAGCCGCGTATTGTAATAGGCGTCGAGGGTGGCTGCTTTGACTGTTGGATTGCTCCAGGCCAGTGTGTTGCCTGGCTGGCCGTTTGCCTCGGCGTAAAGGCCAGACTGGCACTCCGCGCCGGCCAACCACAAGGCGAACCCAGTGCAGAGTTTTTGGTGCGGGGTTTTGGACGAGATGGCTATTCCGGTGCCGCCAAGGGCCGAGCCCAAAGGCCCGTTACGGCCCAGCTCCGGCATGTCGGTAAAGCTGATGCGATTGGCACGGTAGCCGTCATTGGCGTAGCCCTTGTAGAGATAGACAAGAGGCGAGAGATGGTAGCGATCGGATCGAGACAGTTCATCCAGAACCGCTATCGGGTCCATGGTGTAAAAGGCTTCATCCATATGCCGGGCAACGGCGCGGAGTTGCTCGAAAACCCGGAGACCGGTTTCGATGTCGATGAGATCCCCATAGCTTGTGGCGCAGGGGCGGCCGAGATTGGCAGCCAGCGTGTAGAAATTCATCAGTACATGCGGCGACCGCAAAGGCCAGATGACATAGCCGTCCTCGGCCTTGCGGATCACGTCGCTCCAGCGCTCGACCCGGGGTGAAAGGTCGGCGCGGTGGGCCTGCACCTGGGTCGCGGCATCAATCGGCAAGGCCGAGGAGGGTGGTGTCCCCAGCTACATGACGATGTGCTGTTCGTGTCGACGCCTGTGAACATGGATGAAAGGGAACCCGGGAATCTTTCCCTGTCATGGCCATGGAGTGGGTGAACAGGACAGGGTTCCTTGCGTTTCATTGGCACGGAGCACCGTTTCTGTCCGGCAAGTGCTCTATTGTGGAACGCTGAGGGTGCAGGCTGAAAAGATGGTTTCTTGGCCGGGTTTGGAAAATCATGATCCTTGCCGTGCGGAAAAGCGCCGGACCGTCTGTTCAAGGATTGTGCCGGGCGTTCGGTCATTTTCTGGATATCAGCGGCAATCCGCGGAATGCCGGGCATTTGAGATGCGGATTTCCGCGATTTTCCAAATGGTCAAAAAAAATGACAGATTTGTAAAAAAGGCTGTTGACTCATTGGGCGGGTGGCCCCTATAAACCGCTCACACAACGAGGGCGGCGCGCCGCTGGCGCCAACGAGTTCGCCCTCAAGTTAGCAAAGAGCGCC
>Ga0163215_100473_pt1 | contig 66519 bp, 56 predicted proteins | sample SynspAceP_FD_185934 | JGI IMG/M metagenome (GOLD analysis project Ga0163215, IMG submission 185934) | Saline lake microbial communities from Ace Lake in Antarctica - Synechococcus sp. Ace-P (Hybrid Assembly) | ecosystem: Environmental > Aquatic > Non-marine Saline and Alkaline > Saline | place... | reverse complement strand
TGAATCCGTGCAAGAGGTAGTCAACGACAGTCGTTTAAAATATCTACCATGGGTTTTGTTGTCGCTAAGCTGGGTGGGGTTTATCGCTTATGTTGTGTGGCAAGCTAGTTAACTGCTGATTGTCTGATATTTTAAAAAAGCGGGCTTAGATTTGAGCTGACAGAACGAGCGAAGAATAGTAGCGGAGAAAATAGATACTAGCTGCAGTAAAAAAAGGCTATTAAGACAGCCATCATAAAAATACTATTAAGACAGAATACTATTTAGACAGCCATCATAAACTGGCAAAAAAACAGGTTTGAACTATGCTTTAAATGTTCACACAACCACGGATGGTCTGTCATGCCGCAATCTCGCCAAAGCCAAATCAGTCTTATTGATACCCCTTATTATCACTGTGTCTCGCGCTGTGTTCGTCATTCTTTTTTGTGTGGCCGAGATACTGTTACCGGCCAAAGCTATGAGCACCGCCGCGGCTGGGTAGAGGCGCGTTTATTGTTTTTATCATCCCTCTTCGCGATTGATATTGCGGCTTATGCGGTGATGAGTAATCACACGCATGTGGTGGTGTATGTGGATAAAGCGCGGGCTGAAAGTTGGTCAGTGGAAGAGGTGCTTAGGCGCTGGCATGGTTTATACAAAGGGACATTGTTAACACAGAAATACGCTCGCCATGACGAATTAAGTGAAGGTGAGCAACTGAGCTTGAATGAAACGGTGAATATTTATCGCCAGCGTCTATACGACATCAGTTGGTTTATGCGCAGCCTCAATGAATATATCGCCCGTGAAGCGAATAAAGAAGATGAATGCACTGGCCGATTCTGGGAAGGGCGATTTAAATCACAAGCCCTGTTAGATGAAAGTGCAGTACTCGCCTGTATGGCCTATGTTGATTTAAACCCTATTCGCGCCAATATGGCAACCACACCTGAAACCTCACATCACACCAGTATTCAACAGCGCATTAAGGCCTCACTCAGCGGTGAGCAACCCACAACACTCATGCCTTTTATCGGTCATCATCGACACGATATGCCCAAAGGCATTGCTTACAGCCTAAGAGATTATTGCGAACTGGTAGATTGCACAGGCCGCTCTATTCGAGACGATAAAGCCGGGCATATTGAGCACCACCATAGCCCAATATTGCAACGCTTAGGGATTAACGATGAGCAATGGTTAACCTTAACCACGGAGTTTGAACAACACTTCAGCAGAGCAGTGGGTAGCGAGCAGATGCTGCAACAATACAAAAATAATACCCACCATCAACGCATACGAGGCATGAGTCAGGCTAAAGCCTTATTACAACGCGCCTAAGCTGAATAACCTCGTATAAAAAATACGCAACAACACCCAGTTGTTCAACAAGGCTGCTCTAAGTTTAGGGTTGAGCGCTAAATTTAGCCTCTCCTGCCATTTTTCAGACTAAATCAGACTTTTCTAATACGCAAACGAACTATTGCGGCTAACTCTTTTTATTTTTTGGGGAGGGATTGGAGTAAACATGGGTTGTGTTTTTATTATGGCTGTCATAATACTATTGCTTTGGAAAGCGAGTTGTGCAAGATACTTGTATTATACTGGGCCTCGAGAATTTAAAGAAAAAGCCGCAGAGTTGTTCAAAGTTGTCTATATTGAAAAACTCAATATAGACAATGGGTAAGCTTGATATGGATGTTGAAAAATTGAATGTTGTGGATGCGACTGAAGTGTCAGCGTTGTTAACCTATGTATCAAACAAAGGGCTTGATGTTTCAACTGACATTCTTGGCCCCCTATATGCGCATATTGCTCATCACGATTTATTAGAAAATAAGCACGAAAGTAAAGCACAACTTTCGGCAATTGATGGCGCATTAAATGTTCATCAAGCTTATGCTAAACTCACAAAATTAAGCTATCCAGTGACAGGGAAAACAATACTGCATTCAAGGCACTATCGAGAATCTGTCAACGGTATAAAGCGTTGTGCCCTAATATTTTTAGCTATAGCGCTAATAACCTCCGTTCTCGGCTTGTATTTGGAGAGAACTTCAGTGGTTGATAACATATTTTGCTTATTCATTCTTAACTTACATACCTATGTGTTGTCGCCTCTTTCACCTATATTTTGGGGGGGATTAGGTAGTTGTATATTTTTATTAAAACGTTTTTCTGATATTGCAGCAGACCGAACCTTTGATTCTGACTTTATTGGGGGGTGGCAAACTAGAGTTCTATTGGGGGCTATACTAGGTGGTGTTATCCAATTTGTTTTTGATCCGGGCTTTATTATTGACTCAGGGGTGAATGAAAATGCATTAGCATTTTTAGTTGGAGTGTCGGTTAAAGTATTTTATGGCGCTCTAGAAAAATTAATCGATGCAATTGCGGAAAAGTTAAACCTTAACGCAATTAGAAGAAATAAAGCCGAACAAAACTCTTTTTCAGAATCTTTAGTCAAAAGAATTGCTGCAGGAAATTTAACAGAAGAGCAACGTCAGGCATTGCTAGCCTTATTGGATGCTGAACAATTTAAAAAGTGAGTTTATCGAGGAGGGATTTAGTTGCTTAGTATTATTGCTTAAATGTGCTCAATCATTGGATTAACTGGGCCGTTCTATTAGCGAGTAGCTCAAAAAACTATTTTTGTCTATCATTAAACGCTTCAAAATTAGACATAGGCGCATTAGTTAGATCCTCAGTGTATTTTGCTTCTTTTTCTAAGGCTTCTAGATCTTTGATAATCAGTTGATTACGTTTTTTGTCAATGGTGCCTGCTTTTTTCCACTGCTGTAATTGTTTGTTAATCACTTGCCTTACTGAGCCAGCCATACGCGCTAAGGTTTCATCGTTTAAACCATTGACTAAATGATGCTGATGCTCTGCTTCTTTTGTGCCGTTATAAAACTTAATTTTATTAATGTGCTCTAAAATAATGCGGCTTAAACGGGTGGTGACATCGTGCAGCACTAAGCTACTTGCTTGCTGTTCTTTTTCACGCATTTTTTTAGCCAAATAAGGCATGAATTGCTGGTTAAATTGAGGATTGCTCCATAACCACTGGCGCATTGTATCAAGTTTGACTGAAAGCAGTTTTACTGTGGTTAAGGGAGAAATAATCACCTTATGGGGTTGGTCGTCCAGTAGTACCATTAAGTCAAAGCAATCGCCTGCATACAACATATCTAAGGTCGCTTCCCGACCTGTTTCAGGGTTGCTTTGTTTTATTTCTACTTGTCCTTCAATCACGACAAAAAAACGTTTTGTTAATATGTCTGAGTTAATGTAATCGTCTTTGTGCCATTCATTAAGCTGAAATTCTTGTTGAAAGTCTTCAATTAATTTGGCTGGCAAATCGGTAAATAGAGTGGCTTGTTTAACCAATGCCGGACTGGCTTTTTGCGGCGATTGGGAGACATTTTGATGCATAAATAAAATGATTTAGGCTGTGATGTAGTGAGTATTTTTATTCTACCTAGTTGTCACGGCATAGCAAAAGCTAATATGGATTTCAATCATCTAAGATTCACTCCTTGTTTTATGATTTTTTGATTTATACATGTAAACACTAAATAAAAAAATTAATGCTGACTGTCATATTTGTGACAGCAGCAATATCTCAACCTCCCTATTATAGCGCCACTAACAAAGCATCCAAGGCTAAGCCAAGGTTGTTTAAGTGGTCAACTGCTTACTGGGCATATCCTTGCAGGGTAACGCATACCGGGTATTGCATACCGGGTATCGCATACCGGGCAAATCCATAAGCCTCAGACCTTTTTATAAGTTTCTTTTTAACTACAGGTGACTATTATGACGAAGATTATTGGTATTGATTTAGGTACAACAAATTCATGTGTCGCGGTGATGGAAGGCGGCAAAGCAAAAATTATAGAAAATGCTGAGGGTAGCCGCACAACGCCTTCGATTGTGGCCTATGCAAACAACGAAACCCTAGCGGGGCAATCAGCAAAAAGACAAGCCATTACTAACTCCAAAAATACATTATTTGCGATTAAGCGCTTAATTGGGCGTAAATTTGACGACAAAGAAGTGCAAAAAGATATTACCTTAGCACCCTATAAAATTGTTAAAGCAGATAACGGTGATGCATGGGTTGAAATCAATGGTAAAACACTGTCGCCACAAGAAGTGTCAGCCCAAATTCTACGTAAATTGAAAAAAGATGCGGAAGATTATTTAGGTGAAACTGTAACCGACGCGGTTATTACCGTACCGGCTTATTTTAATGATTCACAGCGCCAAGCAACTAAAGATGCAGGTAAAATTGCAGGCCTTAATGTGATGCGTATTATTAATGAACCCACCGCTGCAGCATTGGCTTATGGGGTTGATAAAAATAGTAAAGCTGACCAAAAAGTGGTGGTGTATGACTTAGGTGGCGGTACCTTTGATATTTCTATTATCGAAATATCCAATGTAGATGGTGAAAAACAATTTGAAGTATTAGCCACCAACGGCGATACCTTTTTGGGCGGTGAAGATTTTGATTTACGCTTAATCAACTACCTCGTTGATGAATTCAAAAAAGACAGTGGCATTGATATTAAAAATGACTCATTAGCCTTGCAGCGTATTAAAGAAGCGGCTGAAAAAGCTAAAATTGAATTGTCATCTGCAATGCAAACTGAGGTGAATTTACCTTATGTTACGGCTGATGCCAGTGGTCCTAAACACTTAAATGTTAAAGTGACTCGAGCGAAATTAGAGTCATTAGTTGAGGCTTTAATCACTAGTACCATCGCTCCTTGTGAGCAAGCACTTAAAGATGCTGGCTTAAGTAAAAGTGATATTGACGAGGTTATTTTGGTCGGTGGTCAAACACGGATGCCAAAAGTGCAAGAAGCAGTAAAGACCTTCTTTGCTAAAGAGCCACGTAAAGATGTCAACCCAGATGAAGCTGTTGCCTTGGGCGCTGCCATTCAATCAGGTGTGTTGTCTGGTACGGTTGATGATGTATTACTGCTGGATGTCACGCCATTATCACTGGGTATTGAAACCTTAGGTGGTGTGATGACTAAGCTGATTAAGAAAAATACCACCATACCAACACGAGCGTCTGAAGTGTTCTCAACGGCTGAAGATAATCAAGCAGCGGTAACCGTGCACGTATTGCAGGGCCAGCGAGAAATGGCGACAGATAATAAATCCTTAGGTCAATTTAACTTAACGGATATTAAGCAAGGGCCACGAGGTTCGGTACAAGTTGAAGTTACCTTTGATATTGATGCCAATGGAATACTTAATGTATCAGCCAAAGACAAATCAAGCGGCAAGGAGCAAAGTATTAAAATTACCGCCGCCAGTGGTTTAAGCGAAGATGAAATTAATCGTTTGGTCAAAGATGCTGAAAAACATGCGGGTGAAGACAAGCTTAAACGTGAGTTAGTTGAGCAACGTAACCAAGCAGACCAATTAATCCATACGGTGCAAAGCTCGATGACGAGTTTGGCTGAGGAGCAGCAAACCCAGTTTAGTACTTTAATCGAACAATTAAAAATGGCCGTTAATGGTGACGACAAAGCCGCGATTGAAATGCGCCAAAAGGCCTTGCAAGATACTTACACTAACATTATGCAAGCTGCGCAATCACAGCAACAAGGGCAATCAGCAGCGGGCCAGCATCAAGCTGATACTGCTAAAAAGAGCGCTAACGACGATGTGATTGATGCTGACTTTGAAGATGTCAGCAACGGTTAAGCATTAGATGATTGAAAATATGGCAATACGCCTCTAATTAAACGTATTCAATCAAATCCCAAAAACCTCTAATAGCCCCTATTGGAGGTTTCTTTATTGCTAGGTCAAAAAAAAGCAACACAAGAAAAAGCGATTGAACCATTGAGGACGCAAAGCGTTTGGTTGCACGAGGGAAAGTAAAAAATGATAGTTAATAAACCTACAAGAGAAAATAAATTTTTGTTAACAGATATCCTATTCTTTTTCTTGGTGAACTCGAGGTCCTCTGCGGTAAATATTTTTGCTTGTATCTAAGATCTGAATTTTTTAGCTACGACAACTCATCTGTTGACTACCGCAATATTAAGTTTTAGTGCGATGGGTTTTGGATTAGCCGCAAGTCACGATACACTAGGCCGCTGAGTGTTTTTAAATAGTAAAGGAAAAATAAGCTTGTGAATATTTTGCTAAAAGTTGTCTTGGTAATGGGTTTGATTACCCCGGTTTTTGCTGCCACAGAGCCAGCGACTAATTTGTCGGCCGAAATGTCAGCTCGAATCATTGAAAGTGCAAATGTGCAAGCTGCAGATAAGTTTGATGACTTTTTGACTCAATTATTGTCATCAACAATTATTAGTCAACAAGAGGCTTTGAGCACTGCCATCAAAAAGTATCAGGCCAAAGAAACCCTGCAAGACATTGAATTACATCAATTACAGCGTTTGTTAGGTTTGTATACTAGGCTGAAATACGGCCAAGATGCCATGCAGATGCTGGCGCAGTTGGTTGCTATTCCTACCTTTAGAGTTGATGGTATAGAGCAACATGATAATCCTCAATTTCATAAAATGGCGGCTGCGTTGGCCAATATTGCAAAAGACTTCAACTTAGCCTTTCGAAACATCGACGATCGCATTTTTGAAGTCTCTATTAAAGGTAGTTCAGAAGAAGTGGTTGGAATTCATGCTCATGCTGATGTGGTGCCTGTCACTCCGTCGTTATGGGTGTTAGAAGATGGCACTAAACTCGACCCTTTTAAACTCACCTTGATTGGCGATCGCATGTATGGGCGGGGCACCGAAGATGATAAAAATGGCATAGTGGTGTCTTTGTACGCCATGAAAGTGATCCAAGAAGAAAATATTCCTCTGTTACGCAATTTTAATTTATTGATTGATACCACCGAAGAAACCTCTTCTGAAGCGATACCCTATTATTTTGCCCGCAACCCCACGCCTAATTATAACTTGGCATTGGATGGCGGTTATCCAGTGGTGATCGCCGAAAAAGGTTCGGGTGGCGTAATGTCTACCTTTCCAGTGCGCGTTGGGCAAGCTAATAAATCTGCTAAGGCTGAAATAGTTGGCATCACCGGTGGTTTAGCCATCAATCAAATTCCTGCGGCCAGTGTGGCCAAAATTACTAGCCCAGACGCGGCAGCGCTGGTGAGCACTTTAAATCAATGGGGTAGTCAATTTGTTGCTGCCAATGGTGATAATTTTTCAATTAGTGCTAAGGCCACAGCATTTGGACTTGAACTGAGTGTTAAGGGCATTTCTGCTCACTCGTCTGAACCGGATTCTGGTGTTAATCCGGTGTCCCGTATGTTTGCGTTTATTGACTATGTGCAGCAGCAAGACGCTATTTTTAAGTTCAATCATATTACCGATGCCGCTGAGTACATTGCTACGAATTGGGGACTGGGCTTTCTTGGTAAACACCTTGGTATTGATTTTTCTCATGATTTTATGGGACCACTGACTAACTCAGTAACTTTTATTCAACTTGACGATGCTATTTTACAAGTAGGGGTTAATTTACGTATTCCTGTAGGGCGGGATGTGGACAATTTAAAACATGATATTTCGCAAAAGTTAGCTATCTGGCAGGCAGCCAGTGGCGTGGATGTTGATTTTAAGATTGCTGTGCGTGAACCTATGTATCGTAATCCTGAAGGGCAGTGGGTTAATGCCTTGTTAGATGTGGCTACAGAAAACTTATCGATGCCCCGGGAATTCGGCTCATCTAACGGCGGCACATCAGTACATAATTTACCCAATGGTGTTCAGTTTGGCTTAGCCATGCCAGATGAAAAATACTCAGGTCATAATGCCAACGAATTTAAACGGGTTGAGCAGTTTTTGCTCGATTTGCAAATTATCACTGAAATGATTGTTCGAATAGGACAAATACCAAGCTTGGAGTGATGTTTTGGTAATGTCGACTTTTATGCCCTTTTTGACGCCGGGGTTTGCTTTGAAAAGCAAAATCTTACTGCGGGGCATGCCCCTTATGCTTTGGTTATTTGCATACTCGGCGCACAGCGCTGAATTAAAGGTTTATATAGCGGAGTATCCCCCTTTTCAGGTTTTGAGTGAAAAGGGCGATCACAGCGGTTTTTCCATAGAGCTGTTTAAAGAAATAGTTAAATTAACTCAACTTGAGGTGGAATATATACCAGTGCCATGGGTAAGGGCACAGGCCCTTGTCGCTGAGCAGGCCAATAGTTTGCTATTTACTATGGCAAGAACAACTGAAAGAGAGAAGTTATATACATGGGTCGCAACCATTTACCGGGTTAATGAAGGGGTGTTTGCACTTAAATCTAGGAACGATATCAGTGTTAAGGCCTTAGACGATGTTCATCAATACTCTATAGCCTTGCCTCGAGCGGATGTGTCGATAAAAACCTTGAATATTTTCCCCGACCACACCCAGAGTGTTTATATCGTAGAACACCAAGAGCAGTGTATTAAAATGCTCAATTTAGGCAGGGTTGAGTTAAATTATAACAATGATGTTGGTTTTTTTATTGCCGCTCGGATGTTGGGATTTACTCCGGACCATTTCACTCAAGTGTTTGTTACGGGACAGACTGAAATGGGCATTGCTGCTAATAAAAATAGCAATCCTGAAAGTTTGCGCGAAATTCGCCAGGCCATCACCAGCCTTAAGCAAAATGGGGTTTATGACCAACTTCAGGCTAAGTGGTTTGCTGAACTTAGACCTTACTAGTTTAAGTAGACTAAGTGAAATGGGCTTGTAATTGCATCATCAGGTGTAACTTTGCGGGTGTTTAGTCTCTATTATAAACCAAAAAGAAAACCGCTTTTCAGCGGTTTTCTTTATTAGATAAAGGGCAAGTGTTACTGCAAGTTTTTCTTGGCTTTCATTGCCTCGGCAATAGCCGGAATATCTTCCGCATTCGTTAAATACTGTGGTTCTATTCTGCGTTGGGATTGCTGTTCATATGCGTAGGCATAAGCCAGAATATTAGCATCAGCGTTTTTAGTACCGATAAAAGACAAGTTGACCGATAGTGAACGGATTTCACCCATGGGTACCGTCGCGTGAGGGTAACCTGCTTGTGCAGCATAGGAGCCATAACCAGGCCAACTTTGCGGCCAGATGTCGCCATTGATAGGATCTACTCTGGGTACAACGGGACCTGTTGGCGCAATCAATACACTTACATCATATTCTTGTAACAGTTTATCAATACCATCTTGGCGCGTTGCTTGTTGTACTGTTGATACCGCTGTCTGGTAGGCCTCACTTTCGAGGGACTCCATTGCCTGTGAAGCAACTAAAATACTTTGATCAAACAAAGCCAATTCGACATCAGCGTTGGTTTGATTGAAGTCTATTAGCTCTTGCAATGTGCGAGTTTTGACTTGTTCTGCTGAGGTTGAGGCAAGATACGCATTTAAGCCTTCTTTGAACTCATATTTTAATATGTCATAGCCCATCTTACCTAAACCTTCGGGCGCTTTGGGGCGTTCATCGATGTTGACTAAAATGGCACCGGCCGCTTCCAAATCGAGTCGGGCTGTGTCGAAATGCTGCTTAATTTGACTTGAGCTTCCCGTGGCAAAATTAAGAACGCCAATACGAATACCCTTAAGTGCGTCTTTACTTAGCCCCGCGGTGTAGTCGGTATCAGGCGTAGTAGTAGCCATGGCATTCATCATCATTGCGGCACCTTTGACTGTTTTTGTCATTGGCCCAGCCGTGTCCTGTGAGGCCGAGATTGGAATAATATACGCTTGCGGCACGATACCTACGGTTGGCTTGAAACCCACAATACCATTGGCATTCGACGGGCATGTAATAGAACCATTGGTTTCTGTGCCCACCGTACCGGCTGCTAATGATGCCGCAGCCGCTGCTCCTGAACCCGAACTTGAACCACAAGGGTTACGATCTAACATGTGCGGGTTTCTTACTTGGCCACCCAATGCTGACCAGCCACTCATTGAATCTTCAGAACGAAAATTCGCCCATTGACTCAAGTTGGTTTTACCTAAAATAATTGCACCTTGGGCACGTAGGCCCGCAACCAGAGGACTGTCTCGATGGGTGATGTTGTCTTTAAGGGCTAGCGCCCCTGCAGTGGTGGCAATATTATCCATGGTTTCTATATTGTCCTTAAGCAAGATAGGAATACCGTGTAAGGAGCCTTTAATTACACCGTCGGCACGCATCACATCTAAGGCTTTGGCTTGCTCAAGGGCATCTGGATTAAGGCTTAACACCGCCTGTAAACGTGGGCCCTGTTTATCTATTGCCTTGATTCGCTCAAGATAAAGCCTTACTAGTTCTTCAGAACTAATCTCACCATTATCGAGGGCCTGGGCTATTTCAGGCAATGATTTGGCAATAAGGCCAGTGGCCTCATAATTAGCAGCGACCACAGATGTTGTCGCGCTTTTTGCGGTGTTCTCACTGGATGGTGAACAACCGGCAACTGCAAGCCCTACGGCTAAGGCTAGTATATGATGTTTTTTCATTGTTTTTATTCACATTAAATCGACTTAAGCGATTGATTAAATTATTAAAATTATTGCCTCTTTGCAAGCAGATTCATATTTTTTAAGTCAAGATTATTTTTTATAAGCAGTAATGCGTCAAGGGCAGTGAGCAATAGTTAGGCATATACTAGGCTGTCATAAGGGACATTTTTTTCTACTCCCCGTTTTTAGAGTAGGGGACAGTAATAGTTAAGCAAATAAACGCTGGGCCTGGGTGACTAAACCTGAGGTGACACTGCCAAAGTGATCTCCAATGACAATATCAATATTAGGAAAACTAGATTTTATCCACTGTTGTACTATTGGCGATAGCGCCGTTCCGCCGGTGACATATATTACATCGGGCTGAATACCTGCTTGTTTAATCGCATCAGTCATTAAAGCTTCAAATTTTCGCAGTTCATCGGCGATGGCATCGCTGAGTTGTTGGCGGCAGATAGCAATGCTTAAGTCAGTTTCAATGTAGTCAAAGTCTAATTCAATTGCTGGCTGTTCCGACAATAATATCTTGGCTTGTTCTGCGCTGCGGCTAACTCTCAAACCATATTTTCCATCACGTAATCGTTTTAATCTTTGTAATCGTGAGTCTTTAGTCATGCTTAGGTAGCGTTCTATTTCTTGGCTCGTTCGACGGGCATAAAAATCTTGCTGTGCGCTCACATCATTCAAGGTTACCGCTTGTTTGAACAGATGATTGGGCACAGGTAAGCCGTTATTTAAAATCACGTTTTTACCGAAGTGCGGCATTATGGCCATCAGGGCGAGTTTATTGTCCAGATCAATACCACCAATACGTTGACCGGTATGACTCAATATACAGTGCTCACGGTCCATTAATTTTCGATAACTGGGGCCAATTTTTATCATGGAACAATCCGTTGTACCTCCACCTAAATCGAGGATAAGCACTAGCCGGTCTTGCTCAAGTTGCCGTTCATAATCATAGGCGGCAGCCACCGGTTCCATTAAAAACTCAACATGTTTTAGACCGATATTTTTAGCTGCGGTATCAATTATACTCAAGGCCTGTTGGTTACCATCCTTACCCAATAAACCATGAAAATTAACCGGTCTACCAATAACCAATTGCGCTAAGTCTTGTTGTTTAAGCGCCTCGCTTTCTTGTTTGATAAAGGCCAACATCTTTTCCACAATACGGGTAAAAACCATACGCTGGGCGCTATTGATATCAGCACCTAAAAAGGATTTAGGTGACTTGATATAGAATCCATTATCAGGCTCGTTAATATGCATATGTGCTGCAGCTTCACCAAAAATAACATCACTGTTGGCATTTAGTGCATCAACAATACTTTCTGCTCGGCGTGTAACCGGCGCACTCAATCTATGCTGGGTTCTAATTTGCTGACGGGCCATATTGATTAAAGCATCATCTGATAGATTCTGTTGTTCAGCCCGAGCCTGATTTTCAAATTGCTTAATGACTGCGCTTATCTGAGCTGTGCTAATCTGGGCAGGTGCGAAACAATCTTTGTCAATATAGAGGCAAGAGGGCAGGCGAGGTTTGCCATCTTCTAAGGGAATAAGTGTAGGCTGCTCATTTTGCATTACGCCAATTAAACAATTAGAGGTGCCAAAATCGAGGCCTGCATACATAGCATTGATCCTTAGGATAAAACAAAGCGGCGGAGTCTAATCTAAATTGACTATTAATGGTGGATTAATTGCGATCTGTTTTTGGTCTTATTCGTATGTTCACTGTGTTTGGCATAAAGTAATAACAATGAAAAAATCTGAATTACCCACTAAAATCTGCTGTGTTTGCCAAAGACCATTTAGCTGGCGCAAAAAATGGGAGCGGTGCTGGTCAGAAGTGAAATATTGCTCAAAACGCTGCGCGGCTAACAAGAGTGCAGCGTTATAAGCCCAATAAGATGAATCCCTAATTAGACCCAATAGGAGAGCGCCAAACAGCTACTAATGATAAGCACAAGTCAAAGTAGCATGAACAGCCATTGGTTTTTGTCAGCGTTGTGGCATAAGGTTGGACCTTAAGCTTGGCCATTTATAAAACGCGATTATTCACATGGCGCGAACAGCGTTTTTTGGACGCAATGGCCAGTATAAACATCGTTAACATCGGTCCATAAAATATTAAACCGATCATTGTTAATGGCCTTGCCATGATAGATAAGCTGAGTGTTTTCCAACCCAAAGCTCTGCCTGCCCAAAAGTAATCATCTTTGTTTTGTTGTTTGCGTAAAACAAAGACGAGCACCAGTCAGCCGATGAGATAACAGGCAATAATGAGGTCGTCTAAGTAGTTCATGCTGAGTCAGTTTTATTTTCACCTTATCAAGCGCTTAATTTTAAAGCAAAAAAAAGCCCCGCATTTGCGAGGCTTATCTATTATTTTGACTTTAACTTATTCGTCTAAGAAGCTTTTAAGCTGCTCTGAACGACTAGGATGACGAAGTTTACGTAAGGCCTTGGCTTCAATCTGACGAATACGTTCACGTGTTACATCAAATTGTTTACCTACTTCTTCCAAAGTATGGTCGGTATTCATGTCGATACCAAAGCGCATTCTAAGTACTTTAGCTTCACGAGCCGTTAGACCAGCAAGCACTTCTTGCGTCGCATCTTTCAAACTACCACCGGTTGCTGAATCAAGCGGTTGAATGATGGTGCTATCTTCAATAAAGTCGCCTAAGTGTGAATCTTCATCATCACCAATTGGCGTTTCCATAGAAATTGGCTCTTTGGCGATTTTCAGCACTTTACGAATTTTATCTTCTGGCATCATCATGCGTTCTGACAATTCTTCAGGTGTCGGTTCGCGGCCCATTTCTTGTAACATTTGACGGCTGATGCGGTTAAGTTTGTTGATTGTTTCAATCATGTGCACAGGAATACGAATAGTGCGCGCTTGGTCAGCAATCGAACGGGTGATAGCTTGGCGAATCCACCATGTAGCATAAGTTGAAAACTTATAGCCACGACGATATTCAAATTTATCAACCGCTTTCATTAAACCGATATTACCTTCCTGAATTAAATCCAAGAACTGTAAACCACGGTTGGTGTATTTTTTCGCAATTGAAATAACTAAACGTAAGTTAGCTTCAACCATTTCTTTTTTAGCACGACGTGCCTTGGCTTCACCAATAGACATACGTCTGTTAATGTCTTTAATATCAGCGATTATCAAACCAGTTTCATCTTCAACTTGGTTCATTTTACTGATACTGCGCTCTAATTCTTCTTGATGAACGCGCATTTCTGCGGCGTAGGGTAATGCAGAATCTAGAATTTTGAACAACCATTTAGTACTGGTTTCATTGCCAGAAAAAGCTTTTATAAAATCTTTTTTCGGCATTTTGGCAGTAATAACACAGTGTTTCATCACAATACGTTCTTGCACTCGCACGCGGTCCATCATTCCGCGCATGTTTTTAACCATGCGGTCAAACTGTTTGGGCGTTAATCTGAATTCTTTGAATATTTCACTGAGTTCAAATATCTGCGCACGTGCGTCTTTGTGTGAACGGCCTTTTTTGGCAATTACATCACGAGTTTTTTCGTATTGAATGCGCAAAGCAGTGAATTTCTCACGGGCCAGTTCGGGATCAGGACCGGTATCTTCTTCTTCCTCGTCCTCATCATCGTCATCGTCATCATCGTCTTCATCATCTAATTCTTTTTCAGATAATTCAGAGCCAATGTGAGTAGCGGTAGGTGCAATATCTTGCTCGTTAGGGTCGACAAAACCGATGATAATATCGCTCAGGCGAATTTCTTCTGCTTCAAATTGATCCCATTGGTCGAGTAGGTAAGTTATCGCTTCAGGGTATTCAGCAACTGAGCACTGAACCTGATTAATACCTTCTTCTATTCGTTTGGCGATGACAATTTCGCCTTCACGAGTCAATAGTTCTACTGTACCCATTTCACGCATGTACATGCGCACAGGATCAGTTGTTCGACCAATCTCGCTTTCGACAGTGGCTAGGGCTTGGGCTGCTGCTTCTGCAACTTCCTCATCCGTGTCACTTTCTTGCATTAATAGCTCATCGGCATCAGGAGCACTTTCGAAAACCTTAATACCCATGTCATTGATCATGCGTATTATGTCTTCTATTTGGTCTGAATCAACTATGTCTTGAGGAAGGTGATCATTAACCTCCGCAAAAGTCAAATAGCCTTGCTCTTTACCTTTAGCAATGAGGAGTTTTATCTGCGACTGCTTGCTTTGCACCATATACCTTACACTTTTTGAATTGGTTAAAAATGCACCACAATCAATAGTGAAAATTGACTTGGTACCAGTAAATTAGCTGATTTGCTCTAGGGCGTTAGCGAATTAGCCAGTATAGCAGACTTCGCCTATCTCCTGCTAGATATTGGGCTATTTTTGTTCTTTTACAAGTAGGTTAAGCTCTTGTTTTTCTTCATTAGTTAATTTTCTTAGTCTGGCCGTTGACATCAGCTCGTCCATTCGACTTTGTAAATGCCATTCTAACAACTTAGCAAAGCTATCCTGGAACACCTTTAGCGGATTCTGTTCGGTAAATTCAGTATTCAACAGTTTAGCCAAATGATGACTTTGAGGGTGATGACGAAATTGCTCTAAGACGCTAGCTGTGTTGGCCTGTGGGCGACTATGACAAAAACTAAAAACGTCGTTGAGTAAATCTATGCCGGCGATTTCAGTGGAAGCTAAGAGGCGCGGGTCGGCGTCAGTGCAGTCTGTCGCTATAGCAGGATTATCTAACAATAGTCTTATCATCATGCGAATAGGTGACATACTGCTTTTATTCGGGGTTGAAAAGTCGACTTTTTTCACCCCGCCATGAGAATTCGCTTTAGCTATGTCACGCTCTAAGCGGTGGCGGTTTTGTTCACCCATATGAGCACTTAAGTCATTAGTGAGTATAGCTCGTTGATTTTCGCCGACTATTTGTTCGATAAGCGGCATGGCCTGAGCCTTTAAGGCCGCCTTACCTTCAGCACTGCTGACATGATGACGTTGCAATAAATTATCAAAAAAGAAACGTGACAAAGGCATCGCTTCTTGCTGCATTTTATCTTCAAAGGCTTCTTTGCCAATTTGGCGCACTAATGTATCGGGGTCTTCACCATCGGGTAGAAATAGAAACTTCATTTCTACTCCATCTTTTAAAAAGGGCAGGGCATTTTCTAGAGCACGCCAGGCAGCTTCTCGCCCTGCTCGGTCGCCATCAAAACAGCAGATAACTTCTGATGTTGCTCTAAACAACATTTGAATATGTTCTGCGGTAGTGGCTGTACCTAAGGACGCTACAGCGTAATCAATACCAAATTGGGCCAAGGCGACAACATCCATGTAACCTTCAACGATCATTACTCTCGCTAAATTTCGATGGGCTTGTTTGGCTTGATAAAAACCATATAACTCATGGCCTTTATGAAAAATTCGGGTTTCAGGTGAGTTTAAATATTTCGGCCCACCGTCCTCAAGCACACGACCACCAAAACCAATCACTCGCCCGCGTTTATCACGGATAGGAAACATGATGCGATCACGGAAAAAATCAAAACGGCGGCGATTGTCGTTTTCAGTGATAAGTTTTAAGTCTAATAGTTGCTGGGTGGTATGGGGTGTTAAACCAAACGTCCTTAGTATGCTGTCCCATTCGGGTGGGGCATAGCCTATGCCAAAGGCCTTAACAATATCACCACTTAAACCACGACCTTTAAGATAAGAAATCGGCTTTTCTTTGTCAGCATGAACTTTTAGTTGCTGAGCAAAAAACTTGGCGGCCTTTTCCATTAACTCATAGTCGTCTTGGCTCTGTTGTTTTTGCTGAGCAGAGGGAGCGGGCGAACCACCTTCTTCCCGAGGAACTTCAATACTGTGGTATTGGGCTAATTCTTCAATGGCTTCAGGAAATTCCAAGCGGTCATGTTCCATTAAAAAGGAAATAACATTACCGTGGGCGCCACAACCAAAACAGTGATAAAACTGCTTATCTTGACTTACCGTAAACGAAGGACTTTTTTCATTGTGAAAAGGACAACAGGCTTGGTAATTACGTCCGGCTTTTTTGAGGCGAACACGGCTATCTATCAGTTCGACAATATCGGTGCGTGCGATCATGTCATCGATAAATACGCGCGGGATACGACCAGCCATTTAACTACTCTTAATTACTTAAATAGGTTTTTATCATGCCACAGATGAGACAAAATTAGCGCCATCTATAAACAAACAAACCGCAAAATAACACCTAGGCTATTGTTGCGGTCTACTTCTATAATTCTTGGTAAAACAATTAAGCGTTAAGAGCTGCTTTAATTTTACTACTTACTTGACCCATATCAGCGCGACCTTGAACCTTGGGTTTTAACCAGGCCATCACTTTCCCCATGTCTTGCATGCTGGAAGGCTTAGTTTCGCTAATTGCTTGAGCTAACAAAGAAGATAACTCTTCTTCGGTCAATGCTTGGGGCAAAAAGTCTTGTAGAATGACTATTTCAGCTAATTCAACGTCAACTAAATCTTGGCGATTGGCTTGCTCAAACTGTGCTGCCGCGTCTTTTCTTTGTTTTACCATTTTGGTTAGTAAAGCAAGCACGTCAGCATCGTTAAGCTCAATCCGCTCATCAATTTCACGTTGTTTTACCCCAGCAAGTAACATGCGAATAGTACCAAGACGAATTTTGTCCTTGGCGCGCATAGCGTCTTTCTGGGCATCTTTTATTGTATTTAACAAAGACATGGTATGACTCAAAGCAAATCTTACATCACAGGGCGCTTAACGCGCCATGGGAGAGATTAATATAATCTGATACGACGTGCGTTTTCGCGAGACAACTTCTTCAATAAACGTTTTTTAGCAGCTGCTTTTTTACGTTTACGTTCCCACGTAGGCTTTTCAAAAAATTCACGACGACGAACTTCAGAAAGTACACCTGCTTTTTCACATGAACGTTTAAAACGACGCAACGCTACATCAAAAGGTTCGTTCTCTCTAACTTTAACGATTGGCATTAAAATCTCACCTCAAAATAAAAACTTGATTTGCCAGCTCATAAGTTAGCTAGCGCGGTTAAAAATGGTGCGGAATTCTAATCATATCCGTCGATGATGTAAAGGCTTGATAGCTTAAATATTGAATATGACCTAAGAAACTTAAGTTAAATTTGGTGGAATCTTAGCAAATAAGTACAATGCGGACCAATTATTAGAGTTAGACGGGTGTGAAAATGCGAATTTTGGGTATTGAGACCTCATGTGATGAAACCGGGGTCGCAATTTATGATGATAAATTAGGCCTGCTTGCTCATGAATTGTACAGCCAAGTGAAATTGCATGCAGATTATGGTGGTGTGGTGCCCGAACTTGCATCCCGCGATCATGTTAGAAAGCTATTGCCACTGATTAAAAAGACCATGTTAGAGGCCAATTGCCAGCCCCACGATCTTGATGGTATCGCGTTTACTAAGGGGCCTGGTTTAGTTGGCGCTTTGTTGGTGGGCTCCTCAGTGGCGCGCAGTTTAGCTTATGCTTGGCAGGTTCCCGCGGTGGGAGTGCATCATATGGAAGGGCATTTACTGGCACCTATGTTGGATGAGCCTGCCCCAGACTTTCCCTTCGTCGCATTACTCGTCTCTGGTGGTCATTCGATGTTGGTGAATGTGCAGGGTATTGGTCAATATGAAATCCTCGGTGAGTCGGTGGATGATGCCGCCGGTGAAGCCTTTGATAAAACTGCAAAATTACTTGGTTTAGATTATCCAGGGGGACCATTATTGGCTAAGTTGGCGGACAGCGGCAAACCAGGACACTACAAATTTCCGCGCCCGATGACTGACCGACCAGGACTGGATTTTAGCTTTAGTGGTTTAAAAACCTTTGCGGCTAATACGATCAGGGCGGCCGATGACGAGCCTCAAACTCGTGCGAACATTGCTTTTGCTTTTCAAGAAGCGGTGGTTGATACTTTAATTATCAAATGTCGTCGTGCACTGAAGCAAACGGGTTTAAAACGCTTGGTTATTGCTGGTGGTGTGAGCGCCAATCGTCAACTGCGCGTTGCTTTACAAGAGATGATGAGCAAAATGAAGGGAGAGGTATTTTATCCTCGTATGGAATTTTGTACCGACAATGGCGCTATGATTGCCTATGCAGGCATGCAACGTTTAAAAGCAGGAGAAATTGAAGGTTTGTCGACCAAAGCCCAACCGAGGTGGTCACTAGACTCTTTGCCTCCCATCTAGAAGGGCTAATAGTGTTTTGTGATTTTCGGCTCTTGGCCCTTCATTAGTCGAAGCAGATTATCTTTGTGCCGAAAAATAATAAGCACAGATAACATCGCCACGGGAAGGGCGTACTCGGCTTTTATAAACCAAGTTATAAAGGGGGCTAAGCTTACGGTAACAACTGCTGCTAACGACGAATAACGGCTAATAAATAATACGCTAAGCCAAATTAGCACGAGTATGCCAGATAGATCTAAGCCGATTGGGAGTAAAGCACCAAAGGCCGTTGCCACGGCTTTACCACCAGAAAATCCAAAAAATAACGGAAAGCTATGGCCTAAACAAACGGCCACCGCAACCAGCCCTAACTGCAGAGGTTCGAGTCCTAAAAAATAGGCACCCCACACCATAATGGTACCTTTCAGCACATCGAAAATTAATACTAATAGAGCTGGAAGTTTACCTGCGATTCTTAATACATTGGTGGCGCCGGGGTTGCGCGAGCCTAAGGTGCGTGGATCGTCGAAGTGAAATAAACGGCACACAATCACGGCACTCGATATTGAACCGACTAAGTAGGCACAAGCAATAATTAAAATCACTAATCCTGTCATATACTTATCTTGCGCAAAAAGGTTACAATTTGCCAAGAATATATCAAAGTTAAGCAAAAAACAGCGCGGATCTCTTATGGACAAAATTTTTATTGAGGGCTTAGAGGTATTCTCGTTAATAGGCGTGTATGACTGGGAGAGAGTGGCTACTCAACGATTGATGGTTGATGTCACACTGTATACCGATTTATCGAAAGCCGGCCAATCTGACAATGTCAACGATACTCTTAACTACGCAGAGGTTGCCAATTGCATCGAATTAGCAGCTAAAACCAGTGAGTTTGAACTCATTGAGGCCTTGGCGAGTGCGATGATAAACGCTATCTTTGCACAGTTCTCAGTTGCTAAAATAACCCTTAAATTAAGTAAACCCGATATATTGACCAACGCAGTGAACGTTGCCGTTGAACTTACCCGGGAAAATGCAGATTGAATAAGTTTAAGCCAAAAAAACATACGATTTACATCAGCGTTGGTAGCAATATTGAAAGAGAAAAATATACCAAAGCTGGCCTGCAGGGCTTGACTGAAATCTATGGTGAATTAGTGCTTTCGCGGGTGTATGAAAGTGTCTCAGTGGGATTTCAAGGCAGCCACTTTTATAATCTGGTGGTTAAAGCCTTTACCGACCTAACGATCGACGAAGTCTGTCAAACACTGAAGTTTATTGAAGACAACAACAAGCGGGAGCGCAGTAGCCAAAAGTTTTCTCCTCGTACCCTTGATTTAGATCTTTTGCTTTACGACGCGGTGATTAGCCATGATTCCGTTGAATTACCACGCCCAGAAATTCTATATAATGCCTTTGTATTGCAACCTCTTGCGGAAATAGCCCCACAAGATAAACATCCTATTGCAGGAAAAACCTATGCTGATTTATGGCAGGAATATGATAAAACACAACAGCAACTTTGGCCGATTGAATTTACCTGGAGACCACTTTAAACATGACTTTATTTGAAATTATTATTCTGGCGATAATTCAAGGCTTAACAGAATTCTTACCTATTTCGAGCTCCGCACATTTAATTTTACCTTCCGCTGTATTTGGCTGGCATAACCAAGGCCTAGCCTATGATGTTGCAGTTCATGTGGGAAGTTTGTTAGCGGTGATGATTTATTTTCGTCAGGACATCATAAGACTGGTCGCTGCGTGGTTCAAATATGGTTTTAGTCAGCAACAAAATACTGATAGTAAATTAGCCTGGTGGGTCATATTGGCGACTATTCCGGCGGTTATTTTGGGCTTTTTACTCAAAGATTTTGTTGAAGTTTACGGCCGTAGCGCATTGGTTATTGCCACAACAACCATCGTCTTTGGTTTATTGCTGTGGTACGCCGACAAAAAAGCGAGCATGCAAAAAACTATTGAACAAATCACTTGGAAAAACGCCCTATTTATCGGATTAGCTCAAGCGATTGCTATTATTCCAGGTACATCTCGCTCCGGTATCACCATGACAGCGGGTTTAATGTTGGGTTTAAATAGAGAAAGTGCCGCCCGCTTTTCTTTCTTATTGTCTATCCCTGTTATTTTAGGCGCTGGTTTATTAGCGACCGTTGATTTGGTGCAAAGCCCTGGCCCTGTGCAATGGCTGGAAATGTTGCTTGGAGCGGCATTTTCATTTGTGTGTGCTTACGCGTGTATTTATTTATTTCTAGCCTGGATATCGCGTATTGGTATGCTACCTTTTGTTATTTATCGTTTGATACTGGGTAGTGCCTTGTTAGTATACGTTTTTGCTTTTGCTTAATTAGAATTGGATGACAAACAATATGGCCGAAACAATTTTTAGCAAAATAATTGATAAGAGTATAGCGGCAGACATTCTGTATGAAGATGAGCTTGCGCTAGCGTTTAGTGATATTAATCCACAAGCGCCAATTCACTTTTTGGTGATCCCAAAAAAGCCAATCGCAACGGTTAATGACATTGAAGAAGCGGATAAAAGTTTGGTTGGACACCTATATTGGGTGGCAGCCAAACTAGCCAAGGATATGGGTTTTTCAGAGCAAGGTTATCGGGCAGTGATGAACTGTAATGAGCATGGCGGACAAACCGTTTACCACATTCATCTACATGTATTGGCGGGTAAGCCTTTAGGCTGGCCACCTTATCAAGATAAAATTAAAATCGCTTAAGCAGCTATGCTAGTCAACGGCGCTGATATTTATCGCTTTTAAATCTGATCTATCAGTAACATTTCGTTGATAAAATGCATAGGCGTCGGCATGTTCCATTGGTTTGGCAAAATAATAGCCTTGCAACGAGTCGACGCCAAGTTGACTTAAGATAGTCGCCTGTTGTTGATTTTCTACCCCTTCCGCCACCACTTTACAATTGAGTGTTTTAGCTATTTGAACTACTGCTTTGATGATAGCAAAACCACTCGATTCAAGTTTATCGACAAATATTTTATCTATTTTTACCGTATTAAATGCAAGGTCTTGTATGACGGATAATGATGAATATTCCGTGCCAAAATCATCAATTGAGACTTTTATGCCCAATGCCTGTAAGGCCCTGATTTGGCTGAACATTTTATTTTTGTTAGCTGAGAATACTGACTCAGTAATCTCTAAATAGAGCTTGTCAGGGCTCAGGCCAGATGTTTGTAAGGCTTGTTCTACGATCAGGATAAAATCGTCATCGAGAAGTTGTAGTACAGAGACGTTAACACTAATGCTCGGTGAAAATTCGCTGTCGCTTTGCCATTTTGCGACGGTTAAACAACTTTGTTGCAATACCCAACTGCCTATTTTTATTATTTGTCCGTGTTGCTCCGCAATACAAATAAACTCATCAGGAGGTATAGCTTCACCCTCAAAGGTCCATCTAAGTAAGGCTTCGAAAACTAAAGTATCATGGGTATTGGCATCCACTATGGGTTGATAAACTAGGTGCATTTGGCCTAATTCTAAAGCCTCACTTAAGCCGTTGCTTAACCATTGTTCACGAAACAACTGTCTGCCTAATTCTTGATTGAAAACACCCACACTGCCGGGTTGATTTTTTTTCTGAAAATACATCGCTGTATCTGCCAGCAGAATGAGCTCATGTTCGGAGTTAGTATGTTTAGGCAGTATTGCTATCCCTACCGTGGCCCCTAAAGACAATCTGTTATCAGTAAATTCGTATGCTTGGGATATATTAGCAATAAGGTTGTGCGCATAAGGTATTGCCTGCTCCTCTGAGGTATTTGTCATAACCACCAAAAATTCGTCCCCACCCCATCGGCACAATAGGTTGTGGTCTAAGCGCATATTTTTAAGTCGAGCCGCTGTTTGAGTTAGGACTTTATCGCCTATATCATGACCCAATGTATCATTTATTTTTTTAAAGCCATCCAGATCGATAAATAGTAATGCAATTTGCTGATTATCTTGCTCACTTTTCCTGATACATGCGACTAACGCCTCAGTGAAAGCGGTTCTATTATAGAGCCCGGTAAGGGGGTCTAAGTTGGATAATTCAACTATTTTAGCGGTGCGTAAGGCGACTTGTTCCTCCATTTCATTAACCAGCACGGCATTTTGATTTTTTAAATACACGGCATTGCGGGTAAATAGTGCTGATTTTTTTGCGGTAAAGACCATAACTAAGCAAAAGCCTAAGCCTAAGGCACCTAAGACAATGCGATATTGCTCAGAGGACAACAGTAAGCCAATAGAAAATGGACCTAATAAGATAAAGGAATACAGGATGGCGGTGAGTTTATGCGCCGCTAAAATAGTTGCTGCGCCCCCGGCCATTGCCGCAACAACAATAATCATACTAGCTAATTCAACGGGACCCGTTTGTGGAAACACGACTACGCAGTAGGAGCACCACCATAAACTGGTTGTTAAGGTGCCAATGACAAATCTTAGCTTGGCGTTTTGTACATTATATTGGATATTTTTAAGTTTAAAATTCCACCACATTAAATCAGCCATGCGCAGGACTAGCACGACGCATAGTAGTAACCACCAAGATACTTTGAATGTGATATTGATGGTTTGTTCAAAGCCAAAGACTAATCCGCTAGATGCAAAAAGTGTAATGAAAATACCGGCAAGACTATTGCCATAGAGGAGTGCGACCGAGTCACGTTCTACTTCCTTTAACAGCGTTTTTGAGTTTAACTCTTTTTGCTCATGCATGCTTTGGCCTGCTTATGATAACAATCAAATTAGCTAATTCGAACTACAAGCCTAGTACGTCTATGCCTTGTTCAAAGTCTATATCTACGGGTATAGCAGCGTCAGTTAAGCGTTGCAAATCATTTTTGAGTTGTGCCTTGATGATGCCTTTGTCTGCAACCAGTTGGGCTACTCCCGCATAATCGCCATCGCCTTGTAGAGTCAGGATCAAATTAGATAAGGCATCCACCGCGTCACTCATTTTTTCCATATTGACTTGGTAATAACCATCATCATTACGACTAAAGGCTTGGTGTTCATTAAAAAAGTTAAAGCGGATCATATTGGCTTTACCGTGTGCGCTAGAAGCACCAAAACGCACGGAACGAAAGATACCTGCCATAAACGTCACGTAATAATCTTCCATCGTACCTTGATCAATGACGCCTTTAGCCAGTAATTGTTTCACCATGTAGACCCCAAGAATGTCTGCTTTGCCTTCTTCTAGTGCAGAAGCATGTTCTTTTAAGGCTTGTCTGACCGTTTGTTCACTATTAAGTACTGACTTAACACCCAAACCATGGGCGACTTCATGAAACATGGTATTGGCAAAAAAAGCATTGAAGGTAATGTGTTTGCGCTGTTCTGGCACAATAAGCTGCTCAGCTATTGGTAGCATAATGTGGTCAAACTTGGCTTGCATAGCATTTTTAAGTTGTAAACGGCGTGTGCCTTTTTGCAACTGCACTGCTTCGTCATTGGGTAGGTTTATCGCAATGGTTTTGCTGCCAGCATTAGAATGTCCTGCATAATAAATAACATCATAAGCATTAAGATCCGCATCAGTGCCAGGCATTTGCGCCTTATATTGTTCTGCTACGGGAAGTTCTCTTTGTAACTCGGGTAAATAGGCGGCATATTTACTGAGTTTGTCACTCCAGCTAAGGTCCTTTAACAGCACATAGGCCTCAAAAGCGGCACGATAGCCAAATAACTGGTCTTCATAGGTTTCGATCGGACCAATGACCAGTTCTATTGGATTGGTTTTCATGTCCATCCAAGCAAAATCAGAGGCTTGATAATTATTATTTAATAAAGCCCCTGCGCGCAGTTGCAGATAGTTGGCAAAACTGGCATCGCTGGCTAAGGTTGCCGCTTTATTTAATAAATTTGCCGCTTCGCTCAATTCTGGTTTGAATATCTGTGAATATGGGATGGCGACTAAATTACCATCAGTATCCCGTTGCACCATAGAATATAAGCCATTTTTATCCGCAAAATCGCTTTGTTCAAATTCTTCTTTACTCATATCAGCGGGATAAAACTGGGCGCCAAGCAGTTTCTCATTTACGCCACTTAAAAAAGGCGTATCGCCGGCCAACCTATCCCAAGGGCCGTAATTTATATTGGCAAATTCTCGCGCTTTAGGATCCTTAATTGAACTTAAAAATGCGGCTTTATTGTCACCAAAGGCTTGACGCCAAAACAGCTCATCCATAATGGTCGATGCTTGTATTAATAGTTTCAACATGTCTCGTTGAGAGGCTGAGTATTGGCTTAGATCGCTGGTCAGTTTGACCTTTTTGTATATATCTAAACGAGACGACTTTGCTTGAATAAGTTGGAAATCCTCGGCTATGGCGGTGACCGATTCAGTACTGCTGTTTTTATCTGTTGGACTGCAAGAAAGCAAACCGACAGTGAACAGAGCCATGCAAATCTTGTGTGGAATACGTGTTAATCCTATCGTCATTGTAAAACCTTTTTTTATCGTTTGTAGTTATGGTTTATAAATTAAATCTTAATATAACAAACTTTTATTAGCTTTCACCTTAATCTCGTATTGATAGCTTCAAATAGTGTGCTAGCATAATTTTAACTTTTTGTTATTTAAAACTTAATTGAGTCGCGTTACACTCGGTTTTATAAATAAACTTTGCGCAAATAAATGATTTGTTGTGATTTTGAACAGGTAAATAAATGTCTACAGAAAATGCTTTGCTGACAATATTGATAGATAAGATCAATAACGACACCTTAGTTTTACCCACCCTCCCAGCTGTAGCATTAAAAGTGCGTAAGGCTGCGGATAATCCTGATATCAATCTAAATGCGATGGCCGACGTTATTGGGCAAGACCCATCACTTAGTGCGCGCATGATTAAAATTTCAAACAGTGCTTATTTAGGTCGTTCGGTCAAGGTTACCTCTACTACGCAAGCGGTTACGCGCATTGGTTTGCGTCAAATTAAGAATATTGCCACTGCTTTGGCGATGGAACAGTTATTTGTTTCTAAAAATGCCGTTGTTAAAGCCTATATGGAAAAAGTATGGGAAGACACTGTTGAGATAGTAGCAAGCTCCATAGCTGTATTGCAGGTACATACTAAAGCCACTAAGAATAGGGCATTAAATTTAGATTCAATGATGTTGGCGGCGTTGGTCGCGAATATTGGCGCATTGCCTGTGCTCACAGAGGCGGAGAGACATGCTCAAGTGTTTGCTAATTCAACCTTCCTAGATGTGGCGATTAAAAAGCTATCTGGCAAAATTGGTGAAAGTATCATGCAGGTCTGGGGTTTCGAACCTGAGTTCATTCAAGTGGCTAAGAGCTGGCAAGATTTGTCAGTACAAACAGAAACTATCTCATACTTGGATTTGATTCGTTTAGGCGCAGTACTATCTGGCAAGTTTGATGGCGGTGATGCTGAACTACTTGAAAAAGCGGTTGAGAAAAAGATTATACCTAATGTTGCCATGCTACTTTCAGATGAATTTAAAGAGTATCGCGATAGCGCTAAACACATATTTGGCTAAGTAAGTCCTTTTGTATGTTCAAAAGCCAAGTCAAATATGACTTGGCTTTTTTATTATCTAAAGAAAATTATTTTTGTTCATCAATACTCAAATTGAATAAAACTTTTAAACGCTCGGCAAAACGAACAATTTCACCAGACATCAAAGCAAAATTAGCGTCCATTCTGGCTAATTGCTGATCCTTGGGAATATCGTCATTTTGTTCACGAACGACATCACTGAATTTGAGACGTTTGATAGTCAGGTCTTCTTGAATAAGGGCTGATAAGGTCTCATCCCATTCTATGGCTAGCTTTTGTACAACCTTGCCTCCCTCAATATGATTGATGATCTCTTCGCTGCCCAAATCTTGATTTTTGCAGCGTAATATTGCGCCATCTTCTTCTAGGGCTTTGAGTTCTGCTTCTTCAAGAATGACAACATCATTGGGTACGTCTTGGCTTTGTAGCCAAGCAGTTAACTGCTCTTGCACTGATTGACGGGCTAAGGGCACAACTGGAAGAGAGCCAATGGCTTTACGTAACATCGCTAAAAAGGCTTCTGCTTTGCCATCGGCTGAGGCATCTACTACAACTAAGTTATCCTTGGTTGATATAAAACCATGGGTGAAGCTGTTTTTGGTAAAGGCCATGGGCAGCAGGCGATGGACGATTTCTTGCTTCATATCTTGTTGGGCTTTTTTGCCAACGGATGATCCTGTCTCTGCCTCAATTTGAGCGACTTTCTCTGCAAGTTCGGCATTCACCACCGCGGCGGGCAATATACGTTCTTGTTTCTTTAGGGTCAGCCAAATACGACCTGCCGCAGAATGTATCAAGGTCTGGCCATTATTAAACGGCGAAGAGAAACCCATGGTCGCTAAATCTTGGCTACCGCAAGGTCGAAACTTAAATTCCGCAAGCTTGTCTTCGAGATCCTGTTCTGCAATATCTAAGGTCTGGGTAAGTGCATAAAGTTTTAAATTTTTGAACCACATAATTAATCCGCTTAAATTTCAAAGTCGAATAGCGCACAGAGCTATTACAAAAAAAAGGGCAGTGAGACTAACAGTCTTTGCCCTTATTCGCCACGCTGATAGTTAAATTTTACAATTTTAAACTGGAATAGAAATTTTGTAGCGTAATCCCTGGTGCACTTTACTGAATGCCTCAATATCACCTTTTAAGGTTTGAGTAACTAGGTTGTACATGATGTGTGTACCCAGACCACTGCCGCCTTTCCCTCTGCGGGTGGTAAAAAAAGCATCAAAGTGACGTTCTAGCATATCTTCAGGTAGGCCCTTTCCATCATCTTGATAATTGATAACAAGCTTGTTTTTAGTGCGGCTTACATCAATTTTGATGGTACCTTTAATTTTATTTTCAAAGCCATGTATCAAGGAATTCATTATCATATTGGTAAAGATTTGCGCTAATACACCTGGAGCACAAAGGATCATTAAATCATCCGGACAATGTATTTCAATAGTGTGCTGGGTCTTTTTAAGATTAGGAGCCAATGAATGCACGACTTCACCTAAGTACTGACGCACGTTAATTTCACGCTCAGCCTCACTCGTTTGGTCAACTGCAACTTGCTTAAAACTCGATATTAAGTCTGACGCTCGATTCAGGTTATTGGTGAGTAAGGTAATGGTTTGCTGTGCATCGGTTAAAAATAAACTCATCGTACTGCTAGTAAGTTTCTTTTCTTCAAAGGCACTTTGCAGATTAACCACTCGCTCTTGTAAAAAGCTCGTTGCGGTAACACTAACACCTAGCGGGGTATTAACATCATGGGCAATGCCAGCAACTAGGCCGCCGAGTGAAGCCATTCTTTCAGACTCTACTAGTTGATCTTTGGCTAACTGCAATGTGTCCATGGACGTCGCAAGCTCTGAGTTTCGCTTTCTTAATTCATCCTCAACAAATTGACGGTTTTCGTTTTCCTGGCGCAGTTCTCGTTGGTTAATTAATAACTCATCTTTTTGTTGTTCTAAGTCCAACATGATTTTACTTAAAGTCGCTGTCTTTTTAGCTACTTCTTCTTCTAAGGAAATATTTTGATCATCAAGACGACGATTAGCTGCTTGCAACTCTCCTTGAGCCCCCGCCAATTTCAATTGAAAACTAACAAGATCATCAATCAGATTATTGTAAGAATTTTGTAATAAGGTAAGTTCGTTATCCTCATCTACACTGAGATCTAACTTTGATGATTCTGGATCATCTAAATTAAATTCTGATATTTGTTGAGTCAGTTCAGTCAGAGGTTTGGTCAACATCGTGCGAAAGGCATTCATAAATAAGAACACTAAAAACGCAGTTTTAATCAAGGCATTACCAATTAAAAAGAATATTCCGACTTCGATACGACCAAATATGATGGTTGAACTGGAATATAAGGTAACGTCACCCACAAAAGAGGTACGTCCTGAAAATTCGAATATTAGTGGAAAGCTGTAGCCAAAAGTACCACCGGCATGGTCTCTCACCACCCCTTTAGTGATTGATTCATTAAGCTGTTTGTTGGTTAAACCCAAGTCAGCAATATAGTTGCCATTTTCATCGCGTATTTGCACCCCTTCAACAATGGGAAGCTCCATTAAACCGGTTGCGATAGACTTAGCTTGTGGGGTGTTCAATTCCCAAATCGCGCGAGTCAAACTGGTGCTGAAGGTGTTTTTCAGGGTTTGCAGCTCATCTTCAATATGGCTTTTGGCGTTAAGGTATTCAGTAAAAACTTGGAATACAGTAACGACTAGTGTCAAAACAAAGTAGACTGATAACACTCTGGCGAGCAATCTTTTGGACAAGCCCTGTTTTATATTTGCCATTTAAAAATCATTTTCCCTAATGGTAAAATAGTGCTCAAAGAATATGCGTTATCGTATAAATTAACAAGGATTTAGCATACATGTATAGAGCTATAATCAGTTTGTAGTTTGAATCATTGTACAAAGAATTAAAACTCATTACAGAGTCTTTAATAAAAGTGTCACATATAATCTGAATAATTGCCCACTTTGAAGTAAAAGGATCTCAATCTAATGGCGAAAAGAATATTGTTGGTAGAGGATGAAGCGCCAATTCGGGACATGCTGAAATTCGTATTGGAGCAATCGGGTTACGAAACCATCGAAGCAGAAGATTATAATGTTGCTTTGGAGCGAGTTGTTGAACCTTATCCCGATTTGATTTTACTGGATTGGATGTTGCCTGGTGGTTCTGGGGTGCAATTGGCTAAAAAGCTCAAGCAACATGAATATACCCGTGATATTCCGATTATCATGCTTACCGCCCGCGGTGAAGAAGAAGATAAAGTCCGTGGTTTAGAAGCCGGGGCGGATGATTACGTAACCAAACCTTTCTCACCTAAAGAATTAATTGCCAGAGTCAAGGCAGTGATCCGTCGTGTAACGCCCACATCGAGTGAAGATGTTATTGAGTCTCAAGGCCTCAGACTTGACCCCGTTTCTCATCGTGTTTCGGCCAACGAAACCCCTTTAGATATGGGGCCCACAGAATTTAAACTATTGCACTTTTTTATGACCCATGCTGAACGGGTTTATAGTCGCGAGCAATTATTGGATAACGTATGGGGAACCAACGTTTACGTAGAAGACCGCACGGTCGATGTACACATCAGGCGATTGAGAAAAGCTATTTCAGAATTTGGCCATGATAATATGATCCAAACTGTGCGGGGCGCGGGTTATCGTTTTTCCACCAAAGTATAATAGTTATGCAGCCCACTGGGGCAATGATGACTGTCTAGCCTGACTTATGAAGGAGTTGTATTTCACTATGGAAAAACCGTATATTTGGTTGTTGAATATAGTCGCAATATGCGCGCTTTTTGCCACAGTGGGTGCGATAGGTCTACATTTTTCAGAATTTTGGTTAAGTATTGGTGTACTCGCTATTTTGATAGTGATTTGGCAGTTTTGGCAGCTGTTTCAATTAAACCTATGGATCTGGCACAGCAAAAAAATGTCACCACTCACTACTTTTGGTGCTTTTGGCCAGTTGTATCAGGGTATTCATCAGAATCAATTAAAACATCGCGGCAAACGCAAACAACTGAGTCATATCATCAGTTCTTACAAAGCCGGTTCTGAGGCTTTGCCAGACGCCGTTGTTGTCATCGATAATAACTACAACATTGTGTGGTGTAATCGTTTAGCTCGCATCGAACTTGGTTTAAGTTGGCCGGACAAACAAACCTTAAATATTGTTGAAGCCCTCAAACAGCCTGATTTTTTAAACTTTTTAGTGGCTAAGCGCTTTGAGAGCCCCCTAGAAATACCATCACCTGCCAATGTGCACAAAATCTTGGAATTCAGGGTAGCGCCTTTTGTCGATAACAATATGATGTTATTGATTCGTGACGTTACTCGCTTGAGCCAAATAGAAAAAATGCGTAAAGACTTTGTGGCCAATGTGTCCCATGAATTGCGCACGCCCTTAACGGTTATTAATGGCTACTTAGAAATGTTACCTGATGCGGCCGACTTGCCGCCCCTGTTAGTTAATAAAGCCATTGCAGAAATGCGCACCCAGTCAGTTCGTATGCAAAATTTAATTGAAGAGCTACTGCAGCTCTCACGTATCGAAGCAAGCAATGACAGAACCTTTGATAAACTCGTTAATGTGCCGAAATTACTCTGGCAAATACAGACCGAAGCGCAGGCACTTAATCGTGAAAAACACCACAAGCTGTTTTTTGACATTGCGCCAAAACTGTATGTCTATGGTATTGAGTCAGAACTGCGTAGCGCTTTTTCAAATTTAATTTTTAATGCGATTCACTATACTCCCGATAAGGGCGTGGTAGAGGTTAAATGGCATTTGAGTCAAAACTGCGCGCGTTTTAGTGTGAAAGACAATGGTGATGGTATAGCACAAGCTGATATTTCCCGTATAACCGAGCGTTTTTATCGGGTAGATAAGGCGCGCTCACGTAAAACGGGGGGCTCTGGTTTGGGCTTGTCAATCGTTAAACACGTATTAACCCATCATAATTCTAGCTTGAAAATAGCCAGTGCGGTGGGCATAGGAAGTGACTTTTCTTGTGAGTTTTCGTCAGAGTTGACACAAATAGCCAGTAAACCATTGTGACGTTAATATGACAGGGTTTTTGGCCTTACTGCTCTGCTTTTCTGTCATTTAATCAAGCAAGTATTAACTCATACATCCCTTATTCACACTGCCTCTTTGGCGGTTCTGCCCTTGTCAGAAAAATTAGCTAGTGGCTATTTATGGCTGCTTTAACTTTTGATTAAAGCGCAAATGATTTTGCCGCCCTATCAATAATTTTCAAATATTAAAGTTTTGTGACGCTTCAGCTATGTAACAAAACTGTCATTTGTCTCCGCTACTCTGTGCTTCGTTTTGATAACTTACTATTTGACTCGCATTTGGAGAGCACCATGGAATTTAAACGTATATTCAAGGCAAGCGCTATTGCCACTGCACTAATACTAGCTGGCTGTGGTGGTGATATCAATATCACACCAACAGTGAACGATAACAGCTCTACAACTGACAACAGTGTCAATAACTCAAACAACACTAGTACTCCTGCTACTCCTGTTGATGTGACCTGTGCAAGTTATGAAAGCGACGCGGGTACGGTTGAAGGTACCTTTGATGGTATGGATTGTTTATACAATGATTCGTTCTCTAGCAAAAATATTTCAATTACGTCAAATATTACTTTTGAAGAATTGCCTGATAGTGGTGTTCATGTATTTGAAGATGCATTACAGATTGGTGCTGACGGCGATACAACGTCTGGTTTTGTTATCCCTGCTAGTGGCCCAACCATGACAGTTAAGCCTGGCGCGGTTTTAGCGTTTAAATCAGGTGAAGCCATTATACGTATCGCTCGTGGTGCAAAAATTCAAGCAGTGGGCACTGCTGCTAAGCCAATTACATTTACCTCAGCTTTCGCTTATGACCGTTTTGATGACGAAGGTAAAGGGCCATTATACGCTGACTGGGGCGGTATCATTATTAATGGTAATGCTATCACTGACCAGTGTACTGATGCAGAGCGCGCAGCGACTACTTGTAACGTGCCTTCTGAAGGTATTACTAGCTACTTCGGCGGTAATGACAACGCTGATTCAAGTGGTAACATTAAATGGGCAAAAATTTGGTATGCAGGCTCAGGTCCTAAAGTAGGCGGTGAAGGTGATGACTTAAATTCATTAACCCTTAATGCTGTTGGTTCTGGTTCAGAGTTTGACTATCTGCATATTCACCAAGGTTTTGATGATGGTATCGAATTCTTTGGTGGTGCATCAACTGTTAAGCACGTTGTCGTTACCGATACTCAAGATGACTCTTTCGATTTTGATGCTGGCTACCACGGCAAAATGCAATATTTATTTGTTAAACACGGTACTGTAGTGACACGTGACGGTTCTACTGTTTTCATGGGTAACCATGGTTTTGAGTCTGACGGTGTTAAAGGTGCATCATCTGCTGAAGCTCCTCCTTCAAACCCCACTATTGCCAACGTAACCATCGTTACTACAGACGGTTTGTCAGTGCGCGACGGTGACCCTTCCGTTGCCTTTAAATTTGATGATGAATTTAATGCTAATTTTTACAATGTATTAATGGTAAAAACGGCTGCAACTCAAACGTACTGCATAACCTTCTCTTCTGATGGTGAAAAGCAAGCTGATAAAATAATGTTCAATAATTCAGTTATGGCTTGTAACGTAGAATTTGATGATGTCGATGGCACGTTCAATAGCGGTAAAGAACCTGCTTCATTGACTGGTACGGCTTTAACAGCTTGGTTTGACGGTACTAGCAACATACGCATAGGGTCTACAGCGAGTGTTTTAGCAGCCAATGGTTTTGCGACAGACACTGCTTCAACTGATATCACTATCTCTGCAAATGACCTAAGTACCTTGGATGCTGGTTTCTTTGATTCTGTTAATTATATCGGTGCGGTATCTGACCAGGATACTAGCTCTAATTGGTACAAGTGGGTTGAAACAGCACTAACTGCTGCTGAACAAGATTAATCCATTTTAACCACTCATAAATAGGCGCAAATTAAGCGCCTATTTTTTGATTTGAGAGCAGAATTTAATTATGAATAGTCAACCTAGTCTCAAAAAAATAGCACTTGCTGTGAGCATGGCAGTTTTGGCTACGTCCAATGTTGTTGCGCAAACAGACGAGGATAAAGTACTCGATGAAGTGGTAACCACTGGCTCGCGTTTACAAGGTAGTGCTTCTGCCGTCATCGAAGAACGAAAAAACCAAGCTTTCGTCGCCGATATTCTTGGTGCTGAACAGCTTGCTCGTACCGGCGATAGTGATGCTGCGTCGGCGTTAAGACGTGTCACTGGTTTAACCTTAGTCGATGGCAAGTTTATTTACGTAAGGGGCTTGGGTGAACGTTATTCAAGTGCCAGATTAAACGGTGCGGCGATCCCTAGTCCTGATTTAACCCGTAACGTATTGCCTTTGGATATTATACCGGCCAGTATTATTGAAAGTTTGTCAGTGCAAAAAGCGTATTCGCCTTCAATGCCTGCCGCTTTCGGTGGTGGTAGTATTGATATCAGAACTAAAACCGTACCCACTGAATTTACTGCAGGAATTGAAATTGGCACCGGTTTTGATACCTCAGCCAGTAGTGGAAATACCTATTCCCGTGAATCAGCCAGCATTCCACTTGTGCTGCAAGATGCGATTACACAATATCGTGGTGATTTTACGATAGGTAATATCATCAGTAGGGATAACCTTGTTGATACAGCAACAGCCACGCGCTCAGAACAAGCCCTTGCGATTAATAATCAGTTACTGGAATCCTTACCGCGAAATTTTGCCTTAAAGGATGAGTCTCTTGACCCTGCCTATAATGCCAAGGCCCATATCGGCAATAGTATTGATGAGCAATGGTTAGGTGGAACCTTAGGTTTCTTATTATCAGCATCCTATGATAATAGTTGGGATGCGGCTGATAAGCGCACCGCAGTACTTACCCAGAATTTGGGTGAAGATTGTGCCACTGAACTTAATTCCTTAGAAGATGTGAGTCGTTCATGTTTTGACACCGTTAAAGATACTGTCTCAACCACTGAAAATGAGCGTTATAATGGCGTTCTTAATGTGGGTTATAAATTAGGCGCTCATCAAGTGTCTTACACTAATTTATATCTGGCAGATAATGAAGACGAATCACAAGTTTCGTCTTTGCAAGCCCCTGCGGGCAGTACAGTGTATAGCATTGTAGGTAATGGCAGAGCAAATAGAAGTCACGAGTTTAAATACGAAGAACGTATTCTTAAAGTGTCGCAATTTGTCGGTAAGCACACCTTTTTAGATTACGCTGGTTTAGGGGCTGATTGGCAATATACCCGTTCACATGCCAGTACCAATATTCCGACCAATGTAGAATTGAAATTTAGAGATGCCTACGAAAATGGTGAGTTAGTTTCTTCTTCTATTACCGGGGATGATAACCGTGCCTTGTTTTCTTACACCGATATGGATGACAGAGTTAATTCTTATGGCGGTAACCTGTCTTTACCGCTAACGGCTGGGGACTTTGAATTAGAGTTTAAGGCCGGTTATGATTTTTCTGACCGTGCCCGTACGTATAATACCTCCAGTTTCGCGGTTAATAATGAAACAGGCTCTCAGTTAGTGATTAACGATGGCTCGACTTCACCATTAACTAATGGCGACTACTTAACTAACGATTTCATCGAAGGCCAGCGTATTTTGGTTGACTTCAATGAGCCAACTGCGCCTGATGCAGATGACTACTTAGCGGCCCAAAAAATTGGTGCTGGCTATGGCATGTTTGATGTCTTTTACAAAGGCACATGGCGAGTGAGTGGTGGTTTGCGTTATGAAGAATTCAAACAAACCTCTATTGGTACTTCCAGTTTGATATTTGGACAGTCGGATTTAGATATTTATTATGCGCCTGACAAAATCGAAGCCGGTAGTATCAATGCTGATGATATTTATCCTGCTATATCGTTTACTTATATTGGCGGTGAAGACTATCAAATCCGTGCGGGTTATGGTGAAACCGTGGTTCGTCCTGATTTACGTGAAGTTGTACCGGTGTCCTATTACGATCCATTAACTGATATTCGTACTTTTGGTCGTGTTGGTTTGCAAAGCAGTCCGATTAAAAACTACGATTTGCGTTATGAACGGTATCTGGCAAACGGCGATAACTATTCGGTTGCAGCATTTTATAAGGATATTACCGCACCTATCGAAACCGTATTACGTATTGGTGATGAAGATTATTCAGCCACCTTTATTAACGGTGAATCAGCTAAAGTCTATGGTGTTGAAATGGAGTGGTTGCATGACTTAGCTTATGTGGCAAACGGCTTTTTTACTTCAGGTAACGTGACCTTAAGTAAGTCTGAAGCTGTAATTGCTGATGCACTAGCCGGTAACCTAACTAATTCGACCAAGCCGATGACCGGTCATTCTGAATATGTAGTTAACTTGCAGTTAAACTATGATTCTGTCAATGGCGAGCACTCAGGTTCTTTAGTTTACAACGTGTTTGGTGAAAGGATTTTGGCCGCTGGTGTAGCAGGTCGTCAAGATGCTTATGAACAGCCTTTCCATTCATTGGATGCGGTTTATACCTATTATCCTAACTTTAGCTCAACAATTAAGTTCAAAGTTAAAAATATATTGGGTGAAGACCAAGAAGTAACGCAGTCTGACATAGTGGTACGTGCTAAAGAAGCCGGTACCTCCTTCAGTGTAAGCTACAACTACGAGTTTTAATTGTCATAAATGTTTAATAAGAGCTGCTGAGGCAGCTCTTATTAGCGTTTTGCTCAAGTTCCAATACTGCTTTTATGTCAAACCTGTAATATTTTTGTCACACATTCCTATTATCCTTCGCACAGTTTTATTGGATCAGCATCATGCTGTTTAATTAATGTAGGGTTTTAAGAATGAAACGAGTGAGCAAATTCTCCGGTAAGTTTCGTGCAACAGTCATTGCCGTAACCGTGGCTTCGGCCTTTACCGTCAGCACCAGCTTTGCGCAGGAAGACAATGATCTTAAACCTGCCGTTAAAACAGCCACTCAAATCAATGAGTCTGCGGCTAATTCCCAGGTTAAAGTTAATAATCTAACGGACCAAATAGATAATAAGTTACAGCAATTCAAAACCATCAATAAAGAAATTGAAGGTCTAGACGTTTATAACGATCAATTACGTCGACAGATTGCCAATCAAGTACAAGAAATGGCAGATTTAAATGCCTCGATTGATGATGTCAGCGTGATTGAACGTCAAATTACGCCTCTTATGATCCGCATGATTGATGGCTTAGAGCAGTTTGTTGCTTTAGATGTACCCTTTTTACAAGAAGAGCGCAGTAATCGAATTATCGATCTGAAACATATGATGGACAGAGCCGATGTTGCGCCGTCTGAAAAGTTTCGCCGCGTGATGGAAGCCTATCAAGTGGAAATGGATTATGGCCGCACGCTAGAAGCTTATGCTGGTCTGCATACGGTTGACGGACAAGAACGCAATGTGGATTTTTTGCGCATTGGCCGTACGGCATTAATTTATCAAACTCGTGACGCTAGTTTACAGGGCATTTGGAACAAAAAGTCTAACCAATGGGAGGCTTTGTCGTCTGATTATCGCACTCAAGTGACCAAAGGTTTGCGCATGGCCAAAAAACAAATGGCGCCTGACCTGTTAATGCTTCCAGTTGCGATCACAGATTAAGAGAATGATGAACATGAAACTAACGTTTAAACAAATATGTACCTTGTGTTTAGTCTCTGTATTAGGCATGTCAACGGCCTTTGCACAAGAGTCTAAAGCATTGGATTTAGATGCTTTATTGAAACAACTTGAGCAAGGTAAGTTCCAGCAAAGCAAACAAAATACCCAACGTGAACAAGAGTTCACGCAAAAACGCACTGAGCAAGATCAGATGTTAAAATCTGCTGCAGCTAAGCGTGATGCAGCGCTCAAGGCTTCAGAAAAACTTGAAACTGCATTTGAAGAAAATGAATTTAAATTAACTGATTTAAATGGTGCTTTAGATAAACGTTTAGGCTCATTAAAAGAACTGTTTGGTGTCTTGCAGCAAATTGCGGGTGATACCAAAAATAAGTTTTCTAACTCGGTGATTTCAGCGCAAATTGAAGGGCGTTCTGAGTTTTTAGATGACTTAGCACAATCAATGGGTACCAGCTCTAAATTGGCCTCGATTGAAGAAATTGAACGAGTTTGGTTTGAAATTCAGCGTGAAATGACCGAATCAGGCAAAGTCACTCGTTTTACTCGCGATGTAGTAGAAGCGGGCGGCGCCAAAGTTAATAAAGAAATCGTTCGTGTTGGACCTTTTGCCTTAGTGTCAGACGGAAAGTACTTAGACTATGAAGGCGAAACAGGCACCGTTAACGAGTTAATTCGTCAACCCGCTGATCGTTACTTAGACAGTGCCGCGATGCTACAAAAATCCAGTGGTGAGTTGGTTGAGTTTGGTTTGGATCCCACCGGTGGTTCTATTCTTGGTTTACTTGTTCAGGCCCCTAGCCTTGAAGAACGTGTGCATCAAGGTCAACTGGTTGGTTACATCATTATTGCAGTCGGTGCAGTGGGTATATTTGTTGCCTTCTGGCGTTTCATTGTGCTCAGCAGTATTACCGCTAAAGTGAATCGTCAGTTAAAGTCAGATACCTTTAAAAGTACTAATCCCCTAGGCCGAGTTATGCAAGTCAAAGATAAGTATCCTGATGTTGATACTGAAGTGCTTGAGTTACACCTAACGGAAGCTATTCTGGGTGAAGTCCCCAAACTAGGTCGTTTCTTAACCTTAGTTAAAATGATTTCAGTGGTTGCGCCCTTGGGCGGCTTATTAGGCACAGTAACCGGTATGATTGTAACTTTCCAACAAATTACTTTGTTTGGTACCGGTGACCCTAAAATCATGGCAGGTGGTATTTCCTCCGCTCTGATTACTACGGTTCTCGGTTTAGTGGTTGCCATACCAACTACCTTGCTTTATGCCCTATTAAGCACCCAAAGCAAAAATATCGTGATGATTTTGCAAGAGCAGGCCGCAGGTGTGATTGCTGAGCGTGCTGAAAGACAGTCTAAAACAAAGGCCTAGTACCATGTTTATTGAGATCTTTGAATCAATCCGAGACTTTACTGAAACCGGTGGCACCGTGCTGCTGGTTATCGGTGGCCTTATCTTTGTGATGTGGATTTTGATATTGGAAAGGATCCTCTATGTGTCATTTGGCCACAAACAATTAAAGCGTGAAACCATCGCGCAATGGAAAGGTCGCAGTGATCGCGCTTCATGGAATGCGGCGCAAATTAGAATTGCGATGATTTCGCGCATTAGTCTGAAGCTGCGCTTTAGTTTACCTATTATTCAAGCCTTAGTGGCCTTGTGTCCCTTATTAGGTTTGATGGGTACAGTGACAGGCATGATTCAAGTATTTGATGTGATGGCAATGTCGGGAGGAGGTAATGCTCGCTCTATGGCTGCTGGTGTTTCACAAGCTACGGTACCCACTATGGCGGGTATGGTAGGGGCGTTATCGGGCGTATTTGCTTCAACGTGGTTAACGCGTTTAGCTAAAACAGAACGCATTCATTTAGAAGACGCATTAGAAATTAAACGCTAGCACTTTGGCGCTCGCTGTAAGGTAAATACAATGAAACAACATTTTCAAAATTTAGTAGAAGAAGAAGATTTGGCAATCGATATGACGCCCATGCTGGACGTTGTTTTTATCATGTTGATCTTCTTTATTGTCACGGCCTCATTCGTAAAAGAGTCGGGTATTGACGTTAATCGCCCTGAAGCTGCCACAGCAGTGAAAAAAGACCGAGCCAATATTCTCGTTGCTATCAGTGACAAAGGTGAGATTTGGATAAACAAACGTCGTATTGATGTGCGTGCAGTGCAAGCCAATATTGAGCGTTTAAAAGCTGAAAACCCGCAAGGTTCAGTGGTTATTCAAGCAGATAAAAAAGCCAACGTTGAAACCTTGATTAAAGTCATGGATGCCTCGCGCTCAGCAGGTGTGTTTGACGTTTCTATCGCAGCTCAAGAGTAGAGGCACATGCTAAGACTGCTTTTAGCCATATTTCTGGCCGCTTTAATTACTCTAAGTTTGTTTTTTTTGATGCAAGCTCTGATTAAAAGTGGCGACCAGAAATTAAGCGACGCCCCGGTAGGGTCAGTGCTCGATTTTGTGCGTCTGAAACAAGAGGATGCGATCGAAACTAAAGACCGTAAACCACTCAAACCAACGCCTCCTAAGGCTCCACCACCGCAAATGGAGCAACCGCAAATGGAAGCGGCTAATCCTAATAATGCCACCAGTGGTATGGACTTTGGTGCAGATGTCACCTCTGACTTAGCTCTTGATGGTGGATTAGCGCTGGAATCAGGTGATGGTGAATATTTGCCGATTGTGCGGGTTGCAGCGGTATATCCACGTAGAGCTTTACAACGCGGAATTGAAGGCTATGTGGATCTCGAATTTATTGTGACTAAACAAGGTTCAGTGCGCGATCCAAAAGTGATTGCCGCCTCACCAGAAGGCATTTTTGAGCAAGCCGCTATGGATGCTGCCTTAAAATATAAATATAAACCCCGTGTAGTCAATGGTGATGCCATGGAAGTGTCTGGGGTTGAAGTGCGTGTTACCTTTGAAATTGGGGGATAATAGTATGACCAAATCGAATACGAAAACGAGTATCAAGGCTTTGTCATTCGTTGTGGGATTGAGTGCCACCATGATTTTAGGGGCTTTTTCTTCTGTTAGTGTTGCGCAAGAAGCCAGCAGTGAGCGCAAAACTCAACGTGTTCCAACTCTGCGCGCCAAAGTCTACGACCAACTGTCCAGAGCACAAACGGCTGCTGATGCAGGTAAACCGAAAGAAGCCTTCTCTATCCTTGACGAAGTCAAAGGTAAAGCCAATTCAATGAATAGTTATGAACAAGCCATGATGTATAATTTTTATGGTTTTATTCATTACAATTTAGAGCAGTTTGACCAAGCCATCGCCGCTTTTGAAGAAGTGGTAAAGCAACAGCCTATTCCTACTTCGTTTGAACAAGCGACTTTGTTTAGTCTTGCCCAATTACACATGATGCGTGGCAACTACGACAGCACCATTGAATTTATTGAAAAGTGGGAAGCGATTCAACAAGAAATTGCTCCAGGCATTGAGATCCCGGCTAAAAATTTAGTCCTTAAAGCTCAGGCTATGTATCAAAAACAAGATTATGCAAAGGCTTCTGCTTATATTAATCAAGCGGTAAAACAGCAAGAAAATAGCAAAGAAGGCTATCAAGTTGACGAAAATTGGTATGTCCTGCAGCGGGCGGTATATTTTGAACTTAAACAACCTGAAAAAGTGAAAGATGTATTGTTAAAACTGGTTAAGCAATATGAAAAACCAGCTTATTGGATACAACTTGCGGGTATGTATGGTGAGCTCGGTGACGAAAAGCAACAGCTAGCCTACATGGAAATCGCTTATCAGATGGATTATATCGCCACCGGTTCAGATATTTTTAATCTATCGCAGCTATATTATTATCATCAAGTGCCATTTAAAGCTGCGCTATTAATGGAAAGCGGTATCAAACAAGGCAAATTGGCTAAAGACGAGCGTAACTTGACGTTTTTGGCTCAGGCTTGGAGTTTTGCCAAAGAGAACGAAAAAGCCGTACCTGTGATGATGGCCGCAGCCAAATTAGCCAAAGATGGCGAATTAGATGCTCAGCTTGCACAAACCTATTTGAATATGGAAAAGTGGCAACAAGCCATTGATGCCTCAACCACAGCTCTTGCCAAAGGCGGCTTGCGCAACGAAGGTACCGTGCACTTAGTTTTAGGCATGGCACATTTCAATTTAGGGGATTATAACGTGGCCCTGAATGAATTAGCGGAAGCAGAAAAGTTTAATAGTAGTAAAGGTATGGCTAAGCAGTGGCTTAAGTTTGTACAAACTGAAAAAGCGACAACTGAGCGTTTCCAAGCCCAACTCGCTAACTCGGGCGATAATTCTTATCTATAGTGAACCAACAGATTCAAAAAAGCAGCTTAGGCTGCTTTTTTTATGCCTTTCTTTAGGTCTTTGTTAAGGTTTTTTTAGCGTTAATCAAGATATGTTGAACGATATCACTTTGACTGGTTCGCTCTGAACAAATAGCATAGTAGCGCTCCGTAATATCCAAGGTTTCGCCAATGCAGCTTACATCATAGCGTTGACTAATATGCTCAGCAATACTGCTAGGAACGGCAAATACGCCAAGACCTTCTTGGCCAAACATTTTTAACAATGCACTGTCATCAAACTCTGCGACTATTTTGGGGCTCATCTTTAAGCGTTCAAACCAGGCGAGTAAGCTGTGTTTCATTGATGACTTATCCCCCGACATTAACATGCCTGCATGTTGCAGGGACTGGGGGAAGCCTTTTTGTAATGACACAGCTTGTTTGTGACTGGCAAAAAAGCTTAAGCCAGATTCTCGTAATAAATGACCATAGGCTTTTATATTGCTGCCCGGTATTAAGTTGCGGTCGGCAATAATTAGATCGAGTTTGTTGATCGCCAGATCAGCGCACAAATTGTCAAACTCGCCCTCTTTATAGATAAACCGAGTTGACTCAAATTTTATGCTAGTGGGGTGAATTAAATCAAAAGCTAACACTTTAGGGACTGCATCGGTAATACCTATGGTGAAAGTGCGTATTCGTTGTTCCCGCTTTTGCAGCAGCATATCTAGCAGTTCGTGACCAGAGGCAAAAATTTCTTCCGCATATTCATAGGCCACTTTGCCCAAGGGGTTGAGAAAAAGTCGTTTACCAATACGATCGAATAATATCGTGCCCAAATAATTCTCAAAAGTACTAATTTGTCCACTGACGGTTTGCGGGGTGACATGCAGAATTTCCGCCGCTTTGACTATGCTGCCCTCTCTGGCGGTGATGTAAAAGTAGTAAAGGTGATGATAATTAAGCTGTGCCATTTATCGCAGGTATTTCCGATGTATAGATAAGTTATATTCGACTATATCTTATATAAACGCCGTGGCAAGCTAGCCGGCAATTAAATTTGGTTTAACTGGAAGTACTACCTTATGGGGCCGTCAATTACTGCATTATTCAAGCATGAAGCTGCCGGTGGCGTGATTCTCGTCGCAGCTGCTTTATTGGCCTTGATGGTAGCAAACACGCCTGCATTTGGTGTTTATGAGTGGGTGTTTGGCTTGCCGGTGTCAGTCAGTATTGGTGGCTTTAGTATTGATAAACCCATGCTGTTATGGATTAACGATGGCTTGATGGCCATCTTTTTCTTTCTAATTGGTTTGGAAGTTAAACGTGAAGTGCTTGACGGCCACTTAAGTTCTCCGCAAAAAGTAGCCTTACCTGCCATTGCTGCAATAGCTGGTATTACGGTACCTGCCCTACTTTACGCCGCATTTAATTATCAAGATGCGGTTACGTTCAAAGGCTGGGCGGTTCCAGCCGCTACTGATATTGCCTTTGCCCTAGGTGTTTTTAGTTTATTCGGGCGTGCATTGCCCATCACCCTGAAGCTCTTTTTGTTGTCTGTGGCTATTTTTGATGACATTGGCGCCATTATCATTATTGCCTTGTTCTATTCAGTTGAAATGTCATTGCTGTCCTTAAGTGTGGCTGTAGCTGGCTTAGTTATTCTATTTTTGTTAAATCGTTTTAATGTGGCTAAACCTGCTGCCTATCTAGTGGTTGGCGTCGTCGTATGGGGCGCAGTATTAAAATCTGGGGTGCATGCCACTTTAGCGGGCTTTGCCATCGCATGGTTTATTCCGTTTAAGTCATTGACTGACTCATCAGGTAGTCCCACTGGCTCCATGCTACTCAAGCTCGAGGAAGGGTTACACACTTGGGTGGCATTTTTAATTCTACCGGTTTTTGCCTTTGCTAATGCGGGCGTACGATTTATTGATGCAGATGCCGAACAAATTATGCTGCCAGTGGTTATTGGAGTGGTGGCAGGACTGTTTATCGGCAAGCAATTAGGGATTTTTGGAGCCTGCTGGTTGGCGGTCAAACTGGGTTTTGTCAAGTTACCAGAAGGGGTGACGTGGTTACAAATTTATGCGGTTTCAATCTTGTGTGGTATCGGTTTTACCATGAGTTTATTTGTCGGTTCACTTGCTTTCGAAGGTTATAGCTCGGAGTACTTGGATAGCGTGAAGATAGGCGTATTAAGTGCATCCTTACTGTCAGCGTGTTTGGGCGCCTTTGTGATTTCGCTGTGCCGTAAAAAGCAAGAGCAGTAGTGTTGTTGTGTAAAAGTGTTTTTCTATGTGATTTTAAATCTAACTGAAAGTGAGGCGTTAATATGCAATTAAATATTCATGCACAAAATCTAAATATCAGTGAACAGTTGAAGGAGGAATTCGGCCAGCGCATAAAAGGGATTTTTGAGCGAACCCAACAAAAAATCCGCAAGGTTAGGGTCATTTTTACGGATGTAAATGGCCCTAAAGGCGGAGAAGATAAGCAGTGTCGAGTACAGCTCGTGTTGTTTGGTTTACCAACGGTTAACGTTGTATCCAAACAGGCCAACTTACATAAAGCCTTGGCCCACGCACTAAGCGTAGCGAAACGAACATTAAAACGACGGTATAACAAACTGCAAAGAGTCGATCATGCCTCTGTGCGGCAGTTATCCCACGGCGAATTAGATTTTATTTTTGATCAATCTGGAGTATCCAATGTCTAGTCAAATACAGTTTTCTCAAACAGCGAACAGTGCTGTTGAGCTTGCTAGTGTTAATAAAGTATTGCGTAATACCTACGCGTTATTAGCCTTAACCCTGTTATTTAGTGGTGTAACGGCGAGTCTCGCAGTGTATTTTAATATGCCGCCATTGGGCTTGTTACTGACTTTAGGTGGCTATTTTGGTCTATTGTTTTTAACCCATAAAACCCAAAACTCGGCCGCTGGTTTATTAAGTGTCTTTGCTTTAACGGGCTTTATGGGGCTGACTCTTGGGCCCTTATTGAGTGCGTATTGGGCAGGTGCACCTGCTGTGGTTTTAAAAGCTGCCGTAACCACTGCTGCAGTGTTTATTGGTTTGTCAGCCTATGCAATATTCAGTAAACGGGATTTTTCCTTTTTACGTAGTTTCTTGGTGGTGGGTATTATTGTCGGTTTTGTTATGGCACTTATAGCATTTTTTATGGAATCGAGTGCCTTGTCTTTGGCAGTATCTGCTATGTTTGTCTTACTGATGTCCGGACTGATATTGTATGAAACTAACAATATTATGAAGGGTGGGGAGACCAATTATATTATGGCGACAGTCAGTCTTTTTGTGGCCATTTTTAATTTATTTACTAGTTTGATGCATCTGTTGGGGGTGGGTCAGTCTGAGTAAGTGAGCCAATTTGGCCAAGAAAACGTCGATAGTCATAATTAAAAAGAACAGTGAGAAGAAAAATGAATAGAGTAACAATAATCGCAGCATCGGTAGCAATGTTGATGGCAGGTTGTGCAACTGCTGACTCCAAAATGGCGATGAACCACAAAGCGGTATCTGATGACGTGGTTGCACAGCAGCATGTCGCACTGACAGCCAATACTCAAGGCAAGGGCTTCGGTCCTCAGTCTCCGCGTGATTTAGACGCACCTGCTGGTAACAATCTACGTGCTTTCAATAGCGCACCTGCTTACACCGAAATGAATTTATGTAATATCCATTTCCATAAAAATGCTGAGCATAAAGGCGGTGAGTTTACCAAGTATGTGGGCAATGGTGATGGCAAAGGCTTCGATTCTGGTTACCAATATTCAGGTAAACTAACGTCGGCAGAACTGAAACCGGCTGCTGTTGCAGCGTGCCCAAGTGAACATGGTGCCGTGAACCCTGGCGATACTATCGAAGTCCACTATGTGCATTCAAGTGCTCAAGTTACGCCAGGCCCAACATTAGGCTCGTGTTTAAGTGAGTCAATAATGAATCCGCAATTACGGGTAGAAACCCAAGTGTTTGTAGTGGTTAATGATGATGAGGCCTTAGACTTCAAAGAACTGACTGAATTTGAAATGGAAGATGGATATTATCAGGCTGAAAATATTCCCCAAAATACCGGTACTCCAATTCAATATGACGGTTCAACCACGGGCCCCGGTTACAATGAAAAAGCCTCACCTTTGCAAGTATCGTGGAGTGTGCGTCCGAAAGTCGCCAAGGTGAGTGTTGCTAGTGTAGGTGAGTGGTGTAAGAGCAATGCCTTCAAAGAAGATCATGGCCACGGTGTAAGAAACCTAGTGCAAGACCTCGACCTACTTTCGCCGATAGGGAAATAGTGATTAGTCACATGGATTATGTGGCCATGACTTTAATAGAGTCACATTAAACCAGAAGCGAATTCTGGCAATCTCAATTGGCGTAAGACCTTGCCTAAGGAACTTATTGTGGCTAATTGTAGTGAGTTAGTTTAGAGCTTAAAAATGCAGCCTTAGGGCTGCATTTTTATTAGGTTTAATTTTTTCTGAGCCAGGTGGCGGTAAGTGCTTTACAACCACTCTTCCAACAACAATTATCTTTACAAATATAACGATGGTCAGACTGGTAACACTCGGGGAAGTCATTGCTGGAATTCAACTGCTGAACGGCTAGCTCGTTGGCTGGCAATGTTTGCTGTGTGCTTACATTGTGTCTGGTTAATGACATATCGCTTGGGTACATAATCGCCTCTGTTAATTTTCTCGTAACTCATCAAAACAGTGTGAACTTAAAGTGTAGGGGCTACTAGCTGAAACGCTACTGTAAAATGGTATTCATAGGGGTCTTTTGATGTAGATCAAACCCTGTCCTAATAGCTCATTGGCTTTTTGCAGATAAATTAAAGCGGAATAACAATAATCAATCGATGGGATAGAGGGTGCACAAATCTTTTGCTGTATTTCTGCTTGCTGTAAGTCGTTATATTCTGTTGATATGATAGATAAGATGGTATTTTTAATTACATCTGTTTATTGCCATGGTTTTTTATGCAAGCCAATCAAAGCGAGTTGAGCCAGTCTGATATAAGAAATGGTTTAACTAATATCGTCATAGGTAGTGCTGCTTTGTTAGTTATTTTTGCTGCGGGCGCTTCATTGTTGCGCTATCACGTTATTGGATTTCAGCCGATCATGCTGGTTCATGTCTTTTTTTCAGTCCTCATCGTCTTTCTATTTATTTTAAGAAACATCATTCCGCTTAATACTCGGGCGCTACTGATTTGTAGTCTGTTTTTTATTGCCGGGCTGGGAGGGCTTGTCTCTTTTGGTTTGGCAGGCGCAGGGACTTTGTTATTATTTGGTGCCTGTGTTTTTACCAGTTTATTAGTCAGTATTCGTCTGGCCGTTATTTTTGCGCTTGGTGGCGGGGCAGCACTGGGTATTGGCTTGATATTATCCCTGTATGGTAATTTGAGTTTTAACATCCCACTAGATAGGTATTTATTATCACCAGAGGCGTGGTTAAATAATCTACTGGCTTATGGCTATTTAGTCACGATTAGTTTGTTGCTTATCAAGGTTTTTGCGCGATATCTCAATAGCTTTTTATCTTCACAAGCAAAAATTATTAAGTCTCAAACTAAAAAAATTGATGCTTCAGAAAATATTTTGGAAGCCGTGGTGAATTCCCTACCTTATGGCATTTTATGGAAAGATTCCCAACTGCGTTATCTGGGCGCAAATAAATATTTTCTGCAAGATGCCAAAATAAGAGACGTATCTAAAGTCATCGGTAAAACGGATAAAGAGCTATTTCCAAACGAACTTGCTCAGCGGATGACTGAACTTGACAATCAAGTGTTGAGCAGTAATGAAGATATTGAGAACTATCTAGAGCAGCATACTGATAAACAGGGAAATGTAGTTTTTATTATGGCCAATCGCAAAAAACTAAGCGCAAAAGACGGGGAACTGCTTGGTGTACTAAGCGCTTATCATGATGTGACTGAGCGAACGTTAATGGAGCAGGAACTCAGAGACGCTAAAGTTTTAGCAGAGCAAGCGAACTTAGCTAAATCTCTTTTTTTAGCCAATATGTCTCATGAAATCCGCACGCCACTTAATGGCATATTAGGGATGATCGACTTGAGTATGATGACCAAGCTAAGTAAAACTCAGTTAGATTATCTGAGTAAAGCCAAGCTCTCCGCTAACACTCTGCTCTACATTATCAATGATATTTTAGACCTCTCTAAAATTGAAGCCGGACAAATGCAGTTAGAACATATTCCTTTTGATATCAAAACGGTATTGGCTAATGTAAACGAGCAATTTTTCTATACTGCGCAAAATAAAGGTATCGAATTTAGCGTGAGTTATGAAGGGCCTAGTTCACTGTGGGTAAAAGGCGACCCAATACGTTTACTGCAAATACTCATCAATCTTTGTTCTAACAGTATTAAATTTACAGAGCAAGGCAAGGTCACGCTGGCGTGTATGGCCATAGTAGAGAGAAGTAATGCGAGTTTACGTTTAACAATAACTGATACCGGCATCGGTATTGATACAGAAGCACTGCCATTGTTATTTACTAAATTCACCCAATTGGACAGCTCTATTAGTCGCAAATTTGGTGGAACTGGACTGGGTTTATCCATTGTAAAAGGTCTGCTTGATGCCATGAGGGGCACGATTACGATGAGCAGTCACCTAGGTCAAGGCAGTTGTTTTGAGGTAGGCCTTGAATTGCCTGTGGGTGAAGAACAGCTTCAACCAGCCCAAGCAGAGGCGCCAGTTAGTTTAAGTGGCAAACAAATTTTGCTGGTGGAAGATAATGAAATAAATCGCGTGATTGTTGAAGAATTACTCAGCTCTGTGGGAGCGGTGGTGATTAGCGCTGAAAATGGCCAAATAGCTCTGGATAAGTTGGCCAGCCAAGATTTTGATATGGTACTGATGGACATTCAAATGCCTATTATGGACGGCTGCTCTGCAATCAAGCATATTCGCGCTAATAAAAAATATCAGTCTCTGCCTATCATTGCACTAACGGCCAATGCCATGAAACACGAAATCGACTTATACACAAAGCTGGGTTTTGTTGCCCATGTCGCTAAACCTTTTGATTTTGCTCTTCTGCTCAAAGTGATCAAAAACCACCTGCTTTTGCCATAACATAGGCAGCTTAATTAACTCACCTGACTAAGTTCAAAATTGTTTGCGTTCAACCCATAAAAACGCAGATGTGGCCAACAGCAGCAACCAGCACCAAAGTTTATTCAGGGTGCTGTTGTGTTCTAGCGCAAGGGGTTTTGCTAAGCTTTGGCTTAGTTGGGCTTGATACAGGGAGCTTTGTTGGTTTTGCTGTTGGCGCCAGGCCATCCAGTTGTTTGGCTGGTATACATAGTGGTTTTGCACTGAGTTGACCGCCACTGAACTTATTGCCTCCTTGTCATCAGCCAAAAGTTTAAGTTGGTACCAGCCTGGCTGCTGTGGCCAATAGTTAAGACAATAGCGATCTTGCCGAATTAAATCAGCTGCTAAGCTTAGTTTGAATACAGACTGATAATCTAAGGCGTTTAGTTTAGCGTGAGGTCCAGGGAACTGACTTAAGGCACAGGCAGAGGCCTGCTGATTGAGCTGCAACATGCTATCTGGTGTTTGGGGCAACCAATAAGCAGGGTGACGGTTAGCGGCCAGCTGAGACAAAAGGTATTGCCAATAGCGGCTGTATTGAGCGGTTTTACCTGATGATTGCCACTGATAAGTAGTATTAATCAGTGAAACCCCAATTTTACCTAAACCCATGCTTAACATACTGACCAGAGCTTGCTGGCGTTCGCCAAACACTAGGGTAAGACCTTGGCTGATAAGCAGGTTTATTGGCTGGGCTTGAATGGCCTGCTCAATTTGGCTATTGGGCCAGTTTGGCACCACTGTTTGAGCCGCACCTTGCTGGGTTATTGGACTTAAGTTTATTTTGTCGGCAAGTGCACTATCCTGCAGTTGCAGGGCAGACTGCAAAGACTGATCGGCTAATAACAGCAAACCTAAACCCTGTTGCACCGCTTGTTTTAGTGCCAGCCATTCTTGTTGGTTAATTAAGCTGAGGGCTCGTCCGTCCATCACCATCAAATCAAACTGGTTCAGGTCCGCCAGCTCCAATAGCTCCATGTTATCGGGTGTTTGCCCTTGGTAATTAAAATGTTGAGTCAGGTGTTTATTTTTACTGATCTGGCTAATCACTGTTACTGGGTTAGCAAAAGAGCCAGCCCATTCTCTTAACTGACGAGTTTCAAATGAAGGGGCAGACTGATAAATTAAAATCTTAAGGGTGGTGGCAGACTCTACCGCAACGGCCACATTTTCGCTGATAATGACGGCTTGTGCCTTTGCTGGATTATTGTTTTGTCCAGCATCACTTAAGCTCAGTTGATATAACCAGTTACCGCTTACTGATGGCTGCACACTAAAAATAAAGTTTTCACCCGCCCGTAAGTTTTGCTCTGCGATTTTATTACCCATTGGATCAAATAAGGCCAAGGTGTATAAATATCCGGGATTACTGTCTTGCTCTGCTATGTGTAATTGTCCGGCAATACTCAGTATTTCACCCTGAATGATTTGTTTATTCCAACGCATATTTAACAAGCCCGTCAGCGGTGTAGAGGGTATAAAATCAATGCTTAGCTGGGCATTATTAGCTTTTAGTGCCTGCCATTGCGCTGGGTTTAATCCATCTCCGACTATCGTTAGTTGCTGGAGAGAGGGTTGCCAATCCATAATTTGTGTTGGTTCACTAATTAGCTGTGCCTTATTTAAACTATCGGCTGCCAAGGCTGTGACCTCAGGTAGTATAAATAACTGAGCTTCAGGTGCAGCATCAAGTCTTTGTTGGTTTTCAGTGCTTAATGGCATGCTCCCTGCGCTAAATAACCACGCTTGGGATAGTTGGACTTTGCTTAATCTGACATCAGCCACTAGGCCAATCACGGCTATACTCGCCAGTACATTGAGCACAACAACGAAGGTAAGACGTCTGGGCTGGCCCCTTAGGCGTTTGCTGGCAAAGTAAATACTCAGACCGTTACTGAGTAACAATACAAACCAGCCAAGCACGAGCCAAGGGGTATTTATATCAGGAAAAGTCAGCGAGCCACTCACGGTTGTTGCTCCTGTTGTAAAAACTGCTGATAGTCACTAATTGCCGGGTTTGATAATAGATAACCCGCTTGTTGAGGCAAGGGTGCAGCAATCAGCGGCGGTAACAAACGCCACAATGTTTGCTGTAGTTGGCTGATACAGCTAGCACAATCCTGTTTGAGTTGCCTAGCATCGAGGTTTAATTTTTCGAGAGTAGCGATATGCTGGATATTGTCAGGCGTGCTTTGCAAACCAGCCGTTAGTAGAACTTTCAGGGCATTATATTGTTCAGTACTCAGTCCTAGCATGACCTCATTGCTCTGAGCATTTAACCACAACTGCAGTGCGTTGATGCTGTCACTTAGCAACTGCTGCTGTGCAAACGGTATTATTGATTGTTGATTTTGTTTAGCGTTTTTGATGTTGTTAAGTTCGCCCTGATAGCGGCGAGATTCACTTACCGGAGGGGGTTCAAAGCCTAATCGTTTGACATAAATACGTTCGGCATTTTTCGCTTGAGTTAGAAATTTAAGCGCTTCTTTTTCATAGGGTAAGGCCAGTGCTGGCTCAGACATCATTAAATGCAATTCGGCATTCCACATATTAGCAATGGCTTGCTTCATTAATGCAGTGGGGCTGGCTTGGCCTTTGAAACCCACAAAACCCAATTCAGCCTCACCATGATTGTGGCCATATTGCGCAATTAAATCACTGGCGCCAGATTTGTCTTGGTTAAGCTGTGGTGCTGCTTGATGCTCGTGTTGTTCAGTTGCTGCAACATGCTCTTTATTCTCGCCATCTTCATGGTCAGCGTGGGTGTCGTCAGCCCCTTTTTCAGTTTGATGAGCAGGTCCAGACTCCATATTATGTAGGGTAGCGCCTTCAAATTCATCACCCACATACTGGCCGTATTTTTGTTTTAAATCACTCTGAGCAAAACCGAGCTCAGTGGAGGTGCGTTTAAATTCAGCAAGAGTAAGCTGCGCCTCGTCAACCAGCAATTGTTCGGTTTCGATAATAATTTGCCGCTGACTCTTAAAATATTCGGGCATGACATCAAATAAGATCCCGTCAGTGGCCAGTTCGCTTTGCTGCTCTTCAAGCCAGCGTACTATTTTGCTTGGAGAGCGGCTTAGTTGCGCTTGTGGCTCACGATTATCCCAGGCTAATACACTGAAATACATCTCATCACCCGGCTCCATGCCTAGTTCAGTGAGCTGCCAATGTTTGAAGTAGTGGGCTTTGCCAGCAATGATTTCCATGCGGTCAAACTCAAAGTTTTGATCTCTGAATTTCACTCCTTCGCCCGAGCCTTTAGCGATAGAGGCTTGAATACTGACTTTGCTCACAGCAAAATCATCACTGACTACAACCTCAGTGTTGAGTTGTGCCTGTGCATCTCTGGCAATTTCGGTCGTGGTGCTAATGGGCAGCAAAAAGCGAATTTGCGGGACGTTATCGGGTGTCACCGACAAGGTATGCACACCGTCCAGTTTACCACTGGCTGAACTGATGGTGTAAATTACCGACTGAGTAATACTTGCACTAGCAGTAAAACGTCCTGAGTCATCCGCTAATAAGGCCAGCTCTTCGCCACTACTGAGTTGGATAGTATGGTTTGCCGATGCTTCAGGCGAGGTATTATCTGTTTGTTTAAAACCTAAGAGCCAGGTGACTTGTGAGCCCGCCAACAAAGTGATGTCTAGTTCGTCAAGCTGACGTATTGGCAATTGTGAATAGGCCGGGGGAACCACAGAAACTTGGATTAAATTGATACCATCCACTAGGATGGTTGGCTGCTCTATGGCGTAGCTGTCAGAAGATTGTGCGGAGTTGCGCCATTGCGGTAAGGAAACGTTATTAATCAATAAAAATGCAGCAAGTAGACCAACGGCACTAGCAATATTTAGGAATAACGGGTAACTGAGTGCATAGTCCTTTACTGGTTTTTGGTGTTGCTGATCCAGTATGCTACTCAATAATGTACTTACCTTATCTTGTTGCAACTGTTGTAACAAATGCAGTTCTTGCTTGTTCCGGTTAATAAGCTGAGCACTTTCCTCTAGTTCAGGATAAAGGCGATTGAGATGTAGCAGGTAATTATCCAGATGAATAGCGGCTAACTCTGTTGATCGACTTAAACGCCACAGGATTATGCCGTAAATAAGCGCCGCACTTATACTGCTATACAACAGGCTTTGACTTAAAGCATAAGTAAGTACTAACGTCAGCATAACTAAAGGCAGACTTTGCAGTAGACGATAGCTCATCACTTGTTTGCGATGTTTGCTGAGTTGCTTTTGCAGACGTGTAAGTAATTGATCTTGAGCTGACGAATAAAGCGCAGTCATTTATCGTTCTCCATCAACGACAGCTTTTTTGTCAGTTCTACTGCTCTTTTCACTGTAAAGTCGCTCAATACAAAAAAGCGCTAAAAGCAGGGCACTAAGTAAGTTCTGCAGTACAGAATATTGCAGCTCATGAGGACTGACAATATATGTTTGCTGTAATTGGCTATCTGCCATAGTTTGGCTAATTTGTTGGATATCAATAGTTTGTTGAGTGAGCTGTTGTTTGGCGAGGGCGCTTTGCACCAGTTCGCCAAGGATCAGCGGAAAGGTCGGTAGCACAGTTAAATTATTCCAATCTGGATTAAAGCGCGAGTAAAACTGCACTAGAGTCGTTGGCCCTGTCGTAAGTTGGCTTAATAGCGGCTCGCCCTCGGATGTGCTCCAAAGCACTTGGCTGAGCTCCTGAGCAAATGCTGGGTTAGCCGAGATAGCTAAGCTTGTTCCGGCCAGTTCCACCAGTAACGAAGCGGGCGAGGCGAGGTGCCATTTTTGATTATTATCCCCCTTGCTTTCCAACTTGGGTGCGTCCATCACTATAGTGGTTTGCTGATCAGGGTACTCAAGTAGCTCAGGTGCTAAAGGGGCAGAGCTTAACCATAATACCACTTGGCTGGTAGGCAGATTGTTATTGGTTAGGGCTAGGGTGAAGGCTGTTTCGCTTAAGCTGTTTAAGGTAATTGCAATGCGGCTTTGTTTTTGCAATGCGCTGAGCGCCGCACTGATATAAGCCTTATCACGCTGGCGGTTGTTTTGATAAACCAGTAGCACTGACAGTGGGGCAAAACTGCTGCTGGTGTCGATTGCTGTCAGTTGCCATTCAATAGGCTGAGCAACGGGGACTTTAACACCAACAAACTGACTGGCGCGGTTAGTGGCATAAACCAGCAGCGGTGATTTTGTATTTTTATTAGCCCCATGGCTTTGGATCTTAGACCAAAGGTTTATGGGCTTATTTGATATTTGAGTCTGCCAGTTGATAATATCTTCACTAACTAAGGTTTGGCTTTGTTCCTGTGCTGCGGGGCTGTCCAATAAAATGGCTTGTTGCTTGCCGAGTCGAGTTGCAACTTGCTGTTTTTCCGCTTGATTACTGCTATTTAGCCAATCTTGGCTGAGCATTATTATCTCTGTTTCACTGCTGGTTGGTGGCCATAAAGGCGCGGCTAATAAGGCGGCTGCAATGAGCAACAAGAGTATTCGCAAGACTAATAATAAACGCTGAGTTAAGCGCAACTCTGCGGTGGGTTGCGGTTTAGTGCTGCGCAGCAATGCCACATGGGCAAATGTGACTAACTTGCCACGACTGCGATTTAACAGATGGATAATGATGGGGAGCATCACAGCCAAGGCAGTTAATCCATACCAAGGTTGTTGCCATAACAAGCCAAACAGTTCGCTCATCCTTTGCGCTGCCTGACAGTTAAAAATTGATGCAAGGTAGCGTCTAAGGGTAAGTCGATATTGGCTCGCAAATGTTGAATTTGTAATTGTTTTAGTTGGGTACTAAGTTGCTGATTGAAGTCTTGTCTGGCACTTAAGTAGCTGCCTTTTACATCTTTTGCTGATACCAATACCTGCTCTTTGCTTTCTGGATCTTCAAAACGAATTTGGCCCTTGTAGGGAAAATATAATTCGTCATCACACTCCAGTTGAATCGCCACCACATCGGTTTTGGCCGGATTGAGTTTGCGCATAAAATCAGTAATTTCGGTTTTCTGCTGATAAAAATCACTAACCACGATAACCAGTGAGTTTTGCTGCAAGTGGGCCAACTGATTTTGCAAGGTTTGCACAGCTGGAAAAACACCGCCCGAACTGACTTGGGTCAGTTGCAACAGTAGCTTACGCCAATGTTGTGCACCGCCATAAGCGGGTAAGAAATGCGTTTTGGCACTGGATAAGGCCAACATACCCACCGCATCACCTTGCTGGTGGGCAAGATAAGAAATGGTGGCTAACAAAGTGCGGGCATAGTCGAGTTTATGCCAGGCTTGTCGAGCCTGAGCTCCGCTCGGTTTTTGAGGGTTTTTGTCGCTATATTCAGAGCGTTGCGACATGGACAGGCTGGCATCTATGACTAACCATACATTGATATTGCTTTCACGCTGGGCTTCGCGCACAAAATATTTGTCTGAGCGAGCAAACAGTTTCCAGTCTATTTTGCTTAAGGCATCACCGGGTTCATAGCTGCGATACTGGCTAAATTCTACCCCAGTGCCTTTTTGGGTACTATGATGAATGCCATGTAAAAAGCCCTGCGCCAGTGTTTTTGCTACTAAAGGCAAATCTTTAACTCTGGCTAAAGTACGGGGCTCAAACAGCGAAGCGTGGCCAGACCTTGGTGTAGAAGATGACGATGCAGATTTCGACACGCTGATTTATTGACCTAAGGGGCTAGTGGGTGGACTGACATCTTTAAGCAAAGCATCTATCACACTATCGGTTTGCATGTTTTCTGCTTCTGCTTGAAAATTTAGTAAGATGCGGTGACGTAATACACTGTGAGCTACGGCTTTGATATCCTCAACCGTAGCAGCAAAGCGTCCTTGTAAAAAGGCCCGAGCTTTGGCGCACAGTATCAGCGCTTGCCCTGCGCGAGGGCCAGCGCCCCAACGTACAAATTCTTTGACGCTGGCACTTGAGCTCCCATCAGGGCGAGTGGCCCTGACTAAACGACTAACGTATTCATATAAGGGTTCGGCCACTTCTACGTCACGGACTAATTTTTGTAAGGCAATAATATCGTCGGCGTGTAATACCGCATTAATTTGCTTAACGACATTGCCTGTGGTGCGCCGCAGTACTTCTATTTCATCAGCAGCACTGGGATAACCGACTCTGATAAACAGTAAAAAACGGTCAAGTTGGGCTTCGGGTAAAGGATAGGTGCCGGCTTGTTCTACTGGGTTTTGTGTGGCTAATACAAAAAAGGGTTTAGGTAGGGCATAACTTTGTCCGGCGTAACTGACCTTTTTTTCCTGCATGGCCTCAAGCAGAGCCGCCTGAGTTTTTGGTGGAGTACGGTTAATTTCATCGGCCAACAATATATTGGTAAAAACCGGCCCTTGCTGAAATTTAAAAAAGCGTTCACCACTGTCATGATCGGTTTCGAGAATTTCAGTACCGATAATGTCGCTGGGCATTAAATCAGGGGTAAATTGTACCCGCGTAAAATTAAGCTCCAGACTCTGAGCTAAAGAGCTAACCATCAAGGTTTTGGCTAAACCGGGCACGCCTTCGAGTAAACAATGGCCTCCGGCTAACATGCCCATCAGCAGTTGCTGAATGACCTCACGCTGGCCAACAATCACCTTAGCCACTTCATCTTGCACTAGGCTTAATTTTTGTTGTAGTTCGCCAACTTGCTGGGCGCTTATTTTTTGGTCACTCATATTCATTTTTCCTTGGTGCGCACTTATTAAGTTTCGAGCTACGAGCTACGAGTTTCGAGCTTTATGTTCGCAGCTAAAGCAGCTCCTACAAATATCAATCATCAACCTTGTAGGAGTTCCCGGTAACCGGCGTTGTTTAGGGACGAATAAATTAACCACAGAAGCTAAATTTATCGGCATTGTGTAATTATCGACGTGTATCGATTGTTCCAAATAAAAGCTTCGCAGCTAACAACATCCGTTGCGGCAACTCCGTTGGGGCAACTCCGTTACGGCAACTCCGTTGGGGAGCAAACTCCTACAAAAAGACAAATTTTCTGTCTTAGCTGTTTCTTAGCTCGCAGCTCGCAGCTCGTCGCTCGACACTCGCAGTTGCTCTTAAGCCGTCATCGCATAGATCACTATATTGACTGCAAACTTTGTATTATCCACCCGTAAAAACCGTTTGTTTCTAAAATCGTAATCCCACTCACAACCCAAGTCTTTATTGCTGTATAACACCGCAATGCGGCCATTGATTTCGATGGCTTTGAGATAATTATGTACTAAATCATCGCCCCAACCATTTAACTCAATAGAAGTGCGGGGTGGGCCATCAAATTCAAAAAAGCTGCTATACAATGCATGATCGTTAGGGATTTTTTGCAAGGCTTCATCACCAAATAATTCGGCCATTTGTCGTTCAAAAGATTTGGCAAACATGCCATCAATGTCATGGTTACAGTCATCAACAAAGATAAAACCGCCATTTTCTACATAGCGTTTAAAGTTATGTTTTTCTTCTTGTGAGAACTGCACCAGCCGATGTCCGGCCATATAACAAAAAGGCGCGTTTAACATGGCGGGATCAGATAGAGGCACGATACGTTCATTTAAATCCACCCGCAAACTGGTGTATTCAATGAGTGAATTAAGCACATTTGCTGGCATGCGCTCATCAACTTCCCAGTTACCTGATTCATAACTTAATCGGGTAAATACAAAATCATATTCGGGGTTATAGCTCGCCATTCCCAGCTTCGGTAGCATAAGACTTGAGACAAACACAGAACAGGTTTGCAAAAACTGACGTCGGTTAACGGGCATGAAAAATCTGTTCTCTCAATGAGTTAACCCAACCAGCGATGATGCTGATTGGGTCATAGGGGTTTTATACTGCGTCAGACAAGCTGCTGAAGGTAAAATCACGAATTTTCATGGGCGGAACCATATCACCTTCAATACGTACCGGTTCACCTAAGGCCTCGATGTTGTTCAACATGACGATGGGGCTTTCGTTAAAACGGAAGTTTTTGATCGGGTATTTGATCTTGCCATTTTCGATATAAAAAGTGCCGTCACGGGTTAGGCCTGTATACAGCAAGGTTTGTGGATCCAAGGTACGGATATACCACATACGAGTAACCAACACGCCACGCCTAGTGTTTTTGATCATCTCTTCGAGGGATTCAGTGCCCCCGGCCATAATGAAACTGCCGCCTTGCGGAACATAAGGCATGCCGGTCTTTTTCGCCCAGTAAGGGGTATTAGGCATATTAGCGACTACCCCATCTTTTATCCAATCGATCCGTTTGCGTGGGTAACCGTCACCACCAAAAGGCGTTGAAGGGGCAATTGGGTGCTGGGGATCAGAATAGATGTGTACCCTTTCATCAAACATTTTCATGCCTAATTTATTTTTTGGGGCTTTTTCAGCGTCTTCGCCTTCTTTAGGTTTGTAACTTAAAAAGCTCCGTCCTTCGTCAGCGCCGCGCTGGGCAAAGTTACGCATCATATTGCCAATCAGAGTATTGCTGGCAGCAGGTTCGAGAATAACTGTGTATTTGCCGGGTTCCATTTCTTTGGCTTGCGCCGACGATTTAGCTTTGTGAATAGCAATGCTCGAGGCTTTGGCCGTATCGAGTAATTTAACATCACTGTAATTGCGCGTAACCCAACCAGAACCTTTGCCATCTTCGGTACGAATGGTCACCGAAAAATCCACATTGGTAGAGGTGTTGTAAGCAAACAATCCTTTACTGTTCATGATGGCGCTAAAACGGGTATTTTCTTCTAAAAAACCAGCGGCTATCAGTTTATCTTTTTTCGAGGGGGCAATGCTATTTTCTGCTGCTTGGGCGCGATCAGCAGGAGTCACTTTAGCGGTAGACTCAAAGTAGGTAGCGGATTGCTCATATTCTTGTTTGCCAAAAATTGGCATAAACTCTTCGTTCTCAGGTGCGAGTTTGGCCAGCTCTTCAGAGCGGCGTACCACTTTTTCTAGCGAGGCATCATCAAATTCATTGATGGTTGCTGTGCCGGTGCGTTTGCCAAAAGTCGATTGCACAGTAAGCACCACATCGCTCTCTTCACCAGCAGTGGATACGGTATTACGAGCATAACGAATATTGCCACCTGTGGCGCCGTCCAGATTACATTCAATGGAATCGGCTTTTGAATATTTGAGCACTTTAGTTAACAGTGTTTTGGCAGTTTGTTCAGATAAAATTGTCATTGGGCTTAGTCCTATAATTCGTTTAAGCGTCTACTACACATTACGCGCAGTGTTGATGACGTTAATGTTATTAAATCGCGTGGTTGGGCAACCATGGGATACCGCACTAACCTGTGCTGGTTGGCCTTTACCATCGAAGAACGAACCACCTAAGCGATAATCAGATTTCCCGGCTAACTGGGTACAGTTATTCCAGAAGTCCTGAGTATTGGACTGATAAGCCACATCTTCTATCTGATCGACAATTTTACCGTCTTTAATTTCGTAAAATAATTGTCCACCAAATTGGAAGTTATAACGCTGCTGATCGATAGAAAAGGAGCCACGACCCGCAATGTAGATACCTTTTTCTACATCTTTAATCACATCATCCGCGGAGATGTCTTTTTCATTGGGTTTTAAAGACACGTTAGACATCCGTTGAAACTGCACGTCACGCCAGCTTTGTGAATAACTGCAACCGTGAGATTCATTTTGACCAATCATATGTACCTGATCACGGGTGGCTTGATAGTTGACCAAAATGCCATCTTTAATCAGATCCCATTGTTTGGTTTTCACCCCTTCATCGTCATACGCCACATTACCCAGTGAGTAGTCCTGAGTTTTGTCAGCAAATAAATTAACGATGTCAGAACCGTACTGAAATTTACCACTCTGCCACTTATCTAATGTGGCAAAACTGGTGCCGGCATAGTTAGCTTCGTAACCCAGTACTCTGTCTAATTCAAGAGGATGGCCAACCGATTCATGGATAGTTAACATTAAGTGAGCGGGGTCGAGGACTAAGTCATATTTGCCCGGTTCAACCGATTTGGCTTTTAACTTGGCTTTTAATTGCTGGCCAGCCAGCTTGGCATCTTCGAGTATGTCGTAAGAATTACCATAACCGACACTGGCACCGGTGACATGGATTTTGTCTTTTTCTAGGCCGTCTAAATATTCAAAGCCCATGCCCACAGGGTTACCTAGGCCGGTGCGCTGCTTAAAGCCACTATCACCAATGGCAGTCGCATAAAAAGGCGCCCATAAACGATGCACGTCTTGATCAATATAAGAGCCATCAGTTGAGGCAAAGTACTTTTGTTCATTGACTAAAAACAGGATAGAGGTAATAAAGTTAGCACCGTTTTCCATGGCCGCCGCGTTAACGGATAACAACAAGTCAACCTTGTCCTTAATGGGGATTTCCATGGCATTCTTTTTAATTGGCGTTTGCCAACTGACATCACCCACGCCTTTAACCGGCGCAAGTTGCACTGGCGTGGTTTGGAATTTTGAATTAGCCATAGCAACGGCTACGGCACGCTCGGCAGTTTGAGCGACGCTGTCAGGAGTCATATTAGAAGTAGATGCAAAGCCCCAGGTACCATTAGCAATAACTCGCACACCAATACCAGCAGATTCAGTATTAACAATGTTATCAACGCGGTTTTCGTTGGTGGTGACAAACTGGTTTAGATAGCGACCAATGCGCGCATCGGCGTAGGTGGCACCTTTGGCTTTCGCTGCATTTAATGCAATATCAGCCAATTTCTTTTTATAAGCCACATCCATGGGCTTATCTAACATTTGCTCTGCGCTAATAGCGATACCTGATAAAGGCAGCATTAAGCCACCCACACCTATACCACCGAGTTTAATAAAATCTCGTCTTTCCATTGGATATTCCCCTGCCTTTATTATCTTTTTTATATTATTTTTTTTACCTAATTCTGGATAATCGCTATTTTCATAGGGGATTGCAATCCCTGAAAAATGCCCAAGGGATGAGCTGCTTGAATTGTGCGACAAAAAGAAACAAGGGATTTTGTGTTAGTAAGCTATTTTGCTAATACCTCTCTCAGCGCCGGTAAATAACCACGAATGTTTAGACTAAGAATAAAGCGCCTAAGCCTAAGAAAGCGACAAAACCGACGATATCAGTGATGGTGGTTAAAATCACCGAACCTGATAAAGCGGGGTCAATTTTCAATTTATCTAGCAAAACGGGTACAAACACCCCAGCACAAGCAGCGGCAAGTATATTAAGTAGGATAGCCACAGCAATGATAGCGCCAAGAATGGGGTCATTAAACCAAGCAAACGCCACGAGCCCTATGACAATAGCCCATATAATGCCATTTAAACCACCCACTTTGAGCTCTTTTGCCAGTAAGGCTTTTAAGTTACCTCCGGTAATTTGTCTTAAGGCTAAACCGCGAATAATCAAGGTGAGGGTTTGACTGCCAGCGATACCGCCCATACTGGCTACTACTGGCATCAATACCGCTAATGCCACTACTTGTTGTAGGGTGGCTTCAAATACGCCGATAAAGGCACTGGCTAAAAAGGCAGTCAATAAATTAATACCTAACCATAGTGCTCGGCTTTTGGCACTTTTTCTAACCGGCGAAAATAAATCTTCATCTTCATCCATACCGGCTGAAGCCATAATTTGATGTTCGTAATACTCATTTACCAGTTCACTGGCGGTGCTGATATCTAAACGCCCCACTAATTTACTCTGGCCGTCTACTACGGGTAATGAGGCATAACCGGATTTCTGCACCTCTAAAGCCGCTTGTTGGCAATCATCAGATGCTTGCAGCACATAAAAGGTTTCTTCCGCCAGATCGACCAAGGGAATATGCTCAGGTAAGCCAAATAAATTTGTCAGCTTTACCGCTTCTGAAAACTGGCCGGCGCGGTTAACTAAAAAAATGCAATCAACGTGATCACTGATTTCCCGCCGCATGAGTCGATAGGCATCTCTTACTTTGGCGTTAACCGGTAAGATAAGTAGATCGTGAATAGCCCAACGGCCAATTTGTTCTTCGCTGTATTCATTGGCTTGATTAAAGTATTGCTTCTGCAGCTTGTCCATCGCTGCAAAAGCTTGCTCCATTAACTGGCTGGGCAAGGAATCTGCGAGTTCTAATAAATCCTCAGCTTCGATGTCGAAAAATAGTTCGTCCCACTCTTGTGTATCGGTGGCTTTGATCAAGGTCTCACGGGGATCGCCACGCATAGCGAGCAATACATCTAATTTTTTATGCTGCGCGATACTGTGCCAAACATCTAAACGTTGTTGCAGGGGCAACGACTCAAGTAACAAGGCTAGCTCATCTTCATCTTTGGCGGCGACTAACGCGGTTACAGTTGGATTCACCCCATTATCCTCTTCCGGAGCGGCGATGATCTCTTCAATTAAGTCGGGCAAAGGGTCTGCCATAATAAACAACTCCTAAAAATATGTGCTACTGAGTAAAAAGCCACTGCTGTTTTAACGGGTTAAAAAACACGACTATTCTTCATTCTAAGTTTATTTGCTTTCGCTAATTTATTTCAGAATAAACAAGACTGAGATTGCCCGAGTCACAGAGCTCAGCTCAGTATAACTGCCGTTAAAATCTAAATATTGATACTGGTTGCTAAAGCAGGGGTAGGTTCAATAACTTAAACATAATGATAAAAATATTAGCAGAATAGTCCCCTTAAAGATATTGCCTTCATGGCATACCTTGGCTGAGGGCTAGTTGTTTAGTTAGTACAGCAATAGTTGACTATTTTAAGCAAAAAATCGATCCAATCTTCACTTTGAAACGTTTAAGTTTTAGCTTTTTAGTCAGTAATAACTAAGTGAAGGATGAACATGTTCGCTATAGATGGAAGTGGATTTTTAAGATATAGCGGAGGTGGATTAGTGGGTGTAAGCTATTTTCAGTATTAACTAAGTTAAGGGTGTTGCCATGTCAAATATAGATAGACGTCGATTTTTAAAATATAGCGCAGGTGGATTAGTGGGTGTCACACTTGGTAGTGTGAGTATACGCGCCTTTGCGGAAGAACATCTGAGTGAAGATGATGTCACGGCTAAGGCCCTGAAATACGTTCACAAAACTCCGGTTGAGGGATCCATGTGTGCCAATTGTATGCAAATAAAAGGCAAGCCTGAAGATGAGTGGCGCGGTTGTAATCTCTTCCCCGGCAAGCTAGTCAATGCCAACGGTTGGTGCGCAGCATGGATGAAAAAACCAGCTTAGAAGTGAGTGAGTTAGTTACTTGTTGGTAAAATTGCTATAGCAAAAGGGGTGTAGTTAGCCCCTTTTGAAATTTAACAATAACTCGGTTTTTAGTCCTTGTGTTTGTTGCCTCATGAGTAGTTGATGGTTTGGTCTTAGTATTTTTATCGCCAGCATTTTTTCATGTATAAACTCCAGCTTTAAAATACAGATACAACCTGATCTTTGCCATAGCCATCTGCACTCATATTCACCTCAAATAATACCAATGTTTGTCATGCCTGCTCAAAGCGACGCTCAGGATATAGTTTGTTAACCTGATTTTTTATTTAACATATTTTGTGAAACTCGATGCAATCTGCAGGATATTGCCCTTAGCTTGACTGAGGTCCACAAATTGTTTATCGGGTCTTCGCCCTTAAACGGGTCATGAGCGAATACTTTATTAATAAAACTTCAACTATATGATGTAGATCAAGTTTCAATGTGACCTAAGGTGCGATAGTCAACCCAAGGTTAATACAGTCATTTGAGGAAATATAATGAGTATCGAAAAACACGATTTATTGAAAGAGCTTCCTGAGCATCATCACACTATTCGGCATTTAAAAATGAATGATAAACATTTTCTTCGTTTATATGATAATTATGAAGAATTGACCACAGAGATTTACAGGATGGAAACAGGCAGTGAAACCCCGTCAGACGATGTGCTTGAAAGCAAAAAACGTCAACGTGTGCAATTAAAGGACTCTCTTTTCAGTATTATTAAAGCCACTGAAGCAGCAATTTAGAATATAAAAAATAAGTAAACAGCAGCAGGCTGATGCCTATCAAGGATGAAGCTGCACAATTCCACTTTTTCCTGACCAGTCACCAACTAACCAAATTTGCTCAAAGGGGTGGCTGGTAGGTACATCAATGCAATGCTGCAGCGCTTTTATTTGTTCTGTGTCCCAAGCTGGATGTGCGTTGCGGATCACTAACCATACTCTTTTAGTTTTATAATGTTTGTAAGATTTATTGAGTAAAATGCGATTAAGTGCTTTTAATAAACGCTGGGCGGGTAGGGTATTTTGTTCTAGTTGACGCAGTTCTTGGCGGGTTAAGTCACTGAGTTCTCGGCCAAGAATTTGCATGGCTTCTTGCTCAGTGCCATACAAATGGGCAATTTCCAAATCTAAACGCTCACCTTCTAAGCGACAAGATACATCGGGTTTACTCGGTTTATTGTGCCAAAGATGACGAATGCGCTTACCGGTGTCGTGTTCATACCAGCGCATAAATAATTTGGCCGCTTGATGTTCTAATCCTAACTTTTCAGTTTCACTTTGATGTAGTCGCAACAAGCCATCTGACTTCTTATTCAACAATGCCCTAACTGCCTATTTAAGTGAGCATAAACCCGCATTTTAGCTTTGTGGATCTAGCCATAAACCCAAGGTTCTAACGTTACCTTATATAGAACAGAAGGCAAAACCTTTAGTCGGATTTATACAATAAGCTTATTGCCGACTGCCTTTCGGTTTGTATTGGGAAGGGCAATAAGCCCTATCGATCTCAGGCGAGCGGAGTTTCAAGTGTTTTGTTTTTCTACCAGTAACGCGTTGGCGCCAATTTTTAAAGGTTTTAGCTTTTAAATGTCGGCGCATTAAACTAATCACCTTAGATTCGTCCAAGCCAAATAAACGTTCAATTGTTTCAAACGCAGTACGATCTTCCCATGCCATCTCAATCACACGGGATATCTCAGCTTCTTCAAGTGGTGGCAGTATAGTCATTTTTTTCCTCGCTCTAATTACTGATTCGATACGTTCAAATGACTATTTTGTTCACTGCTAATGCTATTTTATTTGCTTTTACTGGCAGTATCACTCGTGGCCAGCTTAATGGGCGTATTGTTACTGCTGTGCATGTTATCAATGACTGCTTGAATTCCATCTGTGCGCAGAATGGGGGCAAATTCACTCTCTTTACTTGATAGCAAACTAATACCTTCTGCTAGGATATCGTAAACTTTCCACTCATTGACATCGGAATCAATGCGTAATTTGAATGCTAAGTGAATATCTGGGGCCCCAGGATCTTTGATCAAGGCTTTTATACTGATATCTTTATCGCTACCCACATCTCTGGCTGGCTCAAATACGACTTCTTGATCAGTATAGTAGGACAGTGCAACCGCTAAGCTGGTGACCAAATATTCACGAAATACATCAATATATTCATCTACTCTATCTTTGGGGACTGACCGTAAGTTTTTACTGAGCACCTTTAATGCAGAGAATTTGTAATACACATGGGGCATTAGTTCTTGGTTAATAATGACGCGCAAGGTGTCTGGATCTTGTTGTATTTTAACTTGATCATTTTTGATGGTGTTAAAGGTTTTATTCGCAACATTTTCTAGTAGTTGATAGGGCTCTGTCGGTTGCGCAGCAACAGAAAAACTAAAACATAAAGCAGTAATCGCTATAAACAGGCGACTTTGTGACATTTTCATTGGGCTTCCTAACTTGTTCATTGGACAAAGATACTATTTTTTGTCGCACTGGGATCATTATAACTGATCCACAATTATGTCGGTGTATCAAAATGTAAGAGTATATATCTTTACGGAATTTAATGAAAAATCAAAAGCTTGTTGCAGACTTAAGCAGTAAATGCTCACCACGTCATGGAAGATAAACTAGTCTTAGTTAACCTGAGCTTGTGGGTAATGGTTGTCGATGTTTGTCCATAGTTCAGGTTTGTTAACTTATACAGGTGGCAGATACGCTTTATTTTCCACCTGTAACATCCATGATACTGCCGGTCACATAGGAAGCTTGCTCTGATAATAACCAGCTTATGCAGTTGGCTACTTCTTGCGCTGTGCCACCCCGCTGCAGAGGTATTTGCGGACTTAAACGTGCAATGCGATTGGGCTCACCGCCGTCAGCATGCATATCGGTATGAATAAAACCTGGACGTACGCCATTGACTCGAATGCCTAAAGCGGCAACTTCTACAGAAAGTCCTTTTGTTAAGGTGTCGATGGCACCCTTTGATGCCGCATAATCAATATATTCATGGGGTGAACCAGAGCGAGCGGCACCCGAGGAGACGTTGACTATTGCCCCACCACGTAGCATGCGTTTTAGCGCCTCACGACAACATAAAAAATAGCTGGTGACATTAGTGGTTAGCATAGCGTTGATTCGCTCAGCGCTCATATCAATGAGTTTTGACTGAGGAAATAAAATCCCTGCATTATTGACTAAGTGGGTAACGGGCCCGAATGTGCGATCGACTGCATTAAATAATTTAATAACTTCCTGCTCTTGGGATACATCTGCTTGATAAGCAAAAGCATGACCACCTTGCTTCACAATAGTCTCTACAACTTGTGTGGCGGCAGGTTTGTTTACACGATAATTAACACATACCTGATAATCTTGCCCACCCAATTGAATCGCTGTGGCGGCACCAATACCCCGACTTGCGCCAGTGATAATCACGATTTTTTTCATCTCTGAGTATCCTCATTACACGGTAAAATTTAGCTTGTTAAAGCGATTTTAACATTTATTCTAAGCGCCTAAGCAACAAACAAGGATCGCGGTCAATTATGTTTAAAAAATTCTTTGCTATTAGTCTTTTGCTGTTAATTATTGTCTTACTCGCTGTTTTTATATTTGCGCCAGCCTATGTTGAAAAGCAATTCAATCGAGTCGCCTTAGGTGAGCCGATATCCATTAGTCAGCAAGCAATTGCCCTACATAGCCAGCTGTTCATTGGTGATTGGCACAGCGATAGTTTGATGTGGGATCGCGATTTAAATCAGGTGAGTGACTTTGGTCATGTGGATTTTCCGCGCTTACAAGCAGG
>Ga0163215_100472_pt1 | contig 67052 bp, 44 predicted proteins | sample SynspAceP_FD_185934 | JGI IMG/M metagenome (GOLD analysis project Ga0163215, IMG submission 185934) | Saline lake microbial communities from Ace Lake in Antarctica - Synechococcus sp. Ace-P (Hybrid Assembly) | ecosystem: Environmental > Aquatic > Non-marine Saline and Alkaline > Saline | place... | reverse complement strand
GGGGTAAAAGCGCCGTCTTTATGGATTTTACAACATAACTTCACTTGTCGATGTGTTTGCCACAGCGCAGTCGATGAGCACAGACTAAAAGTTCGGCTCAACCATCGTCCCTTACGATTAAACGTTAAACTAATATGCTGACCGGCAATAAATCCCGGCCAGCGCTTAGATACTTTCAAATGTAAGTGCAGTACGTCCTGCGTTTTAATTTCAGCACTTAGTACCTTGGCACCAAAACTGCCCGGTAAATAATTAGGCTTCATAAAATTAATTATGGGCAACAGATAACGAATTAGTGAATCTTGGTTACCTAACATCAGGCAAAAGGAGCACCACAGTCGGTGCCAAAATACATGCATAGTTGTCGCTTCTACAGATTAATTAATTTGAGCGCACACTTGTACACTAAAGTAAGTGGTATGGCCAGTTAAAAATACATAGAAATCTAGTAATTCTATTTAAGCACTTGATTAGTAATGAATAAATTAAAAATCACTTAAATTGATTTAAGCTCACTCAGAGTACAACTGTATTTTAAGGTTTACTCAATTTATATTGCGTTTACGTTAAGGGTACAAGAGATGAGTGTTTACTGGAATTAACAGGCAGCTACAAATTATCAGTCTATTTTGTTGCAGGTGCAGTGATCCAATCAGTTTTATCTACTTGCCAATTTCTTGCCCAGTAAATAAAAGGGGTATCAGCGATGGCAATGATGACTTTAAATAGATACTTTGCCATCGCTAATTGCATGGCAGTTATAAAATCAACTAAACCCCACCACACAACAACACCATAGATAAGGGTGTCTACCGCTTGTGATAACATGGTTGACACATTGTTTCGTAACCACAAATGTTTACCTTTGGTTTTTGTTTTAATGAAGTGAAATATCCACACATCAATATGTTGGCTGATAAAGTAGGCCAATAATGAACCTAAAACAAAGCGTGGGCTAAAGCTAAACAGACTCTCAGTAGCTTGATGAATTTCTAGGGCAAAAGCCGCCGTATTAGGCTGAGTTGAGGGTAAATACAATAAGCTAATGCTGGTCATGATAATAAACATCACGCTAACAAAAAAACCAATCATGACCGCTCTATTTGCTTCTCGTTGTCCATAGCGCTCACTGAGTAAATCAGTGGCAAAATAAATACTGGAGTAGAGGATCACGCCCATACTGGTTTGTAAACCAAATATTTCTGTGAGTTTAGGGCCCTGCAAATTAGCTAGCAATAAACTGATGATAATACTGGCGTATAGTCCCTGACGCCCAAAAAGCTTGAAGAGTAAAACGGCCAAACCCAAATCAGCCACAATAGTGAAAAACCACAGCCATTCTTGATGGATAGAAAAGAACTCAATTAGACTGTGGGGTAACATAGGATAGAAACTTTTGTTGTGGCTTAGGAATTAGACTTACGATTATCTAAACTAAAAGGACCAGTTCCCCTCCCCACTAAGACTAATAAGCCTGCCATAATTGCCATATTTTTTACAAAATTTTGGGTTTCGCGGGCTACATCTCCGCCCTCAGGTAAGTTCCAGAAGTTATGCATATATACACTAATGACTAGGGTTAAACCGGCTAACAAAAAGGCAGCAAATCTGCCCTTATAACCAATGATGATGGCCAGCCCGGCACTCAACTGGATAATAATGGTTACGACTAATAACACAGAAATCATTGGCACTTTATGTTGAGCCATGTATTGGCTCATCATGTCAAAATTGGTGATTTTTTGTAGGCCTGGCACTATAAAATATAAGCCCAGTAATAGGCGTCCTGCCAACAAACAAACATTGTTAAATAGTTTCATACTTATCCTAGTGTGATGACCATCGTTGTAAAAAAAACAACGCGATTCGTTTAAAGTAAATGAATGCTAGCAAAGTCTAATCGTAAAAGAAGCAGAATATTCACGCGGCGATTAGTCAATTTTTTTGTAAAAACTGATCAATGGGCGCAATAATCTGACTCAACCACGGTTCAAATAACCAAAAAGGATGGGCCGTATTATCTAAATTGATTAATTCAACTTTAATTCCAAAAGAATGAAGCTTAACTTGAGCTAATGCAAAACCTGCCTTAAAGCGACGTTGGCCACTACTAATAAACAGCAAGGGCGGCGAATCGGCATTGATATATTGTGGCACTGACGCCTCTTGCCAACGTGCAGTCATATTGGCGAAGTTTCCACCTAACCAGCGGGCTAAGGCCGAATCTGACATACCGTTTTTATCCTCTGCTATTAGCCCTTCGCCAGATGCCACTTCTAGTATGCCGTCCATATCAATCACAGCCTTAACTTGTAGCTTATTAGATTCAGGCAAATAGACATTGTGAATAGCACTGAATCCAACTAGTGCCGCCAAATGGCCGCCAGATGAACCACCTAAAATACTGAGTTTATTGCTGTCAAAATTTAATGACTGCGCCTTTGCTTTTAGCCAAGCTATGGCTTGATATATATCGATTATTGCCGCAGGATAAAGCGCTTCAGGGGATAAACGATATTCAAGTGTTGCCGTTAGGTAGCCTTTTAACGCAAGAGCTTGGGCAAGGGATTGCATATGACTTTTATTACCCGAACTCCACCCACCGCCGTGGATCAACAAAATTGCTTGATGATTAGCCTTATTTAATGGCCTATATATATCAATATGCAAGTCTCTACCTGATGCTCTACCGTAAACCTGATCGAGCATTATATTCAAGCTGTGTTCTTCAACCACCTTACCTAAGGTAATGTCAGGATACGTTTGGCGATATTTGAGTAAACTACCCGCCATGGTATAACGCTTGTCATTGGCATAAGTTTGCTTACTTTGTAAGTCCTCTGCAACTGCCGGTGGGCTAAGCAAAATCATCGTGATGACAAAAAGCCAATGAACATTTAAATAAGTGACTAGCAAACTATTTGCTCCAATAAAAAAGGGTAACGCGAGGCTACCCTTTTTAGGTGACATTAATCGAAATTGCGCCTATTCGGTGTATTGAATACGCAAATTATCAAATACCACTGTTGCACCTGTTTCCGTTCTTATCTGTAAAAAAGACGTTGATGTAGCAATAAAACCGTCTATTTCTAAAGTCCCAACCGTTAGAGTACTGGCATCCACAGCATAAAATTTAGACGAACCACCGTGCATAGACTTACTGCTGCTAGAGGTGTTGTTATCCACATAGACTTGAAAGTCTTTAGTGGTATCTGCCCCACCTACACTGATGATATCCATGATGACCTTGTATGGTTTACTTAGGTCAAACACCCCTAACCCTAGGGTATCATCGGCCGTTGTTTCAACCCCTGGTGTTGTATGACCTAGAGTAAAACGTGCACTTTCTAAACTAAGCTGTCCAGCGGTAATAGTGATACCACTTCCACCGCCCGTAATTGCGTACATAGCAGTTGCTGCATCATCAGGCAAACTTTTATAGTCAGCCATAAAGAAGGTCGCAGCATCAGCGGCACTAAAGTCTTCTGAATACAAAGCGGCTGGCGGTAGGTATTCGATACGTAAATTATCAATAATTACCGTTGCCCCAGTTTCGGTACGAATCTGCAAGAATGAGTTAGCAGTAGCCACGAAACCGTCGATTTCTAGGGTGCCAATGCTTAGGGTGCTCGCATCTACTGCATAGAACTTAGACGCGCCGCCATGCATAGACTTACTGCTACTGGAGGTATTGTTATCCACATAAACTTGGAAGTCTTTACTGGTATCGGCCCCACCTACACTAATGATATCCATCACTATCCTATAAGGCTTACTGAGATCAAACACACCGGCTCCCGCTGTATCATCGGCTGACGTTTCTACCCCAGGAGTTGCATGACCAAGAGTAAAACGGGCACTCTCTAAGCTAACTTGACCATCAGTTAGAGTAATGCCACTGCCACCGCCAGTTATATTATATAGGGGGGCAGTCGTCTCATTTGGGATATTTTTGTAGTCAGCACTAAAAAAGGTCGCTGCATCACTTGCACTAAAGTTTTCGCTAAAAGGCAAGCTTACATCTGTATCCGTCGGCGTTTGACCACCATTATCAATGGCAGGAATATCGAGCTTACTTTGATCCAGTTTTCCTACGCCAGAAAGGTTAATCACATTGGTTTTCACCACATCAGCGGCTTCTAACTGATAATCATAAGGCACTTCGTAACTACTGGTTGAAACGCCATCTTGCGCATTTATTTCGCCACTAGCTGGTGTTGTCCACGTTACGCCCGCGCCGAAAACATTGCCTGACAAATTCCAATAACCTATTACTTCTGTATAGAAAGAAACAATCGGATTTTGGGTGTTTTCAAATACGTTGTTTTCTATCAATAACTCAGCCCCACGACGAGAGTTTATGCCGGTAGAGTGAATTTCGTTGTAGTAGTTATTATAAAGGTGGCCATGACCATATCTAAACAGCGGTAAGCGCGATTCAATATTTTCAAAACGGTTGTGATGAAAGGTAATATTGCGCTCGGTATTGCTGCTTGCTGTATCAGGTTCAGTATGACCATGTAACGAAGCCTTCCAATGATCATGCAAGTAGTTATACGAAATCGTAATATTTTTGGCGCCACTTTTGGTATCAATTAAACCATCGTAGTAGTCTTTGTCCACACTCATCGTGCTGTATAGCTCGTTATGGTCTATCCAGATATTTTCAGTCGTAGAACCGTCTGTATCACCTTCAATAGAAATCGCATCTTTGCCACCGGTCAGCACATGATGGATTTTTAGATTTTGGATAATAATATTGTTGGCGCGCCGGATTTGAATACCAATACCATCTAGTTCACCACGGTCGGCAACACCGATAATAGAGACATTGTCCATATCTTTAATATCAATAGAATTGCCATTACCACCACTGTTGGCATCGGTGATCGTACCGTCAACATAAATGATAATGGGCATATTAGTATTTTTAGCCTCTTGCAAAGCATTGATCAACGAAACACCATTATCCACGCTGACCACTGTTCCGCCGGCTCCACCAGTTAAATCAAAGTTATGACCAGCAAAGCCGGTATCCATTAAAATATCACCGACAACAGTAGAATTATCTGCCCTTGGATCCCAACCGGCATTGCTATTGTAACTAGAGAATATGGCGACGCGATCGGTCAGATTAGTCACATCATCTGCCTGCAACAAATAGCCACCAACTCGGCTGGATAAATCTAAGGCATTGCCTTGCATATCCATGCTGCCATATTCACGCCAGCCACTTGCGGCGGTTGCTGTGGCAGGATTGGGTGCAGGTTGACTATTAACCCCTAATACCGCCCAACCAGAGGTAGCTATATGTGTATCAAACTTGTTATTAATTAGTGTGACATTATCAAAATAGCTTGCACTACCGCCACTACGAGCAATGTAGGTAGAATTATCTAACACATCATTACCTATTGGGCCTGGACCGTGAGTAAATTCGCTGTTTAGGAAAATAAACCCCGGATCACTTGCTACTGGTACACGAGCTTGCAGTATGTAACCACCGGATGTATCCGTATTAGGATCACCATTTTTAGAGTCACCAATGGTTCTGATTTCACTTTCTTCAAACAGGGCTGTAACTGGGTAACCCCAGATAAAGTCAACATTGCCGGCTACCAAAGTATTGTAGAACCAGCTATAACCTTTTAATAACAAGGTATCTTGCTCACTGATAAAGTTGGCATCTTTGGCGACTAAACGATAGTTACTGTTAAAGTAGATCGTTTCAGCTTGTGCTGAGCCTGCGGTCGCACGCATATGGGTATTTTTAAGCGTTAGTTTAGTCAGTGTTAATAAATCCGCACCTTCGACTAAAAATACACTGCGCCCGCCGCCAGGCGTGCCGTTCCCTGGCGCTTCACTGGTGCCAGAACCACTATTTTTAGACTCATAATTATCGAATTGAATAATAGTATTGTCGCGGCTTTCACCGGCTATCGTCAGATTGTTTTTATCACGTAAATACAGTAATTCAGAGTAGACACCGTCTTTCACCGTAATAGTGGCAGGTGAATCTTTAGCCACATGTTGCATGGTGTAATTTAATGCACCTTGTACTGTTCTAAAATCTGCAAGGCCATCATCATCAACGGTTACGTCGTTGCTGCTTGGCGCACTGGTTTTAGTCGTAAAATACCAATTACTGTTTTCACCTAGACCAACAAAGTCGACACCATTTAACTGCACTGCGCTTACTACCCCATTACCTATAACAACATAATAAGTCGTGTTGTAATCAAGCATACTGTTGTGCGGTTTGATGGTTAAAGTATTGCCATCAATGACCATGGCATCAGCTTGTACTCGGCGCACGCGATCTTGGCCCGCATAACCTAATGCATCTATTTCGCCACTGACATTAATGGTATCCACCAAAACATTATTGCTCGCATCAAAGATCCTAACTTCACCAATAGTGCCCAGTGTAGGCGCGCTGTCAAAAGTAATATGCAAACTGTCATCGACATATTGTGATGTAGCCGCAATTGCTGGAGCCACTTTGCCCGTCAAATCACCATAACTGGCAGTGGGCATAACAAAACCGGCCGCTACCGTCGCATTGATACTGCGCACGATATTGCTATCAGAACCCGATACAATAGTAATTTCGCTGCTACCAGCCGTTAACGGTACTAAGGTTAATACATTATCAACAAGTTCTGCTTTAATCACTGCAGGATCAGAAGACACTACGGTATAAGTATCAGCAGTAACACCATCAGTTTTAACTGCGGTAATATTAATAATCAAAGGATCAGAGGTGGTAGAGGTTTCCCATAATGGGTTTTTGTAGTCAATAGTAAGTTGCACAGGTTTTATACTGGGATCACCTACTTTTAAATCATCAAGTTCAAACGAACGATTGTTGGTGAACAGACCAATCAAGCCCTTAGTGGCAAACGTTGCATCAGTGGTACTACCCATCAATTCACCGTCTAAATAAACACTAAGCTTGTTGTCTATCATTTCAAAACGCACGCTATACCAAACGCCATCACCCTCACCGTCTTTTTCGCCGAGTAATATAGGTGATTTATTTTGCACTGGACGAGAGATCGAGCCATTAGTACTTACCGCTACTTCAACTTGTGTGCTACTTGATGAATTTTGTACGTTTAAACCACCACCATACCAATTGCCAGCACTGTCATAACGGCCGAGCAAAAAGATCTGTTTGTTAGCAGTAGTACTATTTTGTCTGGGGCGAATACGCGCTTCAACAAAGTAGTTAGCGTTTTCAGGTACATTGGCCATAGCAGCTTCACTAAACAACAAAAGTTCACCACCGGCACCACCTGCATTGTAACGTAATACGGTATTACCACTGTCCACATAAGTATCAAAGGAGCCGATTGGTGCTGTGGTATTAGTATCCTGTGCCAACAAATTATACTTATCTGTTATGCCCTGAGAAAAATCGTCACAGTAGTACAAATTAGGCTCTGATTCACAGCTAAAGCCGGTAGAGAAATATTCAATACGAATATTATCAACCACCACCACAGCACCACTTTCTGTGCGGATTTGAATAAAGGAGTTGGCGCTGCCTACTGTGCCAGGAATGCTGATGGTACCGACACTCAAGTTACCCACTTCTTCATTGTAGATACGTGAAGCACCACCGTGTATAGAATTAGCACTGCCACTGGTGTTGTTATCTACATATACCTGAAGCTTCTTAGTGGCATCAGTGAAGCTAAACGCAACAATATCCATAACAATGTTATAGGGGCGACTTAAATCAAATACCCCAGTACTAGCGGTATCGGCTGATGTAGAGTTTGTGCCAGGTACAGCATTACCAATAGTAAAACGCCCGCCATCTAACTCTAGGCCATTTTCTACTACCGTAACAGAACCGCCCGTTTTAGTGTAAGTAGCAACATCCATATCTGCAGAATCTTTAATAGCAGAATAGCTTGCACTGAATATATCGTCAGTCACACCGACAAAACCAGCGTTAAACGGTAAACTTACCACTGGAATAGCGGCAGGAGTTTCAGGCTCTTCTGGCTCCTCGGGTTCTTCAATAGAAACACTGTCAGCCACAGTTTCTATCTTCAGATTATCAATAGTGATACTCCCCGCACTATCTGTACGGAATTGAAAAAAGGAGTTTTTGATCGCAGGGTTGAGAATGCGCGCATTGGGATCAGTTGGATCAAGACCCGTTACATCAGCGCCAGGTAAATAAGTATAAGTAAAACGTTGGCCCGCGGGGGTGTTTTCTTCACTGATTGCCAAGCCATAAAACTTTGATGCGCCACCTTGAACCGAGTTATTTTGACTGGTGGTATTATTGTCAACATAGAGGTTTAAACTGCCTCCACTATTATGTTCAATAACATCAAAACTGATGGTAAAACCTTCACTAATATTAAAAATACCTGAACCAGCGACATCGTTAGCTGTGGTTTGTACCGCAGGAGTGGTATTACCAATACTAAAACGCGTACCGGCTAATATTAGATGCCCTGTAACATCATCAATCGCTGTGCTGCCGCCGGTTTTTGCATACATACCGACATTGGCGACGTAATCCGATAATGGTTTATAGTTACTACTAAAAAAATTATCTGTGGTGGTATTGAAGTCTTCGTCCAGCGCTGCAGCAATCGTATTCGCTTGCTCTACTAGCTTGGTTAATTCCTCAGTTGCCTGCTCTTCAGACAATACCAATAAATTAGTTTTGCTATCCGCACTGGCATCACAAGAGGCAACAGCAGTAGCGACACCTTGGGCCCCACTAACACTGCATAAGCTATACACTTTATCTACCGTGTTGTAAGACTTAACGATGATGGTTGTTGACGCAGTATTGGTACTTAAGGTCAAGGCCCGACGACCAAAGGCAAATTCATAATTACCAGTGGTGGCTGTATCCCCACTCCCGCTTACAAAAGTACCACTTTTACCGTTTGCATCAGTGGGGGTAAACGTTAAGGTTTCTAGCGTTGCGGTTTTGCCGCTTAAAAATGGATTGTAAATGGTGCCGTTAAACTGGCTAATATCAAAAGTAGTGCCAATTAAGGTACCAAATTCACTTTCAAGGTAGTTAACAAAATGGCTTAAAGCACTATCAAAAGGTGCAAGTGTGCTTATTGCACCGCCAGCTGCCGCCAACCAAGGCTCGACATCTGCGGCAAACTCAGCAGCTGGTCGATCAAAAAATTGCGCAACAGTTTGTCCGTCTGCCAACAATGCGCTGGCAGAACTCGCTGCACTAGCACTGATTTCTATACCGTTGGATGGGTCACCATCGACGTCTAAGGCTTGTAATAATCTAAGAGTATTGGCCACTGATTGATTAAAGGGACTATCGGCCTCAAACATCTTAAGGGGGGTTAATATACTTGATGCGGCCACACCGGGAAATTCAAAATCACCAATATGAAACGTGATTATCTCCCCGCGAAAATAATTGTATTCACCATTAGCATTGGTCGTGCCATTCGCTACTGATTCAGAGCGATAGCCCAAACCACTTACAGGGCTATCTATAAAGCGCCCAGTTAAAGCGGGATCGGGCGCTTCTTTGACGTTAATGGTGCTTTCACCACCGCATCCAGCCAGCACCATAGCGCTTAACATACTGATCGCTAATTTATTTTTAAAAATCATTGTCACCCTCCCAAGGATGCGAAATTACTCATTGTTCTTGCTTTCCCCCTTAAGGGAAGAACACAAATACCCAAGAATTTCTGAATTACTGGTTAATTAATAAAATTTGTAATTGAGACCAAACTGGAACGTCCTGCCATATTCTTCTTTTTGATAAAGAATAGGGCCGCCACTTTCGACGTTACCTGCAAAATAACGAAGGTCGACTTCATCAGTTAAATTAATGGCGTCAAAGTACACAGATATTTGTTTATTGATGTTGTATTGAGCTTTAAAATCGATACTTTTGATGGCGTCTTGATAACGGTCAGCCCAACTTTTACAGGTGTCTGAATTCGCTGGACAAGAACCCACTTCTTCTAATATTTTTGCCCTGTGATTGCCAATTATACGTACTGAATAATCGTCATTTTCCCACCCTAGGGTGAGGTTAAATGTAGTGTCGGCTTGATCTGGCAAAGGGACTTTTTCAGCACGAATAGACCTATCAAGCTGAGCCTCACTAGACAACAGTGTCATATTACTTTGGATAAAAAAGCCGCTTTCAAAATACTGGTTGTAGCTCAGCTCCATGCCCAATACAGTGGCTTTTTCGCCATTTAAGGTAATATTGACGTCGTTCAACACAAGATTTTGCGGTATAACAAATTCGCTTATCTGATTAACCGGTAAGGATAAGGGTAAATCAGGCAATGCCATGCTTATGCCGTTAACATCAACGATAAAATTATCGATGTTTTTATAAAAGATTGAGGCTTCCATAAACAAATCTTTGCTCGGATACCAACCGATTGACGCATCATAGTTAATTGATGTCATCGCTAATAAATTGGGGTTGCCTACATCCAGGGTATTGTTAGAGCCCAATATATAATCTTGCAGTTGCTCAACATTCGCACCACCTTGCGAATCATCACAGTTGTTACTTTGTGGTGGACAGAGTTCAATATCACTATCAAATTTGGCAAATGCCCGTGCTTGTTTAAACGAAGGGCGGGTAAAACTAGTCCAGATAGCCCCACGCACTAAAATGTCTTCATGGGGCTCATAACGCAAATGTACACTGGGGAAATATTCACTGTATTTTATTGAGGCTTCAGGCAATGGTACGGCAATATCTAAACTACCCAAACCAGCGCCATTAAATTGAAAGTCATCATTTTCTAATGATAGGAAACCGGTAGATGAAAATTCAGTTTCCACATAACGTACGCCGCCTGACATCACTAAATCATCGGTAATAGGCATTTCTGCCATGATATATGCCGCTTTAGTATCTTCTGTTAAGGTGTAATCTTCTTTAGTGCTGTCAATGGATAATTCGCCTTGTGTTGCAGCATCACGAGTCATCGCTGAGCGTTCAACGATATAATCTATTCGGTCTTGATCAACAAAAGGGTAAGAAAAGTTACTGTCTTTGGGGATTGAGCTGGGGTAGTCAGAATGCACTGAGTTGACCACGCTTATACAAGTTTCATCACCACCACAATCTGCAGCACTGGGGTCGTAACTCGCGCGGTTTTTGTCGCGTACATATTCACGTTGGGTAACAGCTGCACCGACTTTTACATAACTTAAATGCTCATAATAAAAATCTTTGGTTAAATTGAGCTGGCCACTTTTTATATTATCATCGCGGGTGCCATCTTCTAAGAATAGGTTGTCAAATTCCCAATTAGCTAAATTACTGGCATCACCTGACTCAGAGGTACCAAAGGTACTGATATCTAAACCGCTTAGCGCAGCGGCCTCTTCTTGACTTAAGGCTCTACCCTCTATGTTATCTTTGCTGCCACGGCCATAAACAATGTTGTCACGTTCACGAAATTGCACCCGTCTGTCATTGTTGGATTCTTCATATGAACTGGATGAAGCTAATTCGTAATCTAAGGTCCAGCTTTCAGCAATGCGATTTTCACCCCCGAGACTAAATGACTTTGTGGTGTTATCCCCGCCTTGGATAAAGTATTGGTGAAAAATATCCACATCACTGATGACAAACTCTTTGGTGGTATTATTGACATACAGAACTTCATCACTACCCGCATCTTGAAAATCAAAAAATTCACGCAAGGCCACATCAGAGTCAGTAAACTGAGTAACATTGCCGCGGATATAATAGTAACTGGATTCGGTCGGCTTAAATTCAACATTTAAAGATGCAGCTTTGCGGGTACGGCCAGCAATTTCACGCCGTTTTTCTAGTTGCACCGGTCCCAATATTTCTGGCCCTGCAGCAATTTGTTGTGCTGCCGTTGAAATAACATTGCCATCAGCATCTTCAATATCACTGAATCCCTTGTCAGCTTGATAGTAGCGCATCTCAGTGGTGCTATGATGACGGGTTTCGTTAACCTGCGATTTACGCTCTTCTTGTGATAATGCAAAACCGATCCCGATCTTTTTATCTAAGAAAAATTGCGTGCCATCGATACTAAACTTAGGAGAATGTTCTTCCCGTAAGGTACTGTAGGAATCTTGCACCTTTGCTTTGAGTGTTGATTTCCCCCGATCATAAGCTGAAATAGCATTAACGTTGACCGTCCCGCCGATAGAGTTTAAGTCTTGATCAGGGGTTAAAGTTTTTAATACTTCGATTGAACCAAGAATATCGCCAGGAATAGCGTCAAGTCCGACTTTTCTATCGTCACCTACCCCAGACATGGCTGAGCCGTTAATATTGACAGAAACAAATCCAGGACCTAAGCCTCTTACACTGACAAATTTACCTTCGCCCTCTGAGCGCTGCAATGTGACGCCAGGTAGGCGTCTTAATGACTCGGCAACGTTTTGATCTACAAAATTCCCTAAATCATCGGTAGCAATAATAGAGCTAAAGCTTTTATTTAAGCGCTCTAAATCCCTTGCTTTAATATCTGCTTGTCGCACCCCTGTTACTTCAATGACTTCAAATTCACTGTTGTCATTTTGATTGCCAGATACATCGCTCGTTGAGTTTGCATTAGGTGGAAGTTCATTGGGTTCTGGACTAACTGGCTTGGCTTGCTGAGCATAAGCGGGGATAGCCATTGACATTGCAATCGCTAAAGCCTTCAGTTGAAAACTTTTCATTTCGGATTTTCTCCTAAGATTTTCATCAAAAAATTATTGGTGAAGCTATTAATTAACTTGCCACCGGTGGCACACTTAAAAGGGCAGGCTATGTTCGAGTTGCCACCGGTGGCATTCTACTGTGGCAAAAAGTAAGATGTCAATACATTGTTAATAAAAACATTCGTTTGTTAAATATATGAATTTTACAGCTCATTATTCGATGGCTGGACCATCTTTTTGATGCTTGAGCAAGGTAGATATCAGGCCAACTATGCTAGCGAGTTAGCCGTGCTGCTTAAACTGCAAATACCCTTAGTTAAACTTGCCGAGCTCATCAATCCATTGTTGTACATCTGAGTAGCTAGTTTGACTTATCGCTGTGGTCATATCCTCAGATGAGAACTCTAATGCGTAATCGTCCCAACTGCGAATAACTTGCAGTTCAGAATCAATAATGCCATTCGATATAGCAGCACTACCCTGAGCAATTTCAGTCAGTATTCGTTGGTCAACTGAGTCTTGAAAGTAACCCTGGCGCACTCGATTGGCCCCCACTTCTTTCTCTATAACTAAGTGGGTATAACTTTGCGCTGCGCTACGCCCTTTTGATATTAAACTTGTATTATCTTCGAAGGGCTGGCTAACTAAAATTTTGATTTTTAGCGCAAGGGCCTCCTCTAGCGCGATGTTCTTTTCATTTTTGAATTCCACAGCTAATTGGTTATTCTGGCTTTTATGTTCATCACCGGTCATGGTATTGCCATTGATATACATTTGGCCAAGATCGGTTTTTCCATCTGGGAAATTAATTTGAAAGAAACGCGCTTCGCTCTTGGCTGGGCCTTGTTTGTAAGTATTATTAACGAGGTTTACTCGCCCACCCTCGTTGCCGTAGGTGCTGTTATTTGACCAGTTATAGATAACATTATTACGAATATCGACCAACTCCCCTGTCGCAGGGTAATTGGGCTTGAGGCGGTAACCATTAATTCTGGGATTACGACTGGTATGATGGGCCAATACGTTATTAATAAAACTGGCACGTTGCCCGCCCCAAATTCCACCATAACCATGACTGCCTTTTTTATGGCCGGCATTATTCAAACTTTCACTAATAATACTGTATTGTAAGGTAAAATCAGTATTGTTATAAAAAGATGCCACTTCGTCATTTGCCCAACTCATAGAGCAATGGTCGATAATAATATTACTCAAACGTTTTGCTGTTACCGCGTCCCCTTGTTCGTGGGCCGAACCAGGGCGAAAGCGTAAGTAACGAATAATAACCTGATTTGCATCAATTTGGGTTTCTGAACCGGTAATCACAATGCCCTGGGGTGATGTTTGCCCTGCAATGGTTATAAAGTCTTCTTTAATTTCTAGGGGTTTAACCAGATGAATAATGCCAGAAACATTAAAGACCACTATCCGCGGTCCCTTTGCCTTCAATGCGTAACGTAAGGTACCTGGTCGTGCTTTTACACTGTCTTCTAAGGAGTCAACGATAATGACTTGTCCACCGCGCCCCCCGACAGTATATTTGCCATAACCCTGAGCTTCAGGAAAGGCCAGTGTTGGTTGTGCAAAACTTACTGAGCCACATGAAAAAATTAGCACAGAGCAAAACAGCAAGGTAAATTTGTTAAGCAATTTCATGATAGTTGGTTCGCCATAAGGAACTCACCCATGCACTCTTTATCAACAATCGCACCTTTATGGCCAATAACATAAGCTGCGACTTTGGCACCATAACCCGCGGCATATTGTTCTGATTTACCAGCAAATCTTGCCGCCAAGTAGCCGCCATTAAATGCATCGCCTGCTGCAGTAGTGTCGACTACCTGAGCCACTTTATGCGCTGGGATAATACTATGTTGTGCTTGTGAAAATATTTGAATACCGTGCTCGCCATTTTTAATGACCATTTCTTTGACCCCGCAGTTTGTTACATGCTGTTGAATATCGCTAATACTGTTGTGCCCATATAAGACGCGATGATCGTCACAACCAGGAAACGCGATGTCAGCTAATGCATAAGCTTTATCTGTCCATAGTTGGGCTTGTTGCGCAGACCTCCATAATTGCGGTCGATAATTGGGGTCAAAAATAATACAGCACCCCCTTTGTTTTAATTCGAGTAGCATTTCCAATAAGCTCTGTTTATCTTCATCACTTAAAATGGCTAAACTGATGCCAGATAAAAAAACACTCTTTATCCTGGTTAAATCTAAGACCACTTGACCTTGTTTAAATAAAGATACAAGGTGTTTAGCCGCTGAATCACTGCGCCAATAAGAAAAACTGCGTTCTCCTTTGTTATCTGTATCGATCATATACAAACCTAGTGTTTTATCTTCACTAGTAAATGCTAACGAGGTATCGATGTTTTCTTCATTTAGCTTTTGCATAAACTGCTGGCTGATTTTATCTGTGCCTGCGGCTGTCCAATAACTGATAGTTTGTGCTGGGTTAGAGCGCTTGAAATAAACCGCCGTATTGAAAGTATCTCCAGCGAATGTCTGATAATAAGTGTGTTGTCCACGACCGGACATCTCCACCATGCATTCGCCGATAATTATATGATGTGTCATTTGACAGGCTCTCTTTTTGCTAACTCGGAAAAACATTTCTCAATCACAAGGCAAGTAAATCTGCTGACAAGGGACCTATAACAAGGCCTCTAATGTTTCAGTAATGTTATCAGCGTTTAAACTAGACAAACCTAAATAGGCATAACAAATGCCATCAACAAAAACACTATCATTCGCCAATGAAGCTGGAAATACCTCCTCAATACCTAATAAACGCGTGACATCCGCTTTTGACTGCCCATCACATTGTGCGGCACATCGTATTAATTTATCGGCTAAGGGGTCAACTAAGGCAAAATTTGTTTGTGCCGCGCTCACTAAAAACTGCAACCACGCCGCAACGCCTACACATAATAAAGAAATAGGCTGACCTTGAGCCAGATTATCTTGAATACTACCTAATAATCTGAAGGGAAGTTTTTGCGAACCGTCCCAGGCAATTTGTGAAAGTAAATGTCGAATATGGCGATTGCCATAACGTAATAAAATGGCGTCAATATACTGATCGACATTCATCTCAGCCGGGGCGGAAAAAGATAAACTAACTTGCTCTTTTAAGAGTGTTTCAATTAATTTGAATAAAGTTGGATGGCCAATTGCTTCATTGACCGTTTCCTTACCACAACGCAAGCCTAAATAAGCCAAGGTTGAATGGCTGCCATTCAACAAACGAAGTTTGGCTTTTTCATAAGCACTAACATCGTGGGTAAAGGTAACACCCACTTTGTCCCATGCAGGTCTAGGACCACTAAAATTATCTTCGATAACCCACTGAGTAAAGGCCTCTCGTTGAATTGGCCAATTATCTTTTAGTTGAATGGCTTGCGCGACTTTGGCTCTGAGTGCATCGTTGGTCGCGGGTGTAATGCTATCTACCATGGTGTTTGGAAAACATATTGTCTTTTCTATCCATGCGGCTAAGGCTGGATTAACATATGTCGCAAACGCGATGATAGCTTTAGCTAATTTAGTACCATTATCAGCCAGATTATCACAACTAATGATGGTTAAATCTGCCGCTGCATTTTGGTAACGAATAGCTAATACAGCAACAAGTAAGCCAACCGCGCTGCGTGGAATTTCAGGATTAGCTAAATCGTGTTTTATATCAACATGATTAAAATCGAGCAAACCATCGCCGCTTAAACAATAACCTTTTTCCGTAATAGTCAAACTGATGATATGGGTAGTGGCAGCGGTCATTTGTTGCATCACTTGGCTGCGCTGCTCACTTAATACTAAAATTTGTTTAATCGCTGAAATTAATTGATAACTTGGATTTTCATCCAGCACAGCCAAGGTGTATAAGTTGTCTTGTGACGCAAGTTCATCTCTCACTCCGGAGCTACGCATTGACACGCCACAAATGCCCCAATTACCACCATATTTCATGGCGTTATCAGTAAAAACCGCTTGATGAGCGCGATGAAAGGCACCTGGTCCCAAATGAACAATACCAATATCACAATTAAGGGCCGCTTTGTTATGTAATACGGTGCTGGGTAATTGTCCCAAGGTATTTCTATTTAATTGTTGCATGGCGCTTATTAATCCAATTTGTAGGCTTTTTTTGCTAGGTTGTAGGTTAAATCGAAGGCTAATTGCACTGCCTCATCTTCATTAATCCGGTGTTGTGCCACCAAGTCAGCAAGAAAACGACAATCAATACGTCGAGCCACATCATGACGAGCAGGAATAGATAAAAACGCCCGAGTATCATCATTAAAACCAACCGTATTATAAAAACCTGCAGTTTCAGTGACTTGATGACGAAAGCGCAACATACCTTCAGGACTATCATGAAACCACCAAGCAGGTCCCAGTTTTAAACAAGGATAGTGGCCTGCCAACGGAGCAAGTTCGCGGGCATAGGTTGTTTCATCTAAGGTAAACAAAATAATACTTAGGCGAGGATCATTACCATATTTGTCTAACATTGGTTTTAGGGCTTGAACATATTCCGTTTGGGATGGAATGTCTGCTCCTTTATCACGACCAAAATGCTGAAAAATAATGGGGTTATGATTTCTAAAAGCACCAGGGTGGATTTGCATCACCATACCGTCTTCTGCGCTCATTCCGGCCAACTCAGTTAACATTTGCGCTCTGAACAACTCCTGTTGAGCTGCGCTAGATTGACCACTTAAACACACAGCAAATAGACTCTCACACTCACTAAGTGACAAATTTGCTGTTTGTGCTGTTGGATGTCCATGGTCTGTTGCGGTGGCACCAAGACTTCTAAAGTAACTGCGGCGCAGCCTTAGGGCCTGCAAATAACCATGCCAAGACTGGGTATCTTGCTCAGTCAATTCAGCTAATTTTTGCACATTTTCAATAAAATCGTCACGGGATGCATCCACCACATCGTCGGGCCTGAAACTGGTAATTACCCGGTGTTGCATAGGTGTACCCTGCATCGCTTGATGATGAGGTAAGGTATCCAAAGCGCCTTCAGTAGTGCAAATTAACTCAATATTGAACCTATCCATTAGGGCTCTTGGCCGGTAGGCGGCGGTACTTAACTTGGCGGTAATTTCGTCATAATATTTGTCAGCGGTTTTTGCGCTTAATAATTCGCGCATGCCAAAAACGTCATGAAAAACCGTGTCGAGCCACATACGCGAGGGGGTGCCACGGAATAAATAGTAATGTTTAGCTAAGATGTGCCAAATTTTACGGGGATCTTGTTCCACCGCGACGCCATCTTGGCGACGAATGCCAAGGGATTCTAAGGGGATCCCTTGGCTGTATAACATTCTAAACACATAATGATCAGGCCGAATAAGCAGTTCTGTGGCATTTCCAAACGTCTCATCTTGAGCAAACCAACGTGGGTCAGTATGACCGTGGGGACTAATAATCGGTAAATCTTTGATTTGTTGATATAAATTACGTGCAATAGCCCTTACTTTCTCGTCGCTTGGGAAAAGTCTGTCTGGATGAAGTTGTAATATTGTTGAGTTAACCATTAAAGGCTCCTTGCATATTCATTAGAGCGTTACGCCTCGTTTCCAGATAGCGATTTCGCGGCAATCATTTATTTCATTTTTGGTCACTTGACCTGAAGCAAATTGTAGTAATTGATTAAAAAATTGGTCGGCACATTCATCCATGCTTACGCCATCAAGTACAATACCGGCATTAAAATCAATCCAATGCGGTTTGCGTTGTGCGAGGTCGGAATTGGATGAAATTTTTACCGTTGGCACGGGAAATCCTAAAGGTGTACCGCGACCGGTGGTAAATAATACTAGATGGGCGCCACTGGCGGCCAATGCAGTTGAAGATACCGCATCATTACCCGGTGCTTGCAATAAAACCAAGCCTTTATTTGTTGCAGGCTCACCATAATTAAGCACTTGTGTTATGGCGGCTTGCCCGCCTTTTTGAATAGCCCCTAAAGACTTTTCTTCTAAAGTGGTGAGACCACCAGCTTTATTGCCCGGTGAAGGATTTTCATAAATAGGCTGATTGTGGTCGATAAAATATTGCTTAAACTCGTTAACTAAATCGACTATCTGGCCATATACCTTTGCATTGGTGGCGCGATTCATTAAGATTTGCTCTGCACCAAACATTTCGGGCGTTTCGGTTAAAATGGCGGTACCACCAATATTAGTGATTTTATCGGCCATACGGCCGACTAATGGATTGGCCGTAATGCCACTAAAGGCATCTGAACCACCGCATTTCATGCCCAGTACCAGTTCACTTGCCGGACACTCTATGCGTTTATCTTGAGCCAGCAACGGCAACATTTCTGCAATGGCATTGACACCCTCTTCAATCTCATCGCCAACTTGTTGTGAATTATAAAATCGTAGGCGGCTGGGATCATAGTCACCGGCTTGCTCTAATAGGGCAGCCATTTGATTGTTTTCACAACCTAAACCCACTACCAATACAGCACCCGCATTGGGATGGGTTAATAGTGAGGCTAAAATAGCCCGGGTATCTTTTAGATCATCCCCAAGTTGAGAACAACCATAGGGATGAGTAAAAGCCACAAAAGCATCAGCCTGTCCAAAAAAGCGTTGACTACAAATTTGAGCAATTCGCTGTGCTGTGCGGTTAACACAACCAACGGTATTGATTATCCAGACTTCATTGCGAATGCCTATCTTGCCATTAGCCCGACGAAAGCCATTAAAGGTGTGCTCCTTCTGCGCCGGTGAATGCTTAAATGCAATGGGGGCATACTGATACTGAGTACCATCCTTAAGATTAGTCTTTAAATTATGGCTATGTACATGGCTACCAACAGCGATATCTTCGAGACTTCCACCGATTTCAAAGCCATATTTAATAACGTTCCCCAAACGTGCAATATTGACCAAGGCAACTTTGTGACCGCGGGGAATATCCTCAATTAAGGTTAAAGCAAACTCTGGAAATTCTTCCCCTGTGGCAAGGTCCCGCGTTGCCACAGCCACATTGTCATTATGATGAATTTTTAATAAAGGTTTCATGTTGGCGGCCTTATAAACTAACTAAATCTTTGGCTAAAAGTGGCATGTCACCGACAAACACATCGTCTAAGGTGAGCTGTTTAACATGCTCTACTACATGGGGGTTTTTAACATTATTAAAATGACAATTAGAAAGATGCAAACCGACTATAGGCGCACGTTCAAAGCCTTTAATAAATAGGGCACGGGAAGCATTATCTACGCGTAAATTATTAATATTAATGTTTCTAACTTGAGGATCGAATTGCCCTGCATCACCTTCTTCATAATAAAAATTGATGACGATAGCGTCCTTTACTTGACCCACCTCTACATTATTAACATAAATATTTTCAATCAGACCACCGCGCACCGAATTAGTCTTTATGCGAATGGCTCTTTCTAGCTCTGGGCTGCTCATTTGACAATTATCTAAATAGATATTGCGTGCTCCACCAGAAATTTCGCTGCCTATCACTAGCCCACCATGACCGTCTTTCATCTTACACCGGCTGACTAAGACATTTTGAATAGGTGCATTAATCCGTCGCCCATCTGCATTTCGACCTGATTTTAAGGCGATACAATCATCGCCCGTATCAAAGGTACAATCTTCAATCAAAACCCGATTACAAGATTCTGGGTCGCAACCATCATTGTTAGGGCCATGACTACGACAGGTAACATTGCGCACAATAACGTCTGCACATAACACTGGATTGATTAACCAAAAAGGTGACTGGGTTAGTGTTAACCCTTCGATTAATACTTTTTTACATTGGTAGGTTTGAATCATTGGCGGGCGTAAATACGCCCCTTCAGCGTAGACACGGTCTTTTACAGGCACGCCTGATTCAGCGTCAGTAAACAGTTGATCCCGTGCTGCTTTTTGATCTTGATCACTTATTATTTGCCAGTGTGCTTCTTTATTCGGCCCTTTCCAGGGCCACCAAGTATTATCATCTGCGCCACCGTGAATCGTACCATTGCCGGTAATAGCTATATTTTCTTGTTTGTAGGCATAAATTAACGGCGAATAACCCATTAGTTCAACCCCTTCCCAGCGAGTTAATACAGCGGGTAAATACCGTTCTGGCTCAGGGATAAAAAATAGCGTGGCACCATCAGCTAAATGAAAGTTAACATTAGATTTAAGATGGATAGGTCCTGTTAAAAATTGACCTGCAGGCACAATAACCCGTCCTCCTCCAGCAAGGTGACAAGCCTCAATCGCCTGTTTAAAAGCCATGGTATTGTCAAACAGTTTATCCCCTAAGGCACCAAAACGTTTAACCTCAAAGTCGCGCTTTGGAAAAACGGTTGGGACAATACTATTGCGTAACTGTGTAATGTCATTTTCAAACTCGCTTAGGCTAAACGCCCCTGCTGTTTGAACCTTTTTATATTGCAATGAGCAACTTGGCAAAGCGGCCAAAACGCAGAGGCTTAATGTAGATTTAAGAAAAATTCGTCTTTGCATTAGATGTTTACTTCCTCTTTTGACGCTTTGTCTCGACGTCACTAAATGGTCAAATCAAAGCAGTAATAAATTAACAAATCTGTACATATGCCACCGGTGGCATTTTATGGCTATAATAAGCTAATGTCAACGTCACTAAATAACTGTAAGGCCGAAAGACAATGAATTCGAGCGCTGGACTAATAGGCATCCGGTCGAAATAGCAAACGGCTACCGTCTATCAGCAGCCAATTGCCCTTAAATCTATTAACAAAATGCTCACACCTTAGCCGCTTTCTGGTCATTTAACCTGTCTTTGCTAAGTATATTGCCGACCTTTTATTTGTGCTTACTAACAAATGTGCTGGTTGATTCTCGGATAATGAGATGGGGTTTAACCAAGAAATCACTTTCAGGACCTTCCACAGTATGTTTTTCAATTGACTGAATAATTTTGTATGCTGCCAGTGACGCCATTGCACCTACTGGCCGCTGTATTGTTGTTAATGAGGGAATGATGCGTGATGCTAATAAGTTGTCATCGAACCCTGCAATGGATAGCTCTTGTGGAACTTTGATCCCAAGTTCAACAGCGGCTCTTAAAACTCCCGCGGCCATTTCATCATTGTTGGCAAAAATCGCGCTTGGTCTGTCATCTCGCTGTAACAATGAGGTTGCGACCTCTATACCGCTTTGATAGTTATTTTTGCCCTCAATAATTAAATCATCCTTTAAGTTTAAGCCTAATTTTGTTAAGGCAGAGCGAAAACCTTCAAGTCGCTCTTTCGACGAATAATAATTCAGTGGTCCAGTAATAAAGCCTATTTCTCTATGACCGAGGGAATAAATATATCGAGCCATTTCACGCATCGCGGCTCTATCATCAGAAACGACCACATTTGTATGATCATCTAAATCAACAGAAGCCATACGCACATAACAATGCTCCCCAGCTCTGAGCGCAGCTGCAAGCTCTTTGGACTCTGAAACAGGAGGTAACACGATAACGCCATCAATATTTGAACGACGAATAAAACTTAAACAGTTTTGCACCACATCTGCGCTGTTGTATTTACATGGATGAACAACTAATTCGTAACCTTTCTTAGAACAAATGTCTAAGACTCCACGTTGAACCTGATCAATATACAGAGCATCTGGGTTATCGTAGATTAGCCCTAGTAAATATGAGCGACTCGATGCAAGCCCCCTAGCCTGTTTATCCGGTGAATAATCTAAGCGCTTTATTACTGCTTGGATTGAGGCTAAGGTTTTGACACCAACACTGCTTGAGCCATTGATGACACGTGATACCGTGCGTTTCGATACCCCTGCTTCTCTGGCTACATCATTAATTGTTGGCTTTTTTTCACTCATTATTATTCCTTGGTTTCAGCGCCTACCCAGCAAAAACTATGTTGTTGCGCCGATAACATTTAAAGTCTTTTCCATTGTTAAACATCTTGTCGAGCTTAAGCAATCATTTCTTTTTAAACCAGAAACGCAGTAACAACTCGGTACATGCATAGTAAAAAGGAAAAGCTAACATAATTGTTGATTAACCGGTCTTACTACGTTGGTTTGCTTCTAACTGATAAGCATCTTTATATATTGCACAGGCTGCTTCTTTCACTTGAGCGGCAAAATGCGGGATTTGCGTTTTAGTAAATGAGCTTGCTGGGGCTGTTATCCCAATAGCGGCCACCACCACACCACGATTGTCTCGCACTGGCGCAGCGACACATCTCACATCGGGGTGGTATTCTTGGTCGTCTACGGCATAACCTAAGGCCATGACTTTTTGCAATTCTTTGCGCAGTTCAAGCACTTCTGTAATGGTGTTATTTGTGCATTTTTCCATAGTTTGCTCGGCAAAAATCAAATCAATGTTGTCATAATACAAAAAAGCTAAAAATATCTTACCGGTCGATGAGCAGTGCATTAATGCTCGCATGCCTGGTCGACTGGCTACTTTTAAAGGATGGGGACTATCAAACACCTCAACAATAAGCGCACTGCCATGATGAGGAACAGCTAAATGAGCAGTGTGGCCGGTTTTTAAGGCTAAGCGCTGAACATGTGGAATGGCTATTTGATGCAAACGGTCGGCACTAATTACTTGCAGTCCAATATTCATTAAATCTGCACCGCAGTAGTATTTCTTTTCTCGTTTCTCTAACATTTGTTGGGCACAAAGAGTGCGTAATAAACGAAATACAGTGGTACGTGGCAAACTTAAGGCACTCTCAATTTGCTGGGATGTCATGCCTTTACCATGTTTAGCTAACAAACGCATCACTTCGCAGGCATGCACAACGCCGGGTATTAAATAACGTTCCATAGATTACAATCCTAACCAACGGGGAAAAGCTTCGCTTACCCAAGGGACAAAAGTCACCAACATAAGCACCACAAACATCGCAAAATAGAGAGGGATCAAGGGTTTGATAATGTTCTCTAATTTAGTTTTGGCAATCGCACAAGTCACGAACAATACGGCACCTACTGGTGGAGAACACAAACCGATCGAAAGATTAAGTACCATCATGATGCCAAACTGCAAGGGCGACATTCCAAGTTGCATCGCTACGGGCAAGAAAATAGGGGTAAATATTAATACTGCAGGTGTCATATCTAAAAAGGCACCGACAACAATTAATACGAGATTGATAAGTAACAAAATAATGATGGGATTATCACTAAGGGCAAGTAAAAAATCGCTAAAGGTTTGTGGAATATTTTCAAATGACAGCAACCATGACATAGCCGTTGATGCGCCAATTAACAGTAATACGATGGCAGTGGTTTCTGCTGACTTGAGTAACAAGCTTGGGAACTCGCTCATTTTGACTTCGCGATAAACCCCCATAGACAAAAACATTGAATAAAACACCGCGATAGCACCCGCTTCAGTGGCGGTAAATATGCCCCCGATAATGCCACCAATTACCAAGAAGATTAAAAATAGGCTAGGAATTGCCGCTAGACACTTTTGAGCAACCAGTCTTAAGGGCAATCGGTCTTCGGTAGGGTAACCTTTGCGCTTAGCGTAAATCATACACACTACCATGAGTGATAAACCCACTAAGATACCGGGTAAATACCCCGCCATAAACAGTGCAGCGATAGATACACCACCACTGGCAATGGCATAAATGATAAGAATATTACTCGGTGGGATCAGCATGCCAGTTGTAGCCGCCGCCGCCGTTACCGCTGCACTGAAATTTGGATCGTAACCTTTCTTTTTCATTTCTGGCAGCATAAAGCTACCAATAGCAGAAGTTGCCGCTACAGCTGAACCGGAGATAGCACCAAATAACATGCACGAGACCACGTTGACTAAGGCTAAGCCCCCAGGTAAGGCACCAATAAGGGCCATCGCACATTCAATTAAACGTTTAGCGATGCCACCTTTGCCCATGATTAAACCTGAGAGTACAAAAAAGGGAATGGCCAATAAAGCAAAACTGTCTAAGCCGCCAGCCATACGCTGGGCGATAGTGGTGACAGCAGGAGTCAAATCCATGCTCATTAGCATAGTAACTAACGTCGCAATACCAATACTAAATGAGATGGGTACACTTAAGATAAGTAAGATAAAAAACACAAAGAGTAATACAAAAACGGTCATCCCCATTACACTGACTCCTGCGTAGTGCTTGCAAGCATTTTGCCACTAAATAAATCGCTCAGATTCACCAGCGAATAAATGATCAGTAATATGCCGGAAATTGGCAGTACAGCATAAACAATAGCCATGTTGATGCTAAGCGCTGCAGAAATTTGCTTAAGTTCCAAGGTTAGATCAACCAATTCATAACCGCCAAAAACCAACACTAAGGCAGAAAAAACAATCACTAACAATTGGATCAATACCAGTGTCATTCTTTTGGGTAGAGCAGACATTTTATCCAATACCAAATTTAAGCCGAGATGACTGTTAGTGCGATAAGCATATACCGCCCCCAACATGCCGACCCAGATGAGTAAAAACCGCGCTAACTCCTCAGTCACTGAACTTGGATCTTTTAACATGTAACGGGAAATAACCTGCCAACTAACACAGAGTAGAATACTGGCCATAACAAGCATAAGTGCTGCGGCTAGCGTTTTATCTAAATACTTAATCACTGAATTCATTAGTACGCCTACATTTCATCAATTTGTTGCATGATCTGGCCAACTTCAGTACCAGCAAAAGACTCATGGAACTCTTTTACCGCATCTCGAAATAACTGTTTGTCGGGATAAATAACCTCAACACCCGCGGCCTTTACGGCTTCTAGTGCTTCATCTGAGGCTTGTTGCCAGAGCTTTTTTTGGTATTCCACTGAATCAGCCATGGCTAGTGTTAACCATCCTTGCTGCTCTTTGGTGAGTGAATTCCAAACGGCTAAACTGGCTAACATCACATCGGGTACCGACGTATGTTCATCTAAGGTGTAATAACGAGAAATTTCATAATGACGTGACAAATAGTAACTAGGCGGGTTGTTTTCAGCGCCATCAACAACCCCTTGTTGTAATGCCGTATAAAGTTCACCCCATGAAACAGGCGTCGCGGCCCCGCCTAGGGCTTGAACGGTTCTAACCGCTGTTGGGCTATTTAGGACTCTTATTTTTTTACCTTGTAAATCGGCCGGCGAGTTGACTGGGGTATCAGTGGTATAAAAACTGCGACTGCCAGCATCATAATAGCCTAAGCCTTTCAGTCTTACCTTTTCAGTTCCTTTAAGTAAGGACTTGCCGAGCTCGCTGTTAAGGACTTTCCAGAAATGATCTCTGTCGCGAAACACATATGGAATACTGAACAATTGCATTTCAGGCACAAAACCTTCAAGGGGACTGGCTGATACTTTGGTCATCGCTAAACTACCAATTTGCAATAGTTCTACCATTTCACGTTCAGAACCTAATTGGCTACTAGGATAAATAAGCACTTTCATTTTACCTGCTGAGTAAAAATCCAGTCTTTCTCCTAAATACACCATGGCTTTATGCACAGTGTGTTGTGTGTCGAGTGAATGGCCTAAGCGCAAAATAACGGTATCATCATGTTTACTACAAGCGCTTAGTAAACAGATTAAGCCTGTCAGCGTAATAGTGACGCCAAGCCTGAAGTACTTCATTTAACTTATCCTCAGTTGATTAGTCATTAACGCAGTTGGTCCGCTTGGTATTTATCCATATCGTCATAATCAAGGTTTTCACCTGCCATGCCCCAAATGAAAGCATAATTTCCGGTACCAACCCCACAATGAATCGACCAAGGTGGTGAAATCACCGCATTTTCGTTGGCCACCCAAATATGTCGGGTTTCATGAGGTTCGCCCATAAAATGGCATACCGCTTGGTGTTCAGCTAAATCAAAATAAAAATATACTTCATTGCGCCTATCATGTTGATGAGCTGGCATGGTATTCCATACACTACCCTGGGCTAATCGAGTCAAGCCCATTTGCAACTGACAAGTTTCTACCACTGTATTAATTAAAAGCTGATTGATGTCTCTTTCGTTACAGCTTGCTTGGCTACCTAGGTGTAAAACATTAGCGTCGGCTTTACCCACCTTTTTATGGGGATAAGGATGATGGGCAGGAGTAGAGTTGAGATAAAAGCGTGCTGGTTTTTGTGCATCGACGGAGCTAAAACTCACTTTTTCAGTCGTTTGGCCTACATAAAGTGCTTCCTCCGACGCGAGTTCAAAGTGTGAATCGCCGACGGTAACTACACCTGCTCCACCGACATTAATGATGCCAAGTTCACGACCACCTAGGAAGTGTACTGATTTAAGAGGATCGATGGTTTCTAGGACCAAACTGCGACTGACGGGTACGGCACCCCCAACCATAAAACGTTCATAATGACTGTACACCCAGTAAACTTTGTCATCTTGCATACAGTTTTCAACTAAGAACTCCTGTCTGAGTTGTTGAGTATCGTAAGCTTTAACTTCTCTTTGCCCTACGGCATAGCGTACTTCGTAATCTGTAGTCATGTTCTTTTTCCTTATCTCGCTAACCAGCCACCGTCAACGGCAAGAATATGACCGTTGACATAAGTACTGGCTTTACTGGCTAAAAATACCGCTGCGCCCTGCAAATCTTCAGGCTCGCCCCAGTATCCCGCTGGAATCCGTTGGGTAATCTCTTTGTTACGTATTTCATTACTTTGTAACGCGGCGGTGTTATCCGTTTTGAAATAACCAGGGGCGATAGCGTTGACCTGAATATTATATTGCGCCCATTCGTTGGCTAATGCCTTAGTGACGCCTGCAATAGCATGTTTACTTGCGGTATAGGCTGGCACTGTCATGCCACCGCTATATGACAACATGGAAGCAATATTAATAATTTTGCCCTGTTTTTTTGCAATCATCTCTTTGCCAAGTAACTGACTTAACAAAAAAGCAGAGTCTACGTTTACTTGTATCACTCGGCGCCATTCTTCCATGGGATATTCCACCGCCGCTTGGCGAAATATCGTACCGCCATTATTCACTAATATATCTATCCCGCCTGATACTTCTAATGCATCAGCTGCTAATTGACGAACAGCAGATTCATCAGTTAAATCTGCTGATAACCCTAATGCGGTGCCGCCAGCCTCTTTGATGGCTGTAATGGTCTGTATGCAACCATCTGGCTGCGAACTGGCGCAAATCACCTTGGCCCCCGCTTGTGCCAAACCCAAGGCGATCCCTTGACCTAAGCCGCGACTAGCTCCGGTCACTAATGCCCATTTATGTTCTAACGAAAAACCTGATAAATTCATTTTCTCATTCCTTGCTACTTAAATTGAGTGGCACTATGTTCTCAACTTAATTCAAATGGCGACAACTAATATTCAAATACCAACATTAATATTCATATTTAAATAATTAGTCAGCCGTAAAATTACCGCTGTTCACTTATTACATAATTTACAGTTAAAATTAACAAACAAATTACAATAAGAAGCATTTTTTGCCACCGGTAGCAAAATGTCAAACACTTTCTGAAAAATGTATGTGCAATAAGCAAAAGCCATAAATAATTGGGCTTGAAGCAGGACAGAACCACTGGTAATGCCAATGTCTGAGTTTAAAAAAATTGCAAAACTCTAACAAATATACAAAAAACCAACATTCTACGTTAGTGTTGTAAAGACTCATAAAGGGCTTTAATCGATGAAACGAAGCGGGCGAGACAAACAGACGCGGTGAATAGACCCCATTCAATCATTTTATTGTCTATCTAAATAGTGCACGAACACTAAAAAAGGCATAATACCAACGCCCTTTTTGACGTCGATACTTATCCCTTTTGCTGATTGTCTCTTACTTACTACTCAAGTAATTTTGCTATTTGCATACCCGCTAACATAAAGGCAAAATTGCCTTTAATATCATTATTGGCCACCGGTTCACTCATATAATAGTGGTAGCTTCCATCGCGACCAAATCCAAGCCCAGCCACATAACATTGATTAGTCATGCTCACACTGCCATCTGCATGCATTAACATAAACTCTGTTAATAAGCCTTGATAAGCTTGCGTGGCAACATCTTTGTAGCTTGAGGGTAAATAACCTTTATTGACCGCTTTAGCAAAAAAATAGGTAAACATGGCAGAGGCAGATGACTCCCGGTAATTGCCGGTCGTCTCAGGTTTATCCATCACCTGCCACCAAGTATGCGTAGCGGGGTCTTGATATTCAACTAAGGCATTGGCTAACTCAGATATCATGTCGAGTAACACTTGTCTTTGCTGAACGTTTTCTGCTGGAATGTAATCCAGAACATCAACTAAAGCTAGGGCTAACCAGCCTACCCCTCTGCCCCAAATATTTGATGACAAACCGGTTTTTGGATCAGCCCAGCTTTGTTGTTTCGACTCATCCCAAGCATGGTAATACAAGCCAGTTTTAGGGTCCCGTAAGTATTTACGGGTCAGTCTGAACTCATTAACAACCTCTTCAAAGCTATGTCCATTTTCGAATAAGGCAGAATACTCCGCTAAGAAAGGCATGCCCATATAAACGCCATCAAGCCACAGCTGATTGCTATACTTTTGTTTGTGCCAAAAAGCACCTTCGGAGGTTTTTGGTTGTGATGCTAGCTGATTACGCAATAAATCTGCCGCTTTTTTATATTTTTCATCACCGGTTAATTGATATAAACGCAACACTGCGCGCCCCGGTGCCACGGCATCAATATTGTAGTTTTCAAGTTTATATTGATGAATATTGCCATCTTCCTGAATGAACGAAGCGGTTACCTGTTCTAACACTGCCCTATATTTAGGATTATCTACCCGTTGCCCTAAGTCATCATATGCTAGAGGATTTAAGCCAACGATGTCATATTCAAATTTGGGTTTGCGTTGACGATTAACGTCCCAGCCATCAAATTCATAGCTCAATGTTTTACGCTCCAATTCTGAATCGGCTAAGCGTTGGCTCCAAAGTAGCGCTTGCTCTGCGCCTATTTTTGTCTCGCGGCTGTTAATACTGCGTTGAGTTTTAAGCCTTTGTCTTGGTGGCAGGGTTAATTTTTCGGCTTCTTGCATTAAGTAGTGTTCGAAAGCCTTTAGTTCATCAATACCACTTTCAGGCGCCCAAACAGCGGCAAAATAATAATCTAAATGCTGGGCCTCTGCATTACTCGATGTAGGAGAGCCCTTTGGGCTAAGCACCGCAATATAATTGTTCTCATCTGTGGTAATTTTTTCTAAATTTTCTTTACGAAAGAATATTGCCATGCCTAAATTTTCACCATCTAAGCTTTGTTTACCCCAACTTGCTATATAAGTGTAGGCCTTACCAGTAATATCGAGCTCACCTTGAATAAAAGTAGTATCGGGATGTTTAACTACACCTACCGCCATAGTATCGACTGCTTGAGTAAAATCCAGGTCCACTTTAGCTAGGCGGCTGCCACCCAACATTGAAAAATTAGCTGTGAAATCTTGTTTACCAATTTCGCTTTGCCAGTCTTTATATTTGATTTTAAATGACGAGCGTATATTGCCATTTTCAAGGATTTCGGCACTCAAACCGCCTGTTTTTTGAATTAGCGATAAATGTTCATTATGCCAAAGGCCAAAGCCACCGGCACCAAGTGAATTACCCACTTTTAAAATATCCATACCCCACTTTTCTTTGTGATGGTAAGACTCATAACCGTCAAGTCCTACTTGGTGTAAGACAGGTTCAGGGATTAACTTGCCAAAAATATCAAAACCGTTGCGCCAATCCAGATAAATTCGATAGCCCACTTGATCAGATTCGATGCCCGGTCCTTCGTATCGGATCCAATTAGAATGATCCGTATACTGTGGCGGAGGTGTAATTGATTGTACGTTTTCAAACTTCCCTCCTATATATTCCTGAAAATCTGATTGCGGTTTTTTGGAATGAGCGACCCAAGTCCCGCCTGTTTTCTGTGAGATCTCAGCCTGTGTTAACTTAATATCGTTGGCTGGCGTTACTGCCTCACCTGATTTAATTTGGTAAGTTTGTATCGCGCCACTTTCAAAGTCTGACAAAAAAACGATGCCGTCTTTTATCCCATTGAAATCCCAGTCAACATCTTGTGAATCTAAGGTTACGCCTGCAAGACTGACATTTAACCCGGCATTAATTTGCGCATCTGACAAGCCTAGATCATAATAACTGAGGTAACTTGCTTGATTATTACGTTTGAAATCAGAGGGATTTTGTAGCTCTACCTTTGCTATAACAACGACCTTGCCTTGGTCTGCTGGCGCACTCTTTAATTGTGCGTTATTTTGTTTTTCACATGCAGCTAAAGCCATGCAAGTTAAGCCTACGCAAAACACTTTCACACTTCTTTGAATAATCATTAATTTGTATCTCACTGAATTAATATAGCAACAATTTTATTGACATCTTTCATCAAACGAATCAAATCAAGATATACAAGCAAGGGCTAACATATTTTGTGGGCTTATTACCTCCCAATCAATGCCACCGGTAGCAAAGCATAATTATCACGGCATTATTTCAACAGTCAAATAATATAAGGTATTTTGTTAAAAATATTAACATTAGAAATGTTTTAGCGATTCAAGCGCTTTGAAAACCTATTCCCTTGGCTTGTCATGAAAATATACAACTTAAACGTAGCATTAAAACTTTTAAGCATTAACAATTATTCACATATGAATATTTTGTTAATATTGCATCATTAAACACCATTTAATTAACATGTTTTAACTGATTAAATCGGTCAAAAAAATCATTTTTTAGAGCTTATCTAATTGATTAAGTTGATTATTATCTTTTAACACACTAATAAAAAAGACCTAATTATCAGCCAATTGCCACCGGTAGCATCTGGGAGTAACATAATTTACGCAAAATACACCAAACATTAACATAGTAACAACATGGTGCTAATTAGATTGATGATTTATCTTTTTACACCTCTGGTAGCCCTAATATAAAAGGACTCTTACTAATGGTTAAAACATTGATTTTGCGTTATTACTGAATTATTACATCTAGATAGCAGCACTCATACAACACACAAAACAGGACAAGAATATGAGCACAATAAAACATTTTGTTAAAAAGCCTCTCGTCTTAGCGATGAGCAGTATCTTAATGGGCTTAACTTCCTTTGGCTTGCAAGCGCAAGAAACACCCGCTCCCATTGACGAAACCGAAGTAATTGAAGTAACGGGATTTAGGGGCTCTTTGAGTAAATCTCTAATGACTAAACGAGCAGCCGTTAATAGTGTTGAATCAATCGTTGCTGAAGATATTGGTAAATTTCCAGACCTTAACATTGCAGAATCCATACAACGAGTTCCTGGCGTAGCCATTTCAAGAGAAGGTGGCGAGGGTCGCCAAATTACTTTAAGAGGCTTGGGTCCGTCATTTACGCGCTCAACCCTTAATGGTATGGAAGTTCCCGCCAGTACTGATGGCACAGATTCAGGTGGCGGCGTAAACGATAGTCGTGCCTTTGACTTTAATGTATTTGCCTCAGAATTATTTAACCGAGTGGATATTCAAAAAAATCCCACCGCATCAATGGAAGAAGGTGGTATTGCTGGTACGGTAGATTTATATACCGCTAGACCTTTTGACAGTCCGGGCTTACATTTATCGGCTACCGCTCAAGGCGGCTATAACGATGTGACCACTAAAGTAGATCCTCGTTTGGCCTTTATGGTGAGTAATACCTTCGCCGATGACACCTTGGGGGTATTATTTTCAGTGGCCCGTTCTGACAGAACCGTAAGACAAGAAGGTTTTGGTACAGTTCGTTGGACAAATCCAGTTGCAGATGGCGGTGGTATATTTGCAGATACTTCAAATACAGTGGTATCCGGTACTCCCAATGTGGGTGACTGCTCATCTGGTGGGCAATCAGTTGATCCTATTAATTGTTTGTGGACCCCACGCCTTCCTCGCCCTGACTTTTTTGGTAATGAACAAGAACGCTTAGGCTTTACGGGTTCTTTCCAATATGCACCGAGTGAAGCGCTATTGATATCCTTTGATACCTTGCACTCAACCCTTAAAAACACACGCACTATGTACAATTTCTTCGAGATGTTTAGAAGCACCTTTGATGAAATCACACCTAGCGCAATTACCGTGCACCCAAATGGTAAACAAGTATTAGCTGGCACCTATAGCGGGATTAAATCACGTATAGAAAGCCGTTTGCAGGCTTCAGAAACTAAATTTAGTCAATATGTATTGTCGAGCGAATACCAAGTTAATGAGCGTTTAAGTATCAATGCAATGTTCGGTACCGCGGAGTCTGATGGCCGTTCTGAACAGTACCGCTACAATATGACCAATTCTACAGCTCATACATTTAGCTTTGACTTCACCAACAATGCCAACGCGCCCGATGTGCAGTATGGCTATGATGTCAACAACCCCAGTTTTTATGACTTAAGTGATGGCCGCCTTCGAGCGACTGATGTATTACGAAAAAATGATACAGCAAAAATCGATCTTACCTTTGAAGGTGATGAAGTCACCGTGAAAACCGGTTATGCCTACAATGATCGGACAGTTACTTATAGTGAAGAACAAATCAACGGTTTCCCTGATCAAAGTTCAGCCATAGGCTTTACTGAACCTATGCCTTACGATGATTTTGGTAGTGGTTTTGATGGTCCATTGTCAAGTTTTCCGGTTGCTGATTTTACTGCGATTGACTCTCAGTTACTTGACAAAGTTTGGACGCCAAGAGGTGCGCAAAGTTGGGAAGTGGAAGAACAAACTGATGCAGTTTACCTAGAGTTTAACTCAGACTATGGCTTAGACGACATGACTTTGCGCACTAACTTTGGTTTCCGTTATATTGAAACTAATACGACCTCAAGTGGTTTTATTCAAAGTGATGCAATTACAATTGAAAACGAGTACAAAAACTTTTTGCCCGCGATGAACTTAGCCTTAGAAGTGACCCGCGACTTTACCACTCGCTTGAGTGTAACCAAATCCATGACTCGTCCAAGTTTAGGTTCTCTTAACCCAGGAAATCCGAGTTTTTCTTACATTAATGCAACGGTCAGCAGTGGTAACCCATTCCTCGACCCATTCACTGCAAACAATGTTGATTTTAGTCTTGAGTGGTACTTCAATCCTGAATCTCTTGTCGCAGCCACTATTTTCTATAAGGACATCGAAACATTTATTATCAGCTCAAGTGAAGAAAAACTGGTTGATCCTGCCTATTTACCCTTTATCGATGCAGACCCCCAGTTTGACCCCTTAATTGCCTTGGACCCACGGACTGTGCCTTACACCCACAATACTCCGGTCAACGGAAAAGGCACTTCTTTACATGGTTTTGAGCTTATATATCAGCAACCCTTTAGTTTTTTACCCGAGCCATTTGATGGTTTAGGCATGGTGGCTAACTACACTAGAGTTTCTGCTGGAGAAATTACTGGTTTATCTAAAAACTCCTATAACCTGACTTTTTATTATGAAAAAGATAATTACGGCGCGCGTATTTCTGCGAATAAACGTGATGATTATATAACAGATTATAGCGGTGGTAATGGTAATGCCGAAGAAGGTACTACAGGTCCAACCCATGTAGATTTATCCGCTTTTTATAACTTTAATGACAACTTAACCTTCACTTTTGAGGTGGTGAACTTAACTGACGAATATGAACGTTTGTATACCACAGGTGATGGCACGCTTAATTTAATGCGTGAATATAACCATACCGGTACTCAATACTTCTTAGGCGCACGTTACACCATGTAAATAGCACGTCTTAGTTACCGCTTAAAAACCAAAGGCCAGATCTCATTCGTCTGGCCTTTTTATGTCGATTGATGAGATAGTCCAGTTACTTACTTAAATACAGAGTATTCATTTGCAAAGCCTTTACGCTAGTTTAGAAAAATTATATACGCTATTTTCAAGCGATCCAGTGGCCCAGACTGTTGGTTTAATTGCCTTAATAGTGGGACTCAACGCTTTTTTGCAAAAAAGTGACCACCTATTGAAACGTAACCTAAGTGTATACACCCTATTAATGGGTATACAATTTTTAATGTTAGATTTATGGGCCAGTGCACTCGCAGCTTGGCTAGGAACATTCAGAACCTATATTTCAATGCGAACGCGAAACAGCAAGGTAATGTGGAGTTTGATCGCTGTTGTTATTTTGTTTGCACTGCCAACTGTTAGAAGTTTGACTGAGTTATTGCCCATCATAGGCAATATATTGGGCACATGGGCGATGTTTAAAGAGCATGGCTTGCGCATGAGGGCACTCATGTTCATTGGAACACTATGTTGGTTAAGCCATAATGTTTTGGTCGGCTCTATTGGGGGAACCGTTATTGAGGCACTATTCTTAGCTGTCAACGCCAGAACTATGTACGGATTGATGCGCCTAGAGGTGAATCAAGCCAATTAATATTCAGTTCATTAATTATTTAAGCCACTGCACTACATAAAAGCCCATAAACAAGATGGGTTGATGGAGTAGATAAATAAGTAATGAATGGCGCCCAAGTAAGGCAAGCCACCTGGCCGTTTTATTCGGTTTGAGCTGAGGTAAAAGTCCATAGTGCATCGCGACACTGCCTAACAAGACCAGTGCAAACCAGGGAATAAAACTAACTAAATCAACGGTATGTTTTGGAATTCCCCAATGAATAACACTCCACTGCCAAATTGCATTGAGTGTAACGATATCGCTGAAATAACCAAACAACAAGGCGACCCCTAGCAAAATAGAAAAACGGGGCCAATGTAAGAACAGAACAGACAGTGGCAAGGCGACTGCTATAAAATGAATAATGCCAAAATATACCCAGTTATTGGGGTACATGTAGTAACTACTCAATGATATCAACGCAGATACTGCAACTAGTTTCGCAGTACTGAGGGCTAATTTTTGTTTATTTAATCTCGAATAATAAGCCACATAACTACTCATGCCTACGGCCAACAAAAAGGCACTAACAATAATGGCTCTAAATACTCGCCACTCAATATCTGCATTGGTGTCGTACTGCGCATAACCAAACACCGTAAGATCATAAGCAAAATGGAACAGTACCATCAGCACAATCGCGCACCCACGCAATACATCAAGTGCCAGGAGCCTATTGGTCTGGAGCGTCTTATTGTAAGTCAATGTTGTCATACTACTTTTTATTATCTTTAAGCCATTCATTTAATAGTTTTATTTGCCCACATTTATAGGCTGCATAGGTTATGCGTAACGCATTAGATAGCACTTCACTGTCAGTCCAACCGGTTTTAGTGCAAATCTCTTTATAACAATCCATCGCCAAAGGTGTGACATAGCCACGTACTTGTTTTTTGCCTAATTCCTTTTGTTTCAAACGGAATCGTTTTTGTTTTTCAGCATTAGCTGACAAATTTTTATTCATTATTTAGCCTAAAACTACTTATTTTCTATATTCTTGGTAACTTATCATTAAAATACCAAAATATATCACTGTTCAGAGTTGTTTAGCTTACAAGTGTTCGCTAAATTACGCGCTGAATTCATTAAGGCAGTTTATACAATGACAATACAACAAAACAGTTTTACTCGTGACGATCTTTTAAGTTGTAGTCGCGGAGAGTTATTTGGACCGGGCAATAGCCAACTTCCAGCCCCCAATATGTTAATGATGGACCGCATTGTTGAAATATATGAAAGCGGTGGAGAACACGACAAGGGCTATATTATTGCTGAATTGGATATTAGTGAAGATCTATGGTTTTTTGCTTGTCATTTTCCTGGCGATCCGGTTATGCCTGGCTGTTTAGGTTTAGATGCGATGTGGCAGTTAGTTGGCTTTTTCTTAGGCTGGTGTGGCGGACCCGGTAAAGGTCGTGCATTGGGTGTAGGTGAAGTTAAATTTACCGGACAAATTTTACCAACTGCTAAAAAAGTAACCTATCGCATTGATATGAAACGCGTGATCAAGCGCAAATTGTTTATGGGAATGGCCGATGGGACGGTCGCGGTTGACGGTCGTGTTATTTATCAGGCTAAAGATTTAAAAGTCGGGTTATTTCAGGACACCAGTAACTTTTAATTTAAATGATGCAAAAATAAAGCCCCTACACGGGGCTTACAACTCAACGATTTATTAATCCTACACTTCTGTCACCTATAGCTTCTCGCCATCCACCTAGCCATTCAGAGCGCGCTACTGACGCTTGAAAAGGACATAGTTCTTTAGAGCGACCGACAATACCAGCTTGATATCCCTTTGAGTGTGCTCTTGAAAGTTTATCCCGTTTTTGTCTCTTCATTGAGTTTCCTCTTATACAGTTAAATAAAATAACGGTGATCAATTAGATCACTGTATAGGGATAGTGGAATAAACCTATAGGTTCAACGTCAAAACAAAACTAAAATAATTGACAAATATTAACTTATTGAATCGTTTCTATATTTTGCTATAAACCAAATTTGTATAAAAAAACCACGAATCTCAGAAAATAGTAATAAAAAAAACCTTAATGTTTTTAACATTAAGGTTTAGTTAAAGATTATTTTTCAAATTAATGAATATTAATTTTTAAACTTATATTTTCTTAGGCCAAACCCTACTAGCGCTAATAATAGCAACCAGCTTGAACCTGCAGCTTGCCTAGGACGATTGACCTCATCGACCACATCACATTGCTCAACACTACCGCCCTCTATAGGGATAAGCTTAACCGCGACCACCACGTCGGATTCAACTTCTACGCCATCTGAGTTCAGTACTACTTCACCCTTGATATTGGTAATCTTACCTTTTCTTATAGCAGTAGCAGCAATTTCGTTGTTGTCGTTAATAGCATTTGCAACTTGAATGACATAAGGAGAATCACAAGCAGTCAGGCTGTCAATATCTGTAAAGGTATTATTAACATAGTTATATAAAAAACCCGCATTGCGCCGATTATTAATGGATGCCTCAATTTCCCCATAGCCAACAATCATCCCGTTATTGTTGATACCGTTGGGTACACTAGATGAACCCAAAAAGAAGTCGTTAGGATAGGTAGTAGTATCAGTATTGAGATCATGTACAAACATCTTTCTGCGCAAGACACCGTTGACTTGTTTTTGTACATAACCCACCGCAATATCGTCATCATTGATATCGGTAGCAGTACTAGAGAAATTTTCAACGTCGCTATTAATACTCGATACTTGGTCACCTACATAAAAGGCAGCGGCCCCGTTTATATAATTTCTACCTCTATAAACCGTCTCAGCTTGTGCTTCTCCAACAGCAATACCATTATCATTGATAGCTACCGCGGTACTACTAAAAAGACGTGTATCATCTTCGGCAGGCGTTAATAACAGACCTAAAACTTTAGTACTGAGTAAATTACCTTGATCGTCTAACTGCCAAATCAAACCACGACGTTGGGCATAAGAACCAGGGCTATTATTCAAAGCGATATTTAAAGTGCGTAAACAAGACTCAACTGGAATATCAGTTCGTACCGTATCATCTAAACAATTAGCTACACTGGTCTTAAAGGTTTCTGACACAATTACTGTAGTACCGTTACCCACTATTTGTTTATTATTGTTGATATCAAACGCATCACTCAAACCGCCTGCCGTTACATCAGGCGGGGGTAATGCAACAACGCTACCGTTTACTTGGGCAAATGCGCGTCGGTAAAAGTTATTGAGCACATAAGTTCTTTCAGTTGCATCTTCAAGAACATAAGGAAGTTTGTAAAAACCGCCCTGTCCTGAGCCAACAGCATAACCAAAGTCATTCAAGCCACGAACAATTGTCGTTGTACTGCCATCATAAACATCATTTGAAACTGTTTTTAAATCAAAACCAGGCAACAGGCTTACCATACTTTCACTGCTAACAAAACTTTTTCTTTGCGCTATTTGTTGAAAAGCTTGGTTTTCACGATTGGCAGTAACAAAGGAATACAGTAATAGATAATCTGCATCATTTAAATTACCAGCCTTTGCAGCTTCTATATCCGTTAAGCTGTTAATCAGCGCCTCAAGTTCAAAATTGATCAAAGACACGTCAATAACAGGCAAATAGATGTTCTGCACGTTGGCTGAAATGTTGCCACTATTATTAATATCTGTAGGGAAAGCACTCTGCCCTAATTCACTCATAGGTAATTCAACCACTCTATACTGAGCGCTTTGTGCCGCTAAAGTGACTAATGAGCACGACAATAACAATGCCAGTCTAGTTTTTTTCATTTAACATCCTACTACTGCTAGTTTTATTATTTGAGCATATTCTCTAGTTCATCCCACCTTTCAAAACACAGACTCAAGTCATGTTCGGCTTGAGTCAATTGTGCAAGGATTTGAGCTGAACTAACTGCTTCTTGTTTAAAAAATTCGGGGCCGTTTACCGTCAATTGCAATTTCGCAACTTGTTGTTCCAAGGAATCAATCTTTACCGGTAACGATTCTAATTCATGTTGTAACTTAAAGGATAACTTTTTACCTTTAGAACTCGCATTAGTCGTTCTAGGACTATCGCTATTGTGATTAGTTGCACTTTGCGAGGCTTTTTTTACAGTCCGCAGAGACTCTTGAGCCTGTTGGGCGTACCACTGATAAATATCCGTGCAGCCACCTACAAAGTCTCTAATTTCTCCATTTCCTTCAAAAAATAAACTACTAGTTGCGACATTATCAACAAATTCCCTGTCATGGCTAACCAGAATGACCGTACCTGGATAACTTGACAAGGTTTCTTCTAACAGTTCTAGGGTCTCGACATCTAAATCGTTAGTCGGCTCATCGAGAATAAGTAAGTTACTGGGTTTGAGCATTAATTTAGCCAGAAGCAATCGATTCTTCTCACCACCCGATAGAGACTTAACCGGAGAATTCACTCTCTCAGGAATAAACAAATAATCCTGCAGATAACTCATAACATGTTTAGTGCGGCCATTTACAGTCACTTCACGCTTACCATCAGCGATAGCATCAATAACCCGCAATTCACCGTCTAGTTGCTCTCGATGTTGGTCAAAATAAGCGACTTCAATGTTTGCACCACGTTTAACCTCGCCTCCGCCCGCTTGTAAGTTACCCAATAACAATTTTATCAAGGTACTTTTGCCACAACCATTGGGACCGACCAAAGCTAATTTTTCGCCGCGTAATACGGTGGTGGTCAATGACTTAACAATTAACTTATCTTCGATTTGATAAAACAGTTCGTCTGTTTCAAATACAATCTTGCCTGAGCTCTTAGACTCGCTAACACTGACAACGGCTTTACCTTGACGGTTTGCGCGCTGTGAACGTTCATCCCGCAGCGCTTTAAGCGCTCGCACTCTTCCTTCATTACGTGTGCGTCTGGCTTTTACGCCTTGTCTTATCCACGTTTCTTCTATGCTTAATTTTTTATCAAATAAGGCATTTTGGCTTTCTTCAACTTCAAGATCATTGGCTTTTTGCGCAAGGTAAGCATCATAGTCGCCAGGATAACTAACTAAACTACCTCGATCTAGGTCGATAATACGGGTCGCTACTTTACGAATAAACGCCCTATCATGACTGACAAAAACCACTGCTCCGTTATAGCTCTTAACGGCTTCTTCTAACCACTTGATCATATCAATGTCTAAATGGTTAGTTGGCTCATCAAGAAGTAATATGTCAGGATCACAAGCCATCGCTTTGGCCAACGCAGCCTTACGACGCCATCCACCAGAAAGGCTACTTAATTGCATTGTAGGGTCTAGATTTAAGCTAGTTAGTACTTGTTGAATACGCTGCTCTAATTGCCACGCATTGTGATGGTCCAATTCATGTTGCAAACGTTCCAATTTATTCAGATTCGCTTCACTTGGGTCAACGGTGACGATTTCAATTTGGTGAAAGTAGGCTTTTAAATACTCTCCTGCTTCAGCTAAACCTTCAGCCACATAGTCAAATAGACTGCATTCGACGCTTTGGGGCGGATCTTGTGGTAGACGAGATATTTTAACGTCTGAATTGACCATACGTTGGCCATCATCCAATATCACTTCACCCGCGATAACTTTTAGTAAAGTGGATTTCCCGCAGCCATTGCGGCCCACCAAACACAGCCTCTCTCCAGGCTGAATGACTAATTCAATGCCATTTAATAAGGGGGGATGTCCAAGAATAATGCTGGCATTTTTTAACTGTAATAAACTCAAGATACAAACTCTATTAATTGTGATAATTCAAAAGGCCAAGCTAATTCTTGTTGATTATTAGCATTCACTAAAACCGGAATTCTTGCGCCGTATAAATGATAAATTTGTGGATCCGATTTAACGTCAATTTTTGTTAATTGACTGTCTCTAATATCGGTTTGCGCTAACAATGCCAGAGCATCGTCACACAAACAACATTGTTGGCCGGAATAAAATATAAATCTAGACATGGGTAGACCTTCAGCTTTCCTTAGTGAGTAACCAACAATGATGGATCTTAGGATTACGTTGGAAATCTTCAGGAATAGTTTGCTTGGTTAAGTCATTAACCTTCAATCCAAGCTCATTCAACGCCCCCTCATCTAATTTAAATTGTCGCAAATTATTCGAAAAGAAAATGTTACCATTTGTATTCAAACAAGCCACAGCATCCTTAACCAAACCCAAATAATCCCGTTGCACATCCCAAGTACTTTCCATGCGCTTGGAATTTGAGAATGATGGTGGGTCGATAAAAATAAGGTCGTATTTTTGCTTGTGTTGACCTAACCATGTTAAACAGTCAGCCTGCTCAAAATGATAAGCTCCTTGCAATTTGTTTAACTGAAAATTCTCTTTTGCCCAATCAATATAAGTATTCGACATGTCAACTGTGGTAACTGATTTAGCACCACCAAGCGCTGCTTGTACAGATACACTACCCGTATAAGCAAATAAATTTAAGACATCCTTGCCTTTCGACTTTTGCTGAACTAATTGACGAGTAATTCGATGGTCTAAAAATAAACCCGTGTCTAAATAGTCTTTAAGGTTAACCTTAAACAAAGCACCGTTTTCGAATACTTCAATCATTTGCCGGGTTTGCGCGACTTTTTGATACTGATTTTTGCCCTTTTGCTGTTCGCGTACTTTGAGCACAATGTGATCAGGATTCACTTTAGTCACTTGTGGCAATGCTGCAATGATTTCATGCAAGCGTCTTTTCGCGACATGTTCTGGCACATCTTTGGGCGCAGCATATTCCTGCACCACAAGCCAATCAGCGTAACAATCTATGGCGACGTTATACTCTGGCAAATCAGCATCATAAATACGATAACAATTGGTATTTTGTGATTTAAGCCACTTGTTGGTGCGCGCTATATTTTTAGTCAAACGATTAACAAAGTCATTTTGAATTAACTTAACTTCACGGGTTTGGCAATTTTGTTGGTCCAACACATAGTTAACTAATTGGCATTCAAGCTTGCCATTCATCAACTGATATTCTTTTTTAGCGTTGAGCTTCATTTGCCGCAATAAGTCTCGATTAGAGGTAAGTAGCGACATATGCCACTCGGCAAAATGTTGTTTTATCCAAGCGCCCCACTGTTGAAACAATGGAAATAGCTGGGCGCTATCACTGAGTCGCTCACCATAAGGCGGATTGCACACGATATACCCTGGTACTAAACCTTCAAGCTTCAAATGACTTACGTCTTGGTGACTGAACTGGATAAAATCAAACACATCAGCATTGTGGGCATTTTCTTTAGCTAAAGCCAATACGCCTAAGTCAATGTCATTGGCATAGATTTTAGTCTGCGGCTTGCTAATTTGTTGTTTGGCATTGCTGATTAATGCTTGCCAAATTGCCTCTTCATGCTGCTGCCATTGCGTAAAACCCCAATAGTCCCGTTTTAGACCAGGCGCAATATTGGCAGCCATTAATGCGCCTTCAATGACAATGGTACCTGAGCCACACATAGGATCTAAAAGTGGTAAATGTTGATTCTTGGCCCAACCACTACGTATTAACATAGCACAAGCAATATGTTCTTTAACCGGCGCTAATCCTGTTTTGCTGCGATAATGTCTTTGGTGCAAACTTCGACCCGACATATCTAAATAAATACTCAGATTATCGCGCCATAAACGTGCATGAATTCTAATGTCTGGCGCGATTTTACTAATAGAAGGGCGTTCATCAAAGAAGGTCGTAAATTGGTCGACAATAGCGTCTTTAATTTTTAAAGCACCAAACTGGGTATTATTGATTTGCTGATTTGTACCATTGAAATCGACGACAAAGGTATTTTTAATGCCAAAATGGGTCGGCCAATTGACCTTATCAGCAATTTTATATAAATCTTCAGCTTCACCGACAGGGCCATCACTGAGTTTTAATAGTACGCGGTTAGCTAACCGCGACCAAAGGCACACCTTGTAAGCGTCCTCAATTTCAGCAAACATAATTACCTGGCCAGGCTTTGATTTTAGCTGACTATCAGGACAGATTGATGACAACTCTTCTAACAAAAGCTCATCAAGCCCTTTTGCTGCTGTAATTAAAAACTCTAACATTCATGCTACCTAAGAAATAAATCGGGCGGGATTATACGGTAAATCGAACTTCAGCGCATAGTTAATAGCATTGAAACGCGCTTTATTTTGACATGTTTAGCCATAAAAGGTTTAAGCCGTTTGCGAAAGTTGCTTTGTTGGCGAAATATAAGGAATCAATCGATTATTCATCACTTTTACTAATTCAAATTGCTGCAATTGCTTGCTGGCATTAAGAATAAGGCTTTTGGACATTATCATGCAGGTCGCAACATGTTGTTCTTGTTCTAAGATCAGCACATTACCCTTACCGTCTTGATTCTCAAGACTGGCTAATTGGCGGATAGCTCCCGCATAATTTTGTTCACAAAAATACCAACTGCGCAGTGTTACAGGTTTATGGAACGTGATGGCAGCAATAGCATTTAATAATATTTGCGTCATCTCAGCAGCACCAACGTTTAATTGGCTGGCTTCTAGTTGCTCTGCCAACTGCATATAACGCTCTGAGTCGAGCATAGAAAAAAATTGTTTGTCGGCAGGCACATTTAACAAGCGGCTGATATTGTAAGCCGTTTGGAACTGCAAGTTATGTTTGAGGGATAGCATCAAATACTGCTTGTCACAGTACCAATGCCAATCTGTCGTCGGCTGCAACATAGGCTAAGAGCTCTCTTATTCACTTTCCAATACTGAGCAAGCTACCATAGCTGTGAACGGAAAATAACATCCCTGTTAATAATAATTTGATCTATTTTACTTTGATCGTGACAGGATCATTATAAGGCATTAACGATCTGCTTGATCACCTTTGGCCCTTGATAGATCAGTGCAGTGTAGAGCTGGATCAATGACGATCCAGCGGCTAGTCTCGCCTTCGCGGACACTGCGTCATGAATACCACCAACCCCTATCATCGGTATTGCACCGTCTAAGGCTTGCGCGAGTTTAGTGGCTACATATTGGCTTTTATCACATAAAACAGCTCCACTTAAGCCCCCTGCCTGTTCGGCATTAGACTGACCAATAACTGTTTGGCGGTCTAATGTTGTATTGGTGGCAATTACGCCATCGATCCCGTTAACGATCAATGAGTTTGCCATATTTTCAATTTCTGACTCACTAAGATCGGGCGCGATCTTAACTAGAATTGGCGTATATTTTTTATACTTTTCTGCCAGTTTAGCTTGTTCGGTTTTTAAGCCCGTTAACAAACTATTTAGCGCATTGCCGTGCTGCAAATTACGTAAACCAGGGGTATTAGGCGACGAAATATTAATCGTCACATAACTAGCCAACTCATACACTTTTTGCAAACAATACACATAATCACTTAAGGCTGCTTCTTCGGGGGTATCTTTGTTTTTGCCGATGTTGATGCCTAAAACACCTTTATAGCGCGCCCGTTTTACATTCGCGACTAGGTTATCAACACCTTTATTATTAAAGCCCATGCGATTGATAATGGCCTGCCCTTGCGGTAGACGAAACATACGTGGTTTATCGTTACCTGACTGTGCTCTGGGTGTCACCGTGCCAATCTCAATATAACCAAAACCCATTGCGGCAAAAGCATCAATACATTCGCCATTTTTATCTAGCCCTGCAGCAAGTCCAAGTGGATTTTTGAAATGTAAGCCAAATAACTCCACAGGTTTATCTTTAACTTGTTGACGATAAGCCATGTCTAACAGGGTGTTTTGCGTATATCTCAAGGATTTTATAGTGAAATCATGACTCCATTCGGGATCTTGACTAAATAATGCCTTTTGAATTATTGAATACATCGTTTTCTCTTTATATAAAAAAGCCCCGGAATGACCAGGGCTTTAGCTTGCTTTGTTTACGTTAACTATTGGCGTTAATACTGAGTAACATCAGTTCACGCAATGCCACCGAAAATTTCGCAAATTCATGGGTGCTACTGGTTTTAAATTCAGACATCATATGATACCAACGATCTAACAATGTTTGATTATTTTCCATCCATTTTTCTAGAATTTCTTCAGCATTCACACTGTTTGGTGAAGAATTAAGCAACACCGTCGTTAAGGCTCGTTGTTGCCAATCGAGTTCCTCACGATATGAAGCGCGAGCTAAGGCCTGCCAGTGGTTATTTACTGGTTGATTATTAATCTGCTCCAAGAACCAATGTACTTCTAATTTAGAACCCAATTTGAAATACAAATTAGCGACCAGTTTAATATCTCGTTTCTCAACGTCAGCAACTTGTGCAAGGTCTAAGCTGGGGAACATATTACTCAGGCTAGCAACTCGATAAGCAATTTTATCTGGTACGCCTGCATTGATATAATTCTGCAACGTGGTTTCCAGTTGCTTATATTCATCTACAACCAGATAGTTTTGAATATTAGCAAACAAATCTTGATAGGTAGTTGTATAACACTGTATCGCCTCTTGAATGCTGAGTGACTTATTGCCATGACGCAAATACCAGCGTGCTGCACGTCTTAGTGTGCGTCGCATGCCTTCTAACATAGATAGTTGCACTTGTGCGCTAATACTAGCGTCGAGTGTTTCAATCTGCTCCCACAAACTCTCTAAACCAAATATGCCTTTGACTATCACATAAGCATTGGCGATTTCGTCTACACCAGCACCCGTCTCTTCTTGAATTCTAAAAACGAAATTCATGCCCATGTCATTGATAATATTATTAGTCAATTTGGTAGCAATGATTTCACTACGTAATGGATGTTGTTCCATTTGAGCAGCAAACTTTTCCTGTAATACTTTAGGAAATGCCTCAATCAATAATTTGCCGTGATAAGGGTTTTGGGTAATTGAAGGAATATTGAACTTCTCTTTCAATACCATTTTGCCATAAGCCAACATAACCGAAAGTTCAGGACGGGTTAAGCCCATAGATTTCGCCAAGCGGTCGGAAATTTCATCATCAGAAGGGATGAACTCAAGCTCTCTATTTAAATACCCTTCTCTTTCTAAGCCGTGGATAAAGCGCAACTGCTCTTTGAGTTGACTAACGCCACCAAGATGCGAAATTGAGATAGATTGAGTTTGACGATAGCAATCTTGAATAACCAGTTCACCCACATCATCCGTCATCGAATACAGCAAGTTGTTCCGTTGTTTTTGGGTTAAATCACCAGCATTAACCAAGGCATTCAGTAAGATTTTGATGTTAACTTCGTTGTCAGAGCAATCCACTCCACCCACGTTGTCAATAAAGTCGGTATTAACTCTGCCACCATGCATGGCGTATTCAATACGCCCCAACTGGGTCATACCTAAATTGCCACCTTCTCCAATGATTTTGGCTTTAACATCTTTGCCATTAACCCGAGTGTCGTCGTTGGCGCGATCGCCCACGTCTGAATTCGTTTCTTTGGTACTTTTCACATACGTACCGATACCACCGTTCCAAATAAGATCCACTGGCATTTTTAATACGTTGTGAATTAATTCGTTGGGTGTCATGGTCAGTTGTTTAGTGCCCAACCACTTGCGCATTTCAGCGGTCAATTTAATTGACTTCGCTGAGCGATAAAAAATATCTCCGCCTTTTGAAATCAAAGAACGGTCATAATCATCCCAACTCAAAGATGGATTTTCAAATAAACGTTGACGCTCTTGATAAGTCGCAGCCGCATCTGGTTCCGGATCAAAGAAAATATGTAAGTGGTTAAAGGCACAAATAAGTTTGGTGTGTTTGGATAACAACATACCATTACCAAATACATCACCAGCCATATCACCAATACCCACTACCGAGAATTCAGTGGTTTGACAATCAATTCCTGTTTCACGGAAATGCCGTTTAACTGATTCCCATGCACCTTTAGCGGTAATACCCATCTTTTTATGGTCATAACCAACACTGCCACCTGAGGCAAATGCGTCGCCTAACCAAAAGCCAAACTCTTGTGAAATACCATTAGCAATATCAGAGAAGGTAGCCGTTCCTTTATCGGCAGCCACAACTAAATAAGGGTCATCTTCGTCTAAGCGCACCACATCTTTTGGATGTATTACTTTGCCATCAATGATGTTGTCAGTAATATCTAATAAACTGCGAATAAATATTTTATAACAGGCTTGTCCTTCAGCTATATAGGCTGCTCTGCCTTGATTAACCGGTAAACTTTTACAGACAAAACCACCCTTTGCTCCTACTGGAACAATGACCGTATTTTTAACCTGTTGAGCCTTAACTAAACCGAGTATCTCGGTACGGAAATCTTCTTGTCGATCTGACCAACGTAAACCGCCTCGAGCCACTTTACCACCACGTAGATGCACACCTTCTACTCGAGGTGAATACACAAAAATCTCAAATTTTGGTTTAGGCAGCGGCATTTCTGGAATTAAATCTGGCAACATCTTGATAGAAACGTAAGACTTTTCTTTACCATCCTCATCCAACTGATAAAAATTGGTTCTTAAGGTTGCCATTATCAGGTCTAAATAACGACGTATTATTCTGTCATCATCTAGATTGGAAACCGTATCCATTTGTTCTTTGATCACCACTAACAATGCATCGACTTTTTTAGCCGCCTGCTTAATTTTAGGGTTATAACGCAGATCAAATAATTTCACTAGTTGCTTAGCTAATGCAGGGTAGTTAGCCAAGGTATTGGCGATATAATCCCGACTGAAAGAGCTACCAATTTGACGCATATATTTAGCGTAAGCACGCAGAACAGTGACTTTTCTGCCGGTTAAACCTGCACCCAAAACTAGGCGATTAAAGGGATCATCCTCTAATTTTGCATACCACACCTGCGAAAATGCATCTTGAAATAAGCTTTGCGCTTGTTCAAGTTCCATATCATTACTAGTGTTATGCAACATGGAAAAATCCATGATCCAATTAATTTCACCATTGCCACAATCAACTTTAAAAGGACTCTCATCTATGACCCGTAGACCAAAGTTTTCTAACATGGGCAACACGGCTGAAAGGTGAATGGGTTCATTTTTATGGAATAATTTTAACTTAACAATCTTACTATCAGGCCCTTCTTCTTGCGGGCGATAGAACAACATATCTAAAGTTTGTTCAGCATTTAATTGCTCTAACTTGTCCATATCAACCAGTGCGGCACTGGGTAAGTTATATTCTTTATAACTTCTGGAGAAGGCATTGACATACTTTTTCTCCAACGCTTTACCCACCGCTTCGCCGTGTTTATTACGGATCGTGGTTAGCAAGCGATCTTCCCAACTTTTGGTTAGTTCAATGATATTTTTTTCAATCTCTTTCACATTAAACTCCGAGTTATTGTTTTTAACACGCGCAATATAGTGGGTTCGAGCATAAACCGATTCTGAGAAGTAAGTGGTAAACTCTACCTCTTCATGGCTACCAAAAGATTTTTTAAGTAGCTCTTGAGTGTCTTTACGCAATTGTGTGTTGTAACGCTCTCGGGGAACATAAACCATGCAAGAAACAAAACGACCAAACTGGTCTTTGCGCACGAATAAACGGGATATACCGCGCTCTTGCATTTGAAAAATACCTAAGGCAATTTGTGCTAGCTCTTCTACTGTACCTTGCACTAACTCATCTCTTGGATAAGTTTCAATAATATTTAAAAACGCCTTTTGCCCGTGAGAACCCAATTCAAAGCCAGATAAAGTGCAAATAGCATCAATTTTTTCTTGAAGTACCGGCAGTTGTGTTGCACTACTGTTGTAAAACGCGGCCGAATACAAACCAATAAAACGGTCTTCGCCAACCACATTACCCTGTTCATCGAATTGTTTAATACCCACATAATCCATATAAGCGGGTCTATGCACCCTAGAACGTGAATTAGTTTTGGTTAACATCAAAGGATTTTTACTTAGTGCTTCAGTACGAGCAGAATCAGGAATATTAGACAATACTCTATCGCGCTCAGTAATAGAGTTTTTCATTAAACCTAAGCTTGAGTTATTGTCTGCTACCCAACGGTGGTCGCCTTGGATCGGTTTTGCATTGTAATGGCGGTAACCCATCAAGGTAAAATTGTGGTCATATAGCCAATTGAGAAACTTAATAGTTTGAGTTTTATCTTTTTCAACTTGCGGCGAAGGACGATTCGGAAATTCTTTAATTATAAGGGCTAAACGGTCGCGCATTGCTTGCCAATCATTTACTGCCAATGAAACTTCGTTAACGACTGATAACAACTCTGAGCTTAAGGCTTCAAGCTCTTTTTTACTGGTTTGACGGTCAACTTCAATTAAAAAGACAGTTTGTTTAACCACGCCCTCTTTACGACTATCTGCGCTATCAAAAGCGACGAATTTAAATAGATTGTCGCGTTTAACTTTGATGGGACTATGCAGTAACAAATGCGCTGTAATTCCCATACGATTTAAGGCCATGCGCACTGAATCAACTAAAAATGGGCTATCGGGTACAATGATTTCAATAATAGTATGAGTCGACTGCCAACCATGTTTGGCTATCTCAGGATTAAAAACGCGAATAAAGGGTTTGTTACCGGAATAATCGTAGAATTCATTCCACAGACTCAAAGTTGCACCGTACAAATCGCTGTCACTACGATTTTCCAGGTCGTCTTTGGATATATTTTTAAAAAGTATTTTAGAAAACTGAACTACACGATCAACTTGAGACTCATCAAGTTTCTTTTGAATAAGTTTGTAAACATTTTCGAGTAAAACGGAATGCTGGTTATTGGAAACCGTCATGTGCTTACCTTTTAATTAGCTGGCTATTCATGTTGTAGGGCAAATATGTCGAATTTGTTAAATTAATAAAAACAAAGTTGACGCATTCAGGCTAGTCAAAAGACTGAGAAATATACAGTTTTTTGATTTAATGTGTCTATTTTGGCTAAATTATTCAAGTATTAAAAGCATTAAATTTACGCAATATTAACATGTATCATAAGCATGCAGTTAAGCCTCATAAAAAAAGGCCTAAAGGCCTTTTTTAAATCAATAAATTTAATAACTATGCAAAAATATTTTTAATGCTGTTTTCGCCAAAACAAGGCGGCTAACGCTGGAAGCACAATTATTGCCCCCATCATGTTGACGATAAACATAAAGGTGAGCAGGATCCCCATATCCATCTGAAACTTCAACGATGAAAATACCCAGGTACTTACGCCAACGGCTAACGTAGCACCAGTGAACAAGACCGCACTACCACGCTCTTTCAGTGCTTCAAAGTAAGCTTGCCTAACGGCCATTCCTGCTTTGAGTTTAGCGCTCATTATAGACAATATATAAATGCCGTAATCCACGCCTATACCAACACCAAGAGCGATAACCGGCAGAGTAGAAACAGTGAGTCCTATTTGCAAATACGTCATCAGTGCTTGCGCCAATACCGAAACGACATACAACGGTATGACCACGGCTAATGTCGCACGCAGAGATCTGAAGCTCAGCAGACATAATATAATAACCGCCCCAAATACATAGGCCATCATCGGATTTTGTGCTGCACTAACCGCTTCATTTTGTGCAGCCATTACCCCAACAGGTCCAGAGGCGAGTTTGAATTTTAAGGTATCTGTTTCGTAATCTTGCCTGACCTCTTTTATTGCATCAACCACAGCAGTTATCGTTTCAGCTTTGTGGTCTTGCATAAAAAAGATAATTGGCATGACTGAGCAATCGCCATTTAATAAGCCCGAAGAAGTTGGTACTAAAGAAATATCTTGAACCAAGGTGGCTTGATTTCTAGGCAGTACTCGCCATTTAGGATTTCCTTCGTTGTAACCCGCATTCACAATTTTCGCCACTGAAGCCAAACTAACCGCACTTTGCACACCCGGCACATTAGAAATCTTCCATTGTAATGTATCAATGGCAGTCATCACTTCGTAAGACGAACAGGAATTGGCATCGGTTTCAACCAAGATGGATAAGTAATCTACACTGATAGCAAATTTGTCAGTGATGAGAAAGGTATCTTGGTTGTAACGGGAATTTTCATGCAGTGCGGGCGCACCGGCATGTAAATCGCCAATTTTCATTTTAAGTGATTGCACCCAGCCAAAACCAAACAGCGCCAAGGTAACCACTAAGATAACCATAGCAACCTTAGGACTTGAACATGCCGCAATGGTGTCCCAAAATTTGTCTGAACGTACTTCTTTACCGGCAAATTTTTGCTTGTATTTCTTGTCCAATTTTAAATAGGACATTAAGACTGGCAACAACACTAAATTCGTTAAAATAATAACAGCGACGCCCATACTGGCTGTAATGGCAAGTTCCCTAATAATACCGATATCAATGACTAACAAAGTCATAAATCCGATAGTATCAGACAGCAAAGCCACCCCTCCGGGTATCAGTAAGGTCCTAAAAGCACTCTGTGCCGCCATTTTAACACTCGAGCCTGCAATCACTTCCTTTCCGAGGGAATTGATCATCTGCACACCGTGACTTATGCCAATCGCAAAGACTAAAAAGGGCACTAAAATCGACATGGGATCTAAACCAAAACCAAGCAAGGTTAATAGCCCAAGTTGCCAGATAACCGCGATCACTGAACACAACAAAGGTATAAAAGTTAACATCAATGATTTACAGAAAAAATAGACCAATATCCCAGTGATGGCCATCGCTATTGCAAAAAAGATAACGACATCTTTTGCCCCATCAGCAACATCGCCAATCATCTTAGCAAACCCAATGATATGGATACTGACATGCTCATTTTCGAATGGCTTACGGATCTGATTCTCTAAGTCTTCAGCAAAGGCTAAGGTACTTAATTTTTCACCGGTGTTGGGATCCAGATCAAGTAATTGCCCCGACACCATGGCGCACTTAAAATCGTCAGATACTAAACGGCCTACAATGCCGGCTTTTTCTATGTTACTGGCAACTTTTTCTAAAGCATCAGGATGAGAAGAATTAAAATCCGCAGGAATAACAGGTCCACCGGCGAAGCCCCCTTCTACAATTTCTGTAAAACGGGTTGACGAAGAATAAATTGATTTAACCAGTGACCGATCGATGCCGTTTATAAAAAAGAATTGGTCGTGAACATTTTTTAAGGTATCAAAAAAGCTTTGATTGTAGATAGTCTGCTGCTTATCACAAACAGCCACCAATACACTGTTAGCACCGCCAAAATCCTTACTATGCTTCATATAATTTTGCATATATTCATGATTAAGGGGAATGTTTTTGGTAAAGCCAGCATCTAATTTAAGCTGTGATGCTTGAAAACCGAGAAATATCGTAGCTAATACAAAAGCGAAAATAACCGCTAAACGGTAGCGAAAAACAAAAGTTTCTATGGATTTTATAATATTAGTCATGACTACTCGTCCCCTACAACCACTGTTTTAATGCCGACTTCAGACACTGCGAGCAACTTTTCACCCATCATTTCAGCATTAATTAGAGACTTACCTTCATCAGTTTGCGTAAATTGCACATTTTCTCTCGTAATCTTTACAACAGCGCCATTATTACCCAGTACTATCGTTGTGTTTTCGTCAACCGAAACGATAGAGTTTAGGGTAAAAGTTGAACCTGACTCTAGTTCATCCCATTGACCTAATTGCCATTCAAATAAATTGCCGCGCAATCCAGCAGCAAAAAGGCGGCCTGACTTAGTTCGTTGAATATCAAAAAATGACCCTGAATAATCAATATCCATACGTTGCCAGCTAACTCCTGCATCGATACTCATTGCCAACAAGCCGGATTCACCCGCCATGTATAACGTTTCCCCATCAGCACTAACACGATTAATATTAGGCAAAATGGACAGTAACTCTTGTTGATAGAAGGTTTCATCCTCTAGTTTGAGTTCATCCATATACTCTTTATCATCAGGATTTAATAATTCTGCATGCAATTCTGACTGCCAACTCTCTCCGCCATCTTGGGTGCGTAAAAACAGTCCGTAAGCACCTACAGCGATACCATGATTGTTGTCGAAAAACAGCACGTCTAACAGCGGTTTTTCTAATTCAACACTACGATTTTGTACCTGCCAAGTTGCTCCACTATCAGTGCTTTTTAGTATGGTCGCATCGTGACCAACAACCCACACATTCTGCCCCAAACTGGTAACAGCGGTTAAGGTTGACAAAGTAGGTACATCTACTTGCCGCCAGTCGATACCATTTATTGAGCGCAACACGTGCCCTCTTTCGCCCACCACAATAAAATTGTCGGTATTGCGGGTGATATCTAACAATAGGGATTCTGCGGCTAATGGCGCCATATAAGAATGGTCATTGGATTGGCCATAAACCCAAAGAGGTAATAGACACAACAGGGATAAAATTTTTATTTTAAACAACATAGAGTACTCATTGTTAAGTTAAAAAAATGGTTGGCAAGGCCAACCATTTTTCTTCCTAATTTAGCGTTTTCCTTTCCGACGTAGCGCATTAGGCGTAAAGTCACCGTCATCCATTTCTTTATCAAACTCATACATATATTCTTGATTATCTAAGCCAAGTGCTAAATAACGTCGAGAATTTAAATCATAATACACTTCAAGTGTTGACCATTGAGTAGGTACTTCATAATAGTTTAAGCCATGGGCAACAGCAACTCGATATAGTTCGTTACGATTGTCGTACATATCAGCTACTTGTACTTGCCAGCTGTCTTCGTCAATGAAAAATACGCGTTTTTGATAAACGTGACGATATTCTGGTTTTAGATTAGCTTCAACTACCCAAACGCGATGTTTTTCAAAACGGGTAAGGTCAGGATTGATATGGCCCGGTTTCAGTATATCTTCATACTTGACTTTATCGCTGTGTAATTTGTAGCTGTTATACGCCACATACATTTCTTTACGTCCTTTGAGCTCCCAGTTATAACGATCAGGAGCACCATTAAACATATCGAAGTCATCTGTTGTGCGCAAACCATCCGCCGCAGTACCAGGTGCATCATAAGCAATGTTAGGTGCAGCAAGTACTTTTCTTTGACCTGTATTATAGGTCCACGCTTTGCGCGGCTCTCTTACTTGATCCATAGTTTCGTGCACTAACAATACGGTTCCGGCTAAACGTGCTGGTGAAGTTACTTCTTGCATAAACTTAGAAATAACATTTTCTTCAAGTAGCTTTTCACGGGTAGCATCTTTAGCTGAATATTTTTGCAATAACAAATCATCAAAACCGATAATGGTATAATCACCAGAAGCGGTCGGTGCTGCCTGACCGCCAAAGCGATGCACTGATTGGCCGCGATAACGCAGTATGTGATTCCAGATTGCCTCTACACCGGATTGTGGAATAGGGAAAGGAATACCGATAGCTGCATTCTTAACACCATTGCCACCCTGAATTAATTCAGCCATTTGTGCGTTCTTTTTCGTTTCATCATAAACAAACTGAGGAGACGATGCCGAACGATGGGTTTGATAAACCGGCATACGAAATGTTGCAGGATAAGTTTCAAACATCTTTTGCTGACCATCACTTAAGAATTCAGCATACTGCTTGTAATTTGACGCAGTAATTTCAAATAAGACTTTATCGTCTTTAAAGGGGTCTGGATGAAAGTCACCTTGCTTATAACCAGCAGGTGGAGCTGTTATTCCACCAGTCCATTCAGGGATACTGCCGTCTTTATTACCGGCTTTCAAGCCACCTAGTGGCGTTAGTTCGTTGCCTAGCTTATTCGCTTCGGCGTCTGAAACCTTAGCATTGACCATGCTAGTCGCTAGCGTCAATGAGATTACAGAACTAATTAATATGAGTTTTTTAAACATAATTTGACTCTCTAAATTGAATACTTAACATTAAAAGACACGAAATCGCGATCAGACAAGGCATTCGTCGTGCCTACCCCGCCCCAGAAACTGTTATAACCTAAAGAAGCTGACAATTTGCTTAGATAATCAAAGGTTAAAGTCGCACTAGCTGATTTACGTTCTTCGATAAATAGGAACATAGGATCAGGGGTTATCCCATTCACATCGTGTGCAAAAGTGAATCTGGCCTGCAGGTTTACCCCTGCAAATACATCGTTATAGGAAGCATTAGCCAATAATCGGTAACCCCATGCCGTTTTTGTTGGGAATGGATTTAACTCAGGCCCATCTGACAAACCAATATGCAAACCTGTTCTTGGATTACCGTCTGCAGTCGGTTCTAGCGATGGAGTTCTGACCGAGCCAGGACCATTCAGACGGATAACATTGGGATCAGGAAAGTCCATGATATTGACAAAACCCACTTCGCCCAACACCACAAGATTGTCGGTACCTAACATGGGTCCAAAAATATGGGTAGCGGTTGCTTGAATCTGCATAGTATCTGAATTTAAATAACCTTGTGCAGTTTCGCCTGGTCCAACTGCCCCACCTAAATAACCGTCTAATTGTGAGATGCCAGCAAAATCTGGTCTGATACCGGCAATTGCTAATTGTTGTGGCATGGCAGCATAAAGTAACTCAACATCATCAATTTGCAAAGGCTCATCCACCCGGTAAGATATCTCACCAGCCAAGGCAGTTTCACCCACATTGGTATTGAAACTAAAGCCATATAGTTTAAGGTCTTCTGGGTACTCAAATTCTATTTTAGTAAAAGCTTGCAGATCAGTAATATTGTCTCTAGTCATGACATTTTGGGCTAAATAAGCTAAATCAGCTCCAATTGCGCCCTGGGTAAAATTCGACGTCACACCAGTAATTAAAGGAAGTTTACTGTGGTAATTGATCAAATAGAAACTCAATTCTGAATAATTTAATTCAGAAGCAAAATAAGTCGCTTTAATCCCATATTGGCCACTATCACTGGCATCATGATGTGCTGCATCACCGAAGCCTCTGATTGCTACTTTGGTTGGATATGCTAAATAAGCACTACCAATTTGGCTAGCACTAGCACCGGCCTGCAGTGCACCACCTAGTTGATTTAGTCCTGCTAGCAAAAATTCTAAGTCAATATCTGGGTTACCACTGAAACCAAGTTGAATGTTTTGTGCCTGCCCGCCCTCACCAGCAAAATCATTGGTTGCAAAATAGCTACCTGCTTGCGGTAAACGGCTGCGTTGCCATTCGTATTGATAGTACATAGAAAGACTAAATGATTCGGTTAAATCAATTGAACCAAAAAGCGTTCCAACTGGGATAAATACTTCTTTTAGCTCCGCACCTGGTGCTTGCGCCCGAGTTACATCTACAGGGCTGATAGTATTAATACCATGTTGTATAAAGGTGCCTTCACCCCATGTGATAACTTGTTGACCAAGGCGTAAACTAACAGGTTTATCTGCAATACTAAAATCAGCATAAACAAAAGCATCTAACAAACGAATATCGGAACAAAGCTCTTCACTTGCTGTGCTTGAAGCACATGGATCCTGCTTATTGCCAGTAATCGGATTGGCCCAAGCCCGAGAGCGGTCTTTCATTTCAAAATCATAGAAATACATACCACGCATAAAGAGACCGACATCTTTATAGTTAACTTCTAATTCATGCACACCTTTAAATAAAGTTGAAAATGTTTTGTTTTTATCAAAATTTAAATCGCCCAAATCACCGTTGGTCGAATAAGCGGCATCAGTCAAGCCCCATACATCGGCTGAACTATAAATAGGATTGGTTGCGGGGTTATAACCTGACCAATCCAAATTTAACTGGTTACTGTTTCCGACTCTTGAAAAATCAATGTCTTCAACTCGCACGCTAGTACCTATGGAAAAATTAGAGTAGAAACTAGCCGACCAATCACCACTATTCCACTCTGCTGCATTTGCATTATTTGCACAAACACCGAATACGCTGGCAATACCTAACGCTATTGTTGTTTTCTTGAATATGGAAGCCCCATAAATCATCTTTTATACTCCCCAATAAATCGTGTAAAAAACACGAGCAATTGCCATAGTTTAACGAACTTAATATTAACAAAATGATTACATCATTTTGCATTGATAGCAAGAACTAATCGTACCAGTTGAAAATCCATGATGTACTTACTTATCAATAACTTGTGTTTATTATTTGACCGGCAACGTGAAATAACTAACTCATCTTTTCGAAACTAAGTAGCTGGTTTGCGTTATCAACTTGCAATCTGAAACGACCCCTAATGCCATTCGGACCAACAAAGGGGCGTAAATTTTTACTTGGTATTTGAACTTTTTTACCTTTTTCGTCAATTATAATGACAGCATATATGCCTGGTTCGTAAAGTCTCAGGCAATATTCATAGCTGGCTGACAGGGTGAAAAAGTAGGTTTGCATCGTTAATATTATTTAAAATGTAAACTCTTGCTTATTTTTTCAAATAAATCTTTACTTAAATGCGGAATATCACTTATGCGCATTAACTGATGTTGCATTAATGCTTGGCGTTTTTTATCCACTTTCTGCCATTGTGTTAAAGGTGTAATTAATCTCGCAGCAATTTGCGGGTTTACCGTATTCAATTTAATCAGATAATCTGCCAAAAAGGCATAACCGCTGCCGTCAATAGCATGAAAACCAGGCACATTATAATAAGCAAAACTACCCACTAGAGAACGCACTCTGTTGGGATTAGAAATACTGTATTGAGCATGCCCAGCAAGTATCTCAAGTCGTGCAAGAATATCGGGTCGCGGTGTATTAGCATGTAAGGCAAACCACTTATCCAAAACCAGTGGTTCATGTTGCCAACGTTGTTCAAATTGCGACATCAAATCGTCGAATAAATTGAGTTCACCTAACTGTGCTGCCGCCAACGCCCCAAGGGTATCAGTCATATTATTTGATTCTTTAAATTGTTGACTAATAAGGGCTTCGATGTCGACTTCACCACTTAAACTCAAATATTTGAGACTCAGATTATTTAACTTGCGTTGTTCAACTTGGCTTTGTTCGTATAAATAAGCTTGACGTGTCGTTGTTTGATACATTGCGCGCCATTGGGGCAGAAATGCTGTTGCCATTGTTTGCATCAGGGATTTTCTAGCGGCGTATAGCTTATCAATATTGACTTTTTCACGTTGCTGAAGCAACGTTTCAAAGGACGGTAAGCTTAGCATTTCAGCTTTAAAGGCCAGTGGTAAATCTTGATTTTCAGCAATAGGCTGCAATACCGCCAATAAATTTTCGACGAGGCTATTCACTGCAGTCTGATCATTATTAGTTAGCTGATGAATGCAATCACTGTAGATCTTTTGACTGGCATCCCATCTGGCGAAATCATCAGGACTATACAGTAAAACATGAGCAAGCTGTTCATTGCTATACTCAAATTCCAAGCGCACAGGGGCGCTAAAATTATGCAGCAAAGATGGTGTTGGTTTTTCTGTGTAGCCAAAAAAGTTAAATTGTTGATTGTCTTCTTTTAGCTCTGCCACCAATTCAGTACTGCCCTTATCGTCTAAGCTCAGTGCCTTACCTTGCTTATCTAATAAGCTGAAGGTCAACGGAATATGCAGGGGCATTTTATCTTTTTGGTCAGCAGTTGCCTTGGTCACTTGGCTGATATTTAATCGATATATGCCAGTTCGACGCTCATAAAAATCTGTCACTTTGACACTAGGTGTGCCTGATTGGCTGTACCAACGTTTAAAGATGGTTAGGTCTTTACCCGAAGCATCTTGTAAGGCTTGTACAAAATCATCACAAGTAACCGCTTGTCCATCAAAGCGCTCAAAATACAAATCCATTCCCTGCCTAAAACCCTCTGCACCCAACAAAGTATGCATCATACGGATCACCTCAGCGCCTTTGTCATAAACCGTAACGGTATAGAAATTATTCATTTCTATGACTTCATCAGGACGTATTGGGTGCGCCATAGCACTAGCATCTTCAGCAAACTGATTTTCGCGGATCACTTTTACATTTTTAATGCGATTAACTAAGGGAGAAGCCATATCAGCGCTAAACTGCTGGTCGCGAAACACGGTCAATCCTTCTTTTAAACTGAGTTGAAACCAATCCCGACACGTTACTCGGTTACCGGTCCAATTATGAAAATACTCATGGGCAATAACGGCTTCAATATTAAAAAAATCGTCATCTGTGGCAGATTCAGGATCAGCAAGGACAAACTTGCTATTGAATACATTTAAACCTTTATTTTCCATCGCGCCCATGTTGAAAAAATCGACGGCAACGATCATGTAAATATCTAGGTCGTACTCTAACCCAAATACCTCTTCATCCCAGCCCATGGCTTTTTTCAGTGAATTAAGGGCATGTTGGCCCTTTGACAGCTTACCTTTATCAACAAATAACTCCAGCGCCACTTCACGCCCCGTCATAGTAGTATAGCGATCCACTAATAAATCGAAATCACCGGCTACTAAGGCAAACAAATAGCAGGGTTTTTTAAAGGGATCGGACCAACTTACCCAATGACGTCCATCGTCTAGTTCACCACTATCCTTTTTATTGCCATTTGAAAGTAAAAAGGGAAATTCGACTTTTTTGGCTCGGATTGTTACATCATAGGTTGCCAATACATCGGGTCTGTCTAAAAAATAGGTGATTTTTCGGAAGCCTTCCGCTTCACACTGAGTGCAATATGCCCCAGCTGCAAAATACAGTCCTTCCAAGCTGGTATTTAAGTGTGGATAAATAACCGTGTTTATCTCTAACTCAAATTCTGCCAAGGCGATATCTAAGGTTAATGAACTTGAGTCGATTTGATAGTCAGTCCAAGCCTCACCATTGACAAACACTGATTTTAACTCTAACTCTTCACCATCCAACACTAAGGGGAGTTGGTGTTGACCATTTCGTATTACGCGAGAAATACAACGGACAGTGCTTGATTCAGCTCTAAGGTCGAACGTAAGTGAAACATGTTCTATCAAAAATGCTGGAGGCAAATAATCTGACCTTTTTTTGATTTTAGGCTCGGTCACTTGTATCGAATTAGTCGTCATATCACTCTCTAAAAATTTGCAAAATTAAGGGGGAATATCGACTTGCAATATTCACTTCGGTAACACTAGCTTTGTGCTGAAACGGGGGCCTTTGGCATAGGAATACGTAATATTTTTATGCCCAAATAAGCATAAATTATTGATAGAACCGGATTAATCAAATTAAAGAAGGCATAAAAAATATAATCAAGCGGACTTACTGCCAAGACTCCTTGCATATAAACCCCGCAAGTATTCCAAGGAATTAGGGGGGAAGTCAGCGTACCACCATCTTCTAAACTGCGAGATAAATTTAATTGGTTTAAACCACGTTTTTCAAACTCTTCTTTGTACATTCTACCTGGCATCACAATAGCCATATATTGGTCCGCGGTAATAATATTGGTTCCAATACAAGTTAATATTGTGCGTGTGACCATATCACCGGCCGACGTTGCGCCCTTAAGAAAAGCGCTTACTGCACGTTTTAACAGACCGACTTTTTCAAGTACGGCACCAAAGGTCATCGCACACATAATTAACCAAATCGTGTTAAGCATGCTAGACATGCCACCTCGGCTCAATAGATCGTTCAGCGTCTGGCTGCTAGTAGCAAATTGTACACCGTCAAACAAAGCAGTCCAAACCACCACAGTAGTTGCTTCTAAACCAGACGTCCCCTCTTGGGCGAGTTTACCGATAACGTCTGGTTGAAAAATGGCTGCCCACAAGCCACCTAATATTGCACCAAGCGCAACGGCGGGAAAAGCGGGGACTTTGCGTATCGCCATAGCCAGCAATACAAATAAGGGAATTAACATATGAAAACCAAGGTTAAACTCTTGATTTAGTAGTTGTTGCATTTCTTCGATACGGCTAGTTGACTCTTGCACATCTGAGCCAAAACCAATGACCGTAAACAGAATAAGAGCCAAAACAAAACTGGGTACAGTCGTCCATAACATATATTGAATATGTTCAAATAAATTGGTTCCAGCAATGGCGGGAGCTAAATTGGTTGTTTCAGATAAAGGCGATATCTTATCACCGAAATAGGCACCAGAAATAATCGCTCCAGCAGTAATTGGCGCCGACATTTCCATGCCAATAGAGACCCCCATTAAGGCAACCCCAACCGTAGCCGCCGTTGTCCAAGAACTACCAATACTTAGTGCCACAATGCCACAAATAAGACAAGTAGCAGCGTAAAACATTGAAGGGTTTAATAAATCTAAACCGTAATAAATTAAGGTTGGAACGGTACCTGACAACATCCACGTACCAATTAATGATCCCACAGCTAGCAATATTAGGATTGCCCCTAATGAGCGAGAAATTCCTTTTACAATACCTTTTTCTATATCGTCCCATTTGTAACCATTTTTAATCCCTACAATGGCAGCGATACCCATGGCGAGTAGTAGCGCAATTTGATTTGGACCAAAAGAAGAGTTGTCACCAAAAAGATAGACTGATGAACCTAGCAAACATACCAAAATGAGAATGGGTACTAATGCATCAAGTAAGGAAGCCTCTTTAACCTGTTTATTATTATTTTCCATGGAAACTAGTTACCTTTTTATTAACCTAAAACCGAGCGATAAAACATCACAAAAATGACCACCGGACAAACAAAGCGTATATACCAAGGCCATATTTTCCAAAATAGACCTTGCTCAACAAATTCATCACCTTGTTTAAGTTCTTTAAGTATAAGATCTCGTTTCCATACCCAACCGACAAAAATACATAAAACTAAGCCTAATAAAGGTTGGCTATATTCCGTTGTGATAGCGATAACAAGTCCAAATAAGGCGTTAAAATTCGTTGCGATTACTGTGCTTAAAATAAAGATAACCAAGGCAATAATCCACACTGAACGTTTACGCCCCAAACCTCTACTCTCTACAACATAAGCCACGGGAACTTCTAACATTGAAATTGATGATGTCACAGCCGCAATAACCATAAGCGCAAAAAATGCAAGGGCAACCACATTGCCAATCATGCCCATGGTGTCAAAAAATGCAGGCAGCACAGCGAAAATAAGCCCTGGACCGGCAATGTATTCACCATTTTCACCGAAAATTTGCACACCATTGTGCAAGGCCACATACATAGCGGGGATAATAAGCAAGCCAGCTAACACAGCCACACCAATATCCACCAAAGCAACCGCCGCACCTAAGTTAGGCAACTTTTCATTTTTAGAAATATATGAGCCATATACCAACATGGTACCCACACCCAAAGACATAGAGAAAAACGCTTGGCCCATGGCACTAATGAGTAAATCAGGGTTTAAAATTTTACTAAAGTCAGGCAATACATAATGACGTAGGCCTTCCATCGCACCGTCTAAAGACAATACATAAAGAATTAACAGTGAAATAATAATGAACAGGGCTGGCATTAAGCGAACGGACCAACGTTCAATCCCATCTTTAACCCCGCCAGATACAATACTCGCGGTTAAGATCATAAATAAGCCACAAAAAACAATATTACGACTGACAGCTTGTTCAGAGGATAAATCAGCCGTTAACCACGCACTCGCGTTGGTAAAGCCCAACAAGTCAGCTAAGGGAGCCGCACAAAAGGAAATCATGACACCAGCCACTAGGGCATAAAAGGCTAAAATAAGCGAAACAGTTATAAAGCCCCATACACCAGTTGCCCGCCCAATATTACTGCCAGTAATTTGGCCTAGGGCATCAACCATATTAGCTCGCGTTGCACGACCAATAATAAGTTCAGCCATTAATACTGGATAAGCTAAAGCAAAAGCTAAAATTATGTAAACCAAAACAAAAGCAGCGCCGCCATTACTGGCAACCTGAGTAGGAAACCCCCAAATATTGCCTAAACCGACTGCAGAACCAGCCGCAGCCAAAATAAATCCAATTCTGGATGAAAATTCACCTCGTGCACTCATTCGTCACCTATTTTTATTATTTTTAGTTGTGTTAAATAAAGAAAAAAAGGGCTATTGGAAATAGCCCTTTTATTGCTCGGTATTATTATTTTTGGTTAATAGCGTATTTCCCAGTTGAGAGAAGGTCATAAGTAATGCTGGCCGCTTCATCAAGGAAAGGATCAATTTCAGGCAGATCTTCAGGTAAATCATCAATTGACTTAACTGGCTCTAGTCCTTGGCGTTTTAAGCGTTCGTTGGCGCGAGTCAAATTACGCTCTTCGGCTTCATTTTTCTCTTTGAGTCTTTCAGACTCTACCAAGGAGATAGTTTTATCAGCTTTTTTAATCTTATATCGCTCAATATCTTCAAAGATATAAGCAAACTCTGGGTCATGACTAACACGCTTATTATGCTCCAGAGCTAATTGTTGCGCTACGGGCTTTGTTTCACCAAAAGTGGTGTAATTTGCTCGAGCAATGCTATCCCAAGGCAAGGCGGTTTCTTCCTGACTTTCGCCCCACTCTTTTGGATCAATAGGCGATGGAAATAACACATCAGGAATCACTCCCATGTGTTGCGTACTGCCACCATCAATCCGATAAAACTTGGCAATAGTAAACTGAACACTGCCTAGGGGATTTTCGTATAAGTCATAAATACGCCCTAAACCACGGTGTTGTTGCACCGTACCTTTACCATAGGTTTGTTCACCGAGAATTAATGCTCGTTTATAATCCTGCAATGCGGCAGCAAATATTTCGGAAGCTGAAGCACTATATCTGTCGACCAATACCGTGAGTGGACCATCGTAAAACACTTTACCATCCACATCTTGCTCAATTCTGATACGTCCAGCACCATCACGTATTTGCACAACAGGCCCTTTATCAATGAACAAGCCTGTCAACAGAGTCGCTTCTGTCAAAGAGCCCCCACCATTGCCACGCAAATCAACAATAATTCCCTGCACCTGTTCAGCATTCAATTTTTCAATTTCTTTTTGAACGTCTGCATGCAAATTATTATAAAAAGAAGGAATGGTAATCACTCCTAACTTTTCATCCTTGTGTGGACCGGTTTTGGGCACATACACTTCGGACTTAGCTTCTTTATCTTCTAATTTAATTTTGTCACGAGTTAAGGCGACTATTTCAGGCGTATTGTTTTCGCCAGACCCTTTTACCACTTGTAGACGCACAACACTGCCTTTGGGGCCCTTGATCAGCTCAACGACTTCATCTAAGCGCCAACCTATGACATCAACAAAATCATCATCATCTTGGGCTACACCTACAATTTTATCTTCTGGTTTGATTTTCTGCGATTTATCTGCAGGGCCACCGGGCACCACGCTGCGAATCACGGTGTAATCATCTTCACTCAATAAAACCGCACCTATCCCCTCAAAAGACAGGTTCATTTCCATTTGAAATCGTTCAGCATTCCTAGGAGACAAATAACTGGTGTGGGCTTCTATGGCACGAGCAAAAGAATTCATTACGATTTGGAAAACATCTTCACTGCTAGTTTGCGTCAAACGTTTTATCGCCATTTCATAGCGCTTGGTCAGTAATTCTTGAATTTTCGGCCAATCTTTACCGGCTAATTTTAAGTTAAGCGCATCATACTTAACCCGCTGACGCCATAACTCATTCAGTTCGGCTTGGTCTTTTGGCCAAGCCGCATCTTCACGGTCAAACACAAACTCGTCTTTAGCCACTGTAAAATCAAATTCTTGAGTCAGTAAACTTAAGGCATACTCAAAAAGCCTTTCACGTTTTTCCATATTGCTTTGATACATTTCATAAGCAATAGCGAGGTCGCCTACTTCTATTGCATCATCAAATTGAGTTGAATACTTCTCAAAATTTTTGATATCGGCTGCAGTAAAAACGTTGCGGTTAAAATCTATTGAGCGCAAAAAACGGGTAAATATGACTTTTGACAAATTATCATCTAATTCAATTTGCTTGTAGTGTGCCCTCAAAAACTGCGAAGAAATCCGTTTAGCTGAGACAGAATGCTGAGATTCTTGCTCTAAATGCGGCAAACCTTTAAAACTTTCACTGTTTTCTATGGCTACTGCATTTGTCCCCACTAATACTAATGCGGAAATTACAGACAAACGAATCGACTTCATCATACTTACTACCTCTTGGCGCGAGCCAACCTAAGATTATCAACTTGCACTTTGACCACCATTCCGGAGTCAAGTTGCACATGAACACCATCTTTATTTACGTCAGTGATCGAAGCTGGCATGGGAGTTTTACCGATTTTCACTGTGACTTGTGTCCCTACAACTAAGTTCTCAGCCGTTAGTTTTTCTGCTGGCGGTAACTTAATGGCAGCTTCAGGCTTTTTAACGGGTTTATCTACTGGTTTGGGTTTTGATTGTTCTTTATTTTTGTAACTTTTCTTTACAGCCGGCTTTTTGGCTTGCAGTTCTTTGCGCTTTTCAGCCACCAAAGCACGACTTTCATCTAATTGCTTTTTAGCATGTTCGGCGTGGTCTTTTTCAATCACCGCAACGTCATTGCCATCTAAATCAACTCGTTGTTGGTCTTCTTTAATCGATTGTAAATAACGCCAGCTATTAGTGTAATGTCGTAACGAAGAGCGCAGTAAGGTTTTACTCACTCTCTCTTCATTTTCAAGTCTTTCAGCTAAGTCTTGAAAAATACCAATTTTTAAGGGTTTCGCCGGACCTTGAATGCTAAAACAGGCGGGGAATGATTCGGCTAAAAATGCCAGCACTTCTTTGCTATTTGAAAATTTCTGTGGAGTATCCATTTATTCTTCTAGTGTGTAAGTTATCGAGGTTCTTGAAGCTCATCATCCCAAGTTGCCAATAGTTGGTCAACCCAGTCATGCAAATCATCTTCATCTATGTCGAGTAAATGGCTATCTCTTCGCCAATTTTCCCAAATATATTGGATCATATTCTCTAAAGACTCTACATTGATGTCTTCATCGGCATGATCATACAGCAAATGTAACATAGAATTAAGTTTGTCTGCTGCTTCTTCGGCTTGCTCATCCCAAAAGTCCATGTCATCAACAGTTGCCAATGCCACGTGAATGTCAATCAGGTGTTTCATATCATGCTCATTTCTAAACTATCGACAATGACTTGTAAGCCATCAATGTCGTCTTGGTCGAACCGACCAATCTGTGGACTATCTAAATCGAGTACGGCAACAATATTACCAAGCCTATAAACCGGCAATACTACTTCAGAATTAGATGCAGCATCACAAGAAATATGACCTGCAAATTCATGCACATCGTGGACTAATTGTACCTTACGCTGGGAAACAGCCGTACCACAAACCCCTTTGCCAAGGGGAATACGAATACAGGCAGGTTTACCATGAAAGGGACCCAGCACCAATTGCTCGTCTTTTAACAAATAAAAACCTGCCCAATTGACGTCTTTTAAGGCCCAATAAAGTAATGAACTAATATTAGCCATATTAGCAATCATATCTGGCTCGTCTGCCACTAAAGAGGCGGCTTGCTGGGCAAGTTCAGCATAATGTTGTTGTTTACTTTGACTCATTTATATTCTCTGTCGTGCTTATTAAGACTTAATCAATTAATTCGAATACTACTGATACTTGCGCCGTGGTGCTCATTTCTCCTGGCATAGAATCACTGGTAACCCTAGATCTCAATGCCATAACCTTACCTTCAGGCATCGCTTGCCCTTGCGACAATTCTGACACTGAAATCGCTTCACCTAACTCCAAATCAAGTACATCAGCCATGCGACTCGCTCTATCTTTTGCATCTAACAACGCTTGTTTTATAGCGGTTTGATAGTGTTCATGAGCCCGACTGTCTGAGTAGCTAAAACCTTCGATTCGATTTATTTTTAACTTAAGTACCTCATCGATCGCTTTATCATACTTTGCCAAGTCATCTAAGGTAATATCTATTCTTCGATTTAATACAAACCCCTTTTGTTCTTGAGTTTGCCCGTTATATTCTATCCAAGGGTTAAATTGGATCTGCAAGCTTTGAATGTTTTTTTCTTTTATCTTAAGTTTTTCTAATTGTTCAATAACTTGTTTAGTTTTTTCTGAGACTAATAGGTTTAGTTCACTGGCTAAGGCCCCACGCTCTTCTATTACCACTGTAAAGCTAAACTTATCAGG